>ENA-UERN01000208-UERN01000208.1-human-gut-metagenome-genome-assembly--contig:-NODE-208-length-73641-cov-7.937619_pt1 | contig 73641 bp, 68 predicted proteins | sample MGYA00242950_ERZ507950 | MGnify/ENA primary metagenome ERZ507950 (study PRJEB26167, sample SAMN06115515) | human gut metagenome | host: Homo sapiens | place: China:Ningxia | collected 2014-11-26...
GTCGAGGGGCCCTCCCCTCGCGTTCTCTTGGGGGTTTAAGGGGGCCATTCTCTCACGTGAGAGAATGGCCCCCTTTGCCGCGTCCCCACACGGTGTGGGGGATAATAGAGTGCGCCCTGCGGGCGCAAAAAAAGAAGCACCCTTTCGGGTGCTCCCTTTTTATTCAACAGTGACAGATTTCGCAAGATTGCGAGGCTTATCAATATCACACCCGCGCTGGAGCGCGATATAATACGCCAGCAGCTGCAGCGGCACGACACCGAGCGACGGCAGCAGCATCTGCGCCGTATCGGGGATCGTGATAACATTTTCGACGGTCTTCGCCATCTCGCCGCGATGGCTCTCGGTCGCGAGCGCGAGAACGTCCGCGCCGCGGGCCTTGACCTCGACCACGTTGCTCATGGCCTTGTCGAAAAGCGGGGCGTAGGTGCCGAGCGCGATAACGAGCGTGCCGTCCTCGATGAGCGAGATCGTGCCGTGCTTGAGCTCGCCGGAGGCGTAGGCCTCGGAGTGGATGTAGCTGATCTCCTTGAGCTTGAGCGAGCCCTCGAGTCCGAGCGCATAGTCGAGGTTGCGGCCGATGAAGAAGACAGAATTGTGGTTGAAATACTGGGAAGCGTACTTGGGGATGGCCTCGCAGCTCTCGCTCGCGAGGAACTGCTCCATCTTCTCCGGCAGCTTCTGAAGCTCTGCGACCGCCTCGTTGTACTCCTCCTTTTTCACCGTGCCGAGCGCCTCGCCAAACGCAAGGCCGATCATGTCGAGCACTGCGAGCTGCGTAGAATAGGCCTTCGTCGTCGCGACGGCGATCTCGGGGCCCGCCCAGGTGTAGAGCACGTCATCCGACTCACGCGCGATGGACGAGCCGACCACGTTGACGATGGAGAGGATGTAGCCGCCGCGCTTTTTCGCCTCGCGCAGCGCGGCCATGGTATCGAGCGTTTCGCCCGACTGGGAGATGACAATGACAAGGGACTGATCGTCCACGATGGGGTCGCTGTAGCGGAATTCGGACGCGAGCACGACCTCGACATTGCGGCGCAGCAGATGCTCGAGATTGTACTTGCCGATCATGCCGACATGATACGAAGAGCCGCAGGCCACAATGAAAATGCGGGTAAATTCACGCATCTTCTCAACGGGGAGCTTGAGATCGTCGAAGATGACCCTGCCGTCCTTGATGCGCGGGGAGATCGCGCGGCGCAGCGCCTCGGGCTGCTCCATGATCTCCTTGAGCATGAAGTGCTGGTAGCCGCCCTTTTCCGCGGCGGAGACCTCCCAGTCGATGGTAAAGTGCTTCTTTTCGACCTTCTGCTCCAGCGCGTCGTAGACCTCGATGCCCTCGCGCGTCAGCACGGCGACCTCGCCGTCTTCCATGTAGGCGACGTCGCGCGTGTGCTTGATGATGGCCGTCACGTCGGAGGCGAGGAAGTTGCAGCCCTTGCCGTAGCCGAGCAGCAGCGGCGCGTCCTTGCGCGCGGCGATGATGCGGTCCGGGCAGTCGGCGCAGAGCATACCGAGGGCGTAGGCACCCTCGATGCGGCGCAGCACGCGGCCCACAGCCTCTAAAAAGTCGTGACACTCGTTGTAGTAGAATTCCAGCAGCTGCGCCACGACCTCGGTATCGGTCTCGGACTTGAACCGGATGCCCTGACCGATCAGAAATTCCTTGATCTCGACGTAGTTTTCGATGATGCCGTTGTGGATGACGGCGAACTTGCCGTTTTCGCTCACGTGGGGGTGAGAGTTGATGATGTTCGGCGCGCCGTGCGTCGCCCAGCGGGTGTGACCAAGGCCGATGCAGCCCTCGAGGTCCGCGCCGCCGTGGATCTGTTCGCTGAGGACCTTGAGCCGGCCCACCGCTTTTTCGACCTGCAGCTTTCCCTGCGCCGAGATGACGGCCACGCCCGCGGAGTCATACCCGCGGTATTCCAGATGCACGAGCCCGTCCAGCAGGATGGGGGCCGCCTGTTCCTGACCAATGAATCCAACGATTCCGCACATATGATAACATTCTCCTTTTGATGATTTTTGAAAAATGGGCAAAATACCCCTTTGCGGCGCAAAGCCGCTTCTTCAAAAGGACAAATGCACAGTCATTTGTCGCTTTTCCCGTGGTCACAGCCCCTTTGTTCTGCGGTCGCCCGCATGTTTGTCGGCTGTGTGCGCGCCCACGGGCACGGGGAAGCATCCGCCGAAATTTCGATCCTCTTCCCACCTCGTCGTCCCGCCAAAGGCGGGCGCTGGCGCTTATGATGGAGAAACTCCATAGCTCCTTTCACTTCTGCGTTTTTTTAATATATTTCAAACCGGATTTCTCCGGATGAAAGCGGTTATTTCGCCCCTCCGCGGGGCAAACTCCCAAAAAGGGAGGATGACTATGGCTACTGCTTTTATCCGCACGATCGTGCTCTATTTTCTCATCATGGTCGGGCTGCGCCTTCTCGGCAAGCGGCAGATCGGCGAGCTCGAGCCGATCGAGCTCGTGCTCACGCTGCTCATTTCGGACCTTGCCGCCGTGCCGATGCAGGATTTCGGCATCCCGCTTTTAAACGGCGTCATCCCGATCGTGACGCTCTTGCTGCTCTCGATGCTGCTCTCGTGGGGGAGCGTGCGCTCCATCCGCCTGCGGCGGCTGATCTGCGGCAGCCCGACGGCGCTCATTTTAGATGGCAAGGTGCAGCAGGACGCAATGCGCCACAACCGCTTCACGCTCGACGAGCTCATCGAGGAACTCCGCTCTCAGGGCGTGACGGACCTCACAAGCGTCAAATACGCCGTGCTTGAAACGGACGGGCAGCTCTCTGTCCTCCTCTATCCCGACGAGCAGCCCGCAACGCCGAAGCAGCTGGGAAAGCCCGTCAAGGACGACACCTTCCTCCCGCACATCTTCATCAACGACGGGCGGGTGATGGGCGAAAACCTTTCGCTCGCGGGTCTGGATGCCGCGTGGCTAGACAAAACCGTGCGCGCGCAGGGCTACCGCGCACCGTCGGAGATTTTTCTGCTCTCGCTCGACGGCGCGGGCAAAATTCTGTGCATCGGAAAGGACAGTGCCAAATGAAGCGATTTTTCTGGATCCCGTTCTGCCTGCTGCTCGCGCTCTTTGGCGCGGCGCTCGCAAATGCCGCCGTCGCCGACGGCTTAGTTACAGACTGGTGCGCAGCGCTCGACAAATTGCAGGACACCGCGCAGGCGGAGAACTGGGACAGCGTGCGCGATGATCTCTCCGCGCTTCACGAAAGCTGGGACGCGCACGCGACGTATTTCCACATCATTTTGCAGCACGACGAGCTCAACGAGGTCGAATCCCTGCTTGCCCGCGCGGACAGCTTCGCCTTCGAGCAGGACGAGGGCGAATTTCGCGCGTGTGTCGCGGAGCTCAAATCGCAGCTTTTGGTGCTGTCGGAAATGCAGGAAATTTCGATTCAGAACATTTTATAGCTCACTTGCCCTCGAGCAGCTTGTTGAGTTCCTTCATAAACGTGTCGATGTCCTTGAACTGGCGGTAGACCGAGGCAAAGCGCACGTAGGCCACCTCGTCCACGGCGCGCAGCTTGTCCATGACGAGCTCGCCGATATACTCGGTGCTGACCTCGCGCTCGAGAGAGTTCTGCAGCGTCTGCTCGATCTCGTCCGCCTTCTGCTCGAGCACCTCAAAGGGAACGGGGCGCTTTTCGCACGCGCGGATCATGCCGTTCAAGACCTTGCGCTTGTCAAAGCTCTGGCGGCTGCCGTCCTTTTTGATGACGACCATCGGCAGGCTCTCCACCGTCTCATAGGTGGTGAAGCGCTTGGCACACGAGAGGCACTCGCGCCGGCGGCGGATGCTGCTGCCCTCTTCGGCAGGGCGGGAATCAATGACCTTGCTCTCTTTGTATCCGCAATAGGGACATTTCATCGTGCAGAACCTCTTTTCTCATCTTAGTCAGAGAGAGTATAGCATACTTTCTTTCGGGATGGTAGACATAATTTGCATTTTTTCACAGGATGGGCGAATTTTTCTCATTCACGCGATAGATCACACACTTTCTCCCGTCGACCGTCCCGATGTGGGCAAGGCAGAAGAGCTCCGGCAGCGGGAACGGCGCGCTCTCGCTGTACGGCAGCGCCAACAGTTTTCCGCTTTTCTCCTCGCGTACCATCGCGCCGGATAACAGTGAGAGTGCACAGTCGAGCCGCGCCGAACGCAAAAACGAGCCGCGCGGCAATGCTTTCCAGTCCCCCACCGCTCTCCCCTCCTGTCGGCACAAAATAAAGAGCCTGTGCTATTTCTATGCACAAGCTCTTTTCTTTATGTAGGGATTTTACTGCACGCTGTAATTGCCGCGTACGAGCAGCTTTGTGCTGTTCGCGCTCGCCTGCACGCCGCGGCTGTCGACCGTCGCCATGTAAAGGTGATTCTTTTGCAAACCGAGGCCGCCCGCAAGCGCCGCGCCCGACGTCTCGTCGATGAGCCCCGGGGTGCTCGCCGCTACGCACACGCCGCTGCCGGTGCGCAGCATCGCCTCGCAGCCGACGCCCATGTACAGGATCTGCCCCTGATTCAGCGTCACGACCGTAAAGCTCGCCGACGTGCCGCCGGAGGCGTTTCCGCTCGACGCGCCGTACTTCTGCTCGAAGGCCTGCGTCTCGCTCTTCACCTGCTCGGTGAGCTTACTCGAGAGCGTCTGTTCGCGAGAGGCGGTCTTCTTGTCCACCTCGGAAAGGATCTGCGGCAGGAATTTTTCGTTTAAGTAGCTCAGCGTCACGAGCGGGTCGCTGCTCGTGCCCGCGCCGCCGGTCGCGGCGACAGTCAGCGTCAGCACCGTCGCGCTCACCAGAAGCAGTCCCACCAGACGGGCAAAGGCGTTGTTTCTCTTTTTCATGCTGTATTCCTCATTTTCTCCCCGGCGCGCACTCTTTCCGTACGCGCCGGAGGGGTTAGACCAATTGTGTGTTTTGCAGGCCGAAGCTCACGGCGATGGCCGCGTCGATGCGCTCCATCAGCTCGCCGTCCACGCGCCCCATGCGCTCGCGCAGGCGCCGCTTGTCGAGCGTGCGGATCTGCTCGAGCAGCACCACGCTGTCGCGCGGCAGGCCGTAGTCCGGCGCGGAGAGCGCGATATGCGTCGGCAGCTTCGCCTTGTTCGTCTGCGAGGTGATGGCCGCCACGATCACCGTGGGGCTGTAGCGGTTACCGGTGTCGTTCTGCACGATGAGCACCGGACGCACGCCGCCCTGTTCGCTTCCGACCACGGGCGAGAGATCGGCGTAATAAATATCGCCGCGTTTCACATTGATATCCACTTAGCTATTCACACTCCGAGCGGAAGAAAGTACCCTTGCCTTTGTCAGGGGCCAATTTCATTCTCCCACGCGGGGGCGGAATTTATACGGGGGCTCGCAACTTTCCCCGTCTTTCTGCCCCCAGTCCATCGTATGCTGAGGACAGATGCCGCGTGCTTTTCTTAAAGCGGCTGCAAATTCTTGTCGACGGACACGCCGTTTAAGCGATAGACGCGCGGCACACGCTTGCTGACCGCGCACATCAGCTCATAGGGGATGGTATCGCAGAGCGCGGCATCGTCCGCGCAGAGGATGTGCTCGCCGAAGATCTCGACCTCGTCGCCGGACTTCACCTGCGGGAGGTCGGTCACGTCGATCATGCACATATCCATGCAGATGCGCCCGACCTGCTTGGCGCGGCCATAGGGCGTGAGCACTTCGATCTGATTCGAGAGCGCGCGGTGCAGGCCGTCGGCGTAGCCGATGGGCAGGACCGCAATGCGGCTGGGCCGCTGCGTAAAGTATGTGCGCCCGTAGCTGATGGGCTCGCCCACAGCGAAGTCCTTGATCGTCGCCACGCGCGTTTTGAGCGACATGACGGGCTGCATGCCCATCTTTTCGGCCAAGTCCCCCGAGCCGTAGAGGATGATGCCGCAGCGAACCATATCCCACGCCCATTCGGGGTAGCTTGCAATGCCGCCGGCATTGCAGCAGTGGTGGAGCTGGAAGCGGAAGCCGCTTTGCGTCTCCACCTTTTCGATCATGCGCGCGAAGCGCTTATGCTGCAATTTCGTAAATTCGACGCTCTCCGTCGTGTCCTCGTCCGACACGCTGAAGTGCGTGAACACTCCCTCGATGTCGAGTCCCGGCAGTTCGAGCACACGCAGAATGTCGCGCAGACTCGCGTCAAAGTGCGCCTCGTCGCACGAAAAGCCGAGGCGGCCCATGCCGGTGTCGAGCTTGACGTGCACGGTCATCTTCCCGCCCAGCGCGATGGCGCGGTCGGAAAATTCCTTTGCGATATCGTAGCTCTGCACCGCCTGCGTCATGTGCAGCTGCAAAATGCGCGCCGTCTGATCCGCGGGCGTGAAGCCCAGCATTAAGATTGGCAGCGTCACGCCGCTGTCGCGCAGCTCCTCGCATTCGTCGATGTTCGACACGGCGAGGTAGCCCGCGCCGAGCTGCTCGAGCCGCTTGGCGATCTCCACCGCGCCGTGGCCATAGCCGTCTGCCTTGACGACGCCGAGCAGCTTCACCTTATCGCCGACGTGGCGGCGGATGACCTCGAAATTATGGGTCAGATGGTCAAGGTCGATCTCCGCCCAGGTCCTCTTGAGCGTGTTTTCCATAGACGCTTCCACCCTTTTGCTTTCAGTTTCGACGCGCGCTATTGCGCTGCGTCTGGCGATAGTATATCACCAAAAATAAAATTCGTAAACTCCGCCGCGGCAATAATTTTGTCATTTTCCGCGATCTCGGCGTACACCGGCGCGCCGGAGGCGTCGAGCCAGAGCGAGCAGGCGAGCGTTTCGCCGCTGAGCGTCAGCGAAAAATCGGCACGCAGCGTATCGATGTCCCCGAGTGTTTCCGCACCCGAGCTGTCGAGATACACTTTCGGGAAGTTTTGCAGCACGAGCGGCACGCAGGAAAGCGCCGAAACGCGCGGCGAGAGCGTGCCCACGTCCAGCACCAGATCGTCGAACGTCAGTGTCAGCTTGTCGCCCTCAAGCACCGCGCCGACGCCCGTGAGCTCCTCCGGCGCGAGCACCGCCGCCCGCGTCTCCCCATTTGAATGTTCGAGCGAGAGCGTATAGTGCAGCGTCTCGTCCTCGCGCGGCACGGCGGTCTCCACGATCGCCTCATAGCCCTGCATCTGCGCATAGCGCGCCTGCAAGTCCTCCGCGCTCTTCTGTGTCTTTTCCCCGCAGCCCGCGAGCAGCAGCGCAAGCGCCGCGAGCAGCAAGCATCCCTTTTTCCTCATGCCCCGTCCCCCTTTTCTCCCCTATGAGTATGCGACGCGCGGCGCGCGCATACCGGAAAGCGCGGACGGGAAAACGCCCGCCACCGCACCCATCGGAGGGGCAATGGCGGGCGTTTGCGGTTTTCATGCGTTTACTGCGCTGCTTCTCCGTCCATCAGGACGTCGTTTTCCATGAGGAACGGGGGCGTCGTATCCTGTCCCCAGCCGGTGTCGTACTTTGCCATGAGATAGCTTTTGAGCGCGGCGCGGCTTTCAAACTTCGTCAGGCGGTACGGCTCCTGAAAGGCGACCTTTTCGACAAAATAAAGCCCATCGTCCCCGGCGGGAAGGAGCACGCCGACGTGTCCGATGAAGAGCGTATTCTCCGTTTCGGAAAAGCGGTCGTGGAAGACGACGGAGATCATGCTGCACCCGCCGTCTGAGAAGGTGACGCCGCGCGCCGCCCAGCCCTTGCGCAGGGTCTCCGCCTGCACGGAAGCGTCCGTTGAGTCCGCCGCCTCCACCGGCGCGAACAGGGCGCAGAAGTCTGCCGTGCTCTTTCCGCAGAGCGCGTCCGGGTCGCGCTTGAGCGTTTCAAGGTCCATGAAGAGCCAGTCTTCCCCGTTGGTGTCCGGCTGATCTTCGCCGGCGGTGATGCGATCTCCCATAAGCTCATACGCCGTGATGCGGCAGTTGTAGCCGGGGAAGTTCCCCTGCCGCTCCATCCACATTTCCTGCATCTCATAGGGGTCGTACTTTGTCTCCGTGGGGGCTGCCGTTTCAAAGCCGTCCGTCAGCCATTCCGCTTTGACGCTGCCGTTGAACTGGTCAAGGCAGGCAAAGAATTTGTCCGCCCGCTCCGCTGCGATCCCCGCGTCCGCGAAAAGCTCTGAAAGCAGCTCCTTAGACGCTTCGTCGCTGAGGTTGCTGTACGCCGCCGTCTGCGCCGTCTGCTCGGGCGCGTCGGGCGCGTCCTTTTTGCCGCAGCCGCTCAGCACGAGGGCTGCAAGCAAAAGCGCGAGCGCGCAGCGTCTCCGTCCCGTCATCATCACGTTCATTCTTATCCGCCTTTCCTTTTGGGTGCACGGCCGGTCAGTTTGAATCGAGGGCGCTCTTTTCGTATTCCTCAAGCGCGAGCAAATATGCGACATAGGCGTCCGTCAGGGAGTCGTATTTTTTCCCCGCCTTCAAGACCGACTTGTACTGCGAGTCGTTGTAGAGGTGCTCCGAGACCGCAATATAGTTGCCGCCCTTGCTTTCCCGCTCTCCGGTCGTGGTGTGGGAAACATAGTATTTCCCGTCACCGGTCTGAATAATCACGGGGATTTTCACGCCGCTGCCGACATCATTCGTGTTGAGAGAGGTCCAGAAGAGATAGCGCTCGCTTTCCCGGCCGTTATAGGGATTTCCCAGAAATGCCCAGGTGCAGTTTTCCTGCTGCAAGAGGCTGTTGTTCAGCTTCTCAAGCTCCTTCTCAAGAGAGGGGATGTAGCTTGAGCCCGGGCAGCGGGAATCAAACTCAAAATTAGTGGTATTGAGGCTGCCGTCCTTCCAGAACTTGGTGTTGTAGAGCAGCGAAAAATAGTCCTTCACGTCGGTGTCAAACGGATATTGGGGCTTGGCAGCCGCTTCGCCGCTCCATGTGAGCACCACGCCGACGTCTTCCTCGTAGGAAACGACGCAGCTTCCGCCCGGCGACGCAACGCCTTTCCAGTTGTCCGTGTCGCCCGCACCCTTGTAGTGGATGATCCCGCGGATGTTCACAGGGTCCATCGACTGCCAATCCGCCTGCTTCTGCTTCAGATCGACCGTAACGGTGGCTGTCTTATTCCCCATCAGCGCCTCCGCGGAAACGTGGTCGAATGCCGAGCGCACGCTGGAAATGTCCGCCGCCTCCCAGCTTTTCTCGATCAGAGTTGAGAATACCGGGTATGCGCCCACGCTCAGTATGGCGATGACCGCGATCACGATCAGCATATTCACCAGCGTAAAGCCTGCGTTGTTTTGTTTCATAAGCATTTTGTTGGACTTCATTCGTTTTACTCTCCGTTTTGGTGGGACTCTTCTTCGCTCAGCGCGGCAGCGATCACGAAAAAAAGAGGAAGGAACAGGTTTCCCTGTTCCTCTCTCAATAAGCTCGGAATTGCTGCGGTTTCGGCTTACTTGAAGTATCTTTCAAGCAGGCCCTTGAGCGCCTTGCCGTGACGCGCCTCGTCGCGTGCCATCTCGTGCACGGTGTCGTGGATGGCGTCGAGGCCGTTCTTCTTCGCGCAGGCGGCGAGATCGAACTTGCCGCTCGTGGCGCCGAACTCGCAGTCAACACGCCAGGCGAGATTCTTCTTGGTGGAGTCGGTCATGTTCGGCTCAAGGTCGGAGCCGAGGAGCTCGGCGAACTTCGCGGCGTGCTCCGCCTCTTCGTAGGCCGCCTTCTCCCAGTACAGGCCGATCTCGGGATAGCCCTCGCGATGGGCGATACGCGCCATGCAGAGGTACATGCCGACTTCGCTGCACTCGCCGTTGAAGTTGGCCATCAGCTGGTCAAAGATATACTTCTTGTCCTCTTCGGAGATGTCGGGGTTGTTCTTCACGGTCTTGCCGTAAACGCCGAACTCATGCTCGGCGGCGAGCTTCAGCTCACCCTTGACTTCCTCGAACATATTGCTCTTGGCGTGGCACACGGGGCACTCCGCGGGCGCCTCAGGGCCTTCATAGATATAACCGCAAACCTTGCAAAGCCACTTTTTCATAATTGCTACCTCCATAAAGTTTATCTTGAAATGTGAATTGTTTTGCTTGCCTTTCACTGGCGTTAGTCTACCACACTTTACCGGCTTTATAGAAGTTGCAAATGCAACATTTTGATGAATTTTTTATGAATTGCGCTCCATGGCCTTCAGGATGCGAGGCGCGAGGATCACACTCACGACGATCTTGAGGCAGTCGCCGGGAAGATAGGGCAGCATGTAGGCCGTGGCGAGCGTCATCCCGCTCACGTTGCCGCCCTTGTAGACGTTGACGATCAACGCGATATAGGGAAGACCCACGAGGTACAGCACCGCGAGGCCTGCAAAGCACGCGAGCAGAAGACGCGGCACAGAGCGGTCCTTTTCGGCGATCTTGCCGATGACCCACGCCGTGGGGATCAGGCCCAGCAGGAAGCCAAACGTGGGGTTGAAGACATAGCCAAAGCCGCCGCCCGCCGCGAAAATAGGCACGCCGACAAGGCCGAGTACCACGTAGAGAAGCTGCGACAGCGCGCCGAGCTTTGCGCCCAGAAGCAATCCTGCCATCGCCGTGAAGAAGAACTGCAGCGTGATCGTCGCCTGGAAAAGCTGGAAGTGCAGGAACGCGCCGATAGCCGTCAGCGCGGCGAACAGCGCACAGTAGATCAGGTCTCTTGTTTTGATGTTTTTCATGGTGATCCTCCCTTTTCTCAAAAAAACTGGGCTCATCATAACATGACGCCCACCTATTGTCAACCTATAAATTTCATAAAGGTTTACAAGTTTGCAATTTTTCTTGCACAAAATCAAAATCGCAGCGCCTACGGCGCTGCACGAGGCAAAGGGGGTATTCTCTTTCGCGAAAGAGAATACCCCCTTTGGAACCCCAAGAGAAAGGCTTAGATTGGCAGTCTCGGACTTGAATGACTCCTATGCCTCCGGAATGGAAATGCCTGCGCGCGGCGGAGCCGCGTTTAGCGTTGCTATACGATTTGATTTGCTTCTATCATCCGCTACCGCTCTGCCCATCTTGTAGAAGTAGAGCCTAATTTCCGCCTACCGGAGCACTCCACAATGCGGCGAGCGTCAGCAATGCCGCATTCGGCAGGCAGTCTGCCGCCAGACAAACGTCACTCGCGCCTCACGATAGTAAGGCGCGGTTGAGAGTTGTTACGACTCGCAGGGATTCATGGCGAAGCCATGTACACCGCACCCACACTGCGCAGCGCGTGCAGTCATTCAAGCTATAAACTGCCAATGTCGGGGGTCGAGGGGTTCTCCCCTCGCGTTCTCTTGGGGGTTCAAGGGGGTCATTCTCTCACGTGAGAGAATGACCCCCTTGATTCGCTCCCCTGCGCGGCGCAGGGAACAAGTGCAGCGTTGTCGCGCTGCCTTCAATACTTCTTATTGTAGTACCAATAAGTCCCACAAAAAATAAGCGACTGCGCGCAGGTCACAAGACACAGCACCTGCCCGATGATTGGCTGCTTGAACACTAAAAGCGCCAGCAGTCCCGCCGCGAGCTGGGCGTAGACGCAGATGAAAAACGTCATGCTGCGCGCCTTATTCGCAACATACATCGTGCGCTCATCCTTGAGCATCGCGTCATAATCCGCGGCCTTTTCCGGGTCGCGGCTCAGGCGGTGCACGCGCAGCAGCCGCACCGCGCCGCAGACAAAGAGGCCGCAGCCAAGGCCGCTGTAAAAATCGCCCATATGCGCATCACCGAGCAGAAATCCGATGGCGAACATCACAAGTCCGATGACGGTCACCAGAATACCGCACTTTTTCTGCTCCTGCAAATTCATGCCCCTCAGGAATTTCAACTTCATGCCTCTTCCTCCTCAAAAATGAAAATGTCCTCGATCCGCTCGCCAAAGAGCCGCGCGATGCTGTGCGCCAGCAGGATGGACGGGTTGTACTTCCCGTTCTCGAGCGAAATGATCGTCTGGCGCGAGACGCCGAGTTCCGACGCCAACTGCTGCTGCGTCATGCCGCGCGCCTTTCTTCTCTCTTCAATGTGGTTTTTCATCGCTTCTCTCCGTTTTCCAAAGTCAAGTTTGCTTTACATCTGCGAGGATAGCACCGCGCAAGCAAAATGTCAAGCGCCTTTTACATTTTTTTGCATTGCTTTTGTTCCTGCGCTTTGCTACAATAAAAAATAAGAAAATTTTCGCAGGAGGATTCTTATCATGTCCGTCAAGATCGCACCGTCCATCCTCTCCGCCGACTTTGCCGAGCTCGGCGCCGGCGTCGAGGCCATTGCCACCGCCGACTACGTCCACTTTGACGTGATGGACGGCTGCTTCGTCCCCAATATCAGCATCGGTATCCCTGTGCTCCAGTCCATCCGCAAGCGCACGGCGCTGCCCATCGACGTGCACCTGATGATCGTGCAACCCGAGCGCTATGTCGACCAGTTCTGCGACGCGGGCGCGGACCTCGTCACCTGTCATGTCGAGGCCGACACGCCGGAGAAGATCCACCTCGCGCTCGACAAAATTCACGCCAAGGGCAAAAAGGCCGGCGTCGTCTTGAAGCCCAACACCCGCGCTGAGGCCGTGCTGCCGTTTCTTGACAAGTGCGACATCGTGCTCGTGATGACCGTCGAGCCCGGCTTTGGCGGGCAGAAGTTCATGGCCGATATGATGCCGAAAGTTTCCGCCATCCGCCGCTACATCGACGAGAGAAACCTTGACTGCGAGCTCGAGGTCGACGGCGGCGTCGACGCCGTGACGTGCAAAACCTGCATCGAGGCGGGCGCAAACGTGCTCGTCGCAGGCTCCGCCGTCTACAAGGCCGCGGATATCCCCGCCAAGATCAAAGAGCTGAGAGGTTAAGTCCATGGAATACTTTCCCGCGGCGCTCGAAAAGCTCGTTGAGCAGTTCGCGCGCCTGCCCGGCATCGGCAGCAAGAGCGCACAGCGGCTCGCGTTTTTCGTGCTGAGCCTGCCCGAAGAGGAGGCCAAGGCCTTTGCCGATGCCATCGTCGACGCCAAGCGCACCGTCACGTTCTGCCCCGTCTGCCGCAATCTGACGGACGGCGGCCTCTGCCCTATCTGCTCGTCGCCGAAGCGTGATGAACATGTCATCTGCGTCGTCGCCGACCCGCGCGACGTCGTCGCCATCGAGCGCGCGCGCGAATACAACGGCCGCTACCACGTGCTGCACGGCGTCATCTCGCCGATGAACCATGTGGGGCCCGACGATTTGGAGATTAAGCCGCTGCTCGACCGCGTGGCGCAGGGGAACATCGAAGAGGTCATCATGGCCACGAATCCTGACACCGAGGGCGAGGCGACGGCGATGTACCTCGCCCGCCTGCTGCGGCCGTTCGGCGTGCGCGTCACGCGCCTTGCCTACGGCATCCCCGTCGGCGGCCACCTCGAATTCGCCGACGACGCGACGCTGATGCGGGCTTTAGAAGGACGTCGCGACATATAAAAAGCAAAAAAGGAAGGCGAGTCCAAATGGACTCGCCTTCCTTTTGATTTCTTTACATCATTTTCACCGTGTAGTACACCGCGAGGAGGAATGTGCCAATCGCCAGCACCCAGAGGCCGTAGTAGGCGATGCTGCTGACGGCGAGCGCCGCCACAATGGCCAGCGCGCACACGGCGAGCACAGCGTAAATGAGCTTGTAGTCGCCGTCCTGCGACACGATACGAAGATCGCCGAGCTTTTTAAGCTTGCCGTCGTTCTTGCCCGCCTTGAAAACAGCGACACCAAGCACCGCGACCACGCAGATCGCGAGGATGCTGCATCCGATGACGATGCCGCCCCACGTGTCGCTCCCGCTGCCGCGGTGGATGAGGTACATCGCCATCAGCGACGCCGTCAGGCCCACGGCCTGCACGGAAAACTCACGCGGATAGAGCAGGAACACGATGCCGATGAGCATCACGACCGGCACGATCACGCACATCATCGTCGTGCCCTGCGGGTAGACCTTGAGCATCAGGATCGACGACACGGCGAAGAAAAAGCCGATGCATAAGAGCCACGGCGCGGCGGGCGCGAAGCGCGTCCACTTTTTGCGCATCAGCCAGACGACAAGGCCCGCGCCGAACAGCGCACAGCCGATGTAATCGATGACCTGAAGCACAGTCATCATCGTCAGCACCTGACCGACGCCGCCTTTGACATAGTAGTTGTTCACCATCAAAAGATAAAATTCAGCAATGACGCCGGCCATGAGCACCGTGATCGCACGATTGACGTTGCGATTGCTTCTGGCCATGCGTTCTGCCCGCTTATCGTTGTTTTTTGCCATCTATTCGAGCCTCCAAAAAAGGTTGTCGTTTTGTAAGTGCCTGCATCAGGCGGAAACATTACATCATAGTATAATAGCAGAACTCCCCCCGTTTGGCAAGGGAAAATTCTTATTCTTATGCCAGATCCTCCCTTTTTGCACCGCGCTTGCTTTTCTTTTGCGCAGGCTTTATAATGTTTCGCATGCAAAAAAGAGGAGGATCTTCCCCATGTCCAACGTTTCGATCAAGCTGCTGCGCGAGGGCGCAAAGCTCCCCACGCGCGGCTCCGCTTTCGCCGCCGGCTACGACCTTTACGCGTGTCTGGATGGCGACAAAGAGCTCATCATCCCGCCGCACGCGACGGCTATGCTGCCGACCGGTCTTTCCTTTGCCCTGCCGGAGGGCACGTTCGGCGCAGTTGTCGCCAGAAGCGGCTTAGCTTCCAAGCAGGGCCTCCGTCCGGCAAACTGCCTCGGCGTCATCGACAGTGACTACCGCGGCGAATGCTTCGTCGCCCTGCACAACGACAGCAACGAAGAGCGCACCGTGCGCCACGGTGACCGCGTCGCCCAGCTCGTGCTGCTGCCGTTTCTGCCGATGGAATTTGAGCAGGTCGACACCCTTCCCGAGACCGTGCGCGGCGAGGGGGGCTTTGGCAGCACAGGGCGCTGACTCAGAGCACGAACGCCCCGTCCACCGCGAGCACCTGGCCCGTGACGAACGATGCCTTGTCAGACGCGAGATACGCGACCGCCGCGGCGATGTCCTCGGGCTTGCCGAGGCGGCCGAGCGGCGTTTGCTCGGCAAGGTCCTTGAGCGTTTCCTCGCCCAGTACCTTGACCATATCGGTCTCGATGACGCCGGGGGCAACGCAGTTGACGCGGATGCCGCTCGGCGCCAGCTCCATCGCGAGCGAGCGCGTCAGGCCGATGAGCGCGTGCTTCGTGCAGGAATACGTCACCTCGCACGACGCGCCGTGCTGGCCCCAGATCGACGAAATGTTCACGATGCAGCCGCTCTTTTCGTGCAGCATGTTCGGCAGCACCGCCTGAATGGTGTTGCGCGCACCGTTTAAGTTCACGCCGAAGTAGTGCTCCCACATCTCGTCCGTCACATCCTGAAAGAGCGCCTGACCGGCGACGCCTGCGTTGTTCACGAGCAGCGTGATCTTACCGAGCTCGCGCTCGCACTGCGCGACCATGGCGTTCACCTCGCTGCGCTTTGACACGTCCGCCTGCACGGCGATGGCCTCGCGGCCTTCGGCGCGCAGCAGCGCGACAAGCTCGTCGGCCTTGTCCTTTCGTTCATAGTAATTGATGCACACGGCATAGCCGTCCCGCGCGAGCTCCGCCGCGACCGCGCGGCCGATGCCGCGGGACGAGCCGGTGACCAATGCGACCTTTTTCATGTGTTTGCCTCCGTCTGTTGTCAATGATCTGTTTCATTATAATTTACATAACGCAAAAATGCAAGCACCGCCGCCTTTTTGGGCAGCGGTGCTTTTTTCCATGCGCTCAGAGAAGCGGCGCGATGTAATTTGTCCATAGGGCGCTCAGCGGCATCACGAGCACCGTCGCCGGGATCATGTCCGCCACGGGGAAGTCCTGCATCTTGGCGATGCGGCAGCCCGTTGCGATGAGCAAAAAGCCGCCGAACCGGGCTTCCCCCGTTCGGCGGCGCTCTTGATCTTGTATTAAGATAGCGCAAATTTTTTCGCCTGTAAAGATTTTTCCGCAGCTTTCCTCTGATCGTGGAAACTTTTCTTCTTTTTTTGCGTCTAATATAGACAAAGGGCGCAGAGGAGGTGAAGCGTATGCGCCGCATCAATCTTTTTTCCTACGGCATGATGTCGCTGCTGAAATTATTCGCGCGCGTGCTCGTCATCGTCCTCGCCGTTTCGCTCTTTCAGCAGGCGCGCAGCGCACAGGCCGTCCCCGTGCGTCCGCCGCACTTCGACCGCCGCGCAATGCCCGAGGCCCTTGCCGCGCCGGTGCGCTCTCCCAAGGGAGACGCCGCAAAGCCCGCGCCCGACTGGCGCTTTTACGTGCTGGAATACCACAACTTTACGGAAAATGCGTCTCAGGCGGCAGACTACACCATGACCGTCTCCGCGCTGCGGCGCGACCTCGACTTCCTGCGCGATAACGGCTATACGACAGTCCTGCCGCGTGAACTGGCTGCCGGTCAGCTCGACGACGGCTCGCCGCTTCCGCAAAAGGCGGTACTGCTGACCTTTGACGACGGATATGAGAGCAACTATACCCTCGCTTTTCCCATCCTGCGCGAATACGGCGCAAAGGCGGCCATCTCGCTCATCACTTCCCGCATCGACGAGAGAGCGGACGGTTTTCTCACCTGGGATGAGTGCCGCGAGATGGCAAAAAGCGGCCTTGTCGAGTTTGCCTCGCACACGAACGACTGCCACATCCGCCCCGATGCGCCCGGCATCGAGCGCAAAAGCGGCGAGGACGAGGAGACTTACATCTCGCGCATCTCCGCCGACCTGCAAACGAGCATCACACGCATCGAACTCGAAATCGGCCAGAACGTCACGACGTTCACGTATCCTCTCGGCAAGATGGAGCTGTGGGCCGAACCGTTTTTGCAGCAGCACTTTGCCGTCACACTCTCCGGCGTCTACGGCACTGCCCGCTACGGCGACTCCCTCTACCACCTGCCGCGCTACAACATCACGGATCTTCATCCCGCCAGCGAGTACCTCCCCGCCTCTTGACCGGCAGTCAAGAGCTTCGTATACTAAAAGCAAGCATTTCCCCAATAAAGAGAGATAATAAGGAGAGAGCCCATGAGTAACCTGCCAGGCAAAATTACGGATCCCCATCTTTCCGCGGAAGAGCCGCTCACCTTCCGCCGTTGTCTCCGCTTCATTCTGCAGGCCCTGCTGCTGGCCTTCGGCTGCGCAGCTATCATCAGAATTATCGGAATTTTATCTCTTTTCTTTTAGCAATTTTCCCTGCCGCATCCGCGCCATCCTCTACGCTCACGCCATTTTCACCTGCATCCTGACCGGCAAGGCCCCCGCGTCCAACGATAACACTCCGCAATAATCCCCATCGCGCCTTGCCCCCACGGGGCAACAGCGCTGCGCAGTCTCAATCGATGCAACATCCATCGTCATCAGGCCTGCACCCCATCGCGCCTTGCCGCAAAGCGGCAACAGCGCCCCGCACCCTCAATCGACGCAGGCACTCCTACCCACTCCGTTCCCTTCGGCGCTTTTGCGCCGTAAAATGCTTTTGCGCAGCAAAAGCATTTGCGCAGGGCGAATTTACTTCGCCCGAGCATTTTAATGTTCCACGGGTTCCTCGCGCGAAGTCGCGCGTCAATTCGCAGCGCAGCGGAGAATTGTTATAGGCGGAATTCACTTCCGCCGTTAAATAATTTGAATCCAGCCGAGACGCGCTCCGCCGCGTCGAGGCCCGGCGCTTTTGCGCCGTAAAATGCTTTTGCTGTGCAAAAGCATTTGCACAGGGGCAATTCACTTGCCCCTGTGCTTTTTCATCTCCCACGGATTCCAAAAAAGAGAGACACGCCTGCGCGTGTCTCTCTTTTTTGGAGCAGGGTACGGGAGTCGAACCCGCCTTAACGGCTTGGGAAGCCGCTGTAATACCGATATACCAACCCTGCGAACAGATGGAGTATATCATATTCTTCGTGTCATTTCAAGGCGAAATATTCATGTTGGCGCAAATCCTTTCATATTCTTTGCCAAACGAAGAAAGGAGCTCCGCCATGAAACGAATGTTCCCGATGATCCTGCTGTTCGCGCTGCTTTTGTGCGTGCCCGTGCGCGCCGACGAGCTCACGCTCGACGCCCCCTCCGCTCTCTTGATGGAAAAGCAGACCGGCACGGTGCTCTTTGCCAAGGATGAACACACGCCGCGCGAGCCCGCGAGCGTGACGAAGGTGATGACACTGCTTTTAACCATGGAGGCCATCGACTCCGGCGCGCTTTCGTATGACGACACCGTCACAGGCAGCGCGCACGCCGCATCGATGGGCGGCAGCCAGATCTGGCTCAAAGAGGGCGAGCAGATGCGCGTCGAAGACCTCATCAAGGCCGTGTGCGTCGTCTCCGGCAACGACGCGGCCGTCGCGCTCGGCGAGCACTTGGCAGGCAGCGAGGAGGCTTTCGTCGCGCGCATGAACGAGCGAGCCAAAGAGCTCGGCATGAACGACACGCACTTTGTCAACTGCACGGGGCTGCCCGCGGACGGGCATGTCACCTCGGCCTACGACATCGCGCTCATGTCGCGCGAGCTCATTTGGCGCCATCCCGACATCCGCCGCTTTACGACGATCTGGATGGACTCGCTGCGCGGCGGGGCGTCCATGCTCGTCAACACCAACAAACTCGTGCGCTTTTACCCCGGCGCGACGGGGCTCAAGACCGGCTCGACCGATTCGGCCAAATACTGCATCAGCGCGACCGCGGAGAAGGACGGCATGGAGCTCATCGCGGTCATCCTGGGCGGCAGCACGAGCGACAAGCGCTTTTCCGATGCCAAAGCGCTTTTGAATTACGGCTTTGCGGCGTATTCGCTCGTCACCGTCACCCCCGAAGCTCCGCTGCCCGCCGTACCCGTGACGCTCGGCACACAGAAGACGGTGCAGAGCGTTCTGACGAGCGAAAACGCCCTGCTTCTCGAAAAGAGCCGTGCAAACGGCCTGACGCAGGCCGTCTCGCTGCCCGAGAGCATTGATGCGCCCGTCGAGGAGGGCGAACCGCTCGGCACGCTCGATATTTTCGACGCGGACGGCACGCCGGTCGCGTCGCTCCCGCTGCTCGCGGGCGAGAGCATACCGCACCTCACGTGGAGCGAGCTTTTCTGCCGCCTGCTCAAGCTCGCCTACTGCGGGGCGTAAGCTCTCTCTGTTTTCCACAAAAATCGCTCCGAAACTTTTCCGTTTTACGCTCATGCGTATAATTTTCAGCCATTTTTCGGCAAAGCATGCTTTTCTTGCTTGACAGAATCGAAAAAAGGTGTATACTGCAAGCAATTTCATAAGTCTTGATAGAGGCGCGGCTGACATGAGTAGCCCCCAACAAAACGGCAGGAGACCGTGGGGTGCGGAAGGGGAGGCCGCCGAAGGGTCGATAAAATCCCTGTTTTGTCGATACTTGGGTCGTCGGGAAATACCCGGCGGACTGTCGTCCGGAAGGACGGAGTGCTGTCATGATCGGCGCGATCAGGAGCCTTGATGTGTTTCACATCGGTTGTTTGATGTTTTTGTGTTAAGTCATGATGGAAATCATGGCTTAATTTTTTTGTTCTGTGTTTGTATCACAGGAAAGGAGAAACATCATGCAATTCGTCGGAACCTTCTGGGCGCTCGTGCCCCCCATCATCGCCATCACGCTGGCGCTGATCACCAAGGAGGCGTACTCGTCTCTCTTTATCGGCGTCGTGATCGGCGCGCTCTTCGCCTGCGACTTTGCCCCCGTCGCCACGATCGACATGATCGTCAACGACGGTATCATCGCCGCGATCGCAGACAACGCGGGCATCTTTCTCTTCCTTGTCCTGCTCGGCATCATCGTGGCGCTTGTCAACTTAGCGGGCGGCAGCGCGGCCTTTGGCCGCTGGGCGGAAAAGAACATCCACACCCGCGTGGGCGCGCAGCTTGCGACGTTCATCCTCGGCATCCTCATTTTCATCGACGACTACTTCAACTGCCTGACCGTGGGCTCGGTCATGCGTCCGGTCACTGACCGCCACCAGATCTCTCGTCCCAAGCTCGCCTACCTCATCGACGCCACTGCCGCTCCCGTGTGCATGATCGCGCCGATCTCGTCCTGGGCGGCCGCCGTGTCCTCCACGGCCGAAGACCTCGACACCGGCATTTCCGGCATCCAACTCTTCATCCGCGCCATTCCCTATAACTTCTATTCCCTTCTGACATTCGTCTTCATCATCACGCTCACGCTGCTCAAGTTCGACTACGGCCCGATGCGCGGCTTTGAAGAGCGCGCCCGCAATACGGGTGACCTCTCCGGCAGCGCCGGCAGCACCGAGGAGAACGCCAACCCCAAGGGCCGCGTCATCGACCTTGTCATTCCCGTCATTATGCTCATCATCCTCTGCACCATCGGCATGCTCTACGTCGGCGGCTTCTTCGGCGCTGACACGTCCGGCTGCACCGATTACGCCGGCGACTTCATCGGTGCGTTCGGCAACACGGACGCGTTCGTCGGCCTCCCGTGGGGCGGCATCATCGCGCTGGTGCTCACGGTCATCTACCTCGTCGCCCGCCGCGTCGTCGGCTTCCGCGAGGCTATGGGCTGCATCCCCAAGGGCTTCCAGGCCATGATCTCCCCGATCATCATCCTGACACTGGCCGTCTCCCTCAAGACCACGCTCAACGCGCTGGGTGCCGCAGACTATGTGCACGATCTGATGTACGCTGCCTCTGAGGGCCTTTACAATATGCTGCCCGCCGTCATCTTCCTTGTCGCGTGCGTGCTGGCCTTTGCCTCCGGCACGTCCTGGGGCACGTTCGGCATCCTGATCCCCATTGTCACAGCCATCTTCCCCAGCGACAGCGCGCTGCTCTACATCGGTATTTCCGCCTGCTGCGCGGGCGCCGTGTGCGGCGACCACTGCTCCCCCATCTCCGACACGACCATCATGTCCTCCGCCGGTGCGCAGGTGGAGCATGTCAACCACGTCGCCACGCAGCTGCCCTATGCCATCACGGTCGCGTGCCTGAGCTTTGTGTGCTTTGTGCTCGCGGGCTTTATCCAGAACTGGGTCGTCTGCCTCGCCATCGGCGTCGTGCTGACGGTCGGCACGCTCTTCGCCATCCGCAATGTCGAGGCGCAGAAGGCGCGCTTCAAGGATTAACTTTGCTCTCTACTCTCTTTTCTCTCATAGGAACGGGGCGAACCGGTCGGTTCGCCCCGTTCCCCCTTATATTCTCCGCTTTGCAATCCCTAAAAAGCATGGTATACTGAGTATAACACTTAACTTCGGAGGACGTTTCCATGAGTATTGTCGTGATGGGCGCGGTGTTTGTCGATATCAAGGGCTATCCCCTCTCTTCCTACATCCCCGGCGGGCGCAACGCGGGCCGCGTCGTGCAGGTGCACGGCGGCGTGAGCCGCAACATCGTCGAGGACATCGTCAAAAAGCTCCAGAGTCACAAGGTCGACACGCGCTACATCCGCACAACGCCCGACGGCATGGGCATGTGGCTTGCGATCTTCGACAACACGGGCGACGTGACCGCGTCGATCTCCAAGCGCCCCGACCTGAGCCCCATTGCCGACATTCTTGACGAGCAGGGCGATGAAATTTTTTCGCAGGCCGACAGCATTCTGCTCGAGATCGACATGGAAAAGGACATCGTCAAGCGCACGTTCGCGCTGGCAGAAAAGCACCGTAAGCCCGTCTACGCGGTCGTGTCCAACATGAGCATCGCCATCGAGCGGCGCGACTTTCTGCGCTCGGTGCACTGCTTCATCTGCAACCAGCAGGAAGCGGGCATCCTGTTTTCGGAAAATTACGACGGTCTCTCGCCCGACGAAATGCTTCCCATCCTGCGCGACAAAATTCGCGGCGCGCAGATCCACCGCATGGTCGTCACGATGGGCGCTCAGGGTGCGGTGTTCGCCACGCTCGACGGCGAGGACGGCTACTGCCCCGCGAAGAAGGTCGATGTCAAGGACACGACCGGCGCGGGCGACGCGTTTTTTGCCGGCGCGGTCATCGGCCAGACCTACGGCAAAACGATGATGGAATCCTGCGAGATCGGCACGCGCCTTGCCGCGTCCGTCATCACAACGGGCGAAAACATCTGCCCGCGCTACCTGCCGAGCGAATTCGGGCTGGATGTTTCCGCGCCGGACGACGCGCAGCTCGCGCTCGAGCTTTGATCCCGGCAACTACTAAACACAGTAAAAAGCGAGGGACGCGTAGGCACCCCTCGCTTTTTGTTTTGCTTTTTTACTGCCCGCACAGCGCGCTGCGGTTTTCTTCCGCAAGGCGCAGCGCTGCGTCTCGGTCCACACCGTAGGCAAAACGGAACGCATACGGCTTTGTCATCGTGATCGCGCTCACCGTGCCGTCCTTCAGGTAAAACGCAATGTCGCGGACGTCGTAGTTCCCGTCGTCCTGCGGCGTCTGCGGCTGCCAGACGTAGGCGCGGTCGAAGTCATAGGCGGGCTCGCTGTAGCCGCCTTCGTCGCTGTAGCCGTCATAAAGCTCGGACTCGTCTGCCGCGATGCAGTAAAGCGCCTCCGGGTATTCCGTCAGCAGCGCTTTCTCGCTGTCGCCGACCTTGACTCCGCGCGGCGTTCCCACGCCCACAGCACTGGTGCGCAGATAGCTGATGACCTCGCGCCCCGTTTCAGGGTAGTAGTCCGTCCCGACGACGAGCTGCGCGTCCGCGTCGTAATGGCGCGCAAAGTCGTAGGGCAGCATCCCGTCGCTGTCGTAGGTCGTATTCTCCGTTTTCCCGTTCGGCTCGTAGTCCGCTCCAAGGCTCAAAAATCCGCCCGGCAGCTCCAGCGTAAAGTTCGCGTCCGGCTGCGGCTCGACCGTCAGATCTTCCTCCCGCATCAGGGGCTCGTCCGGTGCGCCGTCCGACGCTTCCTGCTTTTCTCCGCAGCCTGACACCAAAAGCGTCAGCGCCGCCAAGAGCGCCGCAAGCAGCTGCGCTGTATTTTTCCGTCTCATATCGGTCTCCTCCTTGATTTTGTTTTTTTACGCTTCCTTCAACTTTTCCTCGAGCAGCTTGAAGGCTTCATCCGCCGCTTCCCCGCGAATTTCCTCGCGGGAAGCCGCGCCGAAGTCAAAACGCTCGGCGATTGTCTCCTTGGGCGACGAAAATCCGATGAATACCGTGCCGACGGGATTTCCCCGCTCGTCGCGGTCGGGTCCAGCGACGCCCGTGACGCTGACGGCGCAGTCCGCCGTCGTCGCCTCGCGCGCACCCTCGGCCATTGCGCGGGCGACGGGCGCGGACACCGCGCCGTACTCTTCCAGCATGTCCGCCGGAACGCCGAGCACGCGGTGCTTGACGATATTCGTATAGCTCACGATGCCGCCCATGAACACGCCCGACGCGCCCGGCACATCCGTGATGCGCTTGGCAATGAGGCCGCCGGTGCAGCTCTCCGCCGCGGCGAAGGTCACGCCGCGCGCCTTGAGCGCTTCATAGCAGCGCTGTTCGACAGTTTTTTCCGCCATAATAAGACTTCCTTTCAGAACTTGATGCGCACGAACTCGCGATTCGTCATCGCGCGGTCGATAAGGCCCTCGATATCAAGGACAGCCTCGGCCTCACGGACCTCGTCGAGGTTCGGCTTCGTGCGAGGATGACGCGGGGTGAAGACCGTACAGCAATCCTCATAGGGTAAGATCGACGTATCAAACGTGCCGATCTTACGGGACAAACGCACGATCTCTTCCTTATCCATGCCGATGAGCGGGCGCAGGACGGGAAGATCGACGACATCCTCGGTCACGCGCAGGGCCTCCATCGTCTGAGACGCGACCTGACCGAGGTTCTCGCCCGTGACGAGCGCCTTGGCCTTGACCTGATCGGCCACGCGCTGGGAGATGCGCATCATAAAGCGGCGCATGATGAGCGTGAAGAATTCCTCGGGGCAGTTTCTTCTGATCTCCTCCTGGATCTCGGTAAACGGCACGATCTGCACCGTCAGCCGCCCGCACCAGGGGACTAAGAGCTTGGCAAGGGAAAGCACCTTCTCCTTCGCCTCATCGGACGTGTACGGTGGGGAGAAGAAGTGCACCATTTCGAGCTTGACGCCGCGCTTGGCGATCATGTAGGACGAGACGGGCGAGTCGATGCCGCCGGAGAGCAGGCTGACCGCCACGCCGCCCATGCCGATGGGCAGGCCGCCCGCGCCCTCTTCAGCGGGGCCGTGGACATAGGCCGCATCGTCGCGAATTTCGATATGCACGACGAGCTCGGGGTCGTGGACGTTGACCTCGCACGTCGGGAACGCCTGATGCAGCGCGCCGCCGACCTGCTGGGAGATCTGGATGGACGTCAAGGGGAAGGTCTTGTCGGCGCGCTTGCTCTCGACCTTGAAGCTCCTGGCCGTGCGCATCTCGCACGCAAGGTACTCCTTCGCCGCGGAGATGATCTTCTGGATGTCCTTTTCGCACGGCAGCGCCTTTGAAACGGCGATGATGCCGAAAATCTTCTTGCAGCTCTCAAACGCGGCCTCGATGTCGCACTCGTCGTCCTTGGGCTCGACATAGATGGTGCTCTGCTTGGAGTAGACGCGGAAATTGCCGCATTTCGACACGCGGCGGTTGACGTTCGACATCAGCTTATCTTCGAAGCTGCGGCGGTTCAGGCCCTTGAGCACGACCTCGCCGAGCTTGCACAGGATCATTTCATGCATTGGTATTGTTCTCCTCATTTGTTATGGCCGCCTCCGCATCGGCGGAAAATGCGGCTGAATTTTCGTTGTCTTCGGATTTGGCAGCCTTTTTCCCTTTGCGGGTGAGCCCCAGTGTAAAGCACAGCGGCTCAACGGCGGCCAGCAGGGCAAAGAGCGCATAGCTGAACATCGTGCCCTCTCCGCTCACCCCGTTGATCCCGACCATGGCGGGCGCCATCGGCAGCTCCCAGATCATCGCAAGGATGCTCCCCGAGCCGAACGGGACAGGCATCACAAGAAGCGAGGCAAGATTCAGCACATAGAGCACGATCGCCGCGTTCCAGCAGCAATTTTTGTCGATGCCCCGCTCCGGCCGCAGGCCCCAGCCGAACAGGAACGAAAGCGCCGACACATGGACGACGCCGAGCGCGAGCCCGACGGGCGTGGCAAACGTAAAGGACGAGGTCGTCCCCGTGCCTCCAAACGCCGCGAACAGCAGGATAAAAGCCGCGCCCTGAGCGATATGGCTCAAAACGGAAAGCGCGCCAAACTGGATGTAGTCATACCTTTTCATCTCATTCACCCCTGTAAAATATCCGTGTTGCGGTACTGGATGGCCTCGGCCAGATGATGCGCCTCGATCTTCTCGCTGCCGTCGAGGTCGGCGATCGTGCGCGCAACGCGCAGTAATCTATCGTGGCTTCGCGCCGTGAGGCCGAGGCGCTCGAACGCGCCTTTTAAGAGCTTTTCGCCCGCGGCGTCCAGCGTGCAGAACTCGCCCACCATCGCGGGTGTCATTTGCGCGTTGCAGGTGATGTTCGTGCCGGAAAAGCGCTGCTTCTGGATGTCGCGCGCGGCGTTCACGCGCGCTTTGACGTCGGCGGAGGACTCCGCCTTTTCGCGCCGGCGCATGGCTTCGAACTCGACGCTCGGCACGTTGACGTGTAAGTCCATGCGGTCGAGCATCGGGCCGGAGATTTTTTCGACGTATTTTTCCACCTGCTGCTTGGTGCAGTGGCAGCGCCCCGAGGGGTGGCCGTACCAGCCGCAGCGGCAGGGGTTCATCGCGCCGACGAGCATGAAGCGGCTCGGCAGCGTGATACTGCCCGCGGCGCGGGTGATGGTGACCTCGCCGTCCTCGATGGGCGCGCGCAGCACCTCGAGCACGTCGCGGTGGAATTCGGGGAGCTCATCTAAAAAAAGCACGCCGTGGTGCGCGAGCGAAATTTCACCGGGCTTGGGCGTCTGCCCGCCACCGGTCATCGCGGAGGCGGAGAGCGTGTGGTGCGGCGCGCGGAACGGGCGGTGCAGCAGCATCGGGTGCGAGCTGTCGGTCAATCCCGCGACTGACCAGATCTCGGTCGCTTCAAGGGCTTCCTTTCGCGTCATGTCGGGCAGGATCGACGGAAGCCGCCGCGCCAGCATGGATTTGCCCGCGCCGGGCGAGCCGATGAGCAGGATATTGTGCCCGCCCGCAGCGGCGATCTCCAGCGCGCGCTTGACATTTTCCTGCCCCATGACGTCGGAAAAGTCGGGGCCGGTCTCGCTCGTCTGCTCCGCCTGCCACTTCGGCTGGGGCGAGAGCTTCTTTTCACCCTTCAAATGCTGCACGAGCGACACGACGTCCGGCACGCCGTAAACGGTCACGCCGTCGGCAAGCGTCGCCTCCGCTGCGTTCGCCGCGGGGACGTAGAGCGTCCTGATGCCCGCGCGCACCGCGGCCATCGCCATCGGCAAAACGCCGTTCACCGCGCGAAGCGTGCCGGTCAGCGAGAGCTCGCCGACAAAGGCCGCGTCCTTCGCGGGGGGCTTGATCTCCTCTGCACTGGCAAGGATGCCGAGCAGGATGGGCAGGTCATAGAGCGTGCCCTCCTTTTTCCGACCCGCGGGGGCGAGGTTCACCGTGATGCGCGAGACAGGGAACTTGACGCCGCAGTTTTTCACCGCCGCACGCACGCGCTCGCGCGATTCCTTGACGGCCGTGTCGCCAAGGCCGACGATATCGAATGCGGGCAGGCCGCCGGATAAAAAGCATTCCACCGTGACCTCGTAGCCCGAGATGCCCTGAAGGCCGAGCGAGCGCACCGCTGTGACCATACTGTTTTCCTCCCTCTTTCGCATCGAATCGTACAGTTTGCAATTAGTATAGCACATTTTTTGCATCAGGCAAATCCCCCTCCGCGCATTTTTGCACATTTTGCACAAAATCAATAAATCCTCGCAAAAGTTCTCGAAAAATAAAAGGAATTGAACCTATTGTTGCAAAATAGTGAATGTTTTTGCGGGAACAAGGCGTTTACATAGCGAAAAAAGTGTGCTATAGTGTCATCGTTGAATTTTGCGTTCACACGCAGAAGAACCGTTTTTTGACGGTGAAATAAATAGGAGGTTCATTTATGGCAAGAAAAATGAAATCCATGGACGGCAATAATGCTGCGGCTCACGTAAGCTATGCTTTCAGTGAAGTTGCGGCAATTTATCCCATTACGCCGTCCTCCCCGATGGCCGACCTGGTCGACCAGTGGTCTGCAAATGGCCTGAAAAACATCTTCGGCAGCCAGGTCAAGGTCGTCGAGATGCAGTCCGAAGCCGGTGCTGCCGGCGCAGTGCACGGCTCCCTCGGTGCCGGTGCTCTGACCACCACCTACACGGCCTCTCAGGGCCTGCTGCTGATGATCCCGAACATGTACAAGATCGCGGCTGAGCAGCTCCCCTGCGTGTTCCACGTCTCCGCCCGTACTGTTTCGACCCACGCGCTGAACATCTTCGGCGATCACTCCGACGTCATGGCCTGCCGCCAGACCGGTTTCGCCATGCTGTGCGAGGGCAACGTGCAGGAAGTGATGGATCTCTCCCCCGTGGCACACCTGGCCGCGCTTTCCGGCAAGGTCCCGTTCATCAACTTCTTCGACGGTTTCCGCACCTCCCACGAGATCCAGAAGATCGCCGTGTGGGATTACAAGGATCTCGCCGACATGTGCGACATGGACGCTGTCAAAGCGTTCCGCGAGCACGCCCTCAACCCCGAGCATCCCGCCATGCGCGGCTCCCATGAGAACGGCGATACGTTCTTCCAGCACCGCGAGGCCTGCAACCAGTACTACGACGCTCTCCCCGAAGTCGTGGAAAAGTACATGGGCAAGATCAACGAGAAGCTCGGCACCGACTACAAGCTCTTCAACTACTACGGCGCGCCCGACGCTGACCGCGTCATCATCGCGATGGGCTCCATCTGCGACGTGGCCGAGGAAGTCATCGACTACCTCAACGCCCACGGCGAGAAGGTCGGTCTCATCAAGGTCCGTCTGTACCGCCCGTTCAAGGCTGAGCGCCTGATCGAGGCCATCCCCGCCACCGCCAAGAAGATTGCGGTCCTCGACCGCACCAAGGAGCCCGGCGCACAGGGCGAGCCCCTCTATCTCGACGTCGTCACCGCGCTGGCCAACGCCGGCATCACCGACAAGACCGTCATCGGCGGCCGTTACGGTCTCGGTTCCAAGGACACCCCGCCCGCTTCCGTGTTCGCTGTTTACACCGAGCTTGCCAAGGCGGAGCCCAAGCGTCAGTTCACCATCGGCATCGTCGATGACGTGACGAACCTCTCCCTGCCTGAAGACAAGAACTGCCCGAACACCGCAGCCGAGGGCACCATCGAGTGCAAGTTCTGGGGTCTCGGCGGCGACGGTACCGTCGGTGCGAACAAGAACTCCATCAAGATCATCGGTGACCACACCGACAAGTACGTCCAGGCCTACTTCCAGTACGACTCCAAGAAGACCGGCGGCGTGACGATCTCCCACCTGCGTTTCGGCGACAAGCCCATCCGCAGCCCCTACTACATCAACAAGGCCGACTTCGTCGCCTGCCACAACCCCAGCTACATCACCAAGGGCTTCAAGATGGTCAACGACGTCAAGCCCGGCGGCGTGTTCATGATCAACTGCCAGTGGGACTTCGATGAGCTGAACCACCACCTCAAGGCGGACGCCAAGCGCTACATTGCCAAGAACAACATCCAGCTCTACACCATCAACGCCATCGACCTTGCCATCAAGATCGGCATGGGCAAGCGCAACAACACCATCCTCCAGTCCGCGTTCTTCTCCCTGGCGAAGGTCATGCCCGAAGAGCAGGCCATCCAGTACATGAAGGACGCCGCGACGCACTCCTACCTCAAGAAGGGTCAGGACATCGTCGATATGAACCACAAGGCCATCGACCTCGGCGCCACCGCCTACACCAAGATCGACGTTCCCGCCGATTGGGCGAACGCTGTCGACGCTGACGAGGCCGTCTCCTACGAGGGCAAGGCCGAGCTCGTCGAGCAGGTCAAGAACATCCTCGATCCCGTGGACAAGATGGACGGCGACAGCCTGCCCGTTTCCGCCTTCATGCCTCACGTGGACGGCCAGTGGGAGCTCGGCGCTGCCGCTTACGAAAAGCGCGGCGTTGCCGTTTCCGTTCCCACGTGGGACGAGACGAAGTGCATTCAGTGCAACAACTGCGCTTACGTCTGCCCGCACGCCACCATCCGTCCCTTCGCTCTCACCGAGGAAGAGGCCAAGAATGCTCCTGCCAATGCCAAGATCGTCGACATCAAGGCCGGCAAGGGCAAGGGTGTTTACAAGTACACGATGGCCATCTCCCCGCTCGACTGTATGGGCTGCGGCGTTTGCGTCGGCCAGTGCCCGGTCGGTGCTCTGACGATGGTTGGCCAGGAGTCCGAGCTGCCTGAGCAGGATGTGTTCAACTACTGCGTCTCCAAGGTCTCCGACAAGAAGGATATGCAGGATCTCACCGTCAAGGGCAGCCAGTTCAAGCAGCCCATGCTCGAGTTCTCCGGCTCCTGCGCAGGCTGCGCCGAGACCAGCTATGCCCGTCTCGTCACTCAGCTCTTCGGCGACCGTATGTACATCTCCAACGCCACCGGCTGCTCGTCCATTTGGGGCGGCCCCGGCGCTACCTCTCCGTACTGCACGGATAAGAACGGCCACGGCCCGGCTTGGTGCAACTCCCTGTTCGAGGACAACGCCGAGCACGGCTTCGGTATGTATGTCGGCCAGGAGAAGATCCGCGAGGATCTGATGTCCAAGACCGAGCAGCTCATCGCCATCGAGTGGACCCAGCCCGCGCTGAAGGAAGCCGCTCAGAAGTGGCTCAACACCAAGGACGACGGCAACGCCAACGCCGAGGCCACGAAGGAATACGTTGCAGCTCTGCAGGCGAACATCGCCACCGTCGACGAGCTGGCCGCTGTGCCCAAGTTCGCTGAGCACGCCGCCGAGCTCAAGGCCAAGGGCGAGAAGTTCTGCGACTGCGACGCCTGCAAGCTCGTTGCTGAGATCCTCGACAAGAAGGATTACCTCTCCAAGAAGTCCGTTTGGATCTTCGGCGGCGACGGTTGGGCTTACGACATCGGCTTCGGCGGCGTCGACCACGTGCTTGCTCAGAACAAGAACGTCAACGTCTTCGTCTTCGATACCGAGGTCTACTCCAACACCGGCGGTCAGGCTTCCAAGGCTTCCAACATCGGTCAGGTCGCTCAGTTCGCGGCTGCCGGTAAGGAGACCAAGAAGAAGAGCCTTGCTGAGATCGCGATGAGCTACGGCTACATCTACGTCGCGCAGATCGCCATGGGCGCCAACCCGGCCCAGACCATCAAGGCCATCACCGAGGCTGAGGCTTACAACGGCCCGTCCCTGATCATCGGCTATAGCCCCTGCGAGATGCACTCCATCAAGGGCGGCATGATCAACTGCCAGAAGGAAATGAAGAAGGCTGTCGAGTGCGGCTACTGGAACCTGTTCCGCTTCAATCCCGCATCTGACAAGAAGTTCACGCTCGACTCCAAGGCTCCTGCCGGCGGTTACCGTGAATTCCTGATGAACGAGGCGCGCTACAGCCGCCTGACCCGCGAGTTCCCCGAGCGTGCGGAGGGTCTCTTCACCCGCAACGAGGACGCGGCCAAGGAGCGTTACGAGCACCTCACCAAGCTCATCGACCTGTACGACAAGCAGTAATTGCTGTTCCTACGGTATGAAAAAGGAGCACCCTTTCGGGTGCTCCTTTTTTGCGTTACTTTGCGTCTGCATTCAGCAGCTTTTCGCCGACAGTCGCCTTTCGGGCATCGTTCATTTCCACATTGCCCGACACAAACTCCACAATGCGCGTGCCGCTTGTGATGAGCCAGTGGTCAAGCCACTGCTCCTCTTCCTCGTCGTAGAGCCGCCACGCCTGCTCTGCGCCCCACGGCGCGGCGTCGACCTCACAGTAGGCGTAAGGGAGACGGCGATGCTCGCCGTCGACAAGGGCAGTCTGCTTATAGTCCAGCTCGGAGGCGAGGCAGCGGTCAAACCACGATGCAAGATACACATCACCGATGTCGTAGTGGATCCGCGCAGGATTGCCGCGCGCCGTCTCCGGATGCTCGGGATCATCCAAACTGGCAAGCACATCTCGCTGCTCTCCGCCATACCGCGCAGCGAAGGGCGAGGAGCTCCCCCAACTCAGGCACGACCAGCGCGCATTCTCATCCTCTATGCCGAGGTCGGAGAGGTAAAGCGGCAGCGCGTCGTGGTAGACCGTCGCCCGAAATTCTTCATCATACAGCTCAGGCGGAACTTCATCGCTGTCAAAAAGTCCGTTCTGCTCCATGGTAAGCAGCGCCCCCACCGAAGCCAGCGCGACCGCCGCCGTCACGCAGGCCGTGACGATGCAGCGCTTCGCCCTGCCCGCACCGGTTTTCACCGCCGAATAGGTGAGAAACATCGCAGCAAACGGCGTGATCCCGCACAGGATCGCGGCAAGGTAAAGCCTCCCCGCACTGCTGCTGCCGGTTCCCAGCAGAGCTCTCACAAGAATGCCGAAAAGTGTCAGCAGCAGCGCCGCACGCTCCAGTATCTGGAGCCACGGGCGCGACTTTGCAGGCAAAAAGCGGTGTTCCTCTCTCGCCGTGCGCGCCGCCTTCCGATACCAGCTGTTATAGCAGATAAGGTCAGTCCCGCAGATCAGCGTGACAACAGGCGAAATACATGACAAAAAATCCCCCATTCCATAGATAAGCGTATTCAGAGGGTCTGTTTTCAGGCCGGTCAGGATATCCCAGATCCTGAGGAGCATATAGCCGAACCAAAAAATCATCATACTGTGGTAATATTTGAGCCCGCGGTGCATCGCGTCCACCTGCAAAACAGGGTCAGTCTCAACATCCACAGCGTTTTCATCCGCTGTGCAGAGCACATGGCGGGTCCTCCCGCCAAGGCCGCCGCCCTCGCCCTCGGCTCCGTCTCCCCAGAAGGTCAGATCACCAACGCCCGCTGACTGCTGCCAGCCTGCCTGTGCACAGTACTCGAGGAAAACATCTTCGCCGTCTGCACCACCGTCATCGGGATAGTAGGTGATGGCGAAGCGCAGCTTCTGCGGCTTAATGCGGCGGTAGCGGATGAACAGGCCCACGCGGTCGGGCGCCCAGCCCTCCGCCGCCATGCGCTCAAAGTGGCGCGCAAGGCCCTCGGTGTCGTAAAAAGAATAGGGATTCAGCTCCCGTTTGGTGTTGCGCATCAGAAAAACCTCGCTTTCTCTCATTTCTCTCCGCCCGCAAGGGGCGTTATCTCTCAAATAGCTTCTCGTAGTCCCGCACCTGCGCCTGCAGGCGCTCCACCTCGTTTTGCAGCAGCGTTTTTCCCTCCGCTGTGAGCTGATAGCTGCGCCGCCGCCCCTCCGCGCGCGTTTCGACGATATACCCCGCCGCCAAAAACTGCTCAAGCAGGTTGTAGAGCGTCCCGGGGCCGACGGCCACGCGCCCGCTCGTCAACTCGTTCACGCGCGCCATCACATCCATGCCGCAGCACTCCTCGCGCAGACACAGCAGGATGTAAAACATCTGCTCGGTCAGCGTGCTGAATTTCTCCCGCGCCATTGTCGGCCTCCTTTTATCGATATTCGATATTCTTGAGGAGAGTATATTATCGAATATCGATATTGTCAAGAGGGAGATTTTCTTTTTCAAAGAAAGACTCCCTCTTGTTCGCACAGGTGCGAGAGAAATGCCGCCTGCGGGCGGCAGGGTCAAAGGGGGTATTCTCTTTCGCAAAAGAGAATACCCCCTTTGGAACCCCAAGAGAAAGGCTTTCATTGCAAGCGAACAGCTCGAAGAGCTGCAATGCTTGCCGATTGCACTGCCCGCGCGCGGCGTTGCCGCGTTGAGTTCTGCTATACGATCTGACTTACTCCTATTATCCGCTGCCGCTCTGCCCATCTTGTAGAAGTGCAGCCTAATTTCCGTCTACCGGAGCACTCCACAATGCGGCGAGCGTTAGCAATGCCGCATTCGGCAGGCAGTCTGCCGCCGAACAAACGTCACTCGCGCCTCACGATAGTAAGGCGCGGTTGCGAACGGCAACGACTCGCAGAAGCTTCATGGCGAAGCCATGTACACCGCACCCACACTGCGCAGCGCGTGCAGTCTTTCAAGAATAAGACCCGCAATGTCGGGGGTCGAGGGGGACTCCCCTCGTCCTTTCTCTTGGGGGTGTAAGGGGGATATTCTCTTTCTCAGAAAGAGAATATCCCCCTTTGCCGCGTCCCCACACGCTGTGGGGCCAGAAGCAGCGCTGCCGCGCTGCACCCTCCCTGCGCCCTACGGGCGCAAAAAGAAACATCCCTCGCGGGCTGCTTTCCTCCCGCGCCCGAGGCGCGAAAGTTGTCCGAATTGTCAATATGGGATACTTATCCCCATTTCCCCTCTTTTTTCTTTGGATAATATGCTGTATTGACTTCTGGCGTTTTAGAGGCTAAAATAAGCCCATCAAACATGAGGGATACATGAAAGGATTTAATACTATGTTCCGTTTTGCTTATGCAAATCAGAATAACGCCGCCGCTTCTGCCATGTGCGCAGAGGCCGCTTCCTCCTGCACCTCTCAGTCCTCCCGCTTCAACTGCATCGCTCTGGGCGCCATTATTATGGCGTCCATTATTATTTCCCGCCTGATTAGCATTATCGGCATTTCCCTGCTGGTACTGGTACTTCTGGTCGTCCTGATGGGCGTTCCCGGGATGAAACGCGATTGCTGAGCGAGTAAAAAACGCGATACAGCAAAGCGGTTCCGCCGGGAATGGCGGAACCGCTTTTTTGTATGATAAATCTGTTCATTATTTAATCAAAGGAGATTTGAAACGATGAAAAAGAAGTTTATGTGCATGCTCATGGCTGCGGCCATGACGCTCTCGATGGCCGCCTGCGGCTCCAAGGGCGACGATGCGAACAACGACGCCAACACCGACGCGGACGGCGTCCAGACCTTTACGGTCGGCACCTCCGGCCCGCTGACCGGCGACAACGCGATCTACGGTATGGCCGTCAAGCAAGGCGTGGAGCTCGCCGTCAACGAGATCAACGCGAGCGACAGCAAGATCAAGTTTGAGTTCCTCTCTCAGGACGATGAGGGCGACGGTGAAAAGGCCGTCAACGCCTACAACACCATGATGGACAACGGTATGCAGGTCCTCGTCGGCCCCACCACCACCGGCGCTTCCATCGCGGTTGCCGATGTCTGCTACAATGACCGCACCTTTATGCTGACCCCGTCCGCTTCCTCCACCGACGTCACCGCAGGCAAGGACAATGTCTTCCAGGTCTGCTTCACCGACCCCAACCAGGGCGTTGGCGCTGCCGACTACATGGCTGAAAACTTCGCTGGTGCCAAAGTCGCCATCATCTACCGCAACGACGACGCCTACTCTCAGGGCATCCGCGATGCTTTCGTGAAGGAAGCGGGCGACAAGGGCCTCTCCATCGTCTATCAGGGCACCTTTACACTCGATACCTCCTCTGACTTCTCCGTCCAGCTCGCCGCCGCGCAGACTGCCGGCGCCGACCTCGTCTTCCTCCCCATCTACTATCAGCCCGCTTCCGTGATCTTCGCGCAGGCCAAGGCCATGGGCTATGCCCCCACCTTCTTCGGTGTGGACGGCATGGACGGCATCCTCGATATGCCCGGCTTTGACACCACTCTCGCCGAGGGCCTCGTGCTGATGACCCCGTTCTGCGCCACCGTTGAATCCAGCAAGAGCTTCGTCGACGCTTACGTCGCCGCTTACGGCACCACGCCCAACCAGTTCGCCGCCGACGCCTATGACGGTGTGTACATCGTCAAGGCCGCGCTCGAACAGGCCGGCTGCACCGCCGATATGAGCAATGAAGAGATCTGCGACGCGCTCGTTTCCGCCATCACCTCCCTCAAGTTCACCGGCCTCACCGGTACCGACATGTCCTGGAACGCCGAGGGTCAGGTCTCCAAGGCCCCGACCGCCTACGTCGTCAAGGACGGCCAGTACGTCGAGGGCTGATCCCCGCAAAGATACCAAACAGACCGTTTATCGTCTCTCTCACGGAGCGAAGGGTCGCCGGGAGGAAAAAACTCCCGGCGGCCTGCGCCCTGCTTCTATGGCGGAAACGAAGGCAGCGTTCTTCCTCTCTGCCCTTGTTTCTGCCACAGACGTTTCCCCACAACTCCAACGAGAAAAAAGAGGTGCCATCCTATGGAATTCTTATCCTATCTCATCAGCGGCATCAGCCTCGGCAGTGTGTACGCCATCATCGCCCTCGGCTATACGATGGTCTACGGCATTGCCAAGATGCTGAACTTTGCCCACGGCGACGTCATCATGATCGGCGGCTACGTTTCTTTCTGCGCGATGTTCTATCTGGGACTGCCCAACATCGTGGCGGTGCTGCTGGCCGTCATCGTCTGCACGGTGCTTGGCGTCGTCATCGAGCGGCTTGCCTATAAGCCCCTGCGCTCCGCGCCGAGCCTTGCGGTGCTCATCACCGCCATCGGCGTGAGCTATTTCCTCCAGAACTCCGCGCTTCTCATCTGGAAGGCAGCCGCGCGTGTCTATCCCCCGGTGGTTGAGGGTTCGATGCAGCTGTTCGGCGGCAAGCTGACCGTCTCCTATGTGTCGCTTCTCACGATTGCGGCCTGCGTCGTCATCATGATCGGCCTCACCACGTTCGTCAACAAGAGCAAGATGGGCAAGGCCATGCGTGCCTGCTCGGAGGATAAGGCGGCGGCCCAGCTCATGGGCATCAACGTCAATGCCACCATTTCCGCAACGTTCGCCATCGGCTCGGCGCTCGCCGCCATCGCCGGCGTGCTGCTCTGCTCGTTCAATACGTCGCTCATGCCGACGACCGGCTCCATGCCCGGCATCAAGGCCTTCACCGCGGCGGTGTTCGGCGGCATCGGCTCCATCCCCGGCGCGTTCCTCGGCGGCCTGCTCCTCGGCATCATCGAGGCCATGGCCAAGGCGTACATCTCGACGAACCTTGCCAACTCCATCGTGTTCGCCGTGCTGATCGTCGTGCTGCTCGTCAAGCCTGCCGGACTTCTCGGCAAGTCCGCGACGGAGAAAGTGTGAGGTGGCCGGAATGACACAGAAAATGAACAAATTCAACTCGCTCAAGAAGACCACAAAGGTCGACTTTGCGACCTATCTCGGCGTGATCGTCGTCTTTATCATCACGACGATCCTGCAGAACAACGGTTCGCTCAAGCGCTCCGCCATCGGTCTGCTCGTCCCCATCTGCTGCTACATGTCCATGGCCGTGTCGCTGAACCTGACGGTCGGTATCCTCGGTGAGCTGAGCCTCGGCCACGCGGGCTTTATGAGTGTCGGCGCATTTTCCGGCATCGTCGTCTCGCAGAGCCTGATGGGCGCGATCCCGAACGCTCCCGTGCGTCTCGCCATCTCGATGGTCGTCGGCGCGATCTTCGCCGCCATCGTCGGCCTTCTCATCGGCACGCCGGTGCTCCGCTTGCAGGGCGACTACCTCGCCATCGTCACGCTGGCCTTCGGCGAGATCATCAAAGAGCTCATCAACTGCCTCATCATCGGCTACGATGAAAACGGCCTGCACTTCATCTTCAACCCCGCCGGCAACAAGACGGTCGACGACCTCGGCCTGAGTGCCTCGGGCACCGCTATCATCAAGGGCGCGCAGGGTGCGACCGGCACCGCCACGATCGCAACGTTCACCGCGGGCTTCATCCTCGTGATGATCACGCTCATCGTCGTGCTGAACCTGACTCGTTCGCGCGCGGGCCGCGCGATCATGGCCATCCGCGATAACCGCATCGCCGCGCAGGCCATCGGCCTGAACCTGACGAAGTACAAGCTCATGGCGTTCGTCACCTCCGCCGCCCTCGCGGGCGCGGCAGGCGCGCTCTTCGGCCTGAACTACTCTTCTCTCCAGGCCACAAAGTTCAACTTCAACCTCTCCATCCTCGTGCTGGTGTTCGTGGTGCTCGGCGGCCTTGGCAACATCTGGGGCTCGCTCGTCGCCGCTGCGGCGCTGACGATCCTGCCCGAGGCGCTGCGTCAGTTTGCCGACTTCCGTATGCTCATCTACGCGATCGTGCTGATCTTCGTCATGCTCGCGACCAACAATCCGCAGGCCAAGGCGTTCTTCGGCAGGCTCTTGCCCCACCGCCGCGCCGCCGCTGAAAAGGAGGACTGACCATGACTCAGAATATGCCGCAAAAGCAGAAAACCAAGCTCGTCCCCGTTTCGCGTGAACCGGCGCTGCTGACCGAGCGCGACGCGGGCAAATCCCCGGTGCTCGAGTGCATCGACCTCGGCATCACGTTCGGCGGTCTGAAAGCGGTCGACAACTTCAATGTGACCATCGGTCGCACCGAGATCACCGGCCTCATCGGCCCGAACGGTGCCGGTAAGACGACGGTCTTCAACCTGCTCACCAAGGTCTATCAGCCCACCCACGGCACGATCCTCTTAAACGGCAAAGACATCCATGACCTCAACACCGCGCAGGTCAACCGCGCGGGCATCGCACGTACGTTCCAGAACATCCGCCTGTTCGGCGAGCTGAGCGTGGAAGAAAACATCACCGTCGCGATGGACACGCAGATGCACTACACGATGCCCGAGGGCATTTTCCGTCTGCCCCGCTTCTGGAAGGAAGAGCGCGTCATGCATGAGCGCGCGATGGAGCTTCTGTCCATCTTCCACATGGAAGACCTTGCAAACGCCAAGGCGAACTCCCTGCCTTACGGCGCGCAGCGCAGACTGGAAATTCTCCGTGCGCTGGCCACGAACCCGAGTCTGCTGCTTCTTGACGAGCCCGCCGCCGGCATGAACCCGAGCGAGACGGCTGAGCTGATGGAAAACATCCGCTCCATCCGCGATACGTTCAAGATCGCGGTGCTGCTCATCGAGCACGACATGAACCTCGTCATGAACATCTGCGAGGGCATTGCCGTTTTGAACTTCGGCCATGTCATCGCCAAGGGCACACCCGAAGACATTCAGAACAATCCCGAGGTCATTGAAGCCTACCTCGGCAAGCAGAAGGAGGCCTAACGATGGGACAGATCTTACAGGTGAACGATCTTCACGTTTACTACGGCAGCATCCACGCCGTCAAGGGCGTTTCCTTCGAGGTCAACGAGGGTGAGGTCGTCACGCTGATCGGTGCAAACGGCGCGGGTAAGTCGACCGTTCTGAACACGGTCTCCGGCCTTCTGCACCCCAAGCACGGCAGCGTTGTTTTCGAGGGCAAGGACTTAAAGGGCGTCCCCGCGCACAAGATCGTCGAGCACGGTCTTGCGCAGGTCCCCGAAGGCCGCCACGTCTTTTTGCAGATGACGGTCGAGGATAACCTCGAAATGGGCGCTTACACCCAGCCGAACTCCACCATTGAAGCGGGCATTGCGGACGTCTACGAGCGCTTCCCGCGCCTCAAAGAGCGCCGCAAGCAGATCGCCGGTACGCTCTCCGGCGGTGAGCAGCAGATGCTCGCCATGGGCAGAGCGCTCATGTCGAAGCCGAAGCTTCTGATGCTCGACGAGCCGTCTATGGGCCTCGCTCCGATCCTCGTTGAGCAGATCTTTGACATCATCCGCGAGCTGCACGCTGCGGGCACGACGATCCTGCTCGTCGAGCAGAACGCGCAGGCCGCGCTCTCCGTCGCCGACCGCGCGTACGTGCTTGAAACGGGCCGCATCACGCTCTCCGGCACCGGTAAGGAGCTTATGGCGAGCGACGCCGTCCGCAAGGCCTACCTCGGCGGTTAAATCTCCCGCAAATGCAAAGAGCCATCCGAAAGGATGGCTCTTTTTTTGTGCAGTTTTGCCGCCGTGCAAAATTTCCGCCCAACCTGCTGCACATTTGCAAAAGATATGGTATACTGACGGGACAAGCGCCGCGAAACCGCGGCGCGCCGACACAGGATCGGAGGGATCGGATTGTTCAAAATTCTCATTGCGGAGGATGACCGCGAGCTGCGCCAGCTCTTCGCCCATGTGCTCACCAAAAACGGTTACACTGTCCTCGGCGTCTCCAACGGCGAGGAGGCGCTTGCCGCGCTCGAGCAGAGCTATTACGATCTCATCATCTCCGACATCATGATGCCGAAGATGGACGGCTACGAGCTTGTGCGCTCGATCCGCGAGAGCGGTTCGTCCATCCCCATTATGATGATCACCGCCAAGGACGCCTTTGACGACATGCGCCTCGGCTTCCTCTCCGGCAGCGACGACTATATGGTCAAGCCCATCAACATCGGGGAAATGGTACTGCGCGTGAGCGCGCTGCTGCGCCGCGCCCAGATGGCGAGCGAGCGCCGTCAGGTCATCGGCGGCACGGTGATGGAGTGCGACTCGCTCAGCGTCACCGTCGACGGCGAGAGCATGGTGCTGCCGCAGAAGGAATTCATGCTGCTCTACAAGATGGCGTCGTTCCCCGGCCGCATCTTCACGCGCCAGCAGCTCATGGACGACATCTGGGGCTATGATTCCAGCACCGACACCCACACCGTCGATGTCCACATCGCGCGCCTGCGCGAGCGCTTCCGCGACAATCCCGACTTCAAGATCGTCACGATGCGCGGCGTGGGATATAAGGTGGTGCGCACATGAAAAAGCGGCGCAACAAATTCTTCGATATCCGCGTGCAGTTTTTCTTCATCTGCATGGCGGGCTTTATCGGCGTGGCGCTGCTCGCCGCGCTCGCGGCCTGGGGACTTGAGCATCTCGGCGTCAACGTGCCGATGTTCGTGTGGCTGCTCATCTTCACGCTGCTGCTCGGCAGCGCGACGGCGGCGGGCTTTTCCATCGCGTTCTTCGCGCCCATCTCGCGCCTGTCGCGCGCGATGAAGGAGGTCGCGGGCGGCAACTTCCGCGTGCATGTGGAGACGAAGAGCGTCTTTCGCGATATTCGCGACAGCTTTGACAGCTTCAACCTCATGGTCAGCGAGCTGAACGCGACCGAGACCCTGCAGACCGACTTCATCTCGAACGTCTCGCACGAGTTCAAAACGCCCATCAGCGCGATCGAGGGCTACGCCTCGCTTTTGCAGGAGCACCAGCAATCCCCCGAGGAGCAGGCGGAGTACATCGACAAGATCCTCTTCAATACGCGCAGGCTTTCCGCCCTCGCGGGCAACATTCTGCTGCTTTCTAAGCTCGACAGCCAGTCCATCCACCCCCAGCGCTCGCGCTTCCGCCTCGACGAGCAGGTAAGGCAGTGCATTCTGGCCCTTGAGCGCAAGTGGACGGAAAAGGACGTCGACTTCGACGTCGACCTCGACTCCGTCGATTTCACAGGCTACGAAGGACTGCTCCAGCACGTGTGGACGAATCTCATCGACAACGCCGTCAAGTTCGGCCCGCGCGGCGGCCTGATCCGCATGCGACTCATCGAGGAAGACGGCGGTGTGCTCTTCACCATCGACAACGAGGGCAAAAGCATCTCCGACGAGGATAAGTCCCGCATTTTTAACAAATTCTATCAGGGGGACAGCTCGCACGAATCCGAGGGCAACGGCCTCGGCCTTGCGCTTGTGCGCAAGATCGTCGCCATCCACGGCGGCGAGGTCTGGGTCGAAGACCCGGTGAACGGCGGCTGCCGCTTCGCCGTGCGCCTGCCGGTAGAGAAGTGACCACCATTTTTCAACAAAAATTGAGATTCTCTTCACCATTTGTTCGAAACTCTATGCTATATTAAATCTTAACAGCCGCAGAGGCTGCTTTTCCCCGGCGCAGTACCCCCTGTGCCGGGCTTTTATCACGGGATAAGGAGAGGTGACGATGGGCTTTCTGCGCTGCTGCGTTTATTACGGAATTTTAGCCGTCGTGTCGTTTTTCATCGGGCGGCTGCTGCCAAAATCCTGGTTCCACGGCGACAAATTTCCCTACCGCTGCGCGAGCTGGGAAGCAAAGCTCTTCCGCTTTCTGCGCGTGCACGAGTGGCAGGACAAGGTGCCCGACATGAGCAAGATCGTCCCCAAGCTCATCCCCGCCAAAAAGCTGGGCACGGACTTTCGCGCGCAGCTTCCGCGCATGATCGAAGAGACCTGCGTCGCTGAGTTCACGCACTTTGTGCTCATCCTGCTCGGCTTTTACGCGCTGCGCCTCTGGCCCGGAACGGGCGGCGCGGTCGTCACCGCCATCTATATTCTATTCGGCAACCTACCGTTTCTCATCATTCAGCGCTACAACCGGCCGCGGCTGCAAAAGCTTCTCGCCGCGCAGCAGCGCCGGAGCAGACGCAACCAAGAAGAACAACAGTAAAGGATCGGATCTTTTCATGAAAGTTTTGATTTTAAGCTGCAACACCGGCGAGGGGCACAACTCCTGCGCCGCGGCGCTCGAGGAGGAGTGCCGCAACCAAAACATTCCCTGCGACACCGAGGACGCGCTGCGCTTCATCTCGCCCGAGGTCTCGCGCTTTATCTCCAACTGGCACGTGCGCATCTACCGCCACGCGCCGGGTCTTTTCCGCGTGGGCTACCGCGCGGCGGAGGATCATCCCGCCCAGTTCCACGAGGGCTCCGCGCTCTACCGCTATCTGACGCAGGGCGCGGAAAAGCTCTGCGGCTTCATTGCTGGCAGCGGGTACGACACGGTCATCTGCACCCACACGTTCGCGGCGCTGATGGTCAGCGAGGTCGTGAAGACGCACCTGCCGAATCTCAAGACCTGCTTCATCGCCACGGACTACACCTGTTCGCCCAGCGTGAAGGACAGCTCGCTCGACCGCTACTTTATCCCTGCCTCATCGCTCTCGGGCGATTTTCTCGGCGGCGGCGTGACGAGCGAGCGCCTGCGTGCCTGCGGCATCCCCGTGCGCCAGATGTTCCGCTCCAGCGTGCGCAAGGAGGACGCCAAGCGCGCGTTCGGCATCCCCGCTAACCACAAACATCTTGTGATGATGTGCGGCAGCATGGGCTGCGGCCCCATCATGAGCATCGCGCGCCGCATCGGGCGCGACCTGCCGGACGATCAGGACCTGACCATCGTCTGCGGCACAAACAAGCAGCTCTACCGCCGGCTTCAGCGCCGCTTCTATGATGCGAAAAACGTCCACGTCCGTTCGTATGTGAAGGACATGGCGCTTTTGATGGACTCCGCTGACCTCTACCTCACAAAGCCCGGCGGCATCAGCGTGACCGAGGCGGCCTCGATGCGCCTGCCGATGGTCTTTATTGACGCGGTCGCGGGCTGCGAGGAGTACAACAAAGACTTCTTCCTGCGCACGGGCGGCGCGGTCACAGGACAGACGCCCAAGGAGATCGCGCGCACGAGCCTGCGCCTGCTCAGCGACAAGGACGCGCTTGAAAAGATGGGCGACGCACTCGACGCCGCCGTGCCGCACAACGCCGCGGCCAACATCCTCTCCGAGATGAGCGAAGCCGAGGAGGAGAAGGAGGAAGACCTCGCATGATCAAACCCAGCGTTGACTACCGCCAGTTCCGCTTCAGCAGACTGAACACGCCGGAGTTCTCCCACGTGTGGCTGCTGCTCTACTGGCCCATTTTCGGCCTCGGCTTTTCGTATGTCGAGCGCTTCTACCCCGTGGCGCACTACATCAACATGCACTGCGCGCTCGACGATCTGATTCCTTTTAATGAATGGTTTCTGATCCCCTACCTGTTCTGGTTCGTCTACCTCATCGGCGCGGTGGCCTACACGTTCTTTTTCGACGTGCCGGGCTTTCGCCGCATGATGCGCTTCGTGATGATCACCTACTCGGTGACGCTCATTATCTATTTCCTCTTTCCCACCTGTCAGATGCTCCGGCCTGAGGTCTTCCCACGCGACAATGCCCTCACGCGCTTCATCGCGGGGTTCTACGTGTTCGACACGAACACGAACGTCTGCCCGTCGCTGCATGTCATCGGCTCGATGGCGGCATTTTTCGCTTTCTGGTATGCGCCCATCTTCTCCAAGCGCGGCTGGCGCATTGCATCGACCGTTGCAGCATTTTTTATCAGCATTTCCACCGTCTTTATGAAGCAGCACTCCATTCTGGATGTCGCCGCAGCCATCCCGCTGTGCGCGATCGGCTATTATTTTGCCTACGTCAGAACGCCGAAAAAATCCCGCAGCGCCGTGCCGGATGTCACCCGATAAGAAACTTCATCCGCAGAAGCTCCGATCGCTTCTGCGGATGCTTCTTTTATACGGCTCTTTTTCCCTTTTCTTTTGCATATATTCGCGCATAATTGCATACTTTTGTGAATTTTCGGCTTTTCGAATGCATATTTGTGCACCTTGCATAGAAAGGCGTCGAAAGTTCTGGCATTTTTTGAGTTTTTAATCGTTGACAATGAATAAGTAAACATTTATACTAGCGCTATCGTTTCTGAAGCGTATGAAAATTCGTTCAACGATCAAACATTATACAAGATGGAAAGAAATTGAAAAAGGAGCTATCAACCATGAAAAAGTTTACTGCACTGATGCTGGCTCTGATGATGAGCCTTTCGCTGGTCGCCTGCGGCAATAAGCCCGACGACGGCAACAACGCCGATGATGCCAACGCCGACAACAACACCGAGCAGACCGGCGGCACGCTGGTGCTCGGCACCTCCGCTGACTACGCCCCGTACGAATTCATGTATGCCGATGACAGCGGCACGATGCAGTACGCCGGTATCGACATTTCTGCCGGCCAGTTCATCGCCGATGAGCTTGGCAAGGAGCTTCAGGTCGAGAACATGAGCTTCGACTACCTGCTCACCTCCCTTGCCAAGGGCGATTTTGATATCGTCATGGCAGCCATCGAGGTCACGCCCAAGCGTCTCCAGTCCGCTGACTTCTCCGATCCCTACTACACCGACCTGCCGGCCATGATCCTTGTCAAGGCTGACGCCGCCGATCAGTACAACACCTTGGCAGACTTCGCCGGCAAGAGCGTCGGCGCACAGACCGCCACCACCAAGGAAGCCATCGTCACCGACCAGATGGAAGGCGCGAACCTCGTCTCCCTCTCCCTTGTGACTGACCTTGTCAACGAGCTTGTCTACGGCAAGGTCGATGCGATCGTCGTCGACGGCGCTGTCGCCGAGCAGTACGCCGAGGCCAACCCCGATCTGGCCATCGCTCCCGCCTCTTCTGAGCTCGGTGAAGCGCAGCCCTACTGCATCGCTGTTGCCAAGGGCGACCCCAAGGGCCTGCTGCCCGGCATCAACGAGGCCATCGCCAAGATGACTTCCGAGAACAAGATGGAAGAGTTCATCGCCGCTGCCGATGAGCTGAGCGGCAAGGCCGTCGAGGTCACCGCGGACGCTCCTGCGGCCTAAGTTCTCCCCTTTAACTACGCTCTCTTCTCATTATCTCTCATAGCCAATGAGCAAAGCCCCAAATGGCTTTGCTCATTGGCGTCTCTTAATGAAAAGAGGCGAGCCTCTTTTCATTAAATCCTCACTCCACTCTGTGCCTCGCCCCCGCAAGCGGGTGCTTCGACACTCGCTCCGCGCAAAGTGTTTTTTGCCACGCGCATGTCGTGGCAAAAAACGAGCAAGATTTTTTCGCGCTGGCAGCGCGAAACTCTGCGAGGCTTATCCCAACTAAATCACACATCTGAAAGGAGATCTCTCCCATGGATCTTGCCACGCGGTGGAGCAACCTCTTTGTCGGCATGTCGCCGGCGTCGTTCTTTAACTTTTCCTTTTTGCCGAAATACGGCGTCTACTTTTTGCAGGCGCTCGGCTACACGCTGCTGCTGGCTGTCATCTCGGTCCTGCTGGCGGTCATTCCGGCGCTGCTGCTCGCGTTCATGCGCCTGAGCAAGAATAAGTTTGTGCGCGGCATTTCCGGCGCGTACATCGCGATCTTCCGCTCTACGCCGCTGCTTGTGCAGCTCTCGATCATTTACTTCGGCTTTTTTGGCGCGATCTCCATCCCGCGCCTGTACATCTTCGGCTTTATCGACATTTCCCGCTTCATCCCCGGCGTTGTGGCCCTCGCGCTCAACAGCTCGGCCTACGTTGCCGAGATCTTCCGTGCGGGCATCCTTGCCGTCGACGCGGGCCAGACTGAGGCCGCGCGCTCGCTGGGTCTTTCCGCCACGCAGGCGATGAAGCTCGTCGTGCTGCCGCAGGCCATCAAGAATGTCCTGCCCGCGCTCGGCAACGAAGTCGTCACCATGGTCAAGGAATCGTCCATCTGCTCCACGCTCGGCATGGTCGAGCTGATGTTCGCCGCGAAGACCGTGGCGACCTCTACCTACATTTCTCTCGCGCCTTACGTGCTGGCGGCGCTGATGTATTTCTGCATCACCTACCCCGCCGGCAAGGCGATCGAAGCGCTCGAAAGGAGGATGCGTCGTGGCGACAAGCACTAATTCTCTCATCCGCGTGACGGACGTCTGCAAGGAGTACAACGGCGGCAGCGTCCACGCGCTCTCCCACTGCAATTTAAGCGTGAAAAAGGGCGAGGTCGTGGCCATCATCGGCCCCTCCGGCAGCGGCAAATCGACGCTGCTGCGCTGCCTGAACCTCCTGGAGCGGCCGACCTCCGGCACCATTTACTTCAAGGACGTCGCCCTCAACGGCAAGAAGGTCAACTTGGACCTCCACCGCCGCGAGATGGGCATGGTGTTCCAGCACTTCAACCTCTTCCCGCATATGACGGTCAAGAAGAACATCACCCTCGCCCCCGTCAAGCTGGGCCTCAAATCTCAGGCGGAGGCCGACGCGCAGGCCATGGCGCTGCTTGAGCGCATCGGCCTTGCCGACAAGGCAAACGAGTATCCCGCGATGCTCTCCGGCGGCCAGAAGCAGCGTATCGCCATCGTGCGCGCGCTCGCCATGGCGCCCGAGGTCATGCTCTTCGACGAGCCGACCTCCGCGCTCGACCCCGAGATGGTCGGCGAGGTGCTCGACCTCATGCGCGACCTTGCCAGGGACGGCATGACGATGGTCGTCGTCACGCACGAGATGGGCTTCGCCCGCGAGGTCGCCGACCGCGTCGTCTTCATGTCCGAGGGCGCGATCATCGAAGAGGGCTCCCCCGCCGATCTCTTCGACTACCCGCAGAGCGAAAGACTGCAATCGTTCCTCGCAAAGGTCCTGTAAATTATATAAGAAAAGGCGTCCGGCCAGTGGCCGGACGCCTTTTTGTTGTCGGTATACTGTTTTACATCTTCTCCGGTGCGGAGCAGCCGATGACCTTGAGGCCGTTGGCGAGCACCTGACGGGTCGCGCTCGCGAGCTTGAGGCGCGCGTCGATGACGGCCTCGTCCTCGCCCTTGATGCGGCAGGCGTTGTAGAACTTGTGGAACGCCGCGGCAAGACGCATGAGGTAGCGGTTGATGTAGCTCGGGTCGTAGTCGCGCGCTGCCATGCGAATTTCCTCGGCAAAGGAGGAGAGTTCCTTGATGAGCGCGTGCTCAGCATCGCTCGAAAGGATGGACAGGTCGACCGCGCCGGGCTTGACGCTGTGGCCCTCTTCCTCCAGCGCTTTGAGCAGGCTGCAAATTCGCGCGTGCGCGTACTGGATGTAGTAGATGGGGTTCTCGCTGTCCTCGCGCACGGCGAGGCCGAGGTCGAATTCCATCTGCGTGTCGGGCTTGGCATTGAAGAAGTAGCGGCAGGCGTCGACGGAAATTTCATCGAGCAGGTCAGAGAGCGAGATGGTCTTACCCGTGCGCTTGGACATACGCACGACCTCGCCGTCGCGCACAAGCTTAACGAGCTGCATCAGCACGATGTCGAGACGGTTCGTGCCGTCGAGTCCCAGCGCGTCCATCGCGCCCTTCATGCGGGCCACGTGACCGTGGTGGTCAGCGCCCCAGATGTTAATGACCTTGTCGAAGTGACGCACGGCGAACTTGTTGCGGTGATAGGCAATGTCGCCGGCAAAGTAGGTGTAGAAGCCGTTGGCGCGGCGCAGAACGTCGTCCTTTAAGTCGAGCTTGTCGATGTCCTCGTCCTTCTTGCCCTGCTTGCGGTACTGCTCGCGCATGATGTCGGCGGTCTTGAGCCAGAGCGCGCCTTCCTTTTCATACGTCCAGCCGAGCTTATGAAGCTCCTCGACGGTGTCTTTGACATAGCCGCTGTTGTGCAGCGAGGACTCGAAGAACCACTCGTCGAACTTGATACCGTAGCGCTCGAGGTCGCTCTTCATTTTCGGGATGTTGCGCTCCAGGCCGAAGCGCGCCATATCGGCGTGGCGCTCCTCGACGGACTTTTCCAGATAGCTGTCGCCGTGGATATCGTAGAAGGCCTTGGCGAGCTCGCGGATGTCGTCGCCGTGGTAGCCGTCCTCGGGGAACTCGATCGCATCCTCGCCCTTGATGAGCTGGATGTAGCGTGCTTCGATGCTCTTGGCGAACTTTTCGATCTGGTTGCCAAAGTCGTTGACGTAGAACTCGCGCCACACGTCCGCGCCCGACCAGTCGAGCACCTCGGCGAGCGTATCGCCCAGCACGCCGCCGCGGGCGTTGCCCATGTGCATGGGGCCCGTGGGGTTCGCAGAGACGAACTCGACCATGTACTTCTTGCCGCCCAGCCAGTTGTCGCGGCCGTAGTCGCCCTTCTCCTCCTCAACGGCGGTCAGAACGTCGGCGTACCACTTGTCGCCGAGGCGGAAGTTCAGAAAGCCGGGGCCCGCGATCTCGACGCTCGTAAAGTACGTGTCGCTCAGGTCCATGTGCTCGGTCAGAATTTTCGCGACCTCGCGGGGATTCTTGCGCATGGCCTTGGATGCGGCCAGGCAGAACGTCGTCGTATAGTCGCCGTTGGCGGTATCCTTGGGGATCTCCACGGCGGGGATGGTCTGCACGCCCTCGGGCAGCAACCCCTCCTGCACAGCCGCGCGATAAGCCGCCGCCGTCAGCTCGGCGATCTGGTTCTTTGCGCTGCGGATCATATTCATAGCAATTTCTCCTCTATCCTTTGCGGTTTTACCCAAACGGCGCGGCACATTCGCCCGAAATCGCCCCATGGGGATACTTTTTCGCAATTATACTATATTTAATGGCAGAAAACAAGGGAATCCGGTAAGAAATCTGCCGCGGCGCGCTTGCCGTGAAACGCAGGCGCGGCAAGGCCTTTCCCGCGATAAAAATCGCTGGTCCAGAAAGAGAATATTTTCGTGTCCAGTTGGGCGCGGCAGAGGCGTTTTGACGGCGCGGCGCGCCCGTCTTGCACGGCCACTGTGCCGCCTGTCAGCGTTTTATCGCAGGCCAGTATGCATTTCTCTCCGTGTACCAGTGAGCGCCGCAAAATCGCGCCTCTCTTGCTTTTTTAACCAAAAATAATATAATAACGATAGCATTATTTAGATGCTTTTGAGAGATTTTGAGAGTAAAACGATAAAAGGAGGACTATCCCATGCCCGTTAATCTGAAAGGTCGTTCGTTCCTGACGCTGAAAGACTTCACCCCCGACGAGATCCGCTACATGCTCAATCTCGCCGCTGACCTCAAGGCCAAAAAGCGCGCCGGCATCCGCGGCAACCTGCTCGCCGGCAAGAACATCGTGCTGCTGTTCGAAAAGACCTCTACCCGCACCCGCTGCGCGTTCGAAGTCGCCGCCTATGACGAGGGCGCGAACGTCACCTTCCTCGATTCCAAGTCCTCTCAGATGGGCAAGAAGGAAACGATGGTCGACACCGCCAAGGTCCTGGGCCGCTTCTACGACGGCATCGAGTACCGCGGCTACGACCAGAAGGTCGTCGAGGGTCTCGCCGCCAACGCGGGCGTGCCCGTGTGGAACGGCCTCACGGACGTCGACCACCCGACACAGGCACTCGCCGACATCCTCACGCTGATGGAGAACACCAAAAAGCCTCTGAGCAAGTGCAAGCTCGTCTTCTGCGGCGACACGCGCAACAATGTCGCCTACTGCCTGATGTACATCTGCGCCAAGCTCGGCATCCACTATGTCGGCTGGGGTCCGAAGGAGCTCGCGCCCGCCGCTGACATCGTCGAATACTGCCGCGAGGTCGGCAAGGAGACCGGCGCCGTCGTCGAGTACGGTGAGGACAGAGAACTCATCAAGGGCGCGGACGCCCTCTACACCGATATCTGGGCTTCCATGGGCGAAGAGGACAAGATCCCCGAGCGCGTCAAGCTGCTCACCCCCTACAAGGTCACGGGCGAGGTGCTCAAGGCCACCGAGAATCCCGACTGCATTTTCCTGCACTGCCTGCCCTCCTTCCACGACTTCGACACCACGATGGCCGCTTCCCAGAAGGAGCTCGGCTATGATATCCGCGAGGTCACGGACGAGGTCTTCCTCTCCCCGAACTCCAAGGTCTTCGACGAGGCCGAGAACCGTATGCACACGATCAAGGCCGTCATGGTCGCGACGATCGGCAACGTCTGATCTGTTCAGGCCGCTTTCAAAAAAGCATAAAAAAACGGGAGCACTTCGTGCTCCCGTTCTTTTTTCCGCTTTGTTTACTGTTCCAGCGCCGTCCACTGCTCGTCGGCAGCGGCCCACTTGGCATTGCGCTCGTAGTCATGGCTGTTGGTCGCCTCCTGCATCGCAAGATAGAACCAGTCGTCCGTGTTCAGACCGAGGGCATCGTCATCAGGAATCTCAACGGTGGGCGTGGAGGGAGTGGGACGGTAAATGCGTTTCCACTGCACGGTATAAGTTACGTCAGCAGTCACGGTTTCAGTAACCGCTGCGAGTGGGGTTGCCGTCAAAAGCAGGTGCGGCGCTGCCCTGTTCGACGACGCAGACCTTGTCGGCAAAGATTTCTTCGTTCTCCACGCCGTCAGTGTAGGTGACGGTGCACATCAGGCCGTGCGCAGCCTTGAGCGCATAGTTGGCGGTACCCGTTTCAGCGTCATACTTATCATAGTAAGCAGCGCCATTTTTCTCCTCCGACCAACGAGTTGTCCGACCATTTTCCTTATAGCCATCATAGTACCGGCCGGTGATCTCCTTGCCGTCACCGGTCAGTTTCCTATCGCCGAAAGCAAAGAGATCATCGCCGCCGTAAGCTGCCTTATTGTTGTACAGAGCACTTCCCTTGGCAACGGCAGCACCGGACGCATTCATATAAATGCCGCCGATAGACTTATTGGCAGACCCGTGTCTTTGCGGCACCGGCTTTCACCGGCTGTGCCTTTGTCTGTACGCTTTGCCCCACTTTCGCGAGCCGCACAGATCATTCGATTGATCAATTTATGATAACACTCAAAAAATAATCTTCAAACGGAATCCCGTTTGAAGATTATCAGCAGTAAAACTTTTAATACCTGTTGAGTTTTGTCACGTTTCAGAAATACCTTGCAGTTTAATCGGTTTTATGACAGAACAGGAGGGGCGGATCGCTCCGCCCCCTGTCCTCTCTCAATCTCGTCTCTCTCGTTCACTTGCAGTACTGGCGCAGATCATAGCACAGGCGCTCGGCCTCCTGCTCGCCGCGGGCGACGATCGCCACGGCGTCGTTGCCGGAGATGCAGCCGAGCATATCGGGCAGCTTCATCGCGTCGATGGCCGCGCCCGCCGCGTCGGCGAGCCCCGGCAGCGTCTTGAGCAGCACAACGATCCCCGCATAGTCCACGCCCACGCTGCACTCGTTCAAAATGAGCTTCAGGCGCTTCGTGTTGTCGATGTGGCCGGCCTTGCCGGATACGGCGTAGCGGCTGCGGCCGCCGCCGATCGGCTCCTTATAAAGGTACAGCTCCTTGATATCGCGCGAGACGGTCGTCTGCTTGCTCTCGATGCCGCACTCGGCGAGACGCGCGATGAGCTCCTCCTGCGTCTCGATATTGTACTTTTCGATCAGCTCCAGGATCTTCTCTTGTCGCTTGCTCTTCATGGCTCTCTCCCATTTTCCTCCGCCCGGCCAGCTGCCGGCGCGGATGAGCTCTTCTCTCGTTCTGCGGTGGAATTTTTTACAGGTCGTCGCGGTTGACGGGGCAGGACATGCAGCGCGGGCCGCCGCGGCCGCGCGACAGCTCGGCAGACGGCACGGTCAGCACGTCGAGGCCGTGCTTTGCGAGCAAGTCGTTCGTCACATAGTTGCGCTCATAGGTGATGACGCGGCCCGGCGCGATACACAGCGTGTTCGATCCGTCGTTCCACTGCTCGCGCTGCGCGGCCATCAGGTCGCCGCCGCCGCAGCGGATCAGGTCGACCGCGGGCAGCTTGAGCTCGAGGGCCAGAATGTCCTTGAGCTCTTCCTTGATCGCGCCGAAGCGGAGCTCGCCGTGCTCGTCGAGCGTCATCTCATAAACGCTCAGCGGGCCCTCGATCTCGGGATGGATGGTGAACTTGTCGTAGTCGACCATCGTGAAAACCGTGTCGAGGTGCATGAACGCGCGCGTCTCGGGAATGTCGAAGGCGAGCACCTTCTTAAAGTCGGAATTTTGCAGAAGATTGCGCGCAAACGTCTCCGCGCCGGAGACCGTCGTGCGCTCGGACAGGCCGACGGCCACGATGTCCTTCGACAGCACGAGCACGTCGCCGCCCTCGATGGAATAGCTGTCGGACAGGTCGTACCACATCTTGTTGTCCTGCGTGGCAAAGTCGCGGTTGTAGAGGAACATGTACTTTAAGAGCAGACTCTCGCGTTTGCGCGCAGGGGTATGCATGCGGTGGATGTTGATGCCCTCGCCCACGCAGGCGCCGGGGTCGCGGGTGAAGTACAGGTTCGGCATGGGGTCTGAGACGAACGGATAGTCGTCGTCGACTAAGTCCATCAGCGACGTCGGCTGCTTGGTGGCGACCTCGCAGCGCTTGATGCCCGCGATCATCTTCGTCACCATCTGCTTGGGCGGCATGTCGAGAAGCAAGCTCGTCATGCTCGCGCGCAGGCCCTTGGCGTGGATCTTACTGATGTTCAAAAAGTCGTTGACGAGCTGGATCTGGCGCGCGGGGTCGGCGATGGCCTTGGCGACCTCGTCGACATAGTAGATGACCTCGACGCCGTTTTCGCGCAGGACCTCGGCAAAGCGGTCGTGCTCCTCCTGGGCGACCTTTAAGTACGGGATGTCGTCAAACAGCAGGCGCTCGAGCGTCGCGGGCGTCAGCGATTCCAGCTCCTCGCCGGGGCGGTGCAGCAGCACCTTGTTGAGCTTTCCGATCTCGGAAAAGTTATGGATGCCTGAATACATAAGTCGTGCTCCCTTTCCCGGGATGCCGGCGGCTCTCTCATCGACCGCCCGTACACCCCGACCTGTTTTCCCTGTCCGTGCCGCCGGAGCTCCCCGACGGTCCGCGGATCGTTTTACCGTTATTACGCAGTAAAGTATACACTTTCAAAAGGCGCTTGTGATGTATCAGTGCTTTTGCGATTTCGTGTGCCAGTCATTCCTCCAGCTCTTCTTCCAGCGCTTTGCGCAATACCTCCATGCCGCGCTCCAGCCGCTCGCGCGGCTCGTAGGAGTAGTTGATGCGGATATGGTCGCGCCCGCCGTTCTTGCAGGGGTAAAAAACGTGTCCGGGGATCAGCGTGACGCCCATGTTGTAGGCCCTGCGGATAAAGCGCTTGCTGTCCACCCCGTCCGGCAGCCTGCACCAGACATATACGCCGCCTCTCGGCTTTGTATAACTCACACCGAGCGGCGCAAGCTCGTCGAGCTTTTGGCATACCAAATCTCGATTCGTGCGGTAGACGTCGCGAAATTTTAAAAGCGACGTGTAGTAAATGCCGTCGTCAAGGTACATGCCGAGGAGCTTTTGCGTCATCCAGTCCGAGGCCATCAGCCGCACGGAGACGAGGTAGCTCAGTGCGCGGATCAGATCGCGGCTGCCCGTGACGAAGGCAAGGCTCAGCCCCGGGATGAACGTGAGCGAGAACGAATAGATGTAAATAACATTTCCCGTCATGTCGAAGGCCTTGATCGGCGGGAGCTTATCGCCGTCGTAGACGAGTTCGCTCGCCGCGTCCTCCTCCACGATCGGCACGCGGTAGCGGTTCGAGAGCGCAACGATCTTCTTGCGCCGCTCGATCGACAAAATGTTTCCCGTCGGGTCGTGGTAGCTCGAATTGACGAAGATGAGCCGCGGGCGCGTCTGCGTGAGTAAGCTTTCGAGCACCTCGCAGTTCATGCCGTTCCCGTCGACGGGAACGGTCAGTATCTTCGCGCCCGCAAGCTCCATCACGCGGTACATGTCCGGGTGCACCGGCTCTTCCATCACCACGCTGTCGCCGGGCTTGACGAGCAGCGTCACGATAAAGTCGAGCGCCTGATTCGTCTCCGAGAGGATCTGAATTTCGCCCGAGGACGCCTTCACGCCCTTCGTGCCGAGAAAGGCCACGAGCTTCTGCCGCAGGAATTTATCGCCCTTATAAGGGCTGAAAAAATACTGGCACGGGCCGCTTCCCGTGAGCAGCGCCGCGATATCGCCCGCAACGCGCTCGGACGTGTACACCTCGCGCGAGGCGACGCCGCTGCCGAGGGAATAGTGGCTCTCGTCCGTAAAGCGCTGGAACAGGTCGTCAAATGTTTTTTCCATGTCGAGGTACTTTTCCGCCACCTCGCTGACCCAGTTGACGCGGCCGGGCTGCGCGCCCTCGCCGCCCCTTTCGTCCTGCGCGTCATTTTCGTCGTTTGCCGCGGCCACGATGTAGCCCACGCCCTGGCGCGACTCGATCCACGCGTCGCTCTTGAGCTCGCTGTAGGCCTTGACCACGGTGTTGCGGTGCACATCCAAGATCTGCGCGAGCGCGCGCTCGCTCGGCAGCGCGCTCCCGCGGGGCAGCGCGCCGCTGATGATCTGCGACTTGATCTGGTCGGCGATCTGCAGATAGACCGGCACCTTTGAAAACTTGTCGATGCTGACTTTCATGTACTTCTCTTCTCCCTCTCGCCGGCAGGCCGCGCTCTCACCCGCAGCCGTCGGAATTTGCGTTGGTCTCGCAGAGGTCTCTCTGTTCGCATTTTACCACATAACCGTGTGCGTTGTACAGTCATTTTTGTGCATATGACATAAAATTCAAAAAGAAAGAGCCAAGGCATCCCGATGAGATGCCTCGACTCTTTCAGGTCAGCAACCTGAGTAAGGGAAAAGAAGCTTTTCCTTTTTAGAACAGCAGATGCGCGATGGGGCAGACGATCAGCAGGCTGATGATGGTGCGCTCCAGGAAGATGACGAACAGCTCCCAGATGTTGAGAGGAAGCTTGGAGCCAAGGATCAGACCGCCGACCTCGGAGAGGTAGAGGACCTGCGTGACAGAGACGACAGCAACGATGAATCTGGCCATCTCGCTGGTGCACTCCGCGATCAGGATGGCGGGGGTGAGCATGTCGGTGAAGCCGACGATCATCGTGGAGGCAACAGCGTCCGCTTCGGGCACCTGAAGAAGCTGGAGCAGGGGGCGGAACGGGATGCCGAGCCACTCAAAGATGGGGGTGTAGTTGGCAAGGATCAGAGCGACAGTACCGATGGCCATGACGGAGGGCAGAACGCCGAACCACATGCTGCAGGCGTTCTTGGCGCCGCTCTTGAAGAATTCACCGATGCCCTTGTGCTCGGCAACGCGCTTCATGGCGAGGTCCATGCCGTACTCGACGTTGCTCTTGTAGCCCTCGGGAAGAGTGTCGGGAGCGGCCTTGCCTTCGACTAAGTACGTGTTGGGCTTGTTGCGCAGGGGGTAGAGGTACGGGCACACGATCGCGCAGACGATACCGACGAAGCAGACGATCAGGTAGTAGATGCCGAACTTGTCGAGCATACCGACCGTTTCGAGAACGACGAGGGTGAACGTGATGGAAACGGCGGAGAACAGCGTGGCGATGATGCTCGCTTCCTTGGCGGAGTAGTAGCCGCCCTCATACTGGTTGCAGGTGAGCATAACGCCCAGCGTACCGTCGCCGATCCAGGAGGTGATGCAGTCGACCGCAGCACGGCCGGGGACCTTGAACAGGGGGCGCATGACCTTGGTGAGCAGCGCGCCGACGAACTCCAGCAGGCCGAAGTCGAGCAGCAGCGGCAGCAGCAGGGCCGCGATGACGAAGATGATAACGAGCGTGGTGAGCAGGTCATAAAGGACAAATCCGCCCTGACCGCCGCCGGTGATCATACCGATGAGACCCACGCCGTCCTCGCCGACACCCAGATAGGTGAGCCACACGAAGATGACCGCGAGCACACGGAGCACGACCCAAATGGGCTTGCAGGCGAAGCATTCCTTCATGATGTCGCTATTCATAATGAATTTGGGTTTTGCCAGCGCAATGAGGGACATCACTGCTGAAACGGTGAGGATCAGCACGCACAGCAGCGGCAGGAAGCCGCCGATGTAGCCCGAGATGATGTCGGCAAGGATCTTGACCACAACGGTCCAATCGCCGTCAGCATTCTTCACCGGGATCATAAACAGGATGATACCAGTGATCGACGGGATGATGAACAGAGCTTTCAGTTTCGCGTTACTTTTGGTTTCCATTCTCTCTCCTCCTTCATATTGGCAAGTCGCGCCGGAAGGCGGTCTCTCTCATAGCCGCTTCCCCGGCAGACAGCTCTTGCCTTTACTTTATACGAATTCAGCAGTAAAGCAAGTGCCAGCAACGTTCTCAATTTGTATACCAGCAATAAATTTCTCCATTTTGTCATTCACTTTTTTGTCGAACCTGTATGTATCTTTTTTGCTTTTTGGAAAAAAGCCCATTTCCCCTTGCCGTTTCAGGGATTTTGGAGAAGAAAAAGGGAGGCGCGATACGCGTCTCCCTCCCGTTTGCTTTATTGCAAGTTTTCAACGTCCTTCTTGCCGACCGCCATGCGCTTCCATTGCTCAGGAAGGCCCGGCGCGATGAGCGGGAACAGATTTTCCGTGTCCGACGTCGGCTGGATGTTATAGGTGCCGTACTTGTTGACAAGATCGGCGCAGTCGTCCGGCTGGCCGAAGCGCGCCTTGAGCATCGGTGCCAGGTCATACGGCATGCCGGGGTCTTTTCGCGGCATAAAAATCACCTCCGGACTTAGTATGTCCGGAGGCGGCAGATTTTTTCGTTTTGTCTCGCTCACGCGCGCAGCGTTTTGGGATACACGCCCGCGTCGTGTAATTTCTGAAGCTCGCGCTGCACCATTTCCTTATCCTCGTGATACGTCATGCCGAACCAGCGCGCGCTCGAGCGCAGAACGGAGACACTGAGCTCGCCGCGGTCGATGAGCTCGCCGATCAGGCTCGGCAGCAGGCACTCTTTTTTGAGCTCGCCGTCGGGCAGCGCGCGGAGGAAATCCTTAAAATACGCATCCAGCTTTTCAAACAGCCACGGCGTAAAGCCCCAGAAGTTCATCGAGACCGGCGTCTCGGGCGCGTAGACCGGGCCGTCGCCGTTTTCCTGAATGTCGCGGATCTTGCCGTCGCCGCAGGGCTTTAGGCGGAACGTTTCGACCACGCGGTCGAGCATCCCCTGTTCGTTCACGTGGCACACGCCGCGCGTGACCGTGCCGTGCTCGCTCACGGTGTTGCAGAGGTCGTAGCCGACCATCGCGCCCTCGCCGCTTTCGGCGAGCTTTGAGAGCTCGGCGTAAATGGTCTTGAACGCGTCCACGCCGTAATAGTCGTCGGCGTTGATGACGACGAACGGCTCGTGCACAAATTCGCGCGCACATAAAAGCGCGTGCACCGTGCCGAACGGCTTGACGCGATCAGACGGCACCGTGTAAAAATCGGGCACGCTCGAAAAATCCTGATACGCATAGCAGACCTCGACATTGTCCCCGTCCGCCGTTTTGCGCGCGGCAAGGTGATGTCCGACCATGTTCTCCATCAAGTCGCGCATGTCGGGCTTGATGATAAAGACCACCTTCGTAAAGCCCGCGCGCAGCGCGTCGAAAATGGAGTATTCCATCAAAATTTCACCGTTCGGACCGATGCCGTCCACCTGCTTATTGCCGCCGTAGCGCGAGCCCATGCCCGCCGCCATAATGACCAGCGCTGCTTTCATAAAAACAAAACTCCTCTCCAAGTTCTCGATCTCTTTCTCTCCGGGCGCGCACTGCGCGCTCATCTTCGCCCATCATAGCGTATCCGAACCGGCATTGCAACCGTCTTTTTCGTCTCTTGTCTTTTGCCGCAGGCGTGTTATACTGGTGTAACTATTTTTTAACACCGAGGTCACACCATGGAAGGATTTCTGCACGCGGTCTCTTCCGTCACCATCATCCTGCTGCTGACGGCGACGGGCTATTTCTGCGCGGCCAGGGGCTGGATGAGTCCGGATGCCAAGCGCTTTATCAGCAAGTTCACGATGTCCGTCGCCATCCCCTGTATGTGCGTCTACGGGCTGACGAAGAATCTGACGCGCGAGCTGCTCGCGCTCTCGCCGGGCTTTCTGCTCGTGCCCTTTCTCTCCACGCTCGGCGCGTTCCTGCTCTCGCTGCTCGCAGGCAAACTCCTAAAGCTGCCGCGCAGGAAGCTTGGCGTTTTTATGATGATGTGCTCGGTGTCGAACGCCATCTTCATCGGTCTTCCGATGTGTACCGAACTGTTCGGCGAGGTCTGCACGCCCTATGTCATGCTCTACTATCTCGTCAACACGAGCTTTGTCCAGCTCGTGGGACTCTCGCTCGTGCGCTGGTCGGGCGACGGCGGCGGCTTTGACCGCCAGATGCCCAAAAAATTCCTGACCACGCCCGCCGTCATCGGCGTTCTTCTGGGCTTTCTGCTCGTCCTTACGGGCGTTTCCCTCCCGCCGCTCGTGATGAGCTACTGCAAGTACATGAATAACCTCGTCACGCCGCTCGCCCTGCTGCTCACGGGCTACATCATTTACGAGATCGGGCTGAAAAATCTCCGCCTTGACCGCGACCTTGCCATCGTGATGATCTTCCGCTTTCTGCTCGTACCGGCATCGTCGTTCGCGCTGTGCGCGCTGCTCGGCGTCGAGGGGCTTGCGCGCAACGTGCTGCTCGTGGAGACCGCCATGCCCGTCGTGACGCAGACGGTCGTCGCCGCCGCGGAATACGGCGCGGACGAGGAATTCGCCGCGCAGGGCGCGGCGCTCTCCACGATCGCGTGCTTCGTCGTGATTCCCGTGCTGATGCTGATTTTGTAATCAAAAAAGTGGCAAAGCCACTTTTTTGAGAAGGTTTCGCCGCGTTCTGTGCCTCGGTTGTCCGCTAAAAGCGGACAATTCGACCTTACACCGTTGCGGCACTACGATTCCCGCGCCCTTGCAGGCGCGCCAATCGTGCCGTGCGCGGCACCTGGGCAGCCGTTGGCAGCTTTGCTGCCTTACGGATGCTGCGTACCCCTTGCGGGTAAAAACTCTGCGAGGTTCTCTACCCTGAAAAGAATTCCGCGCCGTGGGCGCGGGATTCTTTTTGTTTTCAATTACCGATCAGCGCGGACAGGCCGCCGGTTCTCAGTTCGTCTTTGTAGTAGTTGAGCTCATCGCCGATGAGCTCGTCGAGCACGCGCATACCCAGCACCTCGACAGGGGCCTTGTCGTCCGTCAGGATGCAGCTTCCGCCCTCATAGGGCGTGAGCTTCGAGTAGACCGTGCGCATCATATCGGCATAGTCGCTGTCCTTGAGCTTTGCGATGCTGCGCAGGAACGTCTCCTCCCAGTCATCCGCGTTCGTGCAGAAAACCTCGGTATTCGTGTTGCCCCTCACCGGCGCGGTGACGGTGTGCTGGAAGACACTCGCCATCGTGTCACAGAGGTATTCGTTGATCGAGCCGTCCTCCGCGGACGTCATGTTGAGGTTCACGACCATCACGCCGTTCGGCTTCAAATGAGAGCGCACTTCATTGAAAAACTCGACGCTCGAGAGCTGGAACGGGATGGTGATATCCTGATAGGCGTCCACCATGATGACGTCAAACTTCTCCTTCGACGCGGCAAGGTACGCGCGCCCGTCCTCGACCGCGACGGTCACGCTGCCTGGAAGTCCGAAGTAGTCCGTCGCGATGTCGGCAATTTTTTTGTCGATCTCCGCGCCCTGCACACTCGCGCCGGGGAAATAGCGCGTGCAGTAGCTCGCGTACGTGCCGGAGCCCATGCCGAGGATCATCACGCTGCGGTTTTCGTTGTCCGTGCCGTCCATGCCCGCCATGCAGGGCGCGGCGAGCGCGTAGTCATAGTACATGCCCGTCAGCGCGTCGCCCTTGACCTGCACGCTCTGCACACCGAAGAGCACGTTCGTCGAGAGCGTCGTGCGCTTCGCGTCGTCCTGCACCTGCAAATAGTTGTAGATGGACTCGTCCTCAAGCGTGATGTCGCTCTGCCAGAAGGCGAAGCTGTAAGACGGCAGGGCAAAGCACAGTCCAGCGATCAAAAGGACGGAGACGATCCCCGGCACGCTCTTTTTCTTCTCGAACACGAAGTACGCGATGCCGATGGCCGCGAGCACACCGGAGAAGATCAAAAACGTTGCCGCCGTGCCGACGGCGGGGATCGTCACAAACGTCGGCACGAAGGTTCCGATGATGCTGCCGATGGTGTTGAGCGCGTTGAGCCTGCCCACGGTCTTGCCTGTGTCGTCGAGATTGTCGACCGTAAAGCGCGTGAGCGACGGCGTGACGGTGCCGAGCAGCACGCACGGGAACGCGAAGATCACAAGGCACGCCGCGAGCGCCGCCCAGACGAGGAAGTTTTTCGTCACAAAAAGCGCCAGCAGCAGCGAGATGCCCGCGATCAGGTACCGTCCCACAAACGGGATGAGCGCGATCCAGATGGCCGCGATGATGAGGCGGCGGTAGAGCTTATCGGGCGTCGCGCTCCTGTCGGCGAGCTTGCCGCCCCAGACGTTGCCGATGGCCATCGCGATCATAATGACGCCGATGATAACGGTCCACACGATCTGCGACGAGCTGAAGTACGGGGCCATGAGCCTGCTCGCACCGAGCTCGACCGCCATGACGGACATACCGGCAAAAAATTCGGTCAGGTATAAAAAGTGTTTGCTGCGGATGAGTTTATTTTCCATGCAGGACCTCCCTGTCGTTTCGTTTGTGCCGTCTTCGGTGTAGACAGAGAAATTATAACATGCCTGAACCGCTTTGCACAACGTTTTTGTCGCGTATTCATTCCCGATGCGCATATTCCCTCTCTGCACGCATATAGATGGAGCAACATGAGTCAGGAGTGTGCTGCATGAAGGGTAACATGGAAGAGCGCGCCTGCGCGCTGGCCGCCTACATCATCGAAAACCGCGCCACCGTGCGCGCCGCGGCAAAAAAGTTCGGCGTGAGCAAGTCCACCGTGCACAAGGACTTACAGGACCGCCTGCCGCAGTTCAACCGCAGCCTATACTTGCAGGTCAAAGAGGTGCTGGAGGTCAACAAGGCCCAGCGTCACATCCGCGGCGGCATGGCCACGCGAAAAAAATACAAGGGATTTTGAAACTTTTTTCGACTTTTTGCGTCTAACATAAGAGTGCGCCCTCCGCGCGGCAAAATTTCTCTTGCACAATTCCGCCGCGCAGGGTAGAATGCATTATTGTAAACCAAAAGAAAAATGATCGGAGCAACAAGATGAGAAAGCAGGACTATTACGAGCCAAGCATCGGCCGCGAAAGCGAGCCGCGCCGCAGGCCGAAGAAAAAGAAGAAACGCGCAAATCGCGGCGAGCGCGTCGTCGTCACGCTTCTGTCGCTTCTTTTCCTGACCGTGGCCGTCGTGGCGACGGTCAAGTACGTCGTGCGCGCGCCCGAGCCCGTCACGGACGGTGAAGACCAGCAGACGCAGCAGGACGGCACGGCGGAGGACAGCGACGCCATTCAAACCATTTCTAACGGCAAAGAGCGCAAAAAATACTGCTATACGATCCTCGCCTACGGTGTGGACAACGACGCTGGCGGCAGCGACACGAACATGCTCGTGCGCTTTGACGCGGAGAACAAGAAGATCGACGTCGTCAGCCTGCCGCGCGACACGCTGATGAGCAACGGCCATAAGCTCAATTCTTCTTACAACAACGGCGGCACGGAAAAGCTGCGCAGCAACATTGAAGATATGCTCGGTATTCCCGTGGACTTCTACGTCTCCGTCGACCTGAAGGGGTTCATCGCGCTCATCGACCAGATCGGCGGTGTCGACTTCGACGTGCCCGAGGATATGGACTACGACGACCCCTATCAGGATCTGCACATTCACTTCAAAAAGGGATTGCAGCATCTCAGCGGTCAGCAGTCTATGGAGGTCGTGCGCTTCCGCCACAACTCCGACAAGGATAACCCCGGCTACGGCGGGCGGCAGGATATCGGCCGCATCGGCACGCAGCAGGCGTTTTTGAAGACCGTGGCGCAGAAGCTGATGAAGCTCGAAAACGTCCCCGCGATGGCGGAAACGTTCTTAAAATATGTCAAGACCGACCTGACGCTCGGCAACCTCGTGTGGCTCGCCAACCAGGCGCTCTCCATGGGCGGGACGGACGCCATCAGCTTTGCCACGCTCCCCGGCGACGGCGCGGGCTGGTACAATGGCAAGTCCTTCTACACGCTCTACCCCGAGCAGGTGCTCGAGATGACGAATTCGATGCTCAACCCCTATGTCGCCGACATCACCGCAGACGAACAGAACATTTTAGTCCCGTGATCCCCGTGAAATTTTGAGAATGTGAGAAAGAGAGAGCAAACGCCATGAAGTTCCGCTTTGCGCTGCTTGTCGCGGCGCTCGCGCTTGCGCTGAGCATCAGCGCCTTTTCTTACAGCGAGGAGCCCGCGCAGGACACTGCCGCTCCCGCACAGGAGGAGACGACGAGCGACGACAGCACCCCGTTTGTGCTGCTTCGCGTCTACGAGGGCCAGTTTGCCGACGTGAAAGACGGCGACTGGTTCGCCCCCTCGGTCGTCTCGGCCTATGAATACGGCGTACTCAACGGCCGCAGTAAGAGTTCCTTTGCGCCAAGCGGCAACGTGACGATCGCCGAGCTTTTGACCATCGCCGCGCGGCTGCGCGCCATCTACACGACCGGCAGCGACGCGGTCATCCCCGCCGCGAAGGAAAACGAGGCGTGGTATGCGCCGTATGTCTCGTATTTGAAGAGCCAGAATTTGCTCGACAACAGCTTTGAGGGCTTCTACCTCCTGCCCGCGTCACGCGCGCAGATGGCGGGCATTTTCGCCTTCGCCGTGCCGGAGGAATGGTACACCGAGCCCAACGCCTCGCTCGTCACCTCGGCCTACGCCAGCCGCGACTACATCGCCGACGTGACGGACAAAACGCCCTACCGCAGCGAAATTCTGCTGATGTACCGCCGCGGGCTGCTCTCCGGCATGGACGCAAAGGGCAGCTTTTATCCCGACCGCAGCGTCAGCCGCGCGGAGATCGCGGCGCTTCTGACGCGCGTTGTCAAACCTGAAACGCGCCTGACGCTCACGTGGACGGTCGCGCCGTATCACTCCGTGAAAAACGCGACGCTCGCGAGCCTTGTCAAAGCGCCGGCAAGCACGTCGCTCCCGACGTCTGCCAAGGACACCGTCGTCATCGACGGTTTGGTTCGCAATATGCTCGCGCGCGGCGAGCACACGATCACGCTGAACTACTCCAAGGCCCTCACCACCGCCACCGCCAGCGCGCTGACGCAGGCGTTCACCTCCTGCGTCAAAACATACTGCGAGCAGATGTACAACGCCGTCTCCTGCCGCTCGTATTCGACGGGCAAGGTCGTACTCACGTTTTCGTCCACCGCCTGTACGGACAAAACGCTCGAATCGTACCGCGCCAAGGCGCTCGCCGCCGCGATCAAGGTCCACGACTCCCTTTGGGAGAGCGGCACGCTGAGCTACGACATGAGCCAGTATGAGATCGCGCGCACGTATTTTCAATGGCTGTGCGACCACTGCCGCTACGATAACGCCGCCGCAGACGATTCCGCGAGCCATCTTGCCTACGGCGCGCTTGTCAGCGGCCTTGCCGTGTGCGACGGCTACACGGGCGCTTACAACCTGCTCTTGAAGCTCGAGGGCATCGAGTGCACCTCGCTTTTTAACGACAGCCACATCTGGACGCTCGCGACGCTGGACGGCACGCAGTACCACATCGACGTCACCTGGGGCGACCAGTACGGGCGCACGGACCTGCGCTACTTCGGCATGAGCGAGGAGCAGTCCTACCAGTGCCACCCGTGGGGCACAGCGGACAAAAAGAAATAAGGATCGACATATAGGGAGCCCTGAGACGGTATGTCTCAGGGCTCCCTTTTTTATCACCATTCGAGCTTTGTGCGCACGTGCGTCAACGGCAGGTGAAAGCTCTCCCGCAGGGCGTTGCGATGTTCCGGAGGAAAGTGCTCCTCTGAAAATTCATACAGCGGCAGAACCGAACCGTACTGCTGCGCGGTCTCGTAGAACCAGCAGCTGAATTCCAGACGTTCGAGCTTCGTTTGCAGCGCCGTGATCTGCGCGCGGACGTTGTCGCGCTCTTTGGCAAGGATGTCGCGGCGGGCGCTGAGTGTCTCTCCTCCGGGCCGGATGAGCGGCAGGAACGAGCGAATCTCCTTGAGCGGGAGCCCGCAGAATTTCAGGTACTCGATAATTGAAAGCGTTGCAATATCGTCGTCTGTGTACGTTCGCTGCCCATTGCTGGCGCGCACACCGAGAGACAGCAGCCCCTCCTTTTCATAGTAGCGCAGGGTCGATGGGGCAATATTCATCATGCGTGCCACTTCTCCGATTGTATAAGGCATACGAAAATCTCCTTAAAAAACTGTTAAGATGACCGCGCGAAAACCTATTGACTTAAAGGCGACTTTAATAGTTACAGTTTACTTATCCAAATCGGTATTGTCAACAGGAATCAACGGGTAAATTTTCTTCCGTTTGTGCATGATGTTCCGATGCCGACAGTTTTTAAGAAGGAGAAAGAAGCTATGAGAAAAATGATGCAGCGATCCCTGAGCTGTCTGCTGACTCTCGCGATGGTCGTCACGATGCTGATGACCAGCACGCTCGCAGCAGAGAAAAGCGCCAAACTGGAATTTGACTATTCCGCCAACTACGACTCCTCCAAGGTCGTCAGTCTCGAAGTCTACAAGGGCTACCCCGCAGACAGCTATGCCAAGGAAGAAGAGATCTTCTCCCAGCTCGAAGCGATCACCCCGCAGGCTGACGGCAGCTACGTCGTCACCGCTCCCGGCACCTATGCCTACCATGTGCACGGCACCGGCTACTACAACATTCTCCAGCTCTTCAACGTGACCGAGGCCGACCTCACCGCCGGCGTGAAGAAGCTTTCCGTCATCGGCGGCAAGCTCGGCGGCAACGGCTTCGAGCCGACCATCAAGCCGGAGAAGGCCCCTGATTCTTACAAGATGGATGCCCGCGACAGTATGCTTATCTTCTGGCCTGAGGAGATCAACAAGCACTTCGCCCTCGAGCCGCAGAACTACACCACCCCCGCCTTCGACGGCAAGCACGCCGCCAACGAGTTCACCTCTCAGGAAGAGCTGATGGCCTTCCTCAAGAAGATGGACGCCGCTTCCGGCACCATGCATCTCTACTCTGCCGGTACGACCCCGAACTACAAGTATGACCTCCCCCTGGCACTCTTCACCACCTCCGAGATCCCCGCGAACGCCACGCTCGCCGAGGCCGCCAAGATCGTCAAGGGCAACGGCAAGCTGAACGTCTGGTATCAGGCGCAGATCCACCCCAACGAGCCTGCCGCCGGTGAAGGCGCGCTCGTGATGATCGACAACTTTGTCAACGATCCCGCCTACAAGGCGCTGCTCGACAAGGTCAACATTGTCATCGTCCCCCGCATCAATCCCGACGGCTCCTATCTCTTCAGCCGCGCCACCTATGACGGCTTCGATATGAACCGCGACCATATGTCCCTCAAGGCAGCCGAGCTTGCCCAGCTGCACACCGCCTACCGCCTGTTCATGAGCGAGGTCGTTATCGACACGCATGAGTTCACCTTCTACGGCGCTTACAACGACGACTGGACGAGCGCCGGTGAATACATGGAGAATGCGGACGATCTTGAGACCACCCCCGCCACCAGCCTGAACAACAACCCCGCCGTGACGAAGATCGGTCTCGACATGGCCAAGCGCGCCTTCTCCGACGCTACGAACGCCGGCCTGCGCGTCAATCACTACGGCACCACCGTCAATAACCCCATCGGCCGCGCCTACTTCGGCCTGTTCAATGCGGTTTCCTTCCTCATTGAGACGCGCGGCATCGGCGCCGGCCGCCAGACCTTTGAGCGCCGCGTCTTCTCTCAGGAAGTTGCCGCCACCTCTTACATCACCTATGCCGCCGAGCACGCCGACGAGATCATGAAGGCGGTCGCCGCCGCCCGTGCCGATGTTGTCGCCAAGGGCAAGACCTATGAGGAAAGCGACGTTCTCGCCCTCTATCAGACCAAGTCCGGCAAGACTCTGACCGACTACACCGCCGCGACCGTGCAGTACAGCGTCGCCGACGGTAGTGAGAAGGTCAGCAAGGCGTCTCCCCTTTCCCTGAACGACACTCTGACCCGCAGCCGCGTCCGCCCGACCGCCTATGTCATTCCCGCGGACACCGCCAACATTGAGAAGATCCTCTACATCATGGACAATCAGGGCGCTGAGTACTACAAGCTCAACGCCGGTACCACCGCAAGCCTCCAGCAGTACTACTATGTCGGCGACTACATGGTGAACGGCAAGGCCAAGGGCATTGAGGCCGGCCTGCGCGACACCGCCGACGTGACCTTCGCCAGCGGCGCTTATGTCTTCCCGATGGATCAGGTCGCCAGCAACGTCATCGCCATGCTTTGCGAGCCCGACGTCACCGACTCCAACGGCTACGACGGCACGCTCTATCAGTACAAGCAGATCGACTACGACAAGTCGACCATGAACTTCCCGCTCTACCGCTACACGGGCAACGACCCGCGCACGACACTTGTGAGCAACGGCACCTCCGCCGAGCCCACCCAGCCCACGCAGCCTGAGAAGCCCTCCCAGCCCGCGAGCAGCGACACCTACACCGTCGTCTCCGGCGACAGCCTGTGGAAGATCGCCAGCAAGCAGCTCGGCAATGGCAACCGCTGGACTGAGATCTATGACCTGAATAAGGACACCGTCAAGTCCCCCTCGGTCATTTTCGTCGGTCAGATCCTCAAAATGCCTCTCACGGCAGTGAGCCAGTAAAAAATACGTCAGTGTTTTTTCTCCGCAAATCCCCTTCGAACGGGAAAGCGCCTTCCGCGATGCGGAAGGCGCTTTCCTTTTTATTTTCAAATCTCGAATTGCTGACCGTCGCGCGTGATGCGCGCGATGATGCCCTTTTCGTCCGGGTGCGCGGCGATGTAGCGGTCGATGACCTCATACTTTTTCCACATGTGCATCGGGAAGATGTGCCGCACCGTCACATTCTTCAGCAGATACTCGATGCCGAGGCCCTCGCTGCCTTCACCAAGGCGCGGGTCAAGCGGCGCCATCGCCGCCGTGATCTCGGGCGCGATGTTATTGTCCGTCGCCTCGTTGCGCACGGCGGAGGCGAGCTTTTCAATGGCCGCATGGTAGTGGACGGTCATGTTGTTGCAGTAAGCCTTGCCCTCGCTCTCCCAGTTCCACCAGTTGAGGTCGCCCCCGTGGTAGACCATCTTCCCCTCAGCGCGCAGAAGGTAAGCGTTGCCGATGTCCGTCGACTTGATGGCGCGGATGCTTAAGTCCTCGCCCGCGACGTCGGTGAGCAGGATGCTGTCGGGCCGCAGGACGGTCGTGCGGGCAAAGGCCTCGTCGGAGATGTTCAGCCATTGCCGCTTGCGCTCGGTGAGGCGCGTATCGCGCGAGACGAAAAAGCGCGCGTCGGGGTATTTTTCCAAAAGTGTGAACACCTTGGCGTCGAAGTGGTCCTCATGGCTGTGGCTCGCGAAGACGAGCAAGGGCTTTTCGGGGTTTAATTCCGGCAGCGCGCCCGTGTAGTCGGGCTCGTAGGTGTAGTCAAAGAGCGTGTAAAACTTGTCCCATTCGACAAGATACGCGCTGTGGGCGATAAACGTGACGGTCATGCGGTTTCTCCTTTCGCTCTGGAGGATGGAAGTTTGCTTGTAGTATCATAGCAGACGCCGCGGCGCGGCGCAAGGGAAAAGGCTTTGCAAAATCGCGCGGATATGGTAAAATATTTAAATCTATCCCCCGACCTCACGAAAGGAGCCGCGCGATGCTGAAAAAAGCCTATGTCGAGATCACAAACCGCTGCAACCTCGCCTGCTCCTTCTGCCCCAAGACGAAGCGCGAGCCGCGCACGATGAGCGCACAGAAATTCGGCCTCGTCCTCTCGCGGCTCGAGGGGTATGTGCAGTACGTCTACCTGCATGTGATGGGCGAGCCGCTGCTGCACCCTGAGCTTACGACGCTCTTCGCCCTCGCCAAAGCGCGGGATATGAAGATCTGCATCACGACGAACGGCACGCTGCTCCAAAAGCGTTCCGATGAGCTGCTTGCCGCCGAGAGCCTGCACAAGATCAGCGTCTCGCTCCACAGTTTTGAGGGCAACGACGGCGCGGACGAGCAGGAGCTTTCTTACCTGACACAGGTCTGGAACTTTGCTGAAAAGGCCGCAAAAAAGGGCGTCATCGTGGCGCTGCGCCTCTGGAACGACGGCGGCGCGGACGCGCGCAACGGCGAAATTCTCGACTTTCTGCGCTCCCGCACAGGCGATCACTGGCCCGAGATGCGAAACGGCAGCTTTCTTCTGCGCGACCACCTGTATTTGGAGCGCGCGGGCAAATTCGACTGGCCTGATCTGAGCGCCGGCGAATCCGGCGCTCAGTTCTGCTACGGCCTGCGCGACCAGCTCGGCGTGCTTGTCGACGGCACGGTCGTGCCCTGCTGCCTCGATCATGAGGGCGATGTGGCGCTGGGGAACCTCTTCACCCAGCCGCTTACCGAAATTCTGACCTCCCCGCGCGCGTGCACTCTGCGCGAGGGTTTCTCCCGGCGGAAGCCCGCCGAAGAGCTCTGCCGCCGCTGCGGCTTCGCCGCGCGCTTCAACAAATGATATGATGACAGAACATTGGGAAAACTTAAATGCCCTGACCGCGCCGCTGCTCACGTGGTATGACTTAAACGGCCGCACGCTGCCATGGCGCAGCGTCGTCACGCCGTACCGCACGTGGGTCTCGGAGATCATGCTCCAGCAGACGCGCGTGAGCGCGGTCATCCCGTACTTTGAGCGCTTTATGGCAGAGCTGCCCGACGCCGCGGCGTTAGCCACCGTGCCGGAGGAACGGCTCTTGAAGCTCTGGGAGGGGCTCGGCTACTACTCGCGGGCGCGGAATCTGCAAAAGGCGGCAAAGGTCATCGTCTCGGACTTTGGCGGCGAGCTGCCGCGCACTTGTGCAAGTCTCAAAACGCTCCCCGGCATCGGCGACTACACCGCCGCCGCCATCGCCTCGATCAACTTCGGCGAGCCGGTCGCCGCGGTGGACGGCAACCTCCTGCGCGTCGCCGCGCGCGTCAGCGGCTGCGCCGACGACATCATGGACGCGAGGGTGCGAAAGCAATTCACCGCGCATCTCAACGACGCCATCGACTTAGCCCGCCCCGGCGCGTACAATCAGGCGATGATGGACCTCGGCGCGACGGTATGCCTGCCGAACGGCGCACCGAAGTGCGAGATCTGCCCCGCGCGAATGATGTGCGAGGCGTATAAAAACGGTCTCACGGAAATTTTACCCGTGCGCGCAAAGAAAAAGGCGCGCAAGATCGAAGAGCGCACGGTGCTGCTGCTCTTTCAAAACGGCAAGGCCGCGCTGCGAAAGCGCGCGGACACGGGACTTCTCGCCTCGCTCTGGGAATTCCCGAGCGTTTTGGAGAACCTCGACGAGGCGGGCGTTTCGCTTGCGCTTGCGCAGATGGGGCTTTCGGCGCAAACTGTCGAACCCGCGGGCAGTGCCAAGCACATCTTCACCCATATCGAATGGGACATGAAGGGATATTTCGCCGACGTGACGGGCGAAAACGACGATCTATTCTGGGCGGACGCCGCGGCGTTCGACGCCGCCGCCATCCCCACCGCATTCAGGAAATTTGCCGCGCTCGTTCGCGCGCGGCTGCAATAAGAGAGGGAGAACAACGACCATGGCACAGCTTTACTTCAAATACGGCGCGATGGGCTCGAGCAAGACGGCCAACGCGCTGATGGCGCGCTTCAACTACGAAGAGCGCGGGCAGAAGACGCTCCTCTGCAAGCCCCAGCTCGACACGCGCGACGGCGACCACATGGTGCACTCGCGCATCGGCCTCGAATATCCCTGCGTCTACTTCCACGAGATGCGGCAGATGGACGAGGAGGAGCTCAAGAAAAACGCCTGCATCATCGTCGACGAGGCGCAGTTTTTGACAAAGGAGGAGGTCTTATACCTCGTCCATCTCGTCGACGACTGCGGCATCCCCGTCCTCTGCTACGGGCTGCGCGCCGACTTCAAGGGCGACCTTTTCCCCGGCAGCTACGAGCTGCTTGTCATGGCCGACAAGTTAGAAGAGGTCAAAACCATCTGCTGGTGCGGCAAAAAGGCCGCGTTCAACGCGCGCTTTGACGCGCAGGGCCATGTCGTCAAGCAGGGTGCGCAGGTCGTCATCGGCGCGAACGACCAGTACATCGGCCTGTGCCGCAAGCACTGGATGCTCGGCGACCTCGGCCCCGACTTCAACGGTCAGGGCACGGGCGACTGATGCGCTGCGAGATCTGTCCCCGTCGCTGCAATGCGGAGCGCACGGCGGAGAAAGCGGGCGGCGTCTGCCGCATGCCCGCGGGCTTAGTCGTCGCGCGCGCCATGCTGCACCTCTGGGAAGAGCCCGTCCTCAGCGGGAAAAACGGCGCGGGCTGCATCTTCTTTTCGGGCTGCAATTTGGGCTGCGTGTTCTGCCAGAACGGGCGCATCAGCCACGAGAATTTCGGCAAGGTCATTACGCCGGCACATCTGCGCGAGATCATGGAAGACCTCGTTTCGCAGGGCGCGCACTGCATCGACCTTGTCACGCCCACGCACTTCACCCCTTGGGTGCTCGAAGCGCTGAAAGAGCCGCTTCCCGTCCCCGTTGTGTGGAACAGCGGCGGCTACGAGCGCGTGGAAACGCTCAGAACGCTCGAGGGCAAGGTGCAAATTTACCTGCCCGACCTAAAATACGCCATGGAACGCCCCGCGCGCGAGCTTTCCGCCGCGCCGGACTACTTTGAAGCTGCCGCCGCAGCCATCGACGAGATGGTGCGTCAGGTCGGGGCGTATCAGATCGGGGACGACGGCCTGATGCGCTCCGGCGTCATTTTGCGCCACCTCGTCCTGCCGGGGCAGATGGAGAACACCAAGCGTGTCATCGACTATGTCTCGACGCATTTTCCGCCAAAGACGGTGCTCTTTTCGCTCATGAGCCAGTATACGCCGCAGCCCGGTTCGACCGGCGCGCTCGCGCGGCGCTTAAATGAGCGCGAGTACCGCACGGCGGTGCAATACATGCGCGACTGCGGCCTGACCGACGGCTTTTGTCAGGAGCTCTCGAGCGCCAAAGAGGAATACACGCCCGTTTTCGACCTACAGGGGGTATAGGATGGCGAATTCGCTCAACTGCCTGCGCTGCGGCACGGGGATGCAATTTATCAGGCGTGAAAAATTCCAGCTCGGCCAGACCGGCTGGGTGCTCGGCGACCTGCCGAATCTCTTCGCGGGCGCGATGGAGATCGAAATTTACGTCTGTCCCAAGTGCGGAAAGCTCGAATTCTTCCAGCCCGGCAGCGACAAATTCGCAGGTACGGCGGACGAGGCAAAGACCGGCTCCGGCTATCTCCCGCCCGACGCACCGGGCGGTCTGCCGCGCAAAAAGTGCCCCGTCTGCGGGGCGGTGCTCGACTTTGACTATGGCCGCTGCCCGTACTGTGAGCACGAATTCTGATAGCAAATTGTAATATTCTTTCTCATCAATACAAGGAGGACTCGATATGGAGCGTGTCAGCAAGCGGAATTACTACTTAGACATCGCGCAGACGGTGCTTGAGCGCGCGACGTGCCTGCGCCGCGTCTACGGCGCGATCATCGTCAAAAACGACGAGATCATCTCCACCGGCTACAACGGCGCGCCGCGCGGACGCAAGAACTGCGTCGACCTCGGCTACTGCACGCGCGAGCAGCTCAAGGTCCCGCGCGGCGAGCGCTACGAACTCTGCCGCAGCGTCCACGCCGAGGCGAACGCCATCATCTCCGCCCAGCGGCGCGACATGGTCGGCGCGACGATCTATTTAGTCGGCCGCGACGCGCGCAGCGGCGAACTGCTGCACGATGCGACGAGCTGCCCCATGTGCCGCCGCATGATCATCAACGCCGGCATCGACGAGGTGGTGATCCGCCGGACGGAGGAGGAGTTTGATATCGTTCCGGTGCAAAAGTGGATCGACGAGGACGACTCGCTATAACTTCAAAAAAGCGGCAAAGCCGCTTTTTTGAGGGAGTTTCGCTGCGCTTCGTGCCTTGCCGCCCGCAGGGCGGCTGCGACACGCGCTCCGCGCAAAGAGTAATTTGTCACGCATATGTCGCGACAAATTACGATTGAAATTTATTTCGCGTCTGCGGACGCGAAAATCTGCGATACGTTATGCCTGTTTGCCGCCTGGGGGCGGCAAATGCGGCGATCCTGCTCTTTCAAATCGAAAAAGTGCGGTGCTTATGGCGCCGCACTTTCTTCTTTTGGGGAAAAATTCTGTAAAACCTTGCAAATACCGCCCTTTCGGTGGTAGACTGTAAATAATTACGCCCCGCTTTCATTCGGCGCGGGCAGAAAAGAGGAAAACACCAATGGACAAGAAGAAATTCTATATCACGACCCCCATCTACTACCCCTCCGACAAGCTCCACATCGGCCACACCTACTGCACCGTGGCGACCGACGCGATGGCGCGCTACAAGCGCCTGACGGGCTATGACGTCATGTTCCTGACCGGCACCGACGAGCACGGCCAGAAGATCGAAGATAAGGCCAAGGCCGCGGGCGTGACCCCGCAGCAGTTCGTTGACAACATCGTCTGCGGCGAAAAGGGCATCCTCGATCTGTGGAAGCTCATGAATATTTCGAACGACCGCTTCATCCGCACAACGGATGACTACCATGTCGAGGCCATCCAGAAGATCTTCAAGAAGATGCACGACAACGGCGACATCTACAAGGGCACCTACAAGGGCAAGTACTGCAAGCCCTGCGAGAGCTTCTGGACCGAGAGCCAGCTTGTCGACGGCAAGTGCCCCGACTGCGGCCGCGAGGTCGAGGACGCCGAGGAAGAGGCCTACTTCTTCAAGCTTTCCAAGTACGCCGACCGCGTGCAGCACCTGCTTGAGGACACCGACTTTCTCCAGCCCGCCTCTCGCGTCAACGAGATGGTCAACAACTTCATCAAGCCGGGCCTTGAAGACCTCTGCGTCTCCCGCACGAGCTTCACCTGGGGCATCCCCGTGGACTTTGACCCGGGTCATGTCGTTTACGTCTGGGTCGACGCGCTCTTCAACTACTGCACGGCGCTTGGCTTTATGAACGAGAAGTACGACGATTACGACAAGTTCTGGCCCGCCGACGTGCACTTCGTCGGCAAGGAGATCGTCCGCTTCCACTCCATTATCTGGCCCGCGATGCTCATGAGCATGGGCATGCCGCTCCCCAAGCACGTCTACGGCCACGGCTGGCTCGTGATGGACGGCGGCAAGATGAGTAAGTCCAAGGGCAACGTCGTTGACCCGTATGTGCTCGCCGAGCGCTTCGGCGTGGACGCGCTGCGCTTCTTCCTGCTGCGCACGTTCCCGTTCGGCTCGGACGGCAACTTCTCGAATGAACTGCTCATCAACACCATCAATGTCGACCTCGCCAACGACCTCGGCAACCTCGTCTCCCGCACGACGGCCATGGTCGAAAAATATTTCGGCGGCACGCTGCCGGAAAGCCGTCAGACCGATGCACTCGACGACGAGCTCATCTCTCAGCTCTCCGCGCTGCGCGGCAAGTATGAAGCCGAGATGGAGAAGTTCCAGTTCCAGAACGCGCTTGAGCTCATCTTCAAGTGCATCCAGCGCGCCAACAAGTATATCGACGAGACCGCACCCTGGGCGCTCGCCAAGGACGAGGCCAACAAGCCCCGCCTCGCTTCCGTCATGTATAACCTCCTCGAGAGCATCCGCATCTGCACGGTGCTGCTCACCCCGTTCATCCCCGATTCCTGCGAGAAGATCTTCGCGCAGATCGGCGCGTGCGAGTGCTGCCGCGATTGGGACAGCGCCGCGAAGTGGGGCAGCCTGAATCCCACCGTCACCGTCCACAAGGGCGAGGCCATCTTCCCGCGCGTGGACGCGCAGAAGGCGCTCGAAGAGCTTGAGGCCATTCAGGAGGCGCAGAAGAAGGCCGCCCTCCCCGCGATGGAGTTCGAGCCGATGGTCGAAGAAAAGGTCGACTTCGACACGTTCTGCAAGTCCGACTTCCGCGCCGTCAAGGTCAAGGCCTGCGAGGCCGTGAAGAAGAGCGAAAAACTCCTGCGCTTCACGCTCGACGACGGCACCGGCACCGACCGCCAGATCCTCTCCGGCATCCACAAGTGGTACAAGCCCGAAGAGCTCGTCGGCAAGACGCTCGTCGCCATCGTCAACCTGCCCCCGCGCAAGATGATGGGGCTTGAGAGCTGCGGCATGCTGCTCTCTGCTGTCCACACCGAGAAGGGTGAGGAGGTCCTCAACCTTATTATGGTGGATGATAAAATTCCCGCTGGCGCGAAACTCTGCTAAACAAAAAGGGAGCCGGTTCCCGGCTCCCTTTTTACTCCGCGCAGGCGCGGAGGGAAAGCAGCGCCGACGGCGCTGCACGAATGCGACCCCCATTTTCTTTCCCGAGAAAGAAAACGGGCGTCGCCCGTCCAAAAGAAAGGCGTTT
>ENA-UERN01000213-UERN01000213.1-human-gut-metagenome-genome-assembly--contig:-NODE-213-length-73356-cov-16.019774_pt1 | contig 73356 bp, 64 predicted proteins | sample MGYA00242950_ERZ507950 | MGnify/ENA primary metagenome ERZ507950 (study PRJEB26167, sample SAMN06115515) | human gut metagenome | host: Homo sapiens | place: China:Ningxia | collected 2014-11-26...
GAGTGGCGAGAATCGAACTCACGGCCTCTTGAACCCCATTCAAGCGCGCTACCAAAACTGCGCTACACCCGGATATCGACCGCCGCTTCCCTACCGAAGCGTGGCGACAGGAGATATTATACGCAAATCACGGGTGTTTGTCAACAGTTTTTTGAAGATTTTTCAGATTTTTGTAAAATCCTCTGGAGTACGTTCTTTCTTTTTTGATTTCTTTGCGGCGGGCGCGTTCTGTGCTGCCTCGGCCTCCTGCTGGCGCAGCAGCTTATCCTTTTCCAGCAGCGGCTTGAGGTATTGGCCCGTGAAGCTGCCCTCTGCTTCGGCCACCTGCTCCGGGGTGCCCTCTGCGATGACCAGGCCGCCTGCGCTGCCGCCTTCGGGGCCGAGGTCGATGATGTGGTCTGCGCATTTGATGAGGTCGAGGTTGTGCTCGATGACGATGACGGTGTTGCCCGCGTCCACCAGTTTCTGCAGCACCTCAATGAGGCGGTGGACATCGGCGATGTGCAGACCGGTGGTCGGCTCGTCGAGGATATACACCGTCTTGCCGGTGCCGCGGCGGGCCAGCTCATTGGCCAGCTTGACCCGCTGCGCCTCGCCGCCCGAAAGAGTGGTGGCGCTCTGCCCCAGGGTCACGTACCCCAGGCCCACATCCAGCAGCGTCTGCAGCTTGCGGGCGATCTTGGGCTGGTTGGCAAAGAAGACCACTGCCTCTTCCACCGTCATGTTCAGCACGTCGGAGATGGTCTTTTCCTTGTACTTCACCTCCAGCGTCTCGCGGTTGTAGCGAGCACCTTTGCACACCTCGCAGGGGACGTAGACGTCCGGCAAAAAGTGCATTTCGATCTGCAGGATGCCGTTGCCCTCGCAGGCCTCGCAGCGGCCACCCTTGACGTTGAAGCTGAATCGTCCGGGGCCGTAGCCGCGCATCTTGGCGTCCTGCGTCTCGGCGAAAACGGCACGGATGTCGTTGAACACGCCGGTATAAGTGGCCGGGTTGGAGCGCGGGGTGCGGCCAATGGGCTGCTGGTCGATGCCGATGACCTTATCGACAAATTCCAGCCCCTCTACCCCATCGCACTTGCCTGCGCGGGCGCGGGCACCGTTCAGCTCGCTGGCCAGCGTCTTGTACAGGATCTCGTTGATGAGGCTCGACTTGCCCGAACCGGAAATGCCTGTGACGCAGATGAACTCGCCCAGCGGGAAACGGACGTCGATGTTGCGCAGGTTGTTCTCGCGGGCCCCCTTCACGGTCAGGCAGCTGCCATTCCCTGCGCGGCGGATCTCCGGCACCGGGATGCGCTTGCGGCCGGACAGATAATCGCCGGTGATGCTTCGTTTGGCCTTGCAGATGTCCTTCACCGTGCCGGCTGCCACGATCTCGCCGCCGTGGACGCCAGCACCGGGGCCGACATCCACGATATAATCGGCGCTGCGCATGGTATCCTCGTCGTGTTCGACCACGATGACCGTATTGCCCAGGTCGCGCAAATTCTTCAGGGTCGCGATGAGCTTGTCGTTGTCGCGCTGGTGCAGGCCGATGCTGGGTTCGTCCAGAACATACAGCACACCGGACAGCGCACTGCCGATCTGGGTGGTCAGGCGGATGCGCTGGCTCTCGCCGCCGGACAGCGTGCCCGCCGAGCGGGCCAGTGTCAGGTAATCCAGACCCACGCTCTGCAAAAATTGCAGGCGGTTCTTGATCTCCTTCATGATCTGCCCGCCGATCTGTTTCTGCTTTTCGGTCAGATTCGGCTCATTTTCCGCGATGAATCGAAGTTCATCCCGGATGGACATCTCGCAGAATTCGCTGATGTTCTTGTCCCCGATGGTCACGGCCAGCACCACCGGCTTCAGGCGGCGGCCATGGCAGTCCGGGCACTCGACGCCGGACATGAAGCTGCCGATTTCTTCCTTCATCCACTCGCTGTTCGTCTCGCGGAAGCGGCGCTCCAGATTTTCGACGATGCCCTCAAAGGTGTTGTAGTAGACGCCGCTGCCGAACTCGTTGGTGCGGTGCATCTCGATCTTTTCGCCGTTGGTGCCATACAAAAGGGCGTTGACGGCCTCCGTGCTCATCTCCTTGATGGGCGTATCCAGCGTGAAACCGTACTTTTTGCCCAGGCCAAGATAGTACATCTCGCTGACGGAGCCTTCGGCGTAATACCAGCCGCTGGCCTTGATGGCTCCCTGCCGGATGGACAGGCTCCGGTTGGGCAGGATGCGCTCCTCGTCCACCCGCATGAACGTGCCCAGGCCGGTGCACTTTTCGCAGGCCCCCAGCGGGTTATTGAAGGAGAACAGCCGGGGCGACAGGTCGCTGATGGAGATGCCGTGTTCCGGGCAGGCAAAATTCTGACTGAAGGTCATGCACTCGCCGCCGATGACATCCACCTCTGCGATGCCGCCGGTCAGAGCCAGAGCCGTTTCCAGCGAGTCAGCCAGGCGGCCTCGGATGCCCTTGCGCATGGCGAGGCGGTCCACGACGATCTCCACCGTGTGCTTGATGTTCTTTTCCAGCGTGATCTCCTCGTCGAGGTCATAGAGCTCGCCGTCGATGCGGACACGGGAGTAGCCGCCCCGGCGGGCTGCGTCCAGCTCCTTCTGCTGGGTGCCCTTGCGCTGGCGGACGACCGGAGCCAGCACCTGAAACTTCGTGCCTTCGTCCAGTTTCAGGACAGCATCCACCATTTCATCCACGGTCTGCTGGCTGATGACCCGGCCGCAGACCGGGCAGTGAGGCACACCCACGCGGGCATATAAAAGGCGCAGATAATCGTAGATCTCGGTCACAGTGCCCACAGTGGAACGCGGGTTGTGGCTCGTGGTCTTCTGGTCGATGGAAATAGCCGGCGACAGGCCAGTGATCTCGTCCACATCGGGCTTGTCCATCCGGCCCAGGAACATCCGGGCGTAGCTGGACAGGCTCTCGACGTAGCGGCGCTGGCCGTCGGCATAAATGGTATCGAAGGCAAGGCTCGACTTGCCCGAACCGGACAAACCGGTCATAACGATGAGTTTTTCGCGCGGGAGGGTCAAATTGACATTTTTCAGGTTGTGCTCCCGTGCGCCTTTGATGACGATCTTATCGTTTGCCAAGGTACTTTCTCCCTCTTCTCTGTGTCTGTGCATGGTTCTGTTTGCGCTCCGTCTCGGCGGCCGAGTCCACGGTAGGGTTCTCACCCCGGCGCAGGCGGTCGATCTGGTCGCGCAGGAAGGCCGCATGCTCAAATTCCAGCAGCTTGGCGGCTTCCTTCATCTCGCGGGTCAGCCGGTCGATGGCGGCTTCCCGCTCCAGCTTGCCCATCCGCCGGGTGTTCATCTTCGCGTTCTCGGCCTTGTCGCTGATCTCGATGGAATCCGGGATGGCTTTGACGATGGTCCGGGGCACGATGCCGTGGGCCTCGTTGTATGCCATCTGGATGGCGCGGCGGCGCTCGGTCTCGGTGATGGCGCGCTCCATGCTGTCCGTCACCTCATCCGCATACATGATGACCAGACCCTCCGCGTTGCGGGCGGCGCGGCCAATGGTCTGGATCAGGCTCGTCTCGCTGCGGAGGAAGCCTTCCTTGTCGGCATCCAGGATGGCAACGAGGCTGACTTCCGGCAGGTCCAGACCCTCGCGCAGCAGGTTGATGCCCACCACCACATCAATGGAGCCGAGGCGGAGATCCTTGATGATCTCCATCCGCTCGAAGGTGTCCACCTCGTGGTGCATATACTTGACCTTGACTCCCTGTTCGGTCAAAAAGTCGGTCAGGTCTTCGGCCATTTTCTTGGTCAGGGTCGTGACGAGGACCCGTTCATTTTTCGCCGTGCGGGCGTTGATCTCGCCCAGCAGGTCGGTCACCTGGCCCTCGACCGGGCGCACTGAGATGAGCGGGTCCAGCAGGCCGGTGGGCCGGATGACCTGCTGCGCGATCTGTGTGCTGTTCTTCCGCTCATACTCGCCGGGCGTAGCCGACACGAACACGATCTGGTTCAGCTTCGACTCCACCTCTTCGAATTTGAGCGGGCGGTTGTCAAACGCCGAGGGCAGGCGGAAGCCATACTCCACCAGCGTTTTCTTGCGGGCAAAATCGCCGCCGTACATGGCGCGGACTTGGGGCAGAGTGACATGGCTCTCGTCCACGAAGAGCAGAAAATCCTCCGGGAAATAATCCAGCAGGGTGGTCGGCATACTGCCCGGCGCACGGCCCGACAGCACCGCCGAATAGTTCTCGATGCCCTTGCACATGCCGACCTCGGTCAGCATCTCGATGTCGTAATTCGTCCGCTGCTGGATGCGCTGGGCCTCGATGAGCTTGCCCTCGGAGGTGAACTGTTTGACCTGCGCGTCGCACTCGGCGCGGATCTTTTCCAGTGCCTTCGCCTTTTTTTCGGCGCTGACGATATAGTGGCTGGCCGGGAAGATGGCCACATGCTTGACCACGTTCTGCTTGGCCCCGGTGACAGGGTTGAACTCGACGATGCGGTCGATCTCGTCCCCAAAAAACTCCACCCGGATGGCCAGATCGCTCATATAGGCCAGGTAGATGTCCACCGTGTCGCCGTGGACACGGAACTTGTTGCGGATAAAATTGATGTCGTTGCGCTCATATTGCAGGTCCACCAGCCGCTTGCACAGCACATCACGCTCCATCTCCATGCCGGGGCGCAGGCTGATGACCATGCTGCGGTAGTCGATGGGGTCGCCCAGCGAGTAGATGCAGGACACCGACGCCACGATGATAACATCCCGCCGCTCCGACAGCGCCGCCGTGGCCGAGTGGCGCAGGCGGTCGATCTCATCGTTGATGGCGCTGTCCTTTTCAATATAGGTATCCGTGCTGGGGATATAGGCTTCGGGCTGGTAGTAATCGTAGTAGGACACGAAATACTCCACCGCATTGTCCGGGAAAAACGACCGGAACTCGGTGCAGAGCTGCGCCGCCAGCGTTTTATTGTGGGCCAGCACCAGCGTGGGGCGGTTGCACTGGGCGATCACGTTCGCCATGGTGAAGGTCTTGCCGCTGCCGGTCACACCCAGCAGGGTCTGGCAGCGGTCGCCGCGCTCCACACCCTCCACAAGCTGCTGGATGGCCTGCGGCTGGTCGCCCGTCGGGGCATAGTCCGAGACCAGATGGAAGGTTTCATCTGCCATGCCGCTCTCTCCTTTCGATTGTCATAGAACCACAAATAGTTGTGCTTTTCGTGTTCAGTATAGCACAACTATTTTATAAAGTAAACAAGAAGTTTTTTGGACAGAGCAGGATATCGGGCAGTCTCCCCGCAAGTGAGACGGGGATTCCATACCCCGCCCTATTGCCTGCGGCAACAGGGTCCCACCCGTCGGACACTTGCTTGGGAGACCACCCGACATCCTGCCAACTGCCCCTGCCGCACGAGGGGAGTTTTCCTGCATCTCAGTACGGCCTTAACATCTCCCCGGTCGCAAGGTCGTAGAACGGCAGGCGGTTCTCCTCCCGCATGGAAAAATACTCCGTCTCGGTCAGGATGATGTGGTCCCGTAGAAGAACATGGACGAGCCCCAGCGCCCGGACGATGTTCTCGGTGGCCTGGATGTCCTCCCGCGAGGGCAGCGCCACGCCGTTTGGGTGGTTGTGGCAGAGCACGACCCGGTCGGTGCCGCCCTTCAAGGCTGCCGCCACCACATCTTTGATGGCAAGGCTCACCCGGTCGCTGGTGCCGTCCTTGAGCCAGAGCGTCGCCCGGACCCGGCTGCGGCTGTCCAGCGCCAGCAGAAGGGCGCGCTCCTGCACGGCCCCGGCAAACAGGCCCATCAGGTGTTCCGCCAGCTGTTCCGTCGTCTTCAGGCAGCCATTTCTGCCGGTGCGGCACTGGGTATAGTATCGGCAGACATCGGGCATCAGATGCAGCATCCGGGCCGTGGCCGGGCCAACGCCCTCCACCGTCATCAGGTCTTCCTCCGAGGCATCCAGCACCCCGGCAAAATCACCGAAGCGGTCGATGAGCTCGTGGGCCATCCGGTTCGTGTTCTTCCGCGCGTTGGTGATGTACAGCAGGCATTCCAGCGCCTCGTGCGGTTCCAGGCTGGCAAAGCCGTTCTCTGCCACCCGGCTGCGCATCCGCCTGCGGTGCCCGGTATGGATTTTTGAATCTTCCGCCATAAGTCGGCTCCTTTCGCGCGCTTTCTCCTCTTAATAGTACCCGATTTTCTGCAAAACACAAGGGCCCGGCCTAAATTTTCGCGTTGACTTCAGAAAACGAGTAGTTTATTATAAGGTTATCGCATCCATGCGCGGCCCATCCGCGCTTCAACATGAGGAACAGAACAAGAATGAAACAATACACTGCGACCGCCAACGACGACGGTGTGCGGCTCTCCCGCTTTGTACAGAGCGTGACCCGCGATCTTCCCACAAGTCTGCTGTACAAGAGCTTCCGCAATAAGCGCATCAAGGTCAACGGCAAAAAAGGCGCCCCCGAAGACCGCATCCAGGCCGGCGACCTCATCGAACTTTACATCAACGACGAGTTCTTCCCGCCGGAAGGGGCGAAGTCCGCACCGAAAGCCCCCAAAAAGCAGCCCAATCAGCCCAAGGTGACGATCATCTACGAGGACGAGAACATCGCCGTGCTCTACAAGCCCACCCACCTGCTCTGCCACAGCGACCGCACCGGCGACGCGAATCTGGTGGACGCCTTCACCCAGTACCTCGCGCAGAAGGGCGAGTACGACCCCCACGGCGAGAACCGCTTCAAGCCCGGCATCTGCAACCGGCTGGACCGCGGCACCGAGGGTCTGGTCATCGCGGCCAAGAACTACGCCGCTCTGCGGGACATGAACGAGATCATCCGCACCGATCTGCTCAAAAAGGAATACTACACCATCACCGTGGGCATCCCCCAGAGCGGCCGCTTCACGGCCTGGTGGGAGCACGACGAGAAGAACAACAAGGTCAGCATCCACGCGCACCAGTCTCAGGATGAGCGCCGGAAGCAGATCATCACCGACGTGGACATCCTGCGCACCGCCGGGCCGTTCGCGCTGTGCAGGATCGGCCTCATCACCGGGCGGACGCACCAGATCCGCGCCCACCTCGCCTACCTCGGCAAGCCGGTGCTGGGCGATATCAAATACGGCAACCGCAAGATGAACGAGCGCACCGGCACCAAAACGCAGGCCCTCTGCGCCGTCCGCGTCCGCTTCCTCGATATCCCGGAGGAGAACACCCTGCACTACCTCTCCGGCAAGGTCATCAAACTGAAAGACCCGCAGATCCTGAAGCAGTTCGACGCGCTGGACAAGAACAAAGAAAACGCCCATGAATAACTGTTTTGTAGAGACCAGCCGTCTGCTGCTCCGACGGCTGGAAGAGGCCGATTTCCCGGCTTACGCCGCCTATGCCGTGGACGACGAGATGTCCCGGATGATGGGCCGCGCCTTTCTGCACGCTGAAACCGATATCCGCCAGAACTTCGACTGGCTCAAGGACAAGGAACCCCGCTGTTACGGCATCGTGGAAAAGGCCAACGAGCAGCTCATCGGCAACCTGAACATCGTTGCCCTCCCGGCTCCCCTTGCTGCCCTGCCGCAATTGCAGGGCAAACGCGGGCAGACGCTTTCCTTCTGCATCCGGCGGGAGTCCCAGCGCAAAGGGTATGCCGCCGAAGCCATCCGCGCCGTCATTGCCGAGCTTTTTGACGATGAGCACTTCGATTTCGTCCAGTGCGGGTGTTATTCGTTCAACACGCCCTCCCGGATGTTGCAGGAACGGCTGGGCTTTCAATTTCTGGCCAACCTCTGCGTTCCCACTCCGCAGGGCGAAGCACAGACCATCGAACACATTTTATGGAACCCAAGGAGGACTCCCATGTCTGATCTGAACGCTTATTTCAAAAGTGTCATCGACCAGGACACCGCATCGGTCGTTCTGTGTGACCTGAACCACACCATCGTCTACATGAACCCTGCCGCCATCCGCAATTACGCTAAGCACGGCGGCGCGGCGCTCATCGGCCGCAGCCTGCTCCACTGCCACAATGCCAGCTCGAACAGCCGCATTCAGGAAGTCGTGGACTGGTTCGCGGCCAGCCCGGAGCACAATATCATCTACACCTATCACAACGAAAAGCAGAACAAAGACGTCTACATGGTCGCCCTGCGGGACGCCGACGGCACCCTCATCGGCTACTACGAAAAGCACGAGTTCCGCAGCCCGGAGACGATGGAGCGGTACGCCTTTTAAGAGAAAGCGAGCATTGCCATGCAGAAGATCGACCGTTCCACCTGGCCCCGCGCGGAAAAGTTCGGCTTTTTCTCGGCGGTGTCCCAACCGTTTTACAGCGTCACTTTCCGGGTGGATGTGACGAACCTCCACGCCTACACCAAGCAGCGCGGGCTCTCGTTTTACTATGCGCTCGTGTATCTCGCGACGAACGCCGTCAATGCCGTGGAGAACTTCCGCTATACCATCCGGGATGGCGAAGTTTATCTGCTGGACGAGCGCATCCCCAGTTTTACCGACCTGAAACCCGGCAGCGAGGATTTTCACATCGTCACCCTGCCGCAGGAAGAAACGCTGGAGCAGTTCTGCGCCGCCGCCAAGGCCCGCAGCGAGGCACAGGCCCACTTCCTCGACCAGGACGACAAAGAGCTGGATGCCCTCATCTATTTTTCCTGCACCCCCTGGTTCGACCTCACGGCCCTGACCAACGAGCGCGATTTTGACCGCGACGACAACATCCCCCGCATTGCTTGGGGAAAATACGTTCCGGACGGCGCAGGCCGCGAGACGCTGGGGATGTCGGTAGAGGTGAATCACCGCTTCCTCGACGGCATCCACCTCGGCAGATTCTGCCAGACGCTTCAGGCGTCCATCGATGCGCTGGAGCCGTGAAAAAGGAGGCTGCGTATGTACCCCACCCGTGAAGAAGCCATTGCACTGCTGGCGGAGGCCGAGCCGCACAACCCCGGTCCCTGGGGCGACCACAGCCGCACCGCCGCCCACTGCGCGGAGAAGATCGCCGCAGCCGTCGGGCTGGACCCGGACAAGGCGTTCGTGCTGGGCCTGCTGCACGACATTGGCCGCCGCTACGGCAAGCGGCACCTCGGCCATGTGTCGGACGGCTACACCTATATGATGGAGCTGGGCTATGACGAAGTGGCCCGCGTCTGCATGAGCCACTCGTTCAACGACCAATCCCTTGCCAGCTATGTCGGCCACAGGGACACCACACCCGAAGAAACGGCCCTTATTGAGCGGGAGCTCGCCACCATGGTCTACGACGACTACGACCGGCTCATTCAGCTCTGCGACTCGCTGGCGGATGCGACCGGCGTCGTGGATATCGAGGAGCGGATGGCTGATGTCAAGCGCCGCTACGGCGATTACCCCCAGAACAAATGGGACATCAACCTTGCCCTGAAAGCTCATTTTGAGCAGCTTGCCGGGTGCAGCATTTATGATGTTGTGGAAAAGGACAGCTACCGTCCTTCCATGTAAAACAAAAGCCACGCTTTCGCGTGGCTTTTGCTGTTTTTCTTATCGGTCCCACTTGTCGCAGAGGGCGTTGATCTGGTCGGCAAACCTGGCAAGGTCCTTGTTGGCCCCGCCCTCGTTGTGCTCGATGACCCGCAGCAGGCGCTTGCCTGCGCTGACCAGGCGCTGGAAAACCGTGGCGGCGCGGCTGGCACCCTCACTGGGCCGACGCTCGACCCGCACTCTGGTGCCCTCCTGCACACAGACGGCCCCCTCAGCCCCGATGACCCACTGCGCCCCATTGTAGGGCGCACAGGCCGTGAAGCCTTCGTCGGTGAGGGTCTGGGCGAAGATGTTCTCCACCTCATCGTCGCCGTGGACGATGAAGACCCGCTTGGGCTTGGGCGAAAAGGCGTTGACCCACGCCAGCAGGCCGTTTTTGTCCGCGTGGCCGGACAGACCGGTCAGCTGGCAGATCTCCGCCCGCACCTCGATGGCCTCGCCGAACAGTTTGACATCGGTAGCGCCTTCAATGAGGGTGCGGCCCAGTGTGCCGACGGCCTGATAGCCCACAAAGAGGATGGTACACTCCGGCCGCCAGAGGTTGTGCTTGAGATGGTGGCGGATGCGGCCGGCCTCGCACATGCCGCTGGCTGAGAGGATGACCTTCGGCTCCCGGTCGGCGTTGATCATCCGGGATTCGTCGCTGGTCACGCTGACCCGCAGGCCGGGGCACTGGATGGGGTCGATGCCCTGGGCCAGCAGGGCGCGGGTCGCCTCGTCAAAACAGTCGGGGTCGGTATCCCGGAAGATGCGGGTCGCCTCGATGGCAAGCGGGCTGTCGATGTACACCGGGAAATTGCCGTGGCCCCTGACCAGACCTTTTTCCTTGATCTCCCGGATGAAATAGAGCAGCTCCTGCGTGCGGCCCACCGCGAAACTGGGGATGACCACATTGCCGCCCCGGTCAAAGGTGCGCTGCAATATTCTGGCCAGTTCGCCGATGTAATCCGGGCGGGGGCCGTGGAGCCGGTCGCCGTAGGTGGATTCCATCACCACATAATCGGCATCGGTCAGATAGGTCGGGTCCTTGATGAGGGGCTGGTTCTGGTTGCCGATGTCGCCGGAGAAGACGAGCTTGGTGGTGGTGCCGTTCTCCGTCACCCAGATCGCAATGCTGGCCGACCCCAGCAGATGGCCCACATCCACGAACTCGATCACAAGGCCGGGGGCCAGTTCCAGTTTCGTGTTGTAATCCACGCCCCGGAACAGCTTGATGGCCGCTTCGGCATCCTGGATGGTATACATCGGCTCCACCGGTTCGGCACCGGAGCGCTTGCCCTTGCGGTTCTTCCACTCCGCTTCAAACTCCTGGATGTGGGCAGAGTCCCGCAGCATGATGCCGCACAGCTCCACGGTGGGGTTGGTGGCATAGATCCTGCCCCGGAACCCGTTGCGGGCCAGCAGCGGCAGCAGGCCGGTGTGGTCGATGTGGGCATGGGTCGCCAGCACACCGTCGATCTCGCCGGGGGCCACGGGGAGGGGCTGATTCTCATAGGTATCCCTGCCCTGCTCCATGCCGCAGTCGATGAGATAGCGCTGCCCGGCGGCTTCCAGCAGGGTACAGCTGCCCGTCACCTCATGGTTCGCGCCCAAAAACGTCAGTTTCATCCAAAAGCACCTCCTGATCGATGCTCTCTGCCATTCGCACCGCGTCCGCAGCAAGCGAAGCGAGACCGAGAGGCTTTGCACTTGTATTATAACATATTTTCTTTTTCCAATGCGTCCAAATCGCGCCGGGAATATCAAGCAGAACGCCGAATTTTCGAAAAATTTTTTATACAATCTTGACAAACCACCCCCTGCTGATATAAACTTAATTCGTATGACGTAACTTCTACACAGAGATTCAAAATAGAGAGGTTGTATTTTATGGTTCGTAACGATTTGCGCAACGTCGCCATTATCGCTCACGTTGACCACGGCAAGACCACGCTGGTGGACGCCATGCTGCGTCAGAGCGGTGCCTTCCGCGACAATCAGGTCGTGGCCGAGCGCGTCATGGACAGCGGTGATATCGAGCGTGAGCGCGGCATCACCATTCTGGCCAAGAACTGCTCCTGCACCTACAAGGGTGTCAAGATCAACATCGTTGATACGCCGGGCCACGCCGACTTTGGCGGCGAGGTCGAGCGCGTTCTGAAGATGGTCAACGGTGTTCTGCTGCTGGTCGATGCAGCGGAAGGCTGCATGCCCCAGACCCGTTTCGTGCTGCAGAAGGCTCTGCAGCAGAACCTGAGCCTGGTGGTCGCCATCAACAAGATCGACCGCCCCGATGCCCGCATCAAGGAAGTCATCGACGAGGTCCTGTACCTGCTGATGGATCTGGGCGCTACCGATGAGCAGCTGGACTGCCCCATCCTGTTCTGCTGCGGCCGTCAGGGCACCGCAAGCCTGGACCCGGATGTGCCGGGCACCGACCTGATTCCCCTGTTCGACACCCTGCTGAGCACCATCCAGCCGCCGGAAGGCGACCCGGAGGCTCCGTTCCAGATGCTGGTCTCCTCGGTCGACTACAACGAGTTCGTGGGCCGCATCGGCATCGGCCGCATCCAGAACGGCGTTGCCCGCGTGGGCGAAGAGGTCCTGGTGTGCGACTGGCACAACCCCGATCTGAAGATGCGCGGCCGTCTGACCAAGCTGTACGACTTCCAGGCCAACGGCCGCCAGCCGTGCGACAACATCACCGCCGGTGATATCGTCGCCTTCTCCGGCCTGCCCGATGTCACCATCGGCAACACCCTGTGCTCCCCCTCTCAGGTCGAGCCGCTGCCCTTCGTGAAGATCAACGACCCCACCGTCGAGATGACCTTCTCCGTCAACGACAGCCCGCTGGCCGGCCGCGAGGGCAAGTTCGTCACCAGCCGCCAGATCCGTGACCGCCTGCAGAAGGAACTGCTGAAGGACGTCGCTCTGAAGGTGGAGGACTCCGCCACCACCGATTCCTTCCGCGTCATGGGCCGTGGTGAGATGCACCTGTCCATCCTGATCGAGACCATGCGCCGCGAAGGTTACGAGCTGCAGGTCTCTCCCCCGCACGTTCTGACCAAGGTCATCGACGGCAAGACCTACGAGCCTATGGAGCATGTCGTCATTGATGTGCCCACCCAGTATCAGGGCGCTGTCATGACCGGTCTGGGCACCCGCAAGGCCATCCTGCAGCAGATGGAGTCTCTGGGCACCGACCGTGTCCGTCTGGAGTTCCGGATGCCCAGCCGCGGCCTGTTCGGCTACCGCAACCAGTTCCTGACCGATACCCACGGCGAGGGCATCCTGAACCAGATCTTCGACGGTTACGACGTCTGGGCCGGCATGATCGCCAACCGCTCCACCGGCTCTCTGGTCAGCTTTGAGACCGGTGAGGCTGTCACCTACGGTCTGTTCAACGCACAGCAGCGCGGCACCCTTCTGGTCGGCGCTGGCGAGAAGGTCTACGAAGGCATGGTCATTGGCTACACCGCTTCCGGCGAGGACGTCGATGTCAACGTCTGCAAGACCAAGCATCTGACCAACACCCGTGCTTCCGGCTCCGATGACGCTCTGCGTCTGGTGCCCATCAGCAAGCTGAGCCTGGAGGGCTGCCTGGAGTTCCTGGCACCCGACGAGCTGCTGGAAGTCACCCCGGAGAACCTGCGCATCCGCAAGCAGATCCTGAACCACGACCAGCGCATGAAGGCCAAGAGCAAGCTGAAGTAAGCGCTCCCCCTTCTTCCAAAACAGATCAACGGCACCGCAAGCCCCACGGCCTGCGGTGCCGTTTTTTGTGTTTGTCTGCCTTTCTATCGCAATTTTCAAAAATAGTGCCAATCAAAACGGCATCTTTGCGATATGCAGTTTGCGGATGTTGCTTGTGCATTAAAAACGCAAACTGCTATATTTGCAAACCGGCTCCATTCCCTGTATAATAAAGAAAACTTCATCTCACTGCGGCGCTGTGCCGCGTGAAAGACACAAACAGGGAGGTTTTGTTATGAACGACATCCTTCAAGCCATGGAGACCCGCCGGAGCATCCGGCAGTTCAAGCCCGACATGCCCCGCAAGGAGGAGCTTCAGCAGATCATCGAGGCCGGTCTTTATGCCGCCAACGGCAGAGGCCGACAGGGCGCGATCATTCTGGCCGTGACCAACAAGGAGCTGCGCGACAGGCTCTCTGCCCTGAACCGCGAGATCGGCGGCTTCCCGGAAGGCAAAGACCCCTTTTATGGTGCCCCGGCGGTCCTCATCGTGCTGGCAGACAAGAGCTGCCCCACCGGCATCTACGACGGCAGCCTCGTCATGGGCAACCTGATGCTGGCCGCACACGCACTGGGTCTGGGCAGTATCTGGATCCACCGCGCCAAGGAGGAGTTCGAACGCCCGGAGTACAAGCAGCTGCTCAAAGACCTCGGCGTCGAGGGCGAGTGGGAAGGCATCGGCCACTGCGTCGTCGGTACCATCGACGGCGAAGCCCCGCAGCCCGCACCCCGCCGGGATGGCCGGGTGTTCTGGGCCGAATAAGCAAGCGCAAAAAAGGAACGGCATACCAGACGGTGTGCCGTTCCTTTTTTGCTTAATTTGCCGCGTAGGCGCTGCCCGGCGTCCAGGCATTGGCAGCCGAATACTTTGCGTGGTTGCGCAGATAGGTGACCCAGGCACCATAGCCGTTGCCTGCCGAGAAATGGATGCCATCCGGAGCGGCCAGCACCTCTTTCAGGTTGCCCTCGCCGTCGGCGAAGGTCTCCCACAGGTCGAGGTAAACGCAGCCCTTGTCCGCTGCCAGCAGGGCCAGCTGCTCATTGACCGAGCGGATGACGTCCGACGCAAGGCCGGGCTTTTCCGCCGCAGCGGCCGGGCGCACCGGCGGGATGGACTGGACGTAGATGACGCAGTCATTGCCCAGCGTCTGCCGCAGCAGGTCCAGCATCTGGCCATAGTAGGCCAGGAAACGGTCTGCCGCGCCCAGCGTGGTCAGGGTGTTGGTGCCCAGCAGAAGATAGAGCTTTTTCGGGTGGGCAGCGGCCAGCACATCCAGCGCGACCTCCTCGCCGCGGGTGGAGCTCTTGACGGCGCTGCGGTTCACGATGGCGTCCGGACCGACGCCGGTGTAACCGCAGATGAGCGCACCGCCCAGGTTGATCTTGTAATCGGAAAAGCCCACGGTCAGGCTGTCACCGAGGAAGGCTGCATCCGCAAAATAGCTCAGGTCCACCTGCCCGCAGCTGGGCTGGCGGATGGTGCTGCTGTCCTGCGCCTTGACCGTGTAGCCGCCCGCCGTCTGCCGGGCCGGGCCGAAGGTCTCCAGCGTCACGGCCGCGGCACCAGTATCCGCCGTGCTGCCCGCACTGCCGGAGTCCGCTGCGGTCTCCCCGCTCTCCCCCGCTGTGCTGTCGGCCGCTGCGCCCTGCATGGGCAGCGGAGCCAGAATGTTCTCGGCCATGCCGCTGGAAGTCGCGGTCTGCGGCTGCTCGCTCTCCTTCGAACCGTTTTCCAGAATGGCCGTCACCGCCAGCGAGAGCAGCAGAATGGCTGCAATGACGCCTGCCAGCCGCAGCCCGGTCCCTGCACGGCTGCGCCTGGCGCGGCCATGCGCCGAATGATATTCGTGTGAAATTCCCATCGTCGTTCCCCTTGCCTTTTTTATATTTACGGGTAGTATCCCTCAAAAATTGCATCGCATTCCGGGATCGCACCGTTTTTTGTGCCATATGACCATTATTGTATCATAATTTTTTTGCCTGTGCAACCAATCAGGTCTTGCATACAACAGGCAAATGGTTTACAATAGAAGAGTAGCAGGAATTGTGCCGTTTTCATTGAAGTGCTTGCACATCCTGCATTCTTTTTGTACGACTTGCGGCGAATGGCTGCGCTTGTTCCGGGAGCAGTGCAGGGCACCCGGAACAGTTTCAAAACGCAGCCGTCCGTTTTGCGGGACGTAACAGTTTTTTTGGATAAGAAGGAGGTTCTCATGGCGAAAAACGTCATCATTGGCCAGAGCGGCGGCCCCACAGCCGTCATCAATTCCAGTCTGGCAGGCGTCTACAAAGCCGCGATCAGTCTGGGAGCTGAAAAGGTCTACGGGATGCAGTACGGCATCGAAGGCCTGCTCAAGGAAGAGATGCTGGAGCTGAACGTTCTGCTGAACGACCGCATGAGCATCGAGCTGCTCAAGCGCACCCCGTCCAGCTATCTGGGCAGCTGCCGCTACAAGCTGCCTGACCCGGATGTGGACGCCGCCCCGTTCGTTAAACTCTTCACCCTGTTTGACAAGTACGACATCTGTACGCTGTTCTACATCGGTGGCAACGACTCGATGGATACCATCGCCAAGCTCAGCCGCTATGGCGCGCGGGTGGGCAGCCCGGTGCGGTTCATCGGTGTGCCCAAGACCATCGACAACGACCTGTGCCTGACCGACCACACCCCCGGCTACGGCTCGGCAGCCAAGTACATTGCCACCATCCTGAAGGAAGTCATCCGGGACTCTTCCGTCTACAACATCCGCAGCGTGACCGTGGCCGAGATCATGGGCCGCCACGCAGGCTGGCTGGCCGGTGCGGCCTGCCTGGCCGGCGGTGATGACTGCGAAGGCCCGGACCTCATCCTGCTGCCGGAAGTTCCCTTTGATGCGGACCGCTTCCTGGCCAGGGTGGACGAGCTGCAAAAGAGCAAGCCCAATGTCATCATCGCAGCCAGCGAGGGCGTGAAGACCGCCGACGGCACCTATCTGTGCGATCTGGTCTCCACCGCCGGGCAGCTGGACGCCTTTGGCCACAAGGCCATTCTCAGCGGCACCAGCCGCTATCTGTCTGACCTCATCCACGACCGGCTGAACTGCAAGAGCCGCGCCATCGAGTTCTCGACTCTGCAGCGCTGCGCCAGCCATCTGGCCAGCCGCACCGATGTGAACGAGGCCTACGCCGTGGGCGGTGCGGCCGCTGCGGCTGCTTTTGCGGGCGAGACCGGCAAGATGATCTCGCTCAAACGCATCTCCAACTACCCCTATCAGTGCATCACCGAGGCCGTGGATGTCCAGAAGGTGGCGAACCTTGAGAAGAAGGTCCCGCTGGATTGGATCACCCCGGACGGGATGCAGGTCACGGCGGCATTTGAAGAATATGCCCGCCCGCTGATCCTGGACGAGGTGACGCCTGTTTACGTCAACGGCACCCCGCGTCACATCCGCCTGTAAGTTTTTTCCCCGCGCATCCTCTTTCCCGCAGTCTGTTTTCGTGCTCCTGCACGATAATATAAAGCCGAAACAGAAGAAAAGGAGAAATCATCATGGGTAAAAATGCAATCGTTGGCCAGTCTGGCGGCCCCACCTCTGTCATCAATGCAAGTCTGGCAGGTGTTTTTGAGAGCTGCAAGAACCGCGGCGCACAGGTCGTTTACGGCATGTGCAACGGTGTCGCCGGTCTGCTGGAGGAAAACGTTGTAGACCTGTCTCAGTACCTGACCGACGACCTCGACATCGAGCTGCTCAAGCGCACGCCGTCCAGCTTCCTGGGCAGCTGCCGTTACAAGCTGCCCGACTGGCACGACGACGAGGCGGTCTACAAGAAGTTGTTCGCCATTCTGGAGAAGTTGGACATCGGCTACTTCTTCTACATTGGCGGCAACGACTCCATGGACACCATCGGCAAGCTGGCCGACTATGGCAACCGTGTGCAGAGCAGCATCCGCTTCATGGGTGTACCCAAGACCATCGACAACGACCTGATGGTCACCGACCACACCCCCGGCTACGGCTCCGCTGCCAAGTACATCGGCGTTGTGATGAAGGAGATCATCCGCGATGCCACTGTCTACGGCACCAAGTACGTCACCGTTGTCGAGATCATGGGCCGCAACGCCGGCTGGCTGACCGCCGCCGCTGCTCTGGCAAAGAGCGACGACTGCGAGGGCGTGGACATGATCTGCCTGCCCGAAGTGCCCTTCCATGTGGACCACTTCGTGGAGAAGGTCCGTACCATGCAGGAGAAGAAGCCCAGCATCGTCATCGCCGTCTCCGAAGGCGTCAAGCTGGAGGATGGCCGCTATGTCTGCGAGCTGGCCGACGATGTGCATGCAGTCGATGCCTTCGGCCACAAGGCCCTGACCGGCACCGCCCGCTATCTGGCAAATGTCGTGGCCCGGAATCTGGACACCAAGACCCGCAGCATCGAGCTTTCCACCCTGCAGCGCTGCGCCGGCCACCTGACCAGCCGCACCGACATCACAGAGGCCTATCAGGTCGGTGGTGCTGCCGCCAAGGCTGCCTTTGAGGGCGTCACCGGCCAGATGGTCGCTCTGAAGCGCATCTCCAACAACCCCTATCAGTGCACCACCGAGCTGCACCCCATCAGCGAGGTCGCAAACCTCGAAAAGAAGGTGCCGCTGAGCTGGATGAACGCCAACCACACCCAGATGACCGAGGAGTTCCTGGATTATGCCCGTCCCCTCATCCAGGCCGAGCTGACCCCGCTGTACATTGCAGGTCTGCCCCACCACATCTACCTGAAGAAGTGATTTCTCTTCTGTTTCCCGGCGCATAAGCAAGGCCCCGTGCGGACACATTGGTCTGCACGGGGCCTTTTTTGTCTGTTCGTTTGTCAGGTCACACCGTGGTCTCGACGCGCGGCGCACCGCCCGCGATCTCCTCGGCGGTCAGGGGCCGGGCCGGGGCGGCGGGGGCGTTCAGGCGCTCCTTGGCAACGGCCAGCATCAGCTTGATGCGGTTCTCCTGATTGACTTTGGTGGCGCTGGGGTCGTAGTCGATGGGGGTGATGTTGGCAGCAGGATACAGCGCACGGATCTTGTTCACCATGCCCTTGCCCACGATGTGGTTGGGCAGGCAGCCGAACGGCTGAGCACAGACGATGTTGCCGTAGCCGCCCTGCACCAGCTCGATCATCTCGGCGGTCAGCAGCCAGCCCTCGCCCATCTTGGCGCCCAGCGAAATGATGCCGTGGGGCTTTTCCACCAGTTCCTTGAAGGGGCCGGGCGCATAGAACCCGGCATCGGCGGTCGCCTTGAGCATGGCGCGCTCGACGCTGTCCAGCCAGTTGAGCAGCTGGTCGGTGCCGACCTTGACGGCCAGCTTGCCGCCGTAGAGGACATGATCCTCGCCCATGTTGAAGATGCAGTATTGCACAAAGCCCATCAGGCCGGGGAAGTTGACCTCGCAATCCTGGCTTTCCAGGAACTTTTGCAGGTCGTTGTTGCCCAGCGGGCTGTATTTGACGTAGATCTCACCGACGACGCCGACTTTGACCTTCGGCACACGGGTGACGGGGATGGTGGCAAACTCTTTTGCGATGAGCGGGAAGGTGTGCTTCATCTCTTTGGAGGTATAGCCCTTGCCCGCCAGCAGGACGCGGCCCAGCCGCTCGACCCAGAGGTCCACCATCCTGTCGGCGCTCCCCTTCACGTTCTCGTAGGGAGCCACCTGATTGCGCAGGGCGCAGAGCAGGTCGCCGTAGAAGATGCAGGCGATGGCCCGGCGCGCCAGCGGCAGAGTCATCTGGAAGCCGCTGTCCTTCTCCAGACCGGAGAAGTTCAGGCTGGCAACCGGGATCTGCGGGTAGCCCGCCTTGACCAGCGCCTTGCGGAGCAGGTGGATGTAATTGGACGCACGGCAGCCGCCGCCGGTCTGGGTGATGAGCAGGGCGGTGTGTTCCAGATCATACTTGCCGCTGTTCAGGGCGTCCAGAAACTGGCCGATGACCAGCAGCGCCGGATAGCAGGTGTCGTTGTGGACGTATTTCAGACCCAGCTGAGCTACGGCGCTGCCGCAGTTGCCGAGGATCTCGCACTTGTAGCCATCGAACCGCAACGCGTATTCCAGCAGCCGGAACTGGGTGATGGCCATGTTGGGGATGAGGATGGTGTGGGTCTTCTTCATCTCCGGGGTAAATTTGGGATAGTTGTATTCCATAGGTTCCTCCTATGTATCATTGTAACGTTGCCTTAGGGAACTCGGCGCTGTCCTGTATCTATGCCGCGCCTGAGAGGTCAGGGTTTTATTTCCGGTCCTCGTCCCGCTCATCCAGCGCCGCGAACAGGCTGCGCAGGCGGATGTTCACCGCGCCCAGGTTGGTGATCTCGTCGATCTTCAGCTGGGTGTAGAGCTTGCCGCCCTCCTGCAGGATCTCGCGGGTCTCGTCGGTGGTGATGGCATCGACGCCGCAGCCGAAGGAGACGAGCTGCACCAGATCCATATCCTTCTGGGTGGTGCAGTACTTGGCCGCTGCATACAGGCGGCTGTGATAGGTCCACTGGTTCAGGACGCTGGTGGGGAACTTTTCCACCCGGTCCGAAATGCTGTCCTCGGTGATGACGGCAGCGCCGTGGCGGGTGATGAGGTGGTCGATGCCGTGGTTGACCTCCGGGTCCACATGGTAGGGGCGGCCGGCCAGCACGATGATGCGCCTGCCCTGTCGGCGGGCCTCGTCGATGATCTCGCTGCCCTTGACCCGGATCTGGGCCATGTGGGCCTCGTGCTCGGCGTAGGCGGCGTCTGCTGCGGCCTGCACTTCCTTCTCAGAGATGCCGCCGAAGTAGCGCGGGAGGACCTCTTTGGCCATCTTGCGGACGAAGTCCTTCGGGCGGTGGATGCCCACGTAATCGTAGATGAACTTCTTGCCTTCCAGCTCCGGGCAGTTTCCGGCCAGAACCTCCGGATAGTACGCGACCACCGGGCAGTTGTAGTGGTTATCGCCCAACCCCTCGTCGAAGTTGTAGGTCAGGCAGGGGTAGAAGATGGCGTCCAGCTGCATCTGGCTCAGGGCCTTGATGTGGCCGTGGCTGAGTTTGGCCGGGAAGCAGGCCGTATCGCTGGGGATGGTGGCCTGACCGGCCAGATACAGCCCGCGGCTGGACACCGGGCTGGTGTGAACGGCAAAGCCGAGCCTGGTCCAGAAGGTGTGCCAGAACGGCAGCATCTCGTACATGTTCAGGCACAGCGGGATGCCGATGGAGCCGCGCTTGCCGGGCACCGGCTTGTATCCTGCCAGAAGCTGCTGCTTGTAGGCATAGAGGTTCAGGCTGTTGTCCTCGCTCTTTCCGGTCACGGGCTTATCGCAGCGGTTGCCGGAGATGAACTTGCGGCCATCGGCGAAGGTATTCACGGTGAGCTGGCAGTGGTTGCCGCAGCCGCCGCACTTGACGCTGACGACCTTCTGGTCGAAGCTCTTCAGCTCCTCCAGCGTCATCACGGAGGAAGTCTCTCTGTGGTTCCTGGCGCTCTGGCGCAGGCCGAACAGCGCCGCACCGTAAGCACCCATCAGGCCCGCGATGTCGGGGCGGATGACCTCGACGCCCATCTCCTTCTCGAAGGCGCGGAGCACGGCCTCGTTGTAGAAGGTACCGCCCTGCACGACGATCTTGCGGCCCAGCTCTTCGGGGCTGGACGCGCGGATGACCTTGTACAGTGCATTCTTGACGACGCTGATGGACAGACCTGCCGAGATGTTCTGGATGGATGCGCCGTCCTTCTGGGCCTGCTTCACCGAGCTGTTCATGAAGACGGTGCAGCGGCTGCCCAGGTCCACCGGGCGGTCGGCAAACAGGCCCAGCGCGGCGAACTCCTTGACATCATAACCCAGCGCCTGCGCGAAGGTCTGCAAAAAGCTGCCGCAGCCGGAGGAACAGGCTTCGTTCAGGAAGATGTTGCTGATGGCACCATCCTCGATCTTGAAGCACTTCATATCCTGTCCGCCGATGTCGATGATGAAATCCACATCGGGCATAAAATATTTGGCGGCGGTGAAGTGCGCCACCGTCTCCACCAGACCGTAATCGCAGCGGAAGGCATTCTTGACCAGCTCTTCGCCGTAGCCGGTGGTGGTCACGCTGGCCACATGCAGGCCGGGGTGCTCCTGATAGATCTTGATGAGCTGCTCCTTGATGAGGGGCAGCGGGTTGCCGAGGTTCGGCTGATAGTTGGTGTACAGGATCTGGCTCTTTTCGTCCACGACCACCAGCTTGACGGTGGTGGAGCCGGAGTCGATGCCGATGTGCACGGGGCCGCACTGTGCGCTGAAGGGCACATGCGGCACGCTGTGGGACATGTGGCGGGCATGGAAGGCCTCGTACTCCTCCTTGTTGGCGAAGAGCGGAGGCTCGCTGGCGTAGGTCGCCGTAGCGGCGTACTCATCCAGCGCCCCGGCCACCGCGGAGAGGTTGAACTCTTTGTCTGCATAGAGCGCCGCACCCAGTGCCACATACAGCAGGCTGTTCTCCGGGCAGGTGCCGGTAACGCCCAGCGCCTCGTCGAAGCTCTTGCGCAGCACGGTGCTGAAGGTCAGCGGGCCGCCGAGGTAGAGGATGTTGCCCTGGATGGGGCGGCCCTGTGCCAGACCGGCAATGGTCTGGTTGACGACCGCCTTGTAGATGCTGGCGGCGATGTCCTCGGTGCGGGCACCCTGATTGATGAGAGGCTGCACATCGCTCTTGGCGAACACGCCGCAGCGGGAAGCGATGGTGTAGGTGCGCTCAGCCTTTTCGGCAGCTTTGTTCATCTCGTCAGCGCTCATCTTCAGCAGAGTGGCCATCTGGTCGATGAACGCACCGGTGCCGCCGGCGCAGCTGCCGTTCATGCGGACTTCGGTGCCGTTGGTCAGGAACAGGATCTTCGCGTCCTCACCGCCCAGCTCGATGACGCAGTCCGTTGCGGGAACGAACCGCTTGACCGCCACGCGGGTGGAGAACACCTCCTGCACGAAGGGCACACCGCAGCTGTCTGCCAGGCCCATGCCCGCCGAGCCGGAAATGCTCAGCAGCGCCTTCTGGCCGTGCAGCTGCTCGGCGTCGATCCGGCGCAGCAGCTCCTGTGCCTTTTCCAGGATATGGCTGTAATGACGTTCATATGTCGAATATAAAATCGAATCGTGTTCATCCAGCACCACGCACTTGATGGTGGTACTGCCGATGTCAAGACCTACTCTCACGTTTTTCTTTCCTCCTGAAGGAACTTCCTGCCAGTTTTCGGGCAGGGCCGCTCTGCCGTGCTCTGCCCGAAAAGTAGTTCGTTAGCGAATCATTTGCAGGACTCGCATACAGTTGTATTATACTCAAAACCGCGAAAACAATCAATTGGTGTTCTCCATTTTACACGCAAAAAATAGTATTTTCCGCTCATAAAGTTAAACATTTTGTTAATTTCACGGAACTTTCGGCCGTATTTTTCCATAAAACAGCTAAGATTCTTTACTGAGAGTGGATTTTGGCAGACAAAACGCGCTGCGCATCGGTGGGCAGTCCATCCCGCCCGATGCGCAGCGCGTTCATGATCACATTGCAAGGTATTCTTCTACCGCCTTGTCCAGCAGCCGCCCCAGGACGGCTTTGGAATCTGCGGTCAATTCCCTGAGTGCCTACGGGTGAGCAGATACAGCTCGCGGCGGAGCTGATGCTGCAGCGCGGTGGTGCTGTGTTCGTCCGGGTGGGACGGCTGCGAGCGGAACTCGACCGTCGTTTCGATGGGGAACGGCCGGGTGGGCAGCGGCAGTGTCAGCTCTGCCCGGACACCCTGCGGTGTGCGGGGCAGCAGGGCAAGCTCCCAGCCCAGCTGGCGGCAATACCGGTGGCAGAGCAGCAGCCCCGCCTGCGCACCGCCCAGAAAGCGGCGGCGGTTTTCGAGCCAGCCCTCCCCTTCCGGCAGGCCGCAGCCATCGTCCTCGATGGTCAGGCGGATGTCCTGCCCGGTCTGCCGCAGGCACACCTGGATGTTCCCGCCGGGCGCGGCGGCACGCAGGGCGTTCGAAAGCAGGTGGAAACAGATCTGTTCGGCCATTTCCCGGTCGCCCCAGACAAGGCACTGCTCCAGCCCGCCGCAGTCTACGGTGAGCTTCGTGCTGCTCTGGGCGTCGATCTCGCCACGCAGCCCTTCCAGCTGCGCCAGCAGGCGGCACAGGTCCACCGGCCGCTTCTGCACCGGTTCCTCCGGAGCCGAAAGCTCCATCAGCTCCCGGAACGTCCGTTCCAGCCGGGCTGCTTCCTGCTCCATGTCCTCCAGCGCCTGGGCCGTGCGGGCATCCTTCAGCGGCTGTAAGTGCATCTGTAAATATTCCCGGTTCTGTTCCAGCAGGCGCAGTGAGTGCAGAAACGCTGTTTCCAACTGTTTTTGCGGAAATCCCGCTTCGTCCTGCCTGCACATATCCACCGTTCCTCCTTACCGCTGTTCCCGCACGATGATGCCGCGCCGCAGCACGGTCTGCTGCAGCGAGTAGACCAGCCTGCCGGTGGTGACTTTGAGCCCGGTCAGGCCGTTTTCCGCCTTGAAGTGCTCCCATTCCACCGGGTGCCGTGTCTCCAGCCCTTCGACCAGACGGCGCAGGCCGCTGTCCACAGCGGCCACCGTGATGTGATATTGTTCCGCGACGCCCTGCAAAATTTCTTTGCGAAGCGCCAGTTTTCCATCGGCTGAACAGGCGATCTGTACCGCCAGCGTGAGGTATTCGCAATTGGTGTCCGGCTGCGGGAGCTTCCACAGCTCGTACAGGTGGGTGCAGAACCGTTCGATCTGCATCGAGTTCCGGCCGGGGACGCCCAGCAGCCCCCGCAGAAGATCCCGCAGATGGTCGTGCCCGACGCCGTAAAAACGGCTGCCCGGCTGCAGGTGGGCGGCGGTGATGTCGTCGGCCCAGCCGTCGCCCTGCAACAGGAGCGGCGGGTGGCTGGGCAGGCGGTTGAGCTTTTCGAGGAAGGTCAGGCTGTCCATATCCTCCAGCTGGCTGCTCAGCACCAGCACATCAAAGCACCGCTCCTGCCGCAGCGCCTGCAGGACAGGCTCCCCGCTCTGGAAGCAGGTGCATCGGATGATGGTGCTCTGCTCTTCCAGATAAAACTTCCGGATGCGGAGTTCCCGGTCGTCGTAGCTCATCAGAGCGACGCGCAGGTTCTCCGCATCCCGCTCACCGGGCACCTGCGGCACCTCCGTTCTGCTCTGCTTCCAGCACCGGGAGCCAGTCTGCGATCACATCGCCCCAGATCTCTGGCTGCACGGCATTTTCACACAGATATTGCAGCAGCCGGTAGCCTGCCTCCGGATGCAGCGGAACAAACTCGCTGACCTGCTGTTCCCGCTCGCCCTTCCGGTCCAGCGTCAGGTGGCAGCCGCCTTCTGACGCATCCAGCGCGTAGACCAGCGTATACGCGGCCTGATAGCCCTTGATCGACGAGAACTGCCGGATCAGCGGGGCATACGTTCGTTCCATAAAAGACTCCTCCTTGCTGCTATGGTTGCCATAATCTTCCGGTCTATGGCTTTTCATTCCTATTTTATAGAGCAGCACAGAGAGATGCAATCCCCTAAAAAGCGTCAAAATGTGTCGTTTTGGTGTTTGCTCTGCCCGGTTCACCTCGCGTTTTTCGCCAGAGAAAAGCCGATGGAAACTGCTTTTCTTCGTCAAGGATACCACCTTTTCCGCCCAAAAGCAAGGGACCGTAATTTTCTCTTATCTTCCAGAACTTCCCCTGTCGGGAGCCGGCGGGATGCCACGATTTGTTCACATTTTTCTGATAAAATGAAGTGATATTTTTGTTCCGGCGGCTTTGGCACTCCCCTCAGCCGTGTTTGCAGAAAGGCAGAATCCATGCTTCAACTCAAAAAGATCCACAAGCAGTACAAGACCGGCGACCTGGTCCAGACAGCCCTCGACAAGGTCAGCCTGAACCTCCGCGACTGCGAGTTCGTCGCCATCCTTGGCCCCAGCGGCTCCGGCAAGACCACCCTGCTGAACATCATCGGCGGCCTGGACCGGTACGACAGCGGCGACCTCATCATCAACGGCATCTCCACCAAAAAGTACACCGACCGTGACTGGGACTCCTACCGCAACCACACCATCGGCTTCGTGTTCCAGAGCTACAACCTCATTCCCCACCAGACCGTGCTGGCCAACGTGGAGCTGGCACTGACCATCTCCGGCGTATCGGGTGCCGAGCGCCGCCGCCGGGCCACCGAGGCACTGCAGAAAGTGGGGCTGGGCAACCAGCTGCACAAGCACCCCACCGAGATGTCCGGCGGCCAGATGCAGCGAGTGGCCATCGCCCGCGCCCTCGTCAACGACCCGGACATCCTGCTGGCCGACGAGCCCACCGGCGCACTGGACAGCGAGACCAGCATCCAAGTCATGGAGCTGCTGAAGGAAGTGGCCCAAGACCGCCTCGTCGTCATGGTCACCCACAACCCGGAGCTGGCCCACCAGTACGCCACCCGCATCGTCCAGCTGAAGGACGGCGTCATCCGCTCCGACACCGACCCCTTCGAGCCAAACACCGCCCAGCTTGCCCCACCGGTGCACAAGAGCATGGGCCGCTCGTCCATGTCTCCCCTCACCTCACTGAGCCTGAGCTTCAACAATCTGCTGACCAAAAAGGCCCGCACCCTGCTCACGGCCTTTGCCGGTTCCATCGGCATCATCGGCATCGCGCTCATCATCTCCCTGTCGGCAGGCGTCAACCAGTATATCGACGATACCGAACGCTCCACCCTGTCCGAATATCCGCTGCAAATTCTCAGCAGCGGCATGGACCTGACCTCGATGCTCACCTCCGGCTCGCCGGCGTCCGCTTCCGGTACGACCGCCGAGGAAGGGATGGTCCCGGTGCGGCAGCTCATCACCCAGATGGTAGCGGGCATCACCTCCAACGACCTGAAGTCCCTCAAGACCTATCTCGAAAGCGACGACTGCACCATTGCCGAGGATGCCACCTCCATCGAGTATTCTTATAATGTGCAGCCCCAGATCTACCGGGAAGACGCCGATGGCTCCATCCGTCAGGTGAACCCGGATTCCTCCCTCTCCAGCCTGGGCATCAGTTCCACAAGCTCCACCAACAGCATGATGTCCTCCATGATGAACACCAGCGTGTTCTATCAGCTGCCCGAAAGCGATGAACTCTACAACTCCCAGTATGAGGTCAAGGCGGGCCGCTGGCCGGAAAAGTACAACGAATGCGTTGCCGTGCTGGGTGCCGACGGCACCATCACCGACTATGCGCTGTACGCCCTCGGCCTGCGGGACAGCGCCGAGCTGGACAAGATGATCCAGCAGTTTGCCCAGAACCAGAACGTCGATGTCCCCACCGACTTCAAGACCTATCGGTACAGCGATTTCATCGGCATCCAGTTCAAACTGATCAACGCGGCCGACCGCTATCTGCGCGACGACGACCACAACGCCTGGGTGGACAAGTCCGACGACAAGGACTTCATGAAGAGCCTTGTCGCATCCAGCGAGGCCCTGACCGTGGTGGGCGTCGTGCAGCCCAAAGAGGATGCCTCTGCTTCCATGCTGTCCTCCGGCATCGCCTACCCGGCCGCCCTCACCCAGCACGTCATCGCCGCCGCAGCCGACTCTCAGATGGTCCAAGACCAGCTGGCCTCCCCTGCCATCAATGTGATGAACGGCGAACCCTTCGGCGCCGAAGACACTTCCGCCTTTGATATGAGCAGCCTGTTCCGCATCGACACCGATAGGCTCAAGAGCGCCTTCCAGTTCGACACCAGCAAGCTGAATTTCGACCTCAGCGGTGCATTCGATCTGGACAACGGTTCGGTCGATCTCGGCTCGCTGCTCGACCCCGACGATTTCCAGCTGGATCCGGATCTGACCGAAACGCCTGATCTGGACATGAGCACCCTGACCGACCTCTTTGCCAACATGGACCTTTCCGTCTCCGAAGACAAGATGCAGGAGCTGGCCCAGAAGGTCCTGGTCGGCTACAAGGACTATGTCATCGGGAACGGCATCCTGAACCTGAACAAGATCAGCTTCTCCCAGTACCTCAAGAGCGATGCCTTTAAGACCCTGATGAACGACGCCATGGGCGAACTGTTCGACCAGGACGCCCTGCAGGCCCAGTTCTCGGAAGCCATGCAGACGGCGATGTCCACCCTCATGGAAAGCTACTCGTCCCAGATCTCCGAGACGCTGCAGACCCAGCTGGGCAGCGCGATGCAGACGGCCATGACCAAGCTGATGACCCAGATGAGCCAGAACATCCAGAGCCAGATGCAGCAGAGCTTCTCCCAGCTGGGCAGCCAGATGGAGAGCGCGCTGAAGATCGACGCCACAGCCTTCCAGAAGGCCATCCAGTTCAACATGAGCGAGGACGACCTGACCGACCTGATGAAGTCGGCCATGCTCTCCTCCACCGCCACCTACGACAGCAACCTGCAGACGCTGGGCTATGCCGACCTCGACGCCCCTAGCCAGATCAAGATCTATCCGCAGGACTTTGACCACAAGGCGTCCGTCGTGGCCAAACTCGACGCCTATAACGACAACATGCGGTCCCAGGGCGCGGACGACAAGGTCATCCACTACACCGACGTCGTCGGCACCCTGATGACCTCCGTGACCGAGATCATCAACATGATCTCCAACATGCTGGTCGCCTTCGTCTCCATCTCGCTGGTGGTCTCGTCCATCATGATCGGCGTCATCACCTATATCAGCGTGCTGGAACGCCGCAAGGAGATCGGCATCCTGCGTGCCATCGGCGCGTCCAAGCGGAACATCTCCGAGGTGTTCAACGCCGAGACCTTCATCATCGGCCTGTGCTCCGGCGTGATGGGCGTCGTGCTGAGTGAGATCCTGCTCATCCCCGGCAATATGCTCATCCAGAAGATCTCCAACGGCACCAACGTGGTCGCCCGCCTGCCGCTGAACGCAGCCCTTGTGCTGATCGTTCTGGCCACCGTGCTGACCATCCTCGGCGGCTTCATCCCCGCCAAGGGCGCTTCCCGCTCTGACCCCGTCAAGGCCCTGCGGTCGGAATAAGTCACATCACAACAAAAAAATCCTTCCGGCAATTGCCGGAAGGATTTTTTGTTGTTTTGTGATTACCACTCGGTGTCGTCTGCCCCATCCGCACCCACGGTGGTGGCGACTTTGGCGCGGCGGAACATGCTCTCCACCACAGCGCAGTACTTATCGGCCAGGCAGACGATGATGGCTTCGCGGCAGGTGGGCACATGCCGGAAGGTCAGCGGCCACATGTGGCTCTGGATGATGTCCTGCTCCTTCTTCGTGATGTGGAAGTAGTGCTCCGCATTCACGCAGGCCGAGCCGGGGTGCGAAAAACCGTGCATCTCAAACAGGCGGCGGATGCCATGGAAGCTGCTCGTCTTGTGCCAGTCGTACAGGTAGAAATCGTGCAGAAAGCCGCCCACCGCCAGCGCGGTCTCGTCGGCCCCCAGATGGAAGCGGCGGTTGAGCCAGAAGCTGACCAGCACCACATTTTTGCAGTGCTGATAGGTGGTCACGTCGCCATGCTGGATGAACTCCCGCATCTCCTGCACTTTGGGATGGTGGTCGTACTGTTCCAGAATGGCGTAAAGCTGCTCACGTTCAGTCTGAGAAAGCTGCATTGCTTGGGGTCCCTTTCCTCTTAAAAATCAACATCAGGAGCGGAGCTGGACGGGGTTGGAATTGCCGAAGTTCTCGGCGCTGCTGGGGTTCTCGCGCTTCAGGCTCATATCCACCAGATACTGCCGGCTGCCGTCGCCCATGGCGTCCAGCTCCGCGAGCTTGGCCTTGGCGGACTCCACATCCGGATACCACTGGATGAGGAAGAAGTTCTCTGCCTCGACGCCGTAATAGATCCACTGGCCGTCTGCCCGGAGCAGGTCGTCCAGATGGTCCACCTCTTCGCCGTCCGGCAGACCGAGGCCTTCCTCGGCATAAAGACTCTCCGGCTCCACCTGGAGCACCTCGATCACCTGAATGGCGCTCTGAAGATATTCATCCTGCGAGATGCTCTTGTCGGAGAGCTCCCAGCCCGTCAGGAATGCCTGCATCATCAGGTTCTTGACAGAAATTTCCGGCCGCATTGCCATAAATGTTCCCTCTTCCTTCCGGGCGGTGGGCCCGGCGTTTGTTTTCGCTGACCAGTATACGCTAAAATTTGTTGCAGGTCAACTATTTTTTCATGAATTTTTTGTAGAACTGTACCAATCCAGTTTATTCCAGATGGAAGTCGAAGGTGTCGTTCAGCCATTCCACCGCCAGCTGCACCCAATGGGCGCGGTGGGCGCTGGCGGCATCCACCTCTGCGGTGGAGATGCTGGTGCCGTGGACCCCCTTCTCGAACAGATGCGCCTCACAGGGGACATGGTTCTTCCGCAGCGCTGCAAGGAGGAGCAGGGTATTTTCCACCGGGACGGTGGCGTCCTCCATCGTGTGCCAGACGAAGACCGGCGGTGTATCCGGCGTGATCTTCTCTTCCAGCCCAAATCTCTGGTGCTCCGCCCGGTCTTCGCTGCCCGAAAGCTGCACGAAACTGCCCCGGTGGGCATACTCCCCCGCCGTGATGACCGGATAGGCCAGCAGCACGGCATCCGGCTTCCGGCTGCGGTCTGCCGCCTCGCCGGGGCAGTCGAGCACCGCACCGGACAGCGCCAGGTGCCCGCCCGCCGAAAAGCCGCAAACGGCGATCCGGTCCGGCAGGATACCCCAACGTTCTGCGTTCTGCCGCAGCAGCCCGATGGCCGCGCGGAGCTGGCGCAGCGGCTGGTGATCCCGTGCCCCCTCGCCCACACTGTAGGTCAGCACGGCGGCGTGATACCCTGCCGCTGCAAACTGCAGCGCCACCGGGTCGGCCTCGCGGGCACTGACGTGTTCGTACCCGCCGCCTGGCACCACCAGCACCAGCGGACGGCGCAGGGCGTTCGGCATGGCCGGAGCCGGGCTGCGCAGATAAAGTTCCAGCTTCCCTCCACTGGGAAGCGCGCACATTTCAAACTGCATCGAAGTCATTCCTTTCCGACTTTGTCGGGACTATTATAATGGGTTTGGAGCCGGAATGCAAAGAGAACCGCAAACATTTCTGAACTTTTTATGAAACCCCTTGATTTTTGATGCGAAGCGGTGTATATTAGCACTCGAAAGTTATGAGTGCTAAGCCGTCATCCCCAACTCCGGCTCTCTGGCACCGAATCTGAACAAAAGAGGTTTTGTATTATGGCGAAGAAAGAATTTCAGGCGGAAAGCAAAAAGCTGATGGACATGATGATCAACTCCATCTACACCAACAAGGAGATCTTCCTGCGTGAGCTGATCTCCAACGCTTCGGACGCCATCGACAAGCTGTATTATAAGAGCCTGACCGACACCTCCGTCGGCATGAACAAAGGCGATTTCCGCATCCTGCTCACCCGCGACAAGGACAGCCGCACCCTGACCGTCTCCGATAACGGCATCGGCATGACCAAGGAAGAGCTGGAGTCCAACCTCGGCACCATCGCCCACTCTGGCTCGCTCGACTTCAAGAAAGAGAACAAGGACGAGAACATCGACATCATCGGCCAGTTCGGCGTCGGTTTCTACTCGGCCTTCATGGTGGCCGACAAAGTCACCGTCATCTCCAAAGCCTACGGTGCAGATCAGGCCTGGCAGTGGGAATCCAGCGGTGCGGACGGCTACGAGATGAACCTGGCCGAAAAGGACACCGTGGGCACCGACATCATCCTGCACATCAAGCCCAGCACCGATACCGACAACTACGAGAACTTCCTCGATGAATATGGCATCGCGGCCATCGTCAAGAAGTACAGCGACTATGTACGCTATCCCATCCAGATGGAGCGCGAGAAGAGCCGCCAGAAGCCCGAACCGGACCCCAAGCCCGATGACTACAAGCCGGAGTGGGAGACCTACACCGAGCTGGAGACCCTGAACAGCATGGTGCCCATCTGGAAGAAGCAGAAGAGCGAAGTCTCCGACGAAGAGTATGCCGCCTTCTACAAAGATAAGTTCAACGACTACACCGACCCCGCCCGCGTCATCGTCAGCCGCACCGAGGGCACTGCGAACTACAACGCCCTGCTCTTTGTGCCCAGCCACCGCCCCTACGACTTCTACACCAAGGACTACGAAAAGGGTCTGGCACTCTATGCTTCCGGTGTGCTCATCATGGAAAAGTGCGGCGACCTGCTGCCCGATTACTTCAGCTTCGTCAAGGGTATCGTGGACAGCCAGGACCTGAGCCTGAACATCAGCCGTGAGATGTTGCAAAAGGACAACCAGCTCAAGCTGATCCACAATGCACTGGAAAAGAAGATCAAGAACGAGCTCCACGCCATGCTGACCAACGACCGCGAGAAGTATGAGGCTTTCTGGAAGGAGTTCGGCCGCCAGATCAAGTTCGGCGCCTACTCCGATTATGGGATGCACGGCGAGCTGCTGCGCGACCTGCTGCTGTTCTGGTCTGCCAAGGAGCAGAAGATGGTCACTTTGCAGGAGTATGTGGACAAGATGCCCGCTGAGCAGAAGTTCATCTACTTTGCAGCCGGTGACTCCACCGACCGTCTGGCCAAGCTCCCCGCCGCCGAGCTGGTCCTGGATAAGGGCTACGACGTGCTGCTGCTGACCGAGGATGTGGATGAGTTCTGCCTGCAGATCCTGCGCACCTATCCCCGCAAGGATGCCGAGGGCAAGGACGGCACCGTTGAGTTCAAGAACGTCAACAGCGGCGACCTGGGCCTTGAGACCGAGGACGAGAAGAAGGCCGCCGAGGATGCCACCGCCGAGAACAAGCCCCTGTTCGATGCCATGAAGGATGCGCTGGACGGCAAGGTCAAGGAGGTCAAGGTCTCCACCCGCCTGAAGGATCACCCGGTCTGCCTCTCCGCAGACGGCCCGCTCTCCATCGAGATGGAAAAGGTCCTCTCCAAGCAGCCCGGCAGCGAGGGCGTCAAGAGCGACAAGGTGCTGGAGCTGAACATCCATCACCCCGTCTTCGCCGTGCTCAAGGCCGCACAGGAGGCCGGCGACACCGAGAAGCTCAAGAAATACAGCGACCTGCTCTATGCACAGGCACAGCTCATCGAGGGTCTGCCTGTGGATGACCCCGCCGCATATGCCGAAGCTGTTTGCAGCCTGATGAAATAAGGCTTTTACTCCCAGATAAATTATCCCTTAACAAAAGAGCCGTGTTCCGCTATAATAAGGTGGAACACGGTTCTTTTCATTTTAGGAGGAATTTGCCCCATGGAGCCAAAACGCAGCAACCATTTCCTTGCCCATCTCCCCACCATCCTTCTGTTGGTGCTGTTCGCCATGTCGCCGTGGCTGGGCATCCTGTTCTTCATCCTGCGCGCCATCGACCGGGATGCCGAGAAAAAAGAGCAGATGAATGCCGACCCCGCCCGTGACAGCCGCGCAGAGGACGCCCGCACCGCGCAGAGCGCCGCCTCCGGCCAGCGCAGCGAGACGGTCTTCGTTCCGGATGTCCCCACTGCCGAGCAGAAGAGCGCCAAGCAGTGGCACAAGACTCTCACCACCCTGTGCACCATCTTCGGTGCCATCTTCCTGCTGGTGGGCATCGGCGACCTGGCCGATGTCATGGAGGAGCTTTTCTGGGACCATGAGATCGACTGGGGTGAGCTGCTGACGGCGCTGGCCCAGACCATCGGCGGCGGCGCAGCCCTCTTCACCGGCCTGCGGATGGACCGCGCCCGCAAGCTGGAACGCAAGCTCGACAAGATCGTCGGCGACCGGGACAACATCGCGCTGGGCGAGTTGTTCGCGGCGGTCGGCATCGACGCGGTCCGAGGCCGCACTGCGGTGGAACACGCCATCGACCACGGCTATTTCGGGGCCGATGCCTACATTGACTACCGCACCGACACCCTTGTCGTGCGCGGAGCCGCACCCCAGCCGCCCAAGGCCCCGCAGCCGGAGCCGGAAGCGGAACCGGAAGACCTGTACGCCTCCCTTCAGCAGCAGCTGCGCCGCGCCAACGATGCCATCCCCGACCCGGTGATGACGGCCAAGATCTCCCGGCTGGAAGAGCTCAGCGCCCGCATCTTTGCTCTGGCCAAGAAAGACCCGGATAAAAAAGCCCAGCTGCAAAAGTTCATGGATTACTACCTGCCCACGGCCCTCAAGCTGCTGAACACCTACGCCCAGCTTTCGGCGCAGGATGTGCAGGGCGAGAACATCACCGACGCCAGACAGAGCATCGAGCGCTCGATGGATCTGCTCATCACGGCCTTCGAAAACCAGCTGGACAAGCTGTTCCAGTCCGACGCGCTGGACGTCTCCGCCGATGTAGCTGCACTGGAAGGGATGCTGAATCTCGACGGCCTCACCGGCCCGGACTTCCACTGACCCGCTGGCAAAATCCAATCCTCCATATCGGAACTCTGGCCCTGATCGACCCGCAGCCGACCGTTCTTTGTGGGTTGTGGCCAATGCTTTTCCGGTTTGGAGGATTTTTTCAGCTCTGTTGCAGGAATTTCTGCACAAATTTTGTGCCGGATTTTCTGGCAACTTTGCATTCAGATGCAACAATAACGCATGGTCTTTTGGGCACAGATTCTTTATTATAGGAGTATCGAAAGAATCCCACGGCCCGCCGCATGGGCTGTGACGAAGTTTGCACGATTTGTTCAGAGGAGGAACTCGCCATGATGAAATCCGTTTCTGTCTGGAAGCAGGAGCTGGCAGGCGGCGCCCACACCGAGCGTCTGGCCTCGTTGTACTGCTGCGCCCCCGAACAGACCCCTGCACAGGCAGCCCGCTACGCTGCTGTGCTGGACGGGCTGGAAAAAACGTTTGGTGCCCACACCGAGGCCGGGCTGTACAGTGCCCCCGGCCGCACCGAGATCGGCGGCAACCACACCGACCACCAGCACGGCCGTGTGCTGGCCGGCAGCGTCAACATTGATATGATTGCCGCCGCCGCCCCCAACAACCTGAACCAGCTGCGCGTCCAGAGCGAGGGCTATGACCTGTGCGTCATCGACCTGGCCGACCTGACGGCCCGCAAGGAAGAGGAAAACACCAGCGCCGCCATCCTGCGCGGCGAGTGCAAGGCCTTCCAGGAGCGCGGGGCCAGCCTCTCCGGTCTGGACGTCTACATCTCCTCCAACGTGCCCAAGGGCAGCGGCGTCTCGTCCTCTGCCGCCTTCGAGGTGCTGATCGGCGTCATCCTGAACGACTGCTTCATGACCGAAAAGGTCTCCCCCATCGCCATTGCCCAGATCGGCCAGTGGGCAGAGAACGTCTACTTCGGCAAGCCCTGCGGCCTGATGGACCAGATGGCTTCCAGCGTCGGCAACATCATCACCATCGACTTTGCCGATCCGGCCCACCCCGTGGTCGAGCCTGTACAGGTCGATTTCTCCAAGGCCGGCCTCGCGCTCTGCATCCTGGATTCCGGTGCAGACCACGCCGATTTGACCGACGAGTATGCCGCCATCCCGGCCGACTGCCGCGCCGTGGCAGCGGTCTGCGGCGGCGAAGTTTTGCGCGATGTGCCGTTTGAGACCTTCCTTGCCAACCTGCCGGAGTGCCGCAGACAGTGCGGCGACCGTGCCGTTCTGCGCGCTTTCCACGTCTATGCCGACAACGACCGGGTCGCAAAGCAGGTGGACGCCCTCCGCGCGGACGACTTCGAGACCTTCCTTGCGCTGGTCACTGAGTCCGGTCTGAGCAGCTGGGAGTATCTGCAGAACGTCATCCCCGCCGGGTATAAGGAGCATCAGGAGGTGGCCGTGACCATCGCTGCCGCCAAGCACTTCCTGCACGGCGAGGGCGCAGTCCGCGTCCACGGCGGCGGCTTCGCAGGCACCGTGCAGGCCTTTGTACCGCTGACCCGGCTCGATTCCTTCAAGGCTGAGATGGAGGCCATCCTCGGCAAGGGCCGCTGCCACATCCTCTCCATCCGTCCGGAAGGAGGCGCTGTCCTGTGATCTTCACTGCCATTCAGCAGCTCGTCAACTATGGTCTGGACACCGGCCTCATCCTGCCGGACGATGCAATCTACATCCGCAACCAGCTGCTCATGACCATGCAGCTGGACAGCTTCACCGAGACGGAGGGCGAAGTCTTCTACAAAGACCTCGAATCCATCCTGAAAACGCTGGTGGACGATGCTGTATCGCGCGGTGTGTGCGCGGACAACTCCACCGCCCGCGACCTCTTTGACACCAAACTCATGGGCGTCCTGACCCCGCGCCCCTCCATCGTCCGCGCCAACTTTGAGGAGCGGTACGAGGAGGAAGGCCCCCAGGCTGCCACCGACTGGTTCTACAAGTTCAGCCAGGACACCGACTACATCCGCCGCTACCGCATCAAGCGGGACCTGAAGTGGGTCACCAAAACGCCTTACGGCGATCTGGACATCACCATCAACCTCTCCAAGCCCGAAAAAGACCCCAAGGCCATCGCCGCCGCCAAGCTGGCCCCCCAGAGCGCCTACCCCAAGTGCCAGCTCTGCGTGGAGAATGAGGGCTATGCGGGCCGGATGAACCACCCCGCCCGCGAGAATCACCGCATCATCCCGCTGACCATCAACGACAGCGCGTGGAATCTGCAATACAGCCCCTACGTCTACTACAACGAGCACTGCATCGTGTTCAACAGCCAGCACACCCCCATGAAGATCGAGCGGGCTACTTTCCGCAAGCTGCTGGATTTCGTGGCGCTGTTCCCGCACTACTTCGTGGGCAGCAACGCTGACCTGCCCATCGTGGGCGGCTCCATCCTGAGCCACGACCACTTCCAGGGCGGCCACTACGAGTTCGCCATGGCCAAAGCTCCCATCGAGAAGAGCTGGACCTTCCCCGGCTACGAGGATGTCGAGGCCGGCATCGTCCACTGGCCCATGAGCTGCATCCGCCTGACCTGCGAGGACGACGCCCGTCTGGTAGACCTGGCCGACAAGATCCTGACCGCATGGCGCGGCTACACCGACGAGGCCTGCTTCGTCTACGCTGAGACCGACGGTGAGCCGCACAACACCATCACCCCCATCGCCCGGATGCGGGACGGCAGATTCCAGCTGGACCTCGTGCTCCGCAACAACATCACCACGCCGGAACATCCGCTGGGCGTCTACCACCCCCACGCCAAGCTCCACCACATCAAAAAGGAGAACATCGGCCTCATCGAGGTCATGGGTCTGGCCGTGCTGCCCAGCCGCCTGAAGCAGGAGCTGTTCGATCTGGCCGACCTGCTGACCGCGCATGTGCCCACGGCCAACTACCCCGAAGCCCTGCAAAAACACGCTGCCTGGGCCGAGGAGATCCTCGCCCGGCACCCGGAGCTGAATGCTGATACGGTCCACCTCATCCTGCAGGACGAGGTCGGCCATGTCTTCGCCGAGGTCCTGGCCGATGCCGGTGTCTACAAGCTGGACGAAGCAGGCCGTGCAGGCTTCGTGCGGTTCCTCGAATCCGTAAAGTGACCTGTTGTTCCTAAACAAGACCCGTCAGCAGTTTCTGTTGACGGGTCTTGTTGATGGATCATTCCGGCAGCTGTATCAAAGGAGGTTTTTCATGCCCTATACATTAGAAGTTTGTGTTGACAGCACCGCCAGTGCCCTTGCGGCCCAGCGCGGCAGAGCCGACCGGCTGGAGCTCTGCGCCGACCTCATCGTGGGCGGCACCACCCCCAGCCTTGCGCTGGTGCGGCAGGTCAAGGAGACCACCGGCCTGCCCGTCCGCGCCCTGCTCCGCCCCCGCTTCGGTGATTTCTGCTACGACCGCTGGGAGCTGGCGCAGATGAAAGAGTCTGCCGCCGCACTCGTCGCCGCCGGGGCAGACGGCATCGTCACCGGTGTGCTGACCCCGGACGGTGCGCTGGATGCAGAGGCCCTGCGCCCCATCTACGAGGCCGCCCGCGAAGCCGCCGCCAAAGCGGGCCGCCCCATTGCGCTCACCCTCCACCGCGCCTTTGACGTCTGCCGCGACCCCTTCGCGGCGCTGGACACGGCCTGCGCTCTGGGGCTTTCCACCATTCTGACCAGCGGCCAGGCCGCCAGCGCCCCCGCCGGGGCACCCCTGCTCCGGCAGCTCGTAGACTGCGCCGCCGGGCGCATCGAGATTTTGGTGGGCGCAGGCGTCTCCCCGGCCAACCTCCCTGCACTGGCCAAACAGACCGGTGCGCACAGCTTCCACCTTTCCGGCAAGCAGGTTCTGGACAGCCGGATGACCTTCCGCCGGGAAGGCGTCCCCATGGGCCTGCCCGGCTTCTCCGAGTTCGAGCTGTGGCAGACGAGCGAGGAGACCATCCGGAAGGCGCGCGGCGTTCTGGATACGCTCTGACGAAAAAAATCCCGCCAAATGGCGGGATTTTTTTGCTGTATGGAACGGAAATCTCAGACCTTGCGCCGCAGCAGGCTCATGGGGGGCAGTTCCGGGGTGGGGATGGTGTATTTTTCCATCGCATGGGGTGTGGACTCCACTTTCTCCCCCGCCTCGTTCCGGATCCACTCCGGGTGCAGCGGGATGCTGCGGCCGTCCGGGCAGAGCACTTCCAGCGTGTCGCCCAGGCTCCACTTGCCCCGCTGCTGGCAGCTGGCGATGCCGTTCTCCCAGCTGTCCACAGTGCCCACGAACTCCCACTCGCGGATGTAGGTGGCGCTGTCGGTAGCCTGCTTGGCCTGCTCGCGGCCAAAGTAGAAGCCCGGCGAATAGTGGCGGTGGCTGGTGCGGGTCAGCTCGGCCAGCACCTCGTCCGGCAGCTCAAAGTTGTCGTTCATCGGGTCGGCCAGATACTGGTCCAGTGCGCGGCGGTAGGCGGCCGTCACGCTGGCAACGTAGTAGAACGTCTTGGCGCGGCCCTCGATCTTCAGGCTGTCCACGCCCGCCTTGCAGATGAGGTCCAAGAACGGTGCCGTACACATATCGTTGGCGTTCAGGATATAGCTCCCGTCCTCGTTCTCGCCGATCTCATACAGCTGGCCGGGGCGGGTCTCCTCGCTCAGGTAGTATTTCCAGCGGCAGGGCTGGGCGCACTGGCCCCGGTTGGAGTCGCGGCCCGTCAGATAGTTGGACAGCAGGCACCGGCCCGACACGCTCATGCACATGGCACCGTGGACAAAGGCCTCGATCTCCAGTTCCGGCGGGGTCTTATCCCGGATGGTGGCAATGTCCTGCAAGGTCAGCTCACGGGCCAGCACCACCCGCTTGGCTCCCAGGTTGTAGGCCGCGCGGGCAGCGGCCCAGTTGGTGATGCCTGTCTGGGTGGACATGTGGACATCAATATCCGGCGCGAACTGCTTGCAGGCTTCCAGCACACCCAGGTCTGCCACGATGAAGGCATCCACGCCCGCTGCGGCCGCGCTCCGGATGGCGTCCGGCAGACGGTCGGCCTCTTCGTTGGTGGGCAGGGTGTTCATGGTCAGATAGACCTTGCGGCCGCGGGCATGGGCGTAGATGACGCCCTCGCTCAGCTGTTCCGGCGTGAAGTTGGCCGGGGCTGAGCGCATCCCAAATTCGGGCAGGCTGCAATAGACGGCATCTGCACCGTAGTTGATGGCGTAGCGCAGGCGCTCCAAATCGCCCGCGGGGGACAGAAGTTCCGGGATCTGTAACATAATCATTCTCCTAAACGAGCTTACCCTCTCCCAAAGGGAGAACCCCTGGCCAACCGGTCAACCGTTGCGTTTTCCGTCAGCACAAGGGCTTCGCTCTCATTTTTTTGCCGCAAGCGAGCGGTTCACATCCGCTGCCTTCTGGCAGTTGGTCTGATGCTCCGCATAGGTGCGGGCGTAGTAATACTGGCCGCTGAGGTCGGTCACGAAGAAATAGCAGTCTTGGACCTCCGCATCGGGCTGGGGAGCCAGCGCAGCCCGGATGGCAGCCAGACCGGGGTTCGAGATCGGCCCGGCGGGCAGGCCAGTGCAGGTATAGGTGTCGTAGGCATTGCGGATGTTTTCGGGGATCTTCTCCCAGCCGCCGTACCAGGGGGCCACCCAGTTCCAGAGATAGTTGTTGTCTGCATCGCTCTGGACATAGCTGGACGTGTTGCTTTGCAGCTTGGGGTAGGGCGAGCCTTCTGCCAGACGGTTGCGGAACACCTGGGCCACATTGTTGTCCTGGTCGTTGCCGGCCTCCTCCTGCACGAAGGATGCCAGCGTGATGACCTCCGAAAGGCTCAGGCCCTGCTGGTCCAGCTCCTTATACATCGCGTCGGTGAACTGCCGGTCAAAATGCGAATAGAACGTTGCAACGTAGTTGTGCACCGTATCATCCGCGAGGAACTCGTAGGTATCCGGGAAGAGATAGCCCTCACATTTCAGGAAACGGTCTGGGGCATCGGTGTCATCGGGGACATACTGCCAGAACGTGTATTCGCTGAAATCGCCGGTGTTGGCCTCTTCGAGAAACTCCTTTGCGGTGCACAGCCCGGCCTGTTCCATCTTCTGCGCGATGGCAATGGCCGTCGTGCCCTCCGGGAAGGTCAGGCGGACGCTCTCCGCTTTGGCATACTCGGAAAGGGCTTCAATAAGCCCATCATAGGAATACGCACCCGTTTGCAGAGTAAAGTCACCGTATTGCAGTTTTCCTGCTGCCCCCTTGTACCCTACATACCAGCGGAACAAATAAGATGAACGAATGACTCTGGCCTCTTTGAGTTGATTTGCAATGGATGCCACACTGCTGCCCTGCGGGATGCTTACCGTTACTTCAACGCCAGGCTTTCCGCCGTTCCCGTTTATCTCATTGTATGCAAACAGTGCTGCCGCTCCTATCGCCAAAATCAGCAGTACAAAAATGACCAGCACGATTTTCAAGGCACCACCTTTTTTGCGTGGTTTTGCATGGTTGCTGTTTGCCATTGACACTTTCCTTTCAGTCCAACATCAGCCGCATATAGCTCTCGCTCACATCAAAGGGTTCGCCCTCAAAGCGGATCATTCCATAATCCTGCCGGGTGCCCTCGCCAAGGAAGAGGTTCTGCGCGGCACCCACGGTGATGACGGCCTTTTCCACAATGACCTCTTTTTCGCGGGCCGCTTCCATCAAAATCTCTGCGGCACGATCGCCGGTGGCCATCATCTCCACAAAATAAAGGGTGTCCTCCTTGCGGAAATATATTCCGTAGCCGTTGTCGTTCGAGACGAGGGTGGCCCCGCGGGAGTACAGATCCCCCAGCACCACGGCCATCTGTTCCGGCGGCAGCTGCACGGTGTCGGGCCAGAATCTCGCCCGCAGCTCACAGAGCTTTTTGGCCGTGACGGTGTCGAACTCGGCCTGGCTCCACAGGTTGCGGTCCACCTCGCGGGGCAGGCACCGCAGCGGGAAGGCCCACTGGAATCCCTTATCCTGCAGCAGCGCCGCCTGCTCGTTCCCGCTGGGCACAACGACCACGAACCCGGCCCCTTTCAGTTTCTGCTGGGTGCACAGGTGGTCTACCAGGCCCGCCAGGATCAGGCTGCCCTGCCCGGTCAGGCCGTACAGGCAGCAGCCGGACCGCCCCTGCAGCGAGACCGGCACCGCCATGGCCACGGCCTCGATGTGGTCATTTTCCTCCGCTACATAGACATTCTGCTCCCCGGCAAAGTGCTCGATGGCGTTAGCGAGGAACGTTTCGTCCTCCCCATGTTCACGCTGCCACAGCGCCAGGATCTCCGCCCGGTCGGACGGCTGCATCAAACGGTACATAAAAACACCTACCTCCTACGCATGGGTATCCCTGCGCCTGCCCGGCACAGGTCGATTGTGCGTTATTCCGCAAGGGCCGCGTCCACCCGCCGGCGGACCTCCTGCCCGATCTCTTCAATGCTGCGCATCCCGTCCCCGCAGGTGCAAGGCACGGTCTGCCAGCCCAGGTGAGCGGCGCAGAACTCAGCCGCTCTGCGGCTGCGGGCCAGATACTCCACATCCTTTTCGTGGACGTCCTTTTTGCTCTCGTCGCCGTGGTAGCGCTGGGTCATCAGCTTCTGGCTCACGGCAGGGTCCACCTGTAAATAGATCACGCAGTCCGGTGCGGGCAGACCCAGCAGATGGAACTCGTAATCGAACAGCCAGTGCAGAAACTGCTCCCATTCTTCCGGCGGCAGCTTCGAGCACTGGTGCACCGCATTGGAGGTGGTGTACCGGTCGGCGATGAGGATGCCGCCCTCTTCGTAGAATCTCCCCCAGTCGGCTTTGTAGCCCGCATAGCGGTCCACCGCATAAAAGCTCGATGCTGCGTATGCGTTCACGTCGTCGGGTCTCGCGCCGAACTGCCCGGCCAGATACATCCGGACCAGTGCGCTCGAATCGCTGGCATAATTCGGGAAGGTGATCTCCCGCACCGGCCTGCCCTCGGCGGCCAGTGCTGCGGCCAGACGCTTGGCCTGGGTGGCCTTGCCGCTGCCGTCCAGCCCTTCCAGCACGATGAGTTTACCGTGGCTCATACGGGTTCCCCCTTCAAAGCGGCATACTGCGCCCGCACCTCGGCGATCTTGCCGCAGCACATCCTGCCCTCCGGGCAGGGGCCGGAAACACACGCCGGGCCAGCCGTGCGGAAGAGATGGGGTGCCACCGGGTAGACCAGCCGCAGCATCTCTTCGGCCAGCGCCCGGATCTCCCACTGGGCGCGGCTGCAGCACCGCAGATGGAAGAAGTTCTGCAGGCTGCGGGCGTTCATGGTGACGACCATCTTGGTCTCGCAGGCATTGGGCAGCACGAAGCGGGCGTCCTCATTGGCCTGCTTGGAAGCCTTGGCGCGGGCCTGTTTTTCGGGCATTCCCTCCGCCATCAGGCGGGCGGTGTGGCCCTCCTCCAGCTTTTTCACGAGGTCGAGGTAGCGCGCCGCGTCCTCGTTCATGCTGGCGATAAAGGCTTCCTTCGCTTCGGGGATGGCCTCGATCTCCGGCGGGATAACATAACGGAAGTCGTCCAGCCGGACATAGCGCTGGCTCTGCACACTGAACGATGCGATGCGGTGGCGGGTGATCTGAGCCAGCAGGGTGCGGCTGACGCCCTCGATGCCAAAGGTGAAGCTGGCATGTTCTATGGGGCTGGCGTGGCCAAGGTCGCTGAGCATGGTCAGGAAGCTGGCCGTCTTCTCCTCGGTCAGACCGTCCAGCAGGTCGGTGATGTGGGCGTCGGAATAGCAGAGCTTCGCCGCCGCGGCCACCACCTTTTCCGGCTCCGGCGTATGCGCGATCAATCGGACTGTCATCATCTGTCATTCCTCCGTTATTTTTGTCAGCGGCGCAAAGTTTGCCATGGTCTTCTTCACGCCGACCTTTTCAAAGTTGATCTCTACGATCTGGTCGCCTGCGGCAGGCTTGACCTTGAGCACCTTGCCGCGGCCAAACACTTTATGCTCCACGATATCCCCCGGCTCGTAGTGTTTCGGGGTGCTGGCGGCAGGCTTTGCCGCCGGTGCCCCGGTGAACTGCACCGGTTTTGCCGGAGCCTTGGGGGCTGCGGCGCGGCCATAACCGGAGCCAAAACCGCCCGAACGGCTGCGGCTGTCCGCGCTGGCCGACCCGGACGCGCCCCGCCCGGCATAGTCGGCCCCGAAGTCCCGGCTGCCGCCGTTGTATTCGGCATTCAGGTAGCCGGAACTGGAACCAGAACCGAAACCGGAACGGCTGCGGCCCCAGCCGGAGGCACCGGAGTAGCCCGATGCGCCGCCCGGCACGGTATCGCTGTAAGCCGAGCCCCAGCCGCCCAGCTGAGAGCGGCGCTCCAGCGCCGGGCTGCGGGTCTCCTCGATGTACTCCGGCTCGATCTCGCGCAAAAAGCGGCTGGGCTCGTTGCGCTGGGTACGGCCGTAGAGCATCCGGGTCACGCTGTTGGAGATGTAAAGCTCCTTTTTGGCGCGGGTGATGCCGACATAGGCCAGGCGGCGTTCCTCTTCGAGGTCTGCCTCGGAGTATTTGCTCATCTCGCTGGGGAAGACGCCCTCCTCCATGCCGATGAGGAACACATACGGAAATTCCAACCCCTTGGCCGAGTGGATGGTCATCAGGACCACCTGGTCGCTGCTCTCGTTGTAGCTGTCGATGTCGCTGATGAGGGCGATGTCTTCGAGATAGCCTTCCAGCGTGGCTTCCTCGCCGTGCTGGTCGCAGTAGTTTTTCACGTTATTGACCAGCTGGCCCAGGTTCTGCAGCCGGTCGGCGGCGTCCTCGTGGCCCTTGGCGATCTCCTGTTCGAGCATGGCCTTGTACCCGCTCAGCTCAATGACGTCAGACGCAAATTCATCCAGCGTCCGTGTTTCCAGCGACTCCTGCAATTTCTCGTAGATCTGCCAGAATTTCAGGATCGGCATGATGGAGCGGGCCAGCCGCGCGTACTGGTCGGCGTGGCTGATGATCTCCAGCATGCTCGTATTCTCCTGCGCGGCAAGGTCTGCGATGACCTCGATGGTCGTGTTGCCGATCTTCCGCGCCGGTTCGTTGATGATGCGGCGCAGGCGGACGTCGTCGCGGGCATTGGCCACGATGGACATATAGGAGTGGATGTCCTTGACCTCTTTGCGGTCGTTGAAGCGCTGGCCGCCCACGATCTTATGCGGGATGCCGGCGCGGGTAAAGTAGCTTTCGATGGGGGCCGACTGCGCGTTCATCCGGTAAAGCACCGCGTGGTCTGCCAGATGCCCGCCCTCTTTGAGGTGCTGGCCGATGACATCCGCGATGTGCATGGCCTCATCCTGCTCGTTCTCCGCCGTGTAGACCTGCACCTTGTCGCCCTCACCGTTCTTCGTCCAGAGGGTCTTGCCCTTGCGCTCGGTGTTGTGCTGGATGACGCAGTTGGCGGCGTTGAGGATATTGGAGGTCGAGCGGTAATTCTGCTCCAGACGAATGGTCTTTGTGCCGGGATAGATGCGCTCGAAGTTGAGGATGTTCTCGATGGTGGCACCGCGGAACCGGTAGATGCTCTGGTCATCGTCGCCGACGACGCAGATGTTCTTTTCCGGCCCGGTGAGCAGGCTGACCAGGCGGAACTGTGCCACGCTGGTGTCCTGGTATTCGTCCACGAGCAGATAGCGGTATTTGTTCTGGTAGAACTGCCGCACCTCCTCGTGCCCGGCCAGCAGCTGGACGGTCTGGTAGATGAGGTCATCGAAATCGAACGCACCGGCGTCCTTCAGCTTCTTTTCGTAGGCCGCATAGACCTTGGCCGCCAGCGCCCCTTTCGTATCCCGCGCCGGGGTGCGCAGGGCCTCTTCGGGGCTGACGAGCTGGTCCTTCCAGCGGCTCATCTGATTGATGGCGCTCTTGACCGGAAAGAATTTGTCGTCGATGCTCAGCTCTTTGTACACGCTCTTCATCACACGCTGGGCGTCGTCGGTGTCGTAGATGGTAAAACTGCGGGGGTAGCCGATCTCCTCGGCCCAGCGGCGCAGGATGCGCACACAGGCCGAGTGGAAGGTGGAGGCGAACACCTCGTCGCCCTCTTCGCCGCCCAGCATGTTCCGCAGACGCTCCTTCAGCTCCCCTGCCGCCTTGTTCGTAAAGGTGATTGCCATCACATTCCAGCTGCGCACCGCATCCTTGCGGAGCATCCCGTCCAGCCAGGAAGGGGCATCGGTGTTCGTCATGATGGCCATCCGCAGCGCCTTGACGTCGTCCTCGGTCACTTCGCGGGGCACCCACTGGGAGCCGTGCGCCGCACCAAAGCGGATGAGGTTCGCGATGCGGTTGACCAGCACGGTCGTCTTGCCGCTTCCGGCGCCTGCCAGGATCAGCAGCGGGCCGTTGGTGGCAAACACAGCCTCCCGCTGCATCGCGTTCAGGCGGCCGAACTGTTTTTCAATGTAGGTATCGCGCAGCGCGCAAAATTCCTGCCTGAGATCAATTGCCATTGTTTCACCTGTTCTTTAAGCTATTTTCCATGAATCACTAAGGTATAGTATATCACATTTCATCCCTATTGCACAGAGTTTTCCGCACAAAAAACCGCCCATCTGCGGCGCAGTGCCGACAGATGGGCGGTTTGGGATCCTCAATTTGCCAAAACAGGGCTTAGCCGAAGATGTTGATCAGAATACCAGCAGCAACGGCGGAACCGATCACGCCAGCGACGTTGGGGCCCATGGCGTGCATCAGCAGGAAGTTGGAGGGGTTCTCGCTCTGGCCGACCTTCTGAGAAACGCGGGCCGCCATCGGAACAGCGGAAACGCCTGCGGAACCGATCAGGGGGTTGACCTGGCCGCCGGTCAGTGCATACATGACCTTGCCGCACAGAACACCAGCTGCGGTGCCGAAGGAGAATGCGATTAGACCCAGCACGATGATGAACAGGGTGCGGGTGTTCAGGAAGGTGTTGGCAGAGGTGGTGCAGCCAACGGACAGCGCCAGGAAGATGGTGATGATGTTCATCAGCTCATTGCCGGCGGTCTTCTGGATACGGTCCACAACACCGGACTCCTTCATCAGGTTGCCCAGCATCAGCATACCGACCAGAACGGCGGCATCCGGAACGATCAGGGAGACGATGATGGTGACCATGATGGGGAAGACGATCTTCTCGGTCTTGGTCACGGTGCGCAGCTGCTTCATCACGACGGTACGCTCTTTCTTAGTGGTCAGAGCCTTCATGATGGGCGGCTGGATGACAGGCACCAGCGCCATGTAGCTGTATGCTGCCACGGCGATGCTGCCCAGCAGCTCCGGTGCCAGACGGGAGGTGACGAAGATCGCGGTCGGGCCGTCTGCACCGCCGATGATGGCGATGGCAGCAGACTGCTTCTGGGTGAAGTCCACCAGGCCGGTGGCTGCCAGCAGACGGGCGCCCATGTAGGTGCCGAAGATGCCGAACTGGGCTGCAGCGCCCAGCAGCAGGCTCTTGGGGTTGGAGATCAGGGGTGCGAAGTCGGTCATGGTGCCGATGCCCAGGAAGATCAGCGGCGGGTAGATGCCCAGCTTGACGCCCATGTAGAGCATATCGGCCAGACCGCCGTTGTTCAGGATCTCGACCCACATCGGGTGCTCCAGACCATCGCCGACGAAATACTGCATGTGGATGATGCCGCTGCCGGGCAGGTTGGCAAGGATCATGCCGAACGCCATGGGCAGCAGGATCAGGGGCTCAAATTCCTTCACAATGGCCAGGTACAGCAAGAAGCAGCCGACGCAAATCATGATTGCGTACAGATAGCCGCCCGGCTCGCCGAAGCGGGCGAAGCCAGAGCTTTGGAAAATACCGACCAGAGTGCTGATAAACTGTGTCATGTTCTTCCTCCTGTGTTAAAAAGGTGCGGTGGTGTCATTGACACCGGCCTTGCCCCAGCCATTCTTGCTGCGGCGCACGGCCTTGAGGGTGTACTTTCCGTTGCCCATTGCGTGGATCGCTGCCATGATCGCAGCCACCACATCGCCGGGGATGCCCTCTTCCACCACAGGAGCAGGAGCAGCAGCCTGCTGAACAGGTGCGGCCGGCTTTGCAGCGGGAGCCTTGGGTGCAGCCTTTGCTGCTGCCTTCCTGACATTCATGCCGTCGAAGATCTTGCCCTCCAGCGTGATGATCGCCATCAGCAGGACAAGGATGGCAAACACCAATACGATACCGGTAATGGTGATAACCACATCAGAACCCAGATTCATGTTCTTCCTCCTAGTCATTTATTCTTCTGCGGCCAAAGCGCATGGCTCTGCCCGCAAAAACCGATTTGAAAACATTATACAATATTTTCCGGCCCGATTCAACAACGATGAACAAAAAATATCGCAATTTTTTCCAAACCGTGAAGTACGTCTTTTCGCTCAGCGGTGGCCGATGCGGGGAGTCGCATCCGTAAAGCCGGTCTCCAGCCGGTCGCGCACGCTCAGGCTCATGGCCGTGCCCAGCGCCACACAGTTCACAGGGTCGGGCGAGACCTCCACGTTGACCTTGAGTTCCTGGCTCAGGTACTCCGGCAGGCCGTGCAGCTGGGCACCGCCGCCCGTCAGCACCACGCCGTTGCGGAAGATGTCGCCGGCCAGCTCCGGCGGGGTCTTTTCCAGCACCTGATGGGCCGCCGTGCCGATCTGCTCGCTCAGCATCATGACCGGCTCATACAGGTCGCTGGTGGAGACGTTCACCCGGATGGGCAGGCCGGTCAGCAGGCTGCGGCCCTTGACCTCCATCGTCTCGTTGAAGTCGGCCTTCTGAGGGCAGCAGGCCACGTTCTTTTTCAGCTGTTCGGCGGTGCGCTGACCGATGGCGATGCTGAACTTGTTGCGCACATGCTTCAAGATCTCGTCATCGTAGTGGTTGCCCGCCACGCGGACGCTGGTGGCCTTGACCTTGCCGCCCAGGCTCAGCACCGCGATGTCCGTGGTGCCGCCGCCGATGTCGATGATCATCCGGCCGTCGGGCTGGGTGATGTCAATGCCGGAGCCGAGGGCTGCGGCGATGGGCTCATCAATGAGGTAGACCTGACGCGCACCGGCTGCCATGACCGCCTCGACCACGGCGTCGCTCTCGATGCCGGTGATGGCCGCAGGCACACAGACCGCCACGCGGGGCTTGACCATGTGGGAGCTGTACACCTGATTGACGAACCGGCAGATGAGCTCGCGGGTCATGGTGTGGTCGCTGATGACGCCGTCCTTCAGCGGGAAGATCGCGGAAATATAGTTCGGGGTGCGGCCCACCATGGCCAGCGCCTTGTCGCCAACCTCCAGCACCGAGTTCTTGCGGGTATCCACCGCCACCACGCTGGGCTGATTGAGCACCACGCCGGTGCCCTCCTGCGCGATGATGATGGTCGTGGTACCAAGGTCGATACCGATATCATTCTGTGCCATAATACGAAGATCCTTTCTCTGCTTTCCCTGTTCCTATCTGAATGCCGGTCTCCCCGGCCGGGTAATCAAACACATTATAGTATAACATAACCGCTCGGAAAAGTACACCCGCGTTCTTGCACGAAGCGGCGGCGTCCTGCGTCATTCCTCAAGTTTCTGCTGTTCAGCGGGCAGGGCTTGCTGCAGCAGGGTGCACAGGCCGCTGTACCGCAGGTTCTGGCGCACATTGCCCATCATCCGGTTCACGACATCCCGCCGCCCGGTCACGATGCAGAGCTTCCGTGCGCGGGTGACGCCGGTGTAGAACAGGTTCCGGTAACACAGCCGGGGCGGCACCTGCGCCACCGGCAGGATCACCGCCGGGAACTCGCTGCCCTGGCTCTTGTGCACCGTGATGGCGTAGGCGATCTCCAGTTCGTTGAGGTTCTCCGCCGGGTAGAGCAGCCGCCGGTCGTCCATCCGGACCACCATTGAGCGCTCCCGCATGTTGATGGACTCCACGATGCCGATGTCGCCGTTGTAGGCGCCCACGCCCTGTTCCCCGCCGACCCGCTGCCAGACGATCTCGTAATTGTTGCGCACCTGCATCACCTTGTCTCCCACCCGGAAGACGCGGGCCGCGCTCTGCAGCTGGGGTTTGCCCTTCTGCTCCGGGTTGAGCAGGTTCTGCAGCTCCACGTTCAGCGCCTGGGTGCCGGTGGGGCCGAGCTTGGTCGGGCAGAGCACCTGGATATCCCGGACGGGGTCGAAGCCGTAGCTCCGGGGCAGGCGGGTCGTGACAAGGTCGCAGACCAGCTTCTGGGCTGCATCGCCATCCGATTCCAGAAAGAAAAAGTCGTCGGTCTTGCCGCCTTTTTGCAGCGGCTCACTGGAAATGATGTGGTGGGCGTTCTCCACGATGAGGCTCCGCTTGGCCTGCCGGAAGATCTCGTTCAGGCAGACGGTGGGCACCCGCTCAGAGCGGATGACCTCACCCAGGATGTTGCCGGGGCCGACGCTGGGCAGCTGGTCGGCATCGCCCACCATCAGGATGCGGCAGCTGTACCGCAGCGCCGCTATAAGCGCCTGAAACAGCTTGACGTCCACCATGCTCATCTCATCGAGGATGACGACATCGCACTTGAGCAGGTTCTTGTCGTTGTGGATGAAGCTGACCACGCCGCCGGTGTAGTCCACTTCGAGCAGGCGGTGGATGGTGGAGGCCTTCCGGCCGGTCAGCTCGCTCAGCCGCTTGGCCGCACGGCCCGTGGGGGCACAGAGGGCCACCCGCTCGGCCTGATGTTCCAGCAATTGCAGGATGGCGTTCACGGTGGTGGTCTTGCCGGTGCCGGGGCCTCCGGTGAGGACGAGGCAGTTCTCGGTCATCGCCTTGCGGATGGCCTCTTTTTGCAGCGGTGCATAGGCAAAGCCCTGGGTCAGCTCCAAGACCTGGATGTTCTTGTCCAGGTCGCGGACGGTCTGCTTCTCCCGCTTGGCCAGCAGGGCCAGCCGGTCGGCGATGTCCTGTTCGGCGGCCAGCAGGTCGGGCAGGTAGATGTAGGGTGTGCCCTCAAACATCCGGACGCTGAGTTCGTCCGTTTCGATGCACTGGTCCAGTGCTTTGGCCAGCTTTTCCGGCGGCTGGTGGATGAAATTGGAGGCCGTTTCCAGCAGCTGCGCACGGGGCAGGCAGGTGTGGCCGTTGCCCGCATTGTGGCGCAGGGTGCGCAGAAGAGCAGCTTCCAGCCGCTGGGTGCAGTCCCCTTCCATGTGATAATACTGGGCGATGCTGTCGGCGTGGCGGAAATCCAGCTGCAGCGGCTCACCGCAGAGCAGATAGGGGTTGGAGGAGATGGCGTTCATGGCGCTGGGGCCGAACACCCGGAACACCTCCATCGCGCGGCGGGGGCTGATCTCAAACTGCGCCAGATAGGCGATGAGCTCCCGCATCCCGAACATCCGCTTGAACTCCTGCTGGATGCGGTCGGCCTTGTCCGCCGAGATGCCGGAGATGGTGGTCAGCTTGGCCGGGTCATTCGCAATGATCTCCAGTGCCTGTGCCCCGAACTTGTCGAGGATCTTCGTGGCCGTGCGCGCCCCGATGTAGGGCAGCGAGCCGCTGGCGAGGAAGGCGTAGACGGCTTCCAGATCCTTGGGCATGTCGGTCTCGCACTCCTGTGCGTGGAACTGGCGGCCATAGGTGGCGTGGTTTTCATACTTGCCGCGGCAGACGACGCTCTCGCCTGCATGCAGCTCCCCCACCACGCCGCACACCACCGTGAGGACGCCGCCGCCGGAGATCTCAAAGACGGTGTAGCCGTTGTCCGTATTTTCGTAGATGATGTCTTCGACCGTACCCTCGATCTGTTCCAGTTCCTGCTCCATCGGCTCCACCGCCCTTTCTGTGGCATAATTATAATCAGTATAATATAAAAAGAAGCGTTTTGCAATGCAGTCATCGCAAAACGCTTCTTTTGATTCTTACAGGTTTGCGCGAGGCACCAGCTTTTCCTTTTTCAGGCGGCGGTACACCACGATGTAGGCCGGGATGAGGAAGAAGCAGGCAAAGAACCAGGCCACGGGGCTGGCGATGCAGGCGGCAAAGTACCCCCACAGCGGCACGAACAGGACGCCCACCAGCGCACGGGCGACCATCTCGGCCACCCCGGCGAACATGGCCAGGCTGGAATAGCCCAGCCCCTGGATGGTATAGCGGTAGATGATGAGGACCGCCAGCGGGATGTAGAAGACACTGTTCCAGAAAATGAAGCTCTGGGCGTTGGCCATGATCTCAGTCTGGTCGCTCTCCAAGAAGAGTCCGATGAGGGGCTTATCCGCCACGCGCAGGATGAGGAAGGACACGATGCTGTACACCACGCCGATGCCCAGCGCGGTATTGACGCCCCTGTTCACGCGGTTCAGGTCGTGTGCGCCCATGTTCTGGCTGGCGTAGGTGGTCATGGCCGTGCCGATGCTCTCCAGCGGGACGCAGAGGAACTGCGCCGCCTTGCCGCCGGCCGTCTGTGCTGCCACGATGTCGCTGCCCAGACCATTGACGGCACCCTGCAGCACGACGCTGCCGATGGCCGTGATGCTGCACTGCAGGCCCATGGGGATGCCCATGCTGCAGAGCTTGGCGCAGTGCGTCCTGCTGAGTTGCCCCTCTTCTCTGGACCAGCGCAGCTCCCCGTAATGTTTGAGGATATAGAGCAGACTGCCCAGACCGGCCACGGCCTGGCTGAACACAGTGGCGAACGCCGCACCGAAGGCACCCATCCGGAACACAATGATGCAGAGCAGGTCCAGCCCGATGTTCAGGAAGCTCGCCACCAGCAGGAAGTAGAGCGGGCGCTTGCTGTCGCCCAGAGCGCGCATCAGGGCGCTGGTCATGTTGTACAGCAGGGTGAACGGGATGCCCGCAAAAATGGTGCGGATGTAGACATCTGCCAGGTCGATGATGTTGTCCGGGGTGTTGGTCCAGACCAGGATGGAGCGGGTCATGGCCACCGTGACCACGGTGAGCACCGCCGCAAAGAAGATCGACAGCCAGACGGCATTGGCGGTGTAACGACGCATCTCACGGTAGTCCTTTGCGCCGAACGTCCACGAAATGGGGATGGAGAAGCCGCAGGCGATGCCGTTGACGAAGCCCAGCACCAGATAGTTCAGGCCGCCCACGCTGCCGACCGCCGCCAGCGCTTCCACACCGACGAACCGGCCCACGATGATGGTATCAGCCAGATTGTAGAACTGCTGAAACAGGCTGCCCAGCATCAGCGGGACCGCAAAGGCGAGGATCAGCTTGAGCGGGCTGCCCTGTGTCATATCTTTTGTCATGTCAGTGCCCTCCTTTGGGGGTCATCAAAAGCAACAAAACCGATTTTTTGCCGACAAAAACGCCCTGCCGGAAAAGGGGCAGGACGTTGTGGTTTTCACGAATGTGATTATATCAGATTGCGGTAATTTTTCAAGAGTCTCCTTTTGATAAGCTTCAACAAGGATTTCTCGTAAAAATTAGTGATTCTGCTCATATCTCAGCGAGTCAGCTGGCGGTAGACCCGGACAGCATCTTCGACATGGTAAGGCTCGGTGCCGTGGTTCCCCTGCGCACCCGCCGTGACGAGGATGTACCGTTTCCCCTTCACCTGTGCGGCACTGGCCAGACAAAGCCCCGCCGCGCTGGTGTAGCCGGTTTTGCCGCCCAGGAACTGCCCCCTCCACAGGGAGACATCGCCCAGCTCTGCCCAGAAAGTGCTCGTCATCGTAAAGCCCTCCGGATGCAGGTCTGTCGCCGGGACGGCGTAGCGCCCGGCGCTCAGGATGGCACGGAAGGTCTCGTTCTGCATCGCAGCCCGCAGCAGCCGGGCCATATCCCGCACGGTGGAGATATGCTCCGGGTCGTGCAGGCCGGTGGGGTTGCAGAAGTGGGTGGAACGCATCCCCAGCTCTGCCGCCTTCTGGTTCATCAACTCCACAAAGGCTTCCTCCGAACCGCTCACTTCCCGCGCCAGCGCCTCGCAGCACTCCGCGCCGGAGGGCAGGAGCGCACCGTATAACAGGTCCCGCACGGTGGCCGTCTCACCGGGCCGAAACCCCGCCATTGATGCGCCCTCGGCCCGCAATTCCGGGAAGATGTCCTCCGGCAGCGTCACCGGCTGTTCCAGGTCTGGGTTTGCCTCAAGGGCCAAAAGGGCCGTCATCACTTTGGTCATCGAGGCCGGGTAGATGCTCACATCCGCCTTTTTTTCTGCCACTGCCTCTCCGCTGTCGGCATCCACCAGAATGGCATACGGGCTGACCAGCCCCTCCAGATGGACCGTCCGGGGCCACATCAGCAGCAGTGCCAGCAGAGCCAGCAAGATCAAAAACAGACACCGCCGTGCCCGGCGGCTCCGCGCAGAACGCTTCCGTTTCATTGAGTTCCACATCCTTTCACTCCATAAAACGGTCGTCCGGGCGGTTTTCCTGCATGGAGCGCAAAACCGCCCCCGGAAAGGCAACCTCTCCGGGGGCAGATGTGGTCATTCAGAATAGTGGGCGAGGAACTGCTTCGTGCGCTCCTCCTGGGGGTGGTCGATGAGCTCTTTGGCGGGGCCTTCCTCCACGACCACGCCGCCATCCATGAAGAGGATGCGGTCTGCCACGTCGCGGGCAAAGTGCATCTCGTGGGTGACGATGATCATGGTCGTCTTGCGGTCGGCAAGGTCGCGCAGGACGCGCAACACTTCACCGGTCAGCTCCGGGTCGAGGGCCGAGGTCGGCTCGTCGAAGCAGAGGATGTCCGGGTGCAGGGCCAGCGCACGGGCAATGGCCACGCGCTGCTGCTGGCCGCCGGACAGCTGGTGCGGATAGTGTCCGGCCCGCTCCGACAGACCCATCTGGGCCAGAAGCTCCTTTGCCTGCTGCTCCAGCTCGGCGTGGATGGCCTTTTTGCGGGCCTTGTAGTCCGGGCGCTCTTTGGCCAGCAACTCACCCGCCAGCATGACGTTCTGCAGCGCGGTGTACTGCGGGAAAAGGTTGAAGTTCTGGAACACCAGACCAAAGTGGAGCCGCTTCTTGCGCACTTCGCTCTCCCGCTGGGTGGCGGGGTCGGCGGCGTCCCACATGGTCTCGCCGTTCACCTTGATGACGCCGGTGTCCGGCCGTTCCAGAAAATTCAGGCAGCGCAGCAGGGTCGTCTTGCCGGAACCCGACGAGCCGATGATGGCCAGCGCCTCGCCCTGCTCCAGAGTGAGCGAAATGTCCTTGAGGACGTGAGTGTCCCCGAAATTTTTCCCGATGCCGGAGGCTTCGAGCAATGCCATAATTGAACCCCTCCCTTAGCAGCGGAAATAATCAAGCTTTTTCTCAAGCCAGTTGAACAGAACGGTCAGCACACCGACGAAGACCAGGAAGAAGATGGCCGTGGAGAACAGCGGCCAGATCAGGCCCTTTGCGCTGTATTCCTTGGCCATCATGATGATCTCCTTGTTGGCGATGGTATTCGCCAGCGAGGTATCCTTGACCAGCGTGATGATCTCGTTGCCCATCGGGGGCAGGATACGCTTGATGACCTGCAGCAGTGTGACTTTGAAGAAGATCTGCGTCTTCGTCATGCCCAGCACCTCCCCGGCCTCGGTCTGGCCTTTGGGCACTGCCTCGATGCCGCCGCGATAGATCTCCGAGAAGTAGCAGGCATAGTTGATGGCAAACGCCACCACGGCTGCCACCATCCGCCCGCCGGAGCCGGAGGGCCAGGGGTTGCTCATCCCCAGCAGACCGGGACCAAGGTAGATGACGATGATCTGCAGCATCAGCGGGGTGCCGCGGATGATCCAGACGAAGGTCTTGACCGCGGCGCTCAGCGGCTTGCAGCGGCTCATGGAGCCAAACGACACCACAAGGCCCAGCGGCAGCGCGAACAGCAGCGTCAGGGCAAACAGCTCACAGTTGAGCAGGAATGCGCCGGATAGGCGCCCAAGAATCACAGACACAAAAACACACCCATCAATTTTTTGTACTTTCAGCAGGAAACCGCCCCGGAACGGAGCGGCTTTCTGCATTGCGGTCTACGGTCAGTCGGCCAGCGCCAGCTCGTACTTTTCGGCCAGGGCGCTCAGGGTGCCGTCAGCCTTCAGCGCATCAAACGCTTCATCGACGGCCGCTGCGGCATCGCTGCCTTTGCGGAAGGCCACGCCGTACTCCTCGGCGTTCAGCTCATCGACGATCTTCAGGTCTGCGTAGTCGGTGCCCTCACCGATCATCGCGTTGGCCAGGGTCAGGTCCAGCACAGCGGCATCTGCGGTACCGGCGGCCACCTCCATCAGGCAATCGGTCTGGACGCTCTTGGAGATGTAATCGGCCTGCGACAGGCTTGCATCGTCTGCAATGGCCGATTCACCGGCGGAACCGGCTTCTGCGACCACAGTCTTGCCCACGAGGTCCGCCGTAGAGGTGTACTCCGTGCCGTCCTTCACGACCACGACCTGTGCGTTCTTGGCGTAGGGCTTGGTGGTGGCGGTGTTCTCCTTGATCTCATCGGTCAGGGTCAGGCCGTTCCAGATGCAGTCGATGCTCTTGGCGTCCAGCTCGACCACCTTGGTGTCCCAGTTGATCTCCACGAACTCCGGCTCCACGCCCAGCTTCTCGCAGACGGCGGTGGCCAGCTCGGTATCAAAGCCGGTGAAGTTGCCCTCGTCATCGGTATAGTTCATCGGTGCATACACCGTGTAGCCAATGACCATCTTGCCCTTGCCCTGAATGTAGGCCAGGTCGCTGTCGGCCGAAGCGGATGCAGCAGAGCCTGCCGCAGAGCCGGAAGCCGAAGCAGCCGTAGACGTGGATGCGGCCCCGCCGCAGGCTGCCAGACTGAGTGCCATCGCACCCGCCACAAACATCGAAAGGAATCGTTTCATTCTCATCCCAAAGTCCTCCTCTAGCGCCCTTGTTTTATCACTTTACCGTGATAAAGAGCTAAACTGTGCATCTAGGATACCGCATTTGGCACGATTTTGCAAGGGGGAAGGCCGATTTTTCGCACAATGCCGGAATGCGTTCTCTTTCCGGTGTGCTTTCTGTGCGAATCGCGCAAACAAAAAGAGCCTTTCCCTTTCGGAAAAAGCTCTTGTGAAGTGCTTTGCAGCGTTATTTGGTTCGCATCGCGTCCAGCGCAGCCTTTTGGAGGTCGGTCACCGAGATGGTGCACAGCGCCATCAGGTCAGCGTCCGAGCCGTCTGCCGGGATAGCTGCCACCTCCGCACGGGTCTTTCCTTTGAGGTAGCCGCAAAAGCCCTCGCTGTGCTCGTACCACTCCTTATTTAAGGAGGAAGCGCCCCGCATCCCGTAGCGGTCGCCCTGTTCCAACTTGGTCTCCACCTTGTCCGGCGCAGTGATGCCGCCATCGGACGCCACCGTCAGGGCCGGTTCGGCCATATCTGCCACGGCGCTGGTCACACGGCCCTCGGCGTCCAGCGTCAGGGCCACAAGGCTGATGTCGATCTCCGCGTTGACATCCCGGTCATCGGTGGCAGTCACATCCGAAGAGCCATTCACCGCCTCCACGCCCAGCGACACCCGGTCGCCTTTGGCCGCGCCCAGCCCCCTGGCATTGGAGCAGGCCTTGACCACCGCATCCCGATAGCGGTCCACCGCGATGGTACAGCCGGCCAGCAGGTCAGCGTCTGTGGGTTTGCCGTCGTTGTCCAGTTTCAGCAGGGACACCTGCTCCGGCGTCCTGCCGGTCAAGTAGTCCGCGAAGGCGTCCGCCTGTTCCGCCCAGCCTTTTTTCAGCGAAGAGGCCTCTGCCAGCGGGTAGTCCGCCCCTTTCTGCCGCTTGGTCCGGTAGTCGGTGGGCAGGTGCACTGCGCCGGTGCCGTCGGCCCCGATGGTCGTTTCCATCTCATCCAGCTCCACGTCTGCGATCTTGCCGTCGCCGTCCAGCAGCACTGCCGCGGCCGCCAGCCGGATGCTCCCGGTGCGGTCTTCATCTTCCGTTTCCACGACGACACCGAGACCGGTCTTCCAGGCGGCAGTCGTCTGCGAGGCCGCGCCGCTCCCGCTCATGCTTCCAGAGCCGGACGACCCGGCGTTCGGTTTCCCGCAGGCAGCCAGCAGCAGGGCCACCGCCAGCACACAGCCCCAAAGAGCCTTGCTTTTTCTCATAGATACGCTCCCTTTCCCGATGGGTTTGGAAGTAGTATATCCGGCAGGGCCATTCTTATGCGTCAGCGGGTTTTACAGCAGCGGGCTCAGCAGCCGCAGGACGCTGTCCAGCAGGGTGCCCGGCAGAGAAGTCCGGCAGTCGGAAAGCTGCACCTCCCGGCACTGCGGCAGAGTGGCCAGCACATCCTCCCGCAGGGCGATGACCTGACTGTTGCTGTAAAGCAGCGCCCCGCACTCAAAGTGCAAAAACAAACTGCGGTAGTCCATGTTGATGCTGCCCACCACGGCCAGATGGTCGTCGCTGACGTAGCATTTTGCATGGAGGAAGCCGGGGGTGTACTCGTAGATGCGGACGCCCGCCCGGAGGAGCGGCACATAGTAGGACCGGCTCAACCGGAACACCAGCTTCTTATCCGGGATGCCTGGCAGGACCAGCCGGACATCCACGCCGCGTTTGGCGGCGGTCTTCAGGGCATCCAGCATCTCCTCACCCACAGCAAGATAGGGCGTGTAGATATACACATACCGCTGCGCCTGGGCCAGGATGTTCAGGTAGACCGTCTCGGCCAGCGGCTCTTCGTCCAGCGGGCTGTCCGTGTAGGGCTGAACGACGCCGTCCGAGCCCTTCGGCAAACGGGTCGGCGCAAAGGGTGCGTAGTCCGTCTCCTGCGGGCGGAAGGCGTTCCAGCAGTTGAGGAAGATGACGGTAAAATTCCAGACCGCCGCCCCTTCCAGCCGGATGGCGGCGTCCTTCCAGTAGCCGAAGCGCTGCTCGGCGTTGATATATTCGTCCGCGAGGTTCACGCCGCCGGTGTAGGCCACATTGCCGTCGATGACCACGATCTTCCGGTGGTCGCGGTGGTTCATCACCAGCGACACCAGCGGCACCACAGGGTTGAACGGGATGCAGCGGATATGGCTGCGCTCCATCCGGATGACGAAGTCGCTGGGCAGGCCCAGCAGACTTCCGAAATCATCGTAGATCAGCCGCACATCCACGCCCTTGGCGGCTTTCCGCTTGAGGATGGCCTCAATGCCGTCCCACATCGTGCCCGACTTTACAATGAAGAATTCGAGAAAGATAAATTTTTCCGCCCGTTCCAGGTCTTCCAGAAGCCTGGGGTACATGGCCTCGCCGCAGGGGAAATAATGAGTGGCGGTGTGCTTCCACGCCGGGTAGGGGCCGTAGGTCTCCACGTAATGGCTCAGGTTTTTCTCCACGCGGTCCAGCGTGTCGGTCTGGTCCGGCCGGGGCGCAAGATCGGCCGTGTGGGCCTGCTCCACTTTCCGCATCCGGGTGCGGAGCCCCTTGGCCGGAGCCTTGTTTCCAAAGGCCAGATACAGCGCCCCGCCCAGCAGCGGCAGCAGGCCGATGAGGACGATCCAGCCGATCTTATAGGCACTGTTCTCGTCTTTCCGGACGAGGTAGAGCACGATGACGATGCTCAGCGCCTTGAGCAGGCCGTTCAACCAGACCCGGCCCGTCGTAAAGGCCCAGAACGCCCAGAGCAGCCACAGCACCTGCAATGCCACCAGCACGATGGTGATGGTGGCACGGTTGAGGATGCGGCTGAAAAATTTAACGATCGGCAGTCTGAACACGCTGTACCTCCCCCGCCGCTGCGCGGCCCTTTAAGATGGAGTTAGTATAGCGCGGTCCGGGTGATTTTTCAAGCCTCCCCGTCCTCGTATCCGATCAGAAGGCCGCCCAGCTCGGCGTAGTAGCTGCACAGGCCGCCGCACTCCGTCACCACGACTCTGGCCCCCTCAAAGACAGCCTCGATCATGTGCTTCAGGCGCTCGGCCGCGGCAGGGTTGCCGCAGTGGGAGATGTTCACCTTGCCGTTGGTGTAGCCGTGCTCCTTGAGCTCCAGCACGATGCGCTCCAATGCGCCATGCTCGCCGCGCGTTTTGCAGATCACGTCCAGCTCACCGGCCTCACTGGCCTGCCCGATGACCCGGATGCCCAGCATCCGCGCCACTGCCGCCACAGCGGGCTTCACGCGGCCATTGCGGGCCAGGTTGGCCAGCGATTCCAGCGAGAAGAGCAGATGGGTGTGCTTATGGTAGCGCAGCATCTCTTCACAGATGGTGTCGAACTCCTTGCCGGCAGCCAGCTCATCCCGCAGATGCTCAGCCAGCAGGACCTGCTCCGGGCCGGTGGACAGGCTGTCCAGCACAAAGACCCGCTTGCCGGGGTTCTCCTGCTGGTATTCCTCCGCCGCCAGCTGGGCCGCATTGCAGCTGCCCGACAGCGTACCGGTGATGGTGATGGCGTACACCTCATCGGCTCCCTCGTAAGCAGCCAGCCAGTCGCCGACGTTGGGGCAGGAAGTCGAGGTCTTTCCTTTATAGGTGCGCAGGGTCGTGGCCATGCCCACCGCATCCAGCGTGCCGTCATCGTGGTATTCCTCGTGATCGGTGATGATCTTCAGGGGCACACAGGCAAAATCCACGCCATCCAGTGCATACAGGCTTGCGGCAGAATCCACAACGATCCGGGTCTTCATAAGCAGTATCTCCATTCCAGCGGCAAAATTCGCCGCATTTTTCATGTTGTCGAAGCTATGATATCAGTTTTTCAAAAACCTGTCAACAGTTTCCGAGAAATCTTCAAAAAGTTTTCATAAGACGGTTGACCCTGCCGGAAAAATACGCTATACTATCCGCATGAACAATGAATCCAACCGCCGCATAGCGGCCTGCGCCGTGGATTTTGCCCTGCCGCGGTACGCAGAATTGCCTTCCGTCGGGCTGTATCTCGACCAGACCGTCCAGTACGTCAATGGGTATTTTCGTGCATTTCCGGGGGTGGAGCTCACGGCTTCCATGGTGAGCAACTACGTCAAGAAAGGGATCATCGGCCACCCCATCAAGAAAAAATACACCCGTGAGCAGCTGGCCGGCCTGATCTACATCGTCGTCTCCAAAACGGTGCTCTCGATGGAAAACATCGACACCCTCTTCAAAATGCAGCGCCAGCACTACTCTGCCGCGCAGGCCTACGACTATTTCTGCGAGGAAGTGGAAAACTGCCTGCCCTATGTGTTCGGCCTGACCCACACCATCCGGGACTTGGCCGCGGACGCCGGAGAGGAGAAGCTGCTGCTCCGCAGCACCATCATCGCCGCCGTCAACAAGATGTTTCTTGACTGCGCATTTGCCGTCATGCACCAGGAACAGGCTCTCTGGCCGGACATCCTGGCGGATCTGGCGTAAGACACGCAAACGAAAAAGCCACGCTTTCGCGTGGCTTTTTTGCTTATCAGTAAGATTTAGGTGTCCTGCAATTCCCCGCGGCTGGCGGCCTTGAGGTATGCAAAGATGAAGCCGTCGAGGTCGCCGTCCATAACAGCGTCCACGTTGCCGGTCTCGTAGTTGGTGCGATGGTCCTTGACCATGGTGTAGGGCATGAAGACGTAGCTGCGGATCTGGTGGCCCCAGGCGATCTCGTTCTGGACGCCCTTGATGTCCTCGATCTTGTCCATGTGCTGCTGCTGGGCGATCTGATACAGCTTCGCCTTCAGCATCTCCATGGCGTAGTCGCGGTTCTGGAACTGACTGCGCTGGGTCTGGCAGCTGACCACGATGCCGGTGGGCTTGTGGATCAGACGGACAGCCGAAGAGGTCTTGTTGATGTGCTGGCCGCCGGCACCGGAGGAACGGTAGACCTGCATCTCGATGTCTTCGGGGCGGATGTCCACCTGGATGGTGTTGTCCAGCTCCGGCATGACTTCCAGCGAGGCAAAGCTCGTCTGGCGGCGGGCGTTGGCGTCAAACGGAGAGACGCGGACCAGGCGGTGCACACCGTTCTCGCTCTTGAGCAGGCCGTAGGCGTTGGCGCCCTTGACCATCATCGAAGCGCTCTTCAGACCGGCTTCGTCGCCGTCCTGATAGTCCAGCACTTCCACGGTCATGCCGTGGGCAGCGGCCCAGCGGTTGTACATCCGGTAGAGCATCTCAGCCCAGTCCTGCGCCTCGGTGCCGCCGGTACCGGCATGGAAGGTCAGGATGGCGTTGCTGTGGTCGTACTCGCCGTTCAGCATGGTCATGAGCTGCAGCTCATCCACCGCCTTCTCCACGGTGTTGACCGCCTCTTCGGCTTCGGGGATCAGTTCCGGGTCGTACTCCTCGTCCAGCATTTCCAGCATGGTCTCGGCGTCATCGTACAGGCCCTGCAGCTTTTCAAAGCGGTTCAGCTTGCCGCGCAGGTCGCCCACCTCGTCGAACACCTTTTTGCTCAGCTCAGCGTCATCATAAAAGCCGGGGCGGGACATGGTGTGCTCCAGCTCCTGCACGCGCTTGCGGGAGGCCTCGATGGCGAGGGCCTCTTCCAGGTCCTTCACCGCTGTGCCGTATTCGGCCAGCTTCACTTTCAGTTCTTCAGTCGTGATCATTCTCAATATCCTCTCAAAAATAAGAAGTATCGCCCTTATTTCTCATGGGTCCATCGCGCGTTGCATTCTGGCAAACACAAAAGCCGGCCGCCAGGGGTTCTCCCTGCGGGAGAGCTGGCATCGCGCAGCGATGGCTGAGAGGGCTACAAAAAGATACAGTTTATACACAGATACTTCATTAGTATACCGGGAATCCGTGATAAAGTAAAGAGGAAAAATCACCATCATGCTGGAAATTTGAAGATTTTCACCTTTTCTTTTCTCCGGGATGGGAGTATAATAGCATCAAGTACCATTTATGGGAGGAAGTTATGCCAAAATATTATGGCTGCCCCTGCGAGGGCTGCGGCAAGCCGCTGACGCTGCAGGACGATATCGTCGTCTGCCCCGACTGCGGCGCACCGTACCATCGGGATTGTTATGAAAAACTGGGCCGCTGCATCCACAGCCCGGCTCATGCCGCCGGATACGAATGGAAGTTCCCGTATCAGGAATCCGAGCTGTGCACCTGCCCTGCCTGCGGCGAGCGCACCCTGCGCAGCGAGGACCACTGCCGCTGCTGCGGTGCCGTGCTGCCGCCGGAAGGGGCCGAAGAGCCTGCCGACCGCACGGCCGGCCCCGGCGAGGGCAATTTTGATTATTCCAGCCTGTACCGCCAGTATCAGGAGACCGGCTCCATGCCCCAGGACCCCATGCGGCAGGCCTATGAGGCCGCCTTTGGCAAGGACGAGATGCTGGACGGCATCCCCTGCAAGGACTGGGCCAGCTACATCGGCCCTGCGTCCCCCGCCTACCTGAGCACCTACTGCCGGATGCAGCTGGCGCACAGCAAGATCTCCATGAGTTTTTCGGCACTGCTGTTCGGGCCGTTCTATTTCTTTTACCGCAAGGCATGGAAGCCCGCATTCGGCTTTCTGGCAGCCGAACTGCTGCTGGCCGTGCCCACCCTGCTGCAGCTGATGCAGCTCACCGGCAGCACCATGGCCCCCGCTCTGAGCGATTCCACGATGGTCATGCTGGCCCGCCTGTGCTCGGCCCTGAGCTTTTTGCTCATGGTCGTGCGCGGCATGTACGGCAAGTGGCTCTACCGCAAGAGCGCGGCAGACCGCATCCGGAAGATCCGTTCCGAATTCCCGGACGAAACCCAGCGCAAGGCCGTTCTGGCCGCACAGGGCGGCGTCAGCTTTGCGGCGGTGTTCGGCTGCTTTTTGCTGCTGATGGTCATCGGCAGCGCCAGCACCCTGCTGCTGGGTCCCAATGTGGACGCCCTGCTCAATCTGGTCTACGGCTGATGCCCCCAGCCTGCGATAGTTTTGCGAAGGAGTTTTGAATCATGAAAAAAGTTACGAAAGCTGTCATCCCTGCTGCGGGCCTTGGCACCCGTGTGCTGCCCGCCACCAAGGCCATGCCCAAAGGGATGCTGCCCCTTGTGGACAAGCCCGCCATCCAGTATCTGGTGGAAGAGGCCGTCCGTTCCGGCATCACCGACATTCTCATCATTCTGGGCCGCAACCAGAGCATCATCGAAGACCACTTCGACCGCAGCCCGGAGCTGGAAGAGAAGCTGGCCGCACCCGGCAAGGAGAAGATGCTGGAGGAGTGCCTGGGCATCTCCAACCTGGCCAACATCTACTTTGTCCGCCAGAAGCAGACCCTGGGCCTTGGCCACGCCGTGAGCATGGCAAAAGCCTTTACCGGCGACGACCCCTTTGTGGTCATCTATGGCGATGACGTCATCTGGGGCGAAGACCCGGTCTGCGCCCAGCTCATCCGCGCCTACGAGGAGTTCGGCCGTCCGGCCGCAGGCGTCTCCGCTGTGCCCTGGGCCGATGTGAGCCGCTATTGCAGCCTGAAGACCACCCCCATCCACGACAACTACTTTTTCGTGGATGACATGATCGAAAAGCCCAAAAAGGGCCAGGAGTTCAGCAACTACTCCATCCTGGGCCGCGTCCTGCTGACCCCGGAGATCTACGACATCCTTGCCCGCACCAAGCCCGGTGCCGGCGGCGAGATCCAGCTGACCGACGCCATGGCCGAGTTCGCCCGCAATTATGGCGGCATGACTGCAGTGGAGTTCACCGGCAAGCACTACGACATGGGCAACAAGCTCAAGATCGCCGAGGCACAGGTGGAGCTGTCGCTCCAGCACCCGGAGATCGGCGAGGCCTTCCGCGCTTATCTGAAAGAATTCTGCAAGACGCTGTAACGCATCTGCACAAAAATCCCCTTCCGCATGGTCCTGCCGCGCGGAAGGGGATTTTTTGTTTTACCGGCTCCTGTGCCGGGAGGTCTTTTCAAATTTCAGGCCCGGCTTTGCCCCGGACGCCTTGCGGCGTTTTTGGGGGCGCAGGGCGTAGAAGTAGCCGAACCCCGTGCCGCAGATGCCGCCCACGATGTGCATGAAGTTGGCGACATTGTCATGCACGAAGACGATATCGTACACCTGCTGGCCCAGATACAGCGCCGCCACCAGCAGCATCGTGACCGGGATGCCGCCCGAAAAACCGGACAGCGACGCCAGCATGATGAGCATGAACACGATGCCGGAAGCGCCCAGCAGGGCCGTGCGGGGGAAGAGCGCGCATTGCAGCACACCGGACACCAGCGCCGTGAAGACGATGCCCTCCAGCAGCGGGATGCTGCCGTATTTTTCCTCCATCGGCGGGCCGATGACGAGGAGCAGGAGCATATTGTTCAGGAAATGATCCCAGCTGGCATGGCCCAGCACATGGCCGAACAGCCGGACATAGAACAGCGGATCTTTGAACGAGGAGCGGTAGACGCAGAACAGGTGCATGGTCGTCCAGCCGTTCGTCCACTGGCCCAGAAAGAGCACCAGGAGCGACAACAGAAAAAAGGTGAGGATCACCGGGGAATTGTATTGCAGCTGCAACGTAAATTTAGCACGTTTCGTAATGGCTTCATCCTTTCGCGGCCCGCGGAGGCCGGGCATTTTTTACTTCCGGCAGGGCCGGCGCCCTGCATTTCCGTTCGTTTTCTCTTTGCCGAACGTTTGAGAAAAGCGTTTTCAGTATATCATGTTTTTCCGTTCCCGAAAAGCCCCGCCCCGGCATTTTTTGCGTCCGGGCAGGCAGCATTTTCTGCCCGGCCCCTGTGCACTGCGCATTGACAACGCCCCGCAACTCCGCTACACTATGGATATCGAATATCCCGGCATCTGCGGGGCAGAAGATCCCCCGCAAAAACGAAAGAAGGTCTCCCCTTTGGCAACGGAAGCAAAGCTCCGGCAGCTGGCAGAAAGCGGCTGCCCGGTCTACTATTTTTATTCCAGCGAGCGGTATCTGGTGCGGCAGGCCGTGGCGGCTGCCGTGCGGCTGCTCTCGGCCGACAGCGACGAAGAAACCACCGTGCTGGACGGTGCCGCCCCGGAGCTGGAACAGCTCATCATGGCGGCGGGCACCATCTCATTTTTCGGCACCCGGCGCGTGGTGGTCCTGCCCGAACTGGACCCCGCCGCCTATGGCGACAAGGATCTGGATGCGCTGTGCGAAACGCTTTCCAGCCTCGAAAATGCCGTCGTCGTGCTGGGCAGTGTGTTCCCATTGGAGCGCGGCAAGCTCAAGACCGGCAAGCGGGCGCAGAAGCTCACCGCTGCCTGCAAAAAGCTCGGCTATGCCGAAGAGCTGGCCAAACCCAAGCCCTACGAGCTCAAGGTGATGATGATCGAGCGGGCCAAAGCGCAGGGTGCTACCCTGCCCGAAGGCGCCGCCACTGCCCTGCTGGAGCGCTGCGGTGAAGACCCCTTCCTGCTGGAAAACGAGGTGGACAAACTCTGCGCCCTCTCCGGCTACCAGACCGTCACTGCGGCCATGGTGGCTGAGATGGGCACCGTGAGCCTGGAGGCCGATGTCTTCGAGATGACCCGGATGATCACGGCCAAAAACGCCACCGGGGCCTGCAAAAAATTACAGGCTCTGCTCCGGCTGCAACAGGAGCCCATCGCCATCACAGCGGCACTCATCGGCAGCTATGTGGACCTCTACCGGGTCAAGCTGGGCAGCGCCAGACGCAAGAGCTACAGCACCGTTTTCAAGGAGTTCGGCTACAAGGGCAGCGATTACCGGCTCAAGCGCTCGGCCGAGACCGCCAGTCACTACACCCTCGGCCAGCTGGAAGCCTGTTTACAGGTCCTGCTGGATCTGGACAGATCATTGAAAAGTCAGCCTGTGGACGCAGAGGTGCTGCTGGAAGCGGCCCTCTGCCGTCTGGCGCTGGCGGGGAGCGGACGATGAGCGAACGAGAACTTCTCCACACCGACCGGGTGCTGGTGGTGGAAGGCAAATACGATGCGGCCCGCCTTTCCCACCTGACGGACGCGCTGATCCTTCTGACCGACGGATTCGGCATTTATAAGGATAAAAAGCGCCAGCAACTGTTCAAGGCGCTGGCAAAGAAAAACGGGCTCATCCTGTTCACGGATTCGGACGCCGCCGGGTTTCGCATCCGCACCTACATCACCAATCTGGTGGGGGCCGAACACGTGGTGCAGGCCTATGTGCCCGCCATCCACGGCAAGGAAAAGCGGAAGCCGCAGCCCGGCAAAGAGGGTTTGCTCGGCGTGGAGGGCGTGGACGACGCCATCGTGCTGCAGGCGCTCAAAGATGCCCTCGGTGCCGAGGCAGGCGCAGCTGCCCCCCGCCCGGAGGGCCGGGCCATCACCTATGCCGACCTCTACGATTGGGGGCTCTCCGGCACACCGGGCAGCGCCGAGCGGAAATATGCGCTGCTCAACGCCCTGGGCCTGCCGCCCCGCCTCTCGAAAAAGGAGCTGGTGGAGGCGCTGAACCGCCTGTACCGGTTTGAGGAACTGGATGCGTTCCAGGCGGAGTTTTTCGCTTCGGTGTGAAAGCACTCCGCGATGAAGGTCAAAATTTTTACCGGCATCCGCCCCACCCTTCCCGCAGCAGTTCCAGTGCGTGGGTCTCCAGGCGGGAAACATAGCTCCGGCTGATCTGCAGCAGCTTTGCTGTCTCCAGCTGGGTCAGCGGCGGTTGACCGGCCAGGCCATACCGCAGCAGGATCAGCTTCCGTTCCCGCGCCGGAAGCCCTTCGATGAGCTGCCGCAGCCGCTGGGCCTCGTCCTGCTGCTCACAGCTGTCCTCCATGCAGAAGCCGTCCTGCAGCACGTCCGAGAGGGTCAGTGCCGTGTCGTCCTTGCCCGCCTCCAGCGTTTCCTGCAACGACACGGTGGTCCCGCTTTTCCGCTCCCTCCGGAAGTGCATCCGAAGTTCATTTTCAATGCAGCGGCTCGCATAGGTCGAGAACCGTGCTTTCCGGGTGGAATCGAAGGTATCCACCGCCTTCATCAGGCCGATGGTCCCGATGGAGATCAGGTCTTCCTGGTCGCTGGGCTGGGCGTAGTATTTTTTCGCCACATGCACCACCAGCCGCAGATTGTGCCGGATGAGCGTTTCCCGCGCCGTGGGGTCGCCCGCCCGCAGGGCCGCAAAGGTCTCGACCTCTTCCCGTGCGCTCAGGGGCTTGGGGAAACTCCCCGCTTCCAGATGCAGCGCCAGCACCAGAAATTTCGTGGCAAAAAATTGCAGCAGAGTCAACAGCATACAACGCACCTCCCAAACTATGGTCCTCCTACACTGTATGAGCGGGGACAAACGGTTCAGAAGTTGTCTGCCTGCTGCACCTTCCTGTATCCTGTTCTTGCTGCAATCTGATTCATTGCAGTTTCAGCTTACAACAAAAAATGAGATAGGCCCCCTTTTTCTTCTGCTCCCATTGTGTAACATATCATTGACAAACCTACAACCCCCGGCGGCACCATCCTGTACAAAGCCTACGACGTGCTGGAAACTCTGACGCTGGACAAGCTCACCGCCCACAAGAAGCGTGAGCTGGCCATCACCTTTGGCGAACTGGTGTATGATGGCCAGTGGTTCAGCCCGTTGCGCAAAGCTCTGAATGCCTTTGTCACCGCCACACAGGAGCATGTCACCGGCAAGGTGCGTCTGGAACTGTACAAGGGCAACCTCATCAATGCAGGGGTCTGGTCGCCGTACTCTCTGTATCGTGAGGACATCGCTACCTTTGCCGCAGGCGGCGACTACAAGCAGAGCGATGCCACCGGTTTCATCAGCATCTATGGTCTGCCCACCAAGGTGCAGGCTATCGTAAGCAGCGAAAAAGAAGGGGAACGAAGTGGTTTACTCTGCGAATCAAAAAGGGAGTTCCGTCACGGACGAAGGTCCGGGCAGAACTCCCTTTGGTTTTATCGTATGCACCAGCGGATAACCAGTTTCGTTTCTTCTTTCTTCATTGCGCCGCCTCTCCTCACACTATTCCGTTTGCTTTGGTCGGCTCCGGGTACTTAATCAGGTCATACAGCTTGCCATATGTGCCAAGATCATGTGTTCCGGCAAGTTTCATACCCAGATGCACATATTTGTCGCACTTGCTTTTTGCATCCGTTTCCAGGATCACCGGCACGCCCAGCCGGTCGCCCTCGGCAAAGGCAAGGTCCAGCACCTTTCGCATATAGCCCTGCCCCTGATACTGCTCCCGCACACAGACAAGCCCAACGAAAATATAGGGTTTCTTTTCCTTGTCCATGCGGTCCTGCAGGGAGGCCCCGCCACGCTTGATGGCAATACCAAATTGCAGAAGGCGTTTCAGGGTGGAGTTGTGCAGCATTCCGCAGGCGATGGGCCACATGGTCTTGAGGCCCATCTTCTCCTTCGGCAACTTATAGGCGATATAGCCCTCGCCCCGCTCGCTGGTGGTATGTAGAAAACCGCCCCGCAGTACCCCGCGCACATAAGCACAGATATAGTTTGCAGTGGCCTCTTTCCCGGAAAAGGCAGCGGACATTCCCGTTTCCTCTCCGTAGTCATAATAGCCGAAAGCATGACCGATACCGTAAATTTCTTCCTCTGTTATCGACTTGACCAGCATCGCACGCTCCTCCTAATTTATTTTCTTTTTGTACCCGCAGTCGCAGTAGGGCCCGCCGGAGGCAAGGGTATACCGCCGCACAAAGTTCGTCACGCCGCCCGCTTCGCTCATGGTGTAGTCCAGATAGCACATAGCGGGTGTCAGGTCATACAGCCCCAGTTCCTTCATCAGCACACACATCCCCATGGGCATCCCTGCATACTTCATTGTCTGCCTCCAAATCCGATCTTCACGATCTGCATTTTCATTCCGTTGTCTCCAACCTTTGCAAGAAACCGGAAAAAGCCGCTGACGGAAGGGTCTTTCAAATCGTTGTACCCCAGCATATAGCCCCGGCTGGATACTTGCAAACGGCTGTCCCATGGGGAAAGCTCGCTTTTCGCATCCGAAACCGCGAAATATGCTCCCACATCCTTGATTTTCGCCGTCCTAAGCCACGTTTTGGCGATCATCTTCACTGCCGTACGGTTGGCGGCATCGAACACCAGCACCCCGCCGGGAAAAGCATCTGCCATCCCCTGCACCAGCGCCTTGACCTGCTCCGTCAGGAAGTAATAGAACACCCCGGAGGCAAAAAGCACCGCCCCGCCGGAGGCATCGATCTTGTCAAACCATGCGGGGTCTTTCAGGTCGCAGGGGATATTTTGCTCCCGCTCCCCGGCGGGCAGCAGCTGCTGCCGCAAGACGATCACATCCGGGAAGTCCAGATTGTAGATCTTGCATCTGCCGTTGTCGCAGGCTCTGCCGGTGTTATCCAGCCCACAGCCCAAATTGACCACCGCCGCGCTGGGATGGGTTTTCAGGTACGCCCGCACCTCAAATGCAAGGTCATTCTGCCGCATGGCGACCTCCAGCGCACCGAACCGCTGCATCAGGCTGCGGGAGTTTTTCTCCGCCTCTGAAAAGTCGTAGTCGATCTGGTCGATCAGATGCACCGCTGTTTCGTCCCGATAAAGGTTTGGATACAGCTCTGTGCACAGCTTCCGGGAATACAGTGGGAGGATCAGCGTCTCCTGCACGGTGTTTTTCTCGATTTTGTATTTCATAGGTTCCTCCCTGTTCTCCTCATTCTGCTTTTCGGCAGACAAACCACGCCATGCTCTTCACCGTTTCAAGTGTTACGGTTGCACTATTTCACCGCTTTCGCGCCGTAACGCACAGCCAGCCCTTTTTGTTTTTGTGGCTCTGAATCTTACAGAAGCCTGCCTGCTCCAGATATGCTTTCAGGGCAGTATCCGTGTAGATGGTCATGCCTTTGATGATCTGCGTCCATTTGTCGTCTTTTGCGGTTTCGCCGTTTGCTTCGTTGCAGATGAAAAAGACCCCGCTGGGCTTCAGCACCCGATAGACCTCTCGGAAATTCTGCGCAAGCTCTGGCCAGAAATAGACCGTTTCAAAGGCGGTCACCACATCAAACTGCTCCGCTTCAAACGGCAGCTCTGCCACACTTGCCTGCTGCACGGTACACCGTCCTGCCGCAATGGCACCCGCATTGACCTTACGCGCTTTTTCTACGCTGACAGCCGAATAGTCGATGCCCTGCACTTCGCCTTTTGGGCACAGCTTCAACAGCGTTTTGATGTTCGCCCCGCCGCCGCAGCCGCAGTCCAGCACCATGGCATCCGGGGCAGGCTGCAAAAAACGCAGCCCCCACGCCGCCATTGCGCTGTGGCCAAAGTTCATCATGGCAACCATAATCTTCCCGCCAAGACCTACGGGCTTGCGGGTGTTTTCAAAAAAGGACATAACGCCACCCTCTTTCTGTTTATCGTTCACAATGCAATACTTTTTACCAGATGCGCCCACTGCACCGGATGACAGGCCAGCAATTCCTCGTGCCGAAAGTTAGGTAAAGCTAACTTTCTGTTCTATAAAAAGCCGCTTCTCCGCGGTCCTTCTGCCAAAATAATACGCCCTGCTGTTGTCTCTGTCAAGGAGTTCAGGTATTTTCGGAGATTCCGAAAGAGATTTCGCTTTCGGGAACCCCCAACCGTCACCCCAGTGCCACATCCAGCACCATCATCACGCTGAAGCCCACCGCGAAAAATACCGTGCCAACGTTGGAGTGCTGCCCCTGCGACATTTCCGGGATCAGTTCCTCCACCACCACATACAGCATGGCTCCGGCAGCAAAGCTGAGCAGATAGGGCAACGCGGGCACCACGATGCCTGCCGCCAGAATCGTCAGCACTGCCCCGATGGGCTCTACGATGCCGGACAGTACGCCGCCCCAGAACGCCCGGCCTTTTTTCATTCCTTCCGCCCGCAGGGGCATGGAGATGATGGCACCCTCCGGGAAGTTCTGGATGGCTATGCCAAGGGAAAGTGCCAGCGCCCCGGCGGCAGTGATCTGAGCAGTCCCAGCAAGATACCCGGCGTAGACCACGCCCACTGCCATGCCCTCCGGGATGTTGTGCAGCGTCACCGCCAGAACCATCATAGTGGTGCGCTGGAGCTGGCTTTTGGGTCCTTCGGCCTGCAAACTGTTCTGGTGCAGATGGGGGATGAGATGATCCAGCAGCAGCAAAAACAGGATGCCCAGCCAGAAACCCACCGCCGCCGGGAAAAATGCCAGCCTGCCCAGATCCGCGGCCTGCTCCATAGCCGGGATCAGCAAGCTCCATACCGATGCCGCCACCATCACTCCGGCGGCAAAGCCGGTGAGGGCGCGCTGGATGCCGTCACGCAGAGAGTTTTTCAAAAAGAACACACAGCCCGCCCCAAGACTTGTGCCCAGAAAGGGGATCAAAATCCCCCAGAATGCGTCTTGTATCATGTCGTACCTCCTTACAGTTACATACAACTAACCACATAAAAAGTATACTGCGCTCCGGCAAAAAGGTCAAGGGCTTTGCGGTACTATAAGCTCAGTGAGACCCCTGCCTACTACATCACCGCATGGTATAACCTGCTGAGCGACAAGTGGGAGTTTGGCAAGGTCCACGCCACCGAGACCACCGTAGAGGGCACCACTGTGGAGCTGAATACCAACGGTCACCACGCCACCTACGAGGTGAAAATCTCCGGTTTTGATCTGGACTACAAGGCCAACAAGGTCTACGGCGTAGTTCTGACCACCGCCGATGGCAGTGAGTACGGCCTGCATCATGTGACCAATTTATTGAATTTACTGCAACATAATCTTGAAGTTTATGTAATGTATTTCGGTAACAAAGGTATTCAGCAAAGACCCTTTACGCTATATCATTTTTTGAGTAATTCCAATGCCCTGTCCATTGGTACGCAGTCTGCATATCGTTCAGGCCAGAGAAATTCATTATAGTAATGGTAAGCCTGTTCCCTAGTCATGTACTCATTGTCCTGCGTAGAATTTGCATAGGCAGGAACAATCATGTGTAAGCCATGCTCAAAACCAGCCTCTACCGTGGCATTGATACAGAAATCAGTCATAATGCCACAAATCATCACGTCTTTTTCTTCCTTTGCAGTCAGATACTCAAGCAGACCACTCTCTTTTTTGAACGCACTGCATACGGACTTGATAAACCGTTTTTCATCAGGCATCGGTTGAAACTCGGAATAAACCTCAAACTCATCATCCCCGATAGAGAATCCGGTATCAGGTCCATCATCATGCTGTACATAAATAACTTCTATGCCTTGTTCTCGAGCTGCTCCAATCAGCTTTTTGATATTACCAACAAACTTTCTGAACTCATATAAGCGTTCATCCACGATACCATTCTGTGCATCTACAACCAATAAAACCATGAATAATCTCTCCTTTTTGCTTTGATTCAAATAAACTAAATTCGTATATTATAATAGAGCGTAACTTCTGCTTCATACACCGATTCTGTATGAGAATCAAATAGCACCCCTTCCACTAAATCAAACTGCCCCGGATTCTCCTGCAGAAATCTGGCAGCTGTACGTACCGCAATCTTTGCTGCAAGCTCCACCGGAAAACTATATACCCCTGTTGATATGGAAGGAAATGCAATAGACCTGATTCCATTATCCCTAGCCAGCTTCATAGAATTAAAATAGCGGTTAGCAAAAAGCTCCTCTTCTCTATTCCTTCCACCATTCCATATCGGTCCCACAGTATGTATCACATAATGCCGTGGCAAACAAACAAGATCTTCTTCATCTTACTCTCCCAGCACCTCGCCCAGTGCCAGAACAGCGTTGCGGACGCACTCCGGGCACGGGCACAGCGGTGCGCCGTTCTCTATCCCCTTCAGATCCTTGCAGATGGTAGCACCGCACTTTTCCTGAAAGTTTTGCAGCAGTTCCTTGGAAATGCGGGGTGTGCCCTTGCCGTCGGTAACAATGCCCGCCACCATCACAGCGCCGATCAGTGCGCCGCAGGTGCTCTCCATGCAGCCCATGCCGGCGGCATAGCCTGCGCCCAGTTTCATCAGGGTATCGGCATCCACCGGCAGCTTGTCCTCAAATGCCTTCAGCACCGCCTGTGCACAGTTGCACTGTCCAGTAGCTTTCCATGCAGCAGCCTGTGCCGCCCGTTCTTCGATGTTCATTTTACAGTCCTCTTTCTTTGATGAATCGTAGTTTATTCGACATTATCATAAAATTCCTGTAACACTGTTGCCAATTCCTCCGGAGATTCTATGTTTGCTTCATGACCTGCTTTCAGAAGTTCATGGAAGTGGGAATCGCTCAAATAACTGGCAAGTTCCTTTGAGGCTTTTTTGTTTGCGTTGTCCTTTTCCCCACAAACGATCAATGCCGGACAGGACACCTTACATAATGAATCCCTGAAATCCAATTCCGTCATCGTACCGCACAAACTGATCACATCAGCTTTTTTGAATCCAAATTGCTTGAACATTGTATTCGGCAGAAAGCGGAACAGCATATTCTGGAATTTCAATAATTTTTTAGGCATTTTGTATTGTGCCGCAATTAACACCAGTGCCTTCACTTTATTCGGATGGTCTATCGCATAATTAAGTGCCAGAACAGCACCCAAGGAAAGCCCGCACAAGACGATTTCATCCTGTTCCTTATCACACTCTCCTGAAAATGCAGCATACAGTTCCCCATAAGTGGCCGCTTTGTCCTCCAGCATCTCTGCCAAACTCAAGCAGACGCTGCTGTCCGAGACCTTCGTTTCTTTTATTACTCTGTCCCAACTGTCTGGTTTTTGTCCCAACCCATGTAAGTATAAAAACTTCATCTAATTTCCGCTCTCCTTCAGGCGTCCTGCTGCTTCCTTTCCAGCGCTTCAAAGTGATACCGGGGCGGTATCCCCTGCCTTGATGCAGGTATTCAGGTCGTAAAGCGGCATCTCCAACCCTTCGGCAATGCGCCGCGCCAGATACCGGCTGTTGCCGGTTCCCGAAAAATATAGTACCATGGTCATTTCCTCGTTTTTGCGTGTTTTTTAGATGTCTGTCTGCCCGGCAAACTGGAATTTATCTTTTTCTTCCTAAATATCGGCATACTTTTGATTTGTATTGCAGGTACTCATTTCCGAATG
>ENA-UERN01000214-UERN01000214.1-human-gut-metagenome-genome-assembly--contig:-NODE-214-length-73231-cov-23.102168_pt1 | contig 73231 bp, 61 predicted proteins | sample MGYA00242950_ERZ507950 | MGnify/ENA primary metagenome ERZ507950 (study PRJEB26167, sample SAMN06115515) | human gut metagenome | host: Homo sapiens | place: China:Ningxia | collected 2014-11-26...
GGGCTGCTGGGCGGCATTACCGGCATCTTTATCAGCTCCAAGGGTCATGGGCTGTTGTGGCCCTATTCCCTGATGCAACTCGGAATGAACTCCAACAGAAGTGCGGATGCTCTGGCTGGCAGCTACGGGCTGTTTGCCTTCAGCTGCATCTTCTGGCTGGGGACGATGTTCCTTCTGGCATGGCTGCTTTTACGCCGGGAGGATGTGCGGGCGTAAGGCACGGCAGCGCATGATGATTCCCAAAAATGACCCTGTGACACAATTTTCGCATCGTTGACAGACAGAAAAACCTCCCCATGCAGTTGCCCTGCACGGGGAGGTTTTTTGTTATATAGGAATAGGGATGCTGCCTTAGCGCTTATACTTTGCGGCGGTCTGCAAGCGCTGCATGGCACGATCCAGCGCAATTTTGCTCTGGTAATATTCGTGCATGCTCTGCTTATGCTGCAAGCGTTCCTCGGCGCGGATGCGGGCGGCCTCGGCACGGTTCTTGTCGATGTCCTCCGGGTTCTCGGCACTGTCCACCAGAACCATCACATAGGCGGGGGTCACTTCAGCAATGCCATCGCCCACCAGCACATCCCGGGCCTTGCCGTCCACTACAAAGTGGAGGATGCCCATGTGCAGTGCCACCAGAACCGGGTTATGCCCGGCCTGTACGCCGTAGATGCCATCGCTGATGGGCAGGGTGAGATCCTCGCAGTCGCCCTGATAGAACTCGCCGCTGGATGCTGTGATGCTCAGCATGAACTTGTTCATCAGACGGCACCGCCCTTTTCCTCAGCCAGCTTCTTTTCTGCCTTTTCGCGTGCTTCCTCCAGCGTACCTACGTTGAAGAATGCCCACTCCGGCAGGTCATCGGCCTTGCCGTCCACAATGGCGGCAAAGCTGCGCACGGTATCCTTCAGGGGCACATACTTGCCCTTGAGGCCGGTAAAGTTCTCAGCCACGGCAAAGGGCTGGGACAGGAATTTCTGCAGCTTGCGGGCGCGCATGACGGTCAGCTTGTCGTTCTCGTCCAGCTCGTCCATGCCCAGAATGGCAATGATGTCCTGCAATTCCTGATAGCGCTGCAGAATAGACTGCACCTTGCGGGCTACGCGGTAGTGCTCCTCGCCGACGATGTCCGCTTCCAGAATGCGGGAGGTGGAGGCCAGCGGGTCCACAGCCGGGTAGATGCCCTGCTCCACGATCTTACGGGACAGCACGGTGGTGGCGTCCAGATGGGCAAAAGTGGTGGCGGGGGCGGGGTCGGTCAGGTCATCGGCAGGCACATAGACGGCCTGCACCGAGGTGATGGAACCGTCCTTGGTAGAGGTGATGCGCTCCTGCAGAGCGCCCAGCTCGTTGGCCAGCGTGGGCTGGTAGCCCACGGCAGAGGGCATACGGCCCATCAGGGCCGAGACCTCGCTGCCGGCCTGCACGAAACGGAAGATGTTATCAATGAACAGCAGCACGTCCTTGTGGGTCTCCTCACGGAAGTACTCTGCCATGGTCAGGCCAGTCTCAGCCACGCGCATACGGGCTCCCGGGGGCTCGTTCATCTGACCAAAGACCAGTGCGGTCTTGTCCAGCACGCCGGAGGCGTTCATCTCGCCCCACAGGTCGCAGCCCTCGCGGGAGCGCTCGCCCACGCCGGTAAAGATGGAGTAGCCGCCGTGCTCGGTAGCCACATTATGGATCAGCTCCTGGATCAGCACGGTCTTGCCCACGCCGGCACCGCCGAACAGGCCGATCTTGCCGCCCTTGGCGTAAGGAGCCAGCAGGTCGATGACCTTGATGCCGGTCTCCAGAATTTCAGTTGCGGGCTTCTGCTCTGCAAAGCCGGGTGCCTTGCGGTGGATGGGCCAGTGCGGCAGCTCGTCCACGGCGCCCTTGCCGTCAATGGGGCGTCCCAGCGGGTCGAACATACGGCCCAGTGTGCCCTCGCCCACAGGGGCGGTCAGGCCGTGGCCGGTAGCTTCCACCGGCATTCCCTTGCCCAGTCCCTCGCTGGCAGAAAGCATGATGCAGCGCACCGTGGTCTCGTTGACGTGCTGCGTCACCTCCATGGTGCGCTCGGTGCCCTCTGCGGTCACGGTAAGCGCCTCCTGCAGGGCAGGCAGCCTGCCGGCGGTGAACTGCACATCCACCACGGGGCCTGCTACGCGAATAATAGTTCCCTGTATCATTTGGATTGCCTCTTGTCAAATCTTGTTTGTCCAACGAACCCTCTCAGTCATCGCGTAGCCGTCAACTGCCCTGAAACCTCCCCCTTCGGGGGAGGTGGCACGCCGTCAGGCGTGACGGAGAGGGTTTTCCTTTATTATGTCCGATCCTGCACGGCAGCTGCGCCGCCGATGATCTCGGTGATCTCCTGCGTGATGGAGCCCTGACGGGTGCGGTTGTATTCCAGCTGCAGATCCCGGATCATGTCATTGGCGCTCTTGGTGGCAGAATCCATAGCGGTCATGCGGGCGCTCTGCTCGGCGCAGAAGCTCTCGGTCATGGCACCAAAGATCATGCCGTGCATATAGATGGGTGCGATCTGCTCGAACACCGTCCATGCGTCCGGCACCAGTTCCACCTCGCCCTTGGGGTCACCCAGACCCTTGGGAGCAGGCTGCAAATACCGCCGGTCCAGCGGCAGCAGACGCTCCATGACAGGCTCACTGGTAAGGGCGTTCTGGATCTTGGTGTAGACGATGTAGATCTCGTCCAGCTTGCCGGACTTGAAATCGTCAATGGCGTCCACCGTGATGTCGCGGGCACGCTGCAAAGTGGGTGCGGTTGCGCTATAGCGGAATTCCTCCACAAGGCGGGGGTCCCGGTGGCGCAGGGCGCGGTAGCCCACCTGACCGATGACATAAAAGCGGTCGTTGGGGTCTGCGTGCTCCCGCAGAAACTTGAGCAGGTTCTGGTTATAAGCACCTGCCATGCCCTTATCGGCAGTAAGCACCAAATACGCCCGCCGGGGGTTTTCCAGATTCCGCTCATGGAAGAAGGGGTGCTCCGGCTCCTCCGGCAGATGCGGCACAACACGGGAGATGGTATCCCGCATACGGTTGAAGTAAGGGGACACATTCTGGTAATTCTGCCGTGCCTTGCGCAGCTTGGACGAAGAGATCAGGTACATGGCATTGGTGATCTTCATGGTATCCTGAATGCTCTCGATGCGCTCCTTCAGCAGCTTACTGGACGACATGGTCATTGCCTCCCGCATAAGCTTTCCAAGCGTTCAGGATGGCGTCCACCCGGTCGGGCTCCAGCTTGCCGTCGGCATCGATCTTCTGCATGGTGCCGGAGACGTCTGCGCGGAACTGCCGCACAAAGGCAGCGGTCTTTTCCCGCTGTTCTGCGGTGGGCAGAGTGTCCAGCAGGCCGTGAGAGGCCAGCACCAGAATAACCACCTGCTCGGCATCGGACTTGGGCTGGCACAGCGGCTGCTTGAGCATTTCCATCAGTGCCTTGCCGTGCTCCAGCTGGCGGCGGGTCTCGGCGTCCAGATCGGAGCTGAACTGCGCAAAGGATTCCATCTCCTTATACTGTGCCAGCTCGATACGCAGGTTTGCGTTGGCCTTTTTCATGGCCTTGGTCTGGGCAGCGCCGCCCACACGGGAAACCGACAGACCCACGTTGACAGCCGGACGATTGCCGGCGTTGAACAGGGCGCTCTCCAAGAAGATCTGACCATCGGTGATGGAGATGACGTTGGTGGGGATGTAGGCCGAAACATCGCCGGCCTGCGTCTCTACGATGGGCAGTGCGGTGATAGAGCCGCCGCCCAGATCATCCCGCATACGGCAGGAGCGCTCCAGCAGACGGGAATGCAGGTAGAACACATCGCCGGGGTAGGCTTCACGGCCCGGGGAGCGGCGCAGCAGCAGCGAGATGGCACGGTAGGCCACTGCGTGCTTGGACAGATCATCATAGACGATGAGAACGCTCTTGCCCTTGGCCATGAAATACTCGGCCAGTGCAGTGCCCGCATAGGGGGCGATGTACTGTAGCGGGGCAGAATCCGATGCGGTAGCTGCCACGATGGTGGTATAGTTCATAGCGCCATGCTTTTTCAGATCCTCGGCCACGCGGGCGATGGAGGAAGCCTTCTGACCGATGGCAACATAGATGCACAGCACATCCTTGTCCTTCTGGTTCAGGATGGCATCGGTAGCAATGGAGGTCTTACCGGTCTGGCGGTCGCCGATGATCAGCTCACGCTGACCGCGGCCGATGGGGAACATGGAGTCGATCGCCAGAATACCGGTGTGCAGCGGGGTGTCCACGCTCTGGCGCTCCAGAATACTGGGTGCCTGCTTCTCAATGGGGTTGTAGCCCTCGGCCTCAATGGGGCCTTTGCCGTCGATGGGCTCGCCCAGCGGGCTGATGACACGGCCCAGAAAAGCATCGCCCACCGGGATACCGGCGCGCTTGCCGCTGCGGGTGACCATGGTGCCCACACCAACGGTCTCGGCACCATCGAACAGCATAACGCCCAGCTGTTCCGGCTCCACGCTTTCCACCATACCCTTGGCACCGTTTTCAAAGGTGACGATCTCGCCGTACACGGCGCGGTTCATGCCGTCAATGTGCACGATGCCATCGGCAGAGGAGATGACCACACCGCCCTCTGCGGAGGTCTCGGCTGGCTTGTAGTCTTCGATGCGGGTCTTGAGGGTAGCCAGCGAGGGCTTGCCCTCCATCATTTTATCCAGCTGATGACGGCCGGAATTGTCGAACACGCGGTCGCCCACCTGCAGGACATAGCCAGAAAGCAGGCTCTCGTCCACAGTAATGTTCAGGATGACTTCCGTGGCATCATACAGCTTTTTGATCTCCGACTTGATGCGGTCCAGATCTTTTTCGCGGAGCTTATGGGCACAGCGCAGGCTGGCCTTGACGATGCGGTTATCCGCAAAAAATTCACGACTGAATTCAGTTGCCATTGCCTGCACCTGCTTTCTGCAGCAGATCGTCCAGCAGCTGATCATCATCCTGGGCGGTCAAATTATGTTTCAAAAGCTTTTCGCACATGGAGCGTGCCAGTGCCGTAGCCTGTGCATCTGCTTCCCGCAGCTTGTTCTGGCGCTCGATCTCCACAGCAGCCTTACCGGCAGCCACGATCTCATCGGCCTGCTTCTGCGCATCGGCCAGCAGCTGCTGCTTTTCCACCTCGGCCTGCTTCTCGTAGGCTTCGCGGCGGGCTGCGGCTTCGTTGTCCACATTACGCAGCTTGTCCTGTGCGGTCGTAAGCGCTGCGGCAGCCTCGGTCTTGGAGGTCTGTGCCGCTGCAATGTCTGCCTCGATCATCTTCTGGCGCTGATCCAGCACGTTCTGGATGGGCTTGAACAAAAACTTGCGCAGCAGCACATACAGGATCAGGACATCCACCACGGTCCACAGCAGGTTCAAATCCAACTTCAGCATTCGTCCACGCCTCCGTTACTGGCCCAGGAACAGGATGATCAGCAGTGCAACGACGAAGCCGAAAATTGCGGTACCTTCTGCCAGAGCAGCGCCCAGCAGCAGGTTCGTCTGAATCTTACCGGAAGCCTCCGGCTGGCGGGAGATGGCCTCCGTTGCCTTACCCGTTGCAATACCAATGCCAATACCGCCGCCAATACCGGTCAGCGCTGCAATGCCAGCGCCCAGAGCTACCAAACCACTCATAGTTCTATCTCCTTTGTAATTACAGTTTAAAATGTGTTGTTTATTCCTCGCCGCCGATGCTCTCTTTCATAAACAGTGCGGTCAGGAACACGAAAACATAGGTCTGGATCAGACCATCGAACAGGTCAAAATACAGGCTGAACACCGCCGGGACGAACACCGGCACCACCAGCTTGAGCAGTTCCATGATAACGAACGCGCCCAGCACGTTGCCGAACAGTCGCATACACAGACTGGTGGGGCGAATGGCGATCTCGAGGATGTTCATGGGGGTCATGATGGGGGTAGGGGCTGCAAGGCTCTTAAGAAAGCCCGCGCCGCCCCGGGCGCGAACGCCTGCATACTCGATAAGCACGATGCTCATCAGCGCCAGTGCAGCGGTCACATCCAGATCCTTTGTGGGGGGCTTTACGCCGAACACACCGATCACGTTGGAGCAGGCAATGTACAGCGCCACGGTCATCAGGTAGGGCACATAGCGGATGCCCTCCTTGCCCAGCAACCCTTCAAAGAAGTTTTTGCCAAGGGAGTACAGCGCTTCCAGTGCTGCCTGACGCTTGCTGATGTGATCCACCTTCAGGTTGCGGGTAAGCAGGATGGAGCCCACCACCAGCAGCAGCATGATCACCCAGCTGATGACCACCGATTCCGGGATCTGCAGCGAGCCGACCTTGACATACTCCACGGTGAGTTCTTCCATCAGAGCCTGCGTCAATTTGTTCATTTGCTTTTCCTCCTTCCTGCAGGGATAGGGGTCTGCGGGCGGGAGCCGGGTGTGCGGCAGATCCCCGGCCGAGGATCTGCCGCACACCTTTGCTCCGCGCCCCTTCACACCTTCTTATCGCGCGAAGAAAAGACCATTTACCGTGAAAAAAGCAAGGAAGGCGCTGCCCAAATGCTGTCTGCGCCCTCCCCTTTCTTTGTCGGTTTCGTCTTTTTTCGTTGTGTATAATAGTACGATTGCACAAAATTGGCAAGGGTATTTGTGCACATTCTACATTTTACCCGGTAGCATTGCACCAGTAAAACAAAACTGTTGTACAGAGTGCACAATTGCAAGTTAAAAAAGCATATAATCTGTACAATTTTCTTGGTTTTTCCAGTGCTTTGCAGGCGTATTCTGCCGGTTTTGGGAAATATTTCCGCAAAAATAGCCGTACCGTATAGCTTTTATATATCAGGTATATAAAAAACGTATAGGTATCTTCCCCGGTATGTTTTGGTGGCATCTTATGTATATTCCTTATACATATTTATTATAGAATCGCAGACAAACCGCTTATGCGCCCTGCTTTTCCCCACGGCGGAACACCAGCCGGAAAATGGCACGGGCAAGCGGGCCGCAGTACAGCATCTGCCAGCACAGCGCCATGGGCATATTGCAGCCCCAAGTATGTACCCACATCCCAAAGCTCGGCTCTTTGAACAGCAGCGTTGCGACCAGACTCATCACCGGGCACATGATACACACGATCATCAGCGAGATAGCGTAGGTGATGAACTGCGGGCGGTCTGTGGGGCGCATAAACAGGAATGCCAGTTTCGTGGCCAGCTTTTCCACCACAAAAAATTCCAGCACAAAGGCCACCGGCACCATGATCGGCATTTCGTGCAGAGCCATAACAAAGGTGGCGTTGGTCACACCGCCGGTGTTCAGCGCCACATTGTAGACGATCATGCCATAGACCATAATAGCGGCCATGACAATGGTAAAGAAAATACGTTCCGGTAAAGTTTTAGGCATTTTGATTGATTCTCCGTTTCTTTTTATGTAAATTTTCGCCGCAAAAAAGCCGTCCCGCGAAATTTTCATCTCGCGGGACGGCGGCGACTACCATTCATTGGCGCTATTTTAGCACAAATAGAACCGGCGCATAATACCTTGCGGGCACTTTCTCCCCTTTTGTGGAAAATCCTTCACAAACGACCCGGAACTTCTGGGCAATTTTTCCGCACCGCCGCAGGTTTCAACATTGCACAAAAACAAAATCCATTCTTTGTGCGGTCTGCCAATAGACAAATCGTGCTTCTTCCTGTATAATTAAGCCAGAAACCAGAGAAGTACAGCAGAAGTTCAAAAGCGAACTAATCCCGCTGACTTTAAGAAGAAAGGAGCGAAGACCGATGGTTGATATGGAACCCGCACAGCAGGGACAGGCTGTCGGGGTTCGCTGAGAAGCAAAATAGAGGCTCACCACAAACGGGATGTTTCCCCCGTATAAAAACACAAAAACAGAGCCGGTCTTGAGCATCAATAATGCGATAACACGACAACCTGTCGATTCAATTCTTCCCCAGAGCGTTCAGATAGATCCGCTGGAGATGATTCTTATGAAAGTATCAATGTTCCGGAGAACCTTATTTGAATAGCTGAAAAGGAGTTCTACCAATGTACTAAGTAAGACGCTCCCCTTGCAAATCTAACTCGAAAGAATGTGGTAATATGAAATTCATCCTCATGAACCGTTTGCCGCAGTCCAACAGTTGAGAAAAGGGTTAGTCCAATGTACAGTTGATTTTCATCCCCTTGCAAAGCACCTAAATTCTGAAGAAACGTTTCTAAGGAGAGTCACCCTATGAAACCCGTATTCCGAAAATGAGGTCACCAAGGAGAAGAGGCTTATGACTCCGAAGAAGTAAGTATCCAGCCGGACGAGGGCTTGCAACCGCCTCGTCCGGCTGGTTTTCTTTTGTACTGTTTCCACTATTCGCTTCCCCTCGATTTGTGCAAAATTCACGCAGGAAGGTTGAATGCCGTCCTTGTATTTTTGTCCCCCTTTGTTATAATATGGTAAAAGATGGGAGGTGCATTTTATGCAGCTGACGTTTGGCTGGTACAACATCCTTGAGCTTTTGTTCTGCCTTGTGGCGCTGTGGATGGGCATCCGCGACCTGCAGGGCAAAGACCCGCTGATCCACATCTTTTTCAACCAATATGACCGCGACCCGGAATACCGCGCCATGTGGCAGAAGAAAAACGGCGTGTGGGAGATCTTCAACGCAATGGTTCTTGCTTCTTCGCAGTTTCTGGGCAACTTCCCTACCCTGAGCAACGGGGTACGCACCATTACAGTCATCGTTGATGTGATCTACCTGATTTTGTACGAGATCTGGGAGCACAGCGCGGACTGAACCGCCGGGAGGTAGCTATGAACCTGAACCTTTCCACTTCAGACTGGCTGGACGCAGCACTGGGCGTATTGTTTTTATACCGCGGCATTCGGGACTTGTACAATGGCACCGGCACCGGTTGGAGCAATGAGGACGAAAAGAAGCACTTCCACAGACCCTTCGGCATCCTGTCGCTCCTTTGCGGTGCGCTCTGGCTGGTCAACATTTTTCTACCTAGAGCAGAGCCGCTGCACTCCATTTTAATGGTCGTGACGCTCGTGTTCTGCGTTGCGTTGCTGATTTCCAGTCTGTGCTACAATATGAGCAAGGACGACAAAAACAAAAAGTGAGGTTTTTTATGGAAGTCATCGGCGCAATTTTAGTCGCGCTTTTCGGCATCGGGTTCGGCATTTTTATGGCGCTGCAGCCGGAGGATGCCATTGCCTTGCGTTCCCGCAGGCGTTATACGCAGGTGCCCGAACCTACGGAGGAGTACATCCGGCTGACCCGGTTGGAGGGTATCGTAGTTTCGGTGCTCTGTGCTGTGCTTTTGGTGGTGCTGCTGTTCGCACCCAAATAAGACTTTGCAGCTTCCCTCTTGCGGATTCTTTCTCGTCCTGTTACAATGAGAAAAAACGCAGGAGGTTTTTTTGTTATGGTCAAGCACGTTATTCTCTGGCAGCTGAAGGACGAGCTGTCCGCCGAGGAAAAGGCCGCCGTCAAGGCTGGCATCAAAGAGGGGTTGGAAAGCCTTTCCGGCAAAATTCCGGGGCTTGTGGACATCCATGTCAACATTGATGCTCTCCCCTCCTCCAACGCCGACCTGATGCTGGATACCACCTTTGAGAGCGCTGAGGCGCTCAAGGGCTACTCCACCCACCCGGCGCATGTGGCAGTGGCAAACAGCAAGGTGCGTCCCTACTACAAAAACCGCGTCTGTCTGGACTACGAGGTGTAAGGCATCAAGGCAGGAGGATGATTTAAGCTGCCCTCCGCGTATGCTCTGGGCTTTTTCAGCGGAATAGTGATTTTTTAATTTCGGCATCCCGGAGCGTCTGCGGACGCTCCGGGATGCCATTTTATGGAATGAACTTACGCAAAAAGGGTCATTGCACAAACCGTGCAATGACCCTTTTTATGTTTTTCTTTTACTGTAGGCGCGGAATAAGCTCTTCCCGCAGAATACGAACATCCTCCTCTGTTCGGATGGCATCAAGCTGTACCAGCAGATTCAGCTGATCTGTTGCCGCATCGTAGCAATACAGACTTGTAGTATCCATTACCAACATCGTATTCTGCCATATCCGTTCCTGCCGCAGAACGCGTTCCTCCCGCAGGTCTGCCCACTCTGCATGACAGTATTTTTTCAGCTGGTCGTGCAGATGCTGTTCGGCCTGAACATTGAGCTTTATCTCCACAAAGCACCATTTTCCACCCAATTTGACCGCATTATCGGCAAACCCGGTACGTTTATCATCCCTATGACACGCACATTCTGAAAAGAACTTTTTCTGATCTCCCAGCACGCGCAGAAAATAGTCCACATAAAACCGCCGGAACTGAATTTCCAACGTAAACAATCGGCGATATGTCTGTGTGACTTCAAGCCAATTTTCTGGGTTGATCTTTTGCAGCGGAAGCGGGATTGCTCTGCTCTCCAGCAGATATGGCGGCAATTTATTTCCGATTGCAAGTAATGCTTTCAGACGCTCAAAGTCACTTCCCACCACAGGCGTGATAGCACTTTGGCGTGAAACGAAAATAAAATCTGAAAACTCAGAAATATCTACTGGGCACGGCAGCAAGCATATTTCATCTATTTTCGCAAATATCCTACGGCTTGTTATAAAATTTATATTCAGTTGCAGTTCCTCTTCCTCGCTCATACCGGGATGCGCATCGTAAAACGGTTGCTCTGCAACTTTTCCAATCGCCAATATTTTTCCGCCGTACTTTTGGTAAAGTAAGCGTGCCCGCTGCAACGCATTCCAAAGTCTCTCATATTCTCTTTGCGATAGATGTTCTTTTTCTTTTTTCAATGCGGTCTCCAAACGGCGGATATTCTGAATGGCCGTTTTTGCATGAAAAAACAGTACAATATCACCGGGAACCGTCCACTTAGGCACTGTCCACTCCACCCACTCTGAACACATTAAGACTTCAGCATCAAACTGGTCGGCATAATGGTCAAGTTCTTCCACGTTCTTAGGGAAACTCACATTGTTTAAATAAGCTTGCACATTCATCCTGTTGTTCACCCTCCCCTCCTCATTTTAACGGTTCTGCTAAGGATTTACAAGTCCAAGAAGCCACACCAGCTGCCATGCTACGCAAAAAGGGTCATTGCACGGTTTGTGCAATGACCCTTTTGCTATCAGGCGATGCTGAACTTACTGAACGAACTCCACGGTGTACTCAAAGCCGTACTCTTCCTGCAGCTTCTTGACCTCGGGCTCGCAGTCCTCGATGAAGGTGGGAGCGTAAACAGAAGCGCCGTTGTGTGCCTTCTTGTAGTCCTCCACGATCTGCTGCAGCTTTGCCCAGCCCTCGTTGGCCTTGTTCTGGTCGATGCTGTCGGGGAAGTTGATGATGAACTCGCGGTGTTTGGGAATACGTGCCTTCATAATAGTGATCTCCTTATTCTTATCGTTTTCAATAAATCAGCTTTTTATTCAGAAGCGGAGCGCTTTGCCCCGCGACCTGCGGAAAAACGGTTACAGCCCGAACACCCTGCGGGCGTTTGCGGCGGTGGCGCAAAACACCTCTTCCGGGGCAAGCGCTTTGCGCTGGGCGATGTACGCGCCCACATAGCGGATAAGGGAGCTGTCACAGCGGGTGCCGCGCACCGGCTCCGGTGCCATATAGGGGCAGTCGGTCTCCAGCACGATGGCATCCAGCGGCAGGGCGTCGATGGCCTTGGCAGCACGCTTGGCACCATTAAAGGTGCAGGCACCGCCAAAGCCGATGTACAGCCCCTGTGCCGCCAGCTGTACGGCATCCTCGGCGCTGCCGGAATAGCAGTGCACGATGCCCTTGGGACGGTACTTTTTGAGCAGGGCGTAGACGTCTGCGTGCGCCTGCCGGTCGTGCACGATGATGGGCTTGTCCAGTTCCAGCGCCAGCCGGATCTCGGCTTCAAACAGTGCCAGCTGGGCGTCCTTGGGCACAGGCCAGTGGTAGTCCAGCCCGCACTCCCCTACCGCTACCACCTTGGGGTCATCGTAGTAGGGCATCAGGGCCTGCATCTCAGCGGCCCAGTCGCCGCCGTATACCGACACCGTGGGCGCGGGGCCGTCCTCGCCGCAGTCGGCGGCGGGCAGCAGGCTTTCCGGGTGGATGCCAATGGCTGCCACCACCCACGGGTAGCGGTGCGCCAGCTCCAGCACCCGGGGCGCATCCCCGGAGTGGGTGGCCTGTTCGCACACGCCTACCACGCCCTTGTCGGGCAGGCTGTCCAGCAGTGCAAAGCGGTCGGCGTCAAAGGCGCGGGCACTGTAATGGGCGTGGGTGTCAAAAATCGGTCCGGTCATACCTTCTCCTTTTGGGCAGGGGCTTTATTCACCAGCCAGATGCCCACGCACACGAACACCAGCGCCGCCAGATACTGCCAGCGGAACAGCGGCTCGCCGTTGAGCACAGCGCTCAGCAGCACGTTGGCCACCGGGTTGACAAAGCCAAAGATGGCGATGCGGCTGACCGGGTTGTTTTTCATCAGCAGCGCCCACAGGATATAGCCTGCGCCGCAGATGAAGGCCAGATACAACATGACCACCGCTGCCAGCGCACTTTGCACATGGAGACGGCCACCCATAACGGTGCCCAGCACAAACAGCGCCAGCCCGCCTACGAACAGGTTCAGAAAGCAGACGGCAAAGCTGTCAGCTTTTTTGGTGACCGACTTGTTCCACGGGCCGGACAGGGCGAAGATGACGGTTGACGCCATCATGCAGAACACGCCCCAGCCGCTGCCGCCGCCGTGGTTGCCAAGGGTGCCGATGAGCACTCCTGCAAAACCCACAGCGCAGCCCAGCGTTTTTACCGGGGTCATGCGGTCTGTATTGCCGTAGATAAAGTGTGCAAAGATGACACCCAGAAAGCTCTGGGTACTGTTCAGGATGCCGCCAAACGCGCCGGTGAGCATGGCCACAGCAATGTAGTAGAACGCATACTGTGCTGTGGTCTGCCACAGACCCAGCGCGCAGCACTCGGCTGCCACCCTGCCCCGGGGCAGGCGTGGTGCCTTTCCCTGCAGCAGGATGCTGCCCAGCAGCACCAGTACGCTGCCCAGCATGAACCGCACCCCTGCAAAGCAGAAGATAGAGGCGGTGTTTCCGGAGTCGATGGAGAACAGACGGTAGCCCAGCTTGATGAACGGAAAGGCCGAGCCCCACAGTACATTGCAGAAGATGGCCAGCAGCACGGCGCACACCGGCGTGCCGAAGATCTTATCCAGCTTTGCCGCACGGACGGCTGTATTGTCAGACATAATACTCCTCACTTAGTGGATCCGGCTGCCCACGGGGACATCATCGCCGTAGAAAGCAATGGAGCAGCCGCCGTCAGCGGTATCGGCTGCAAAGATCATGCCCTCGCTGACGTACTTGCCCTTGAGCATGGGACGGGGTGCCAGATTGCACACGATGCCCAGCTTTTTGCCAATGAGATCCTCGGGCTTAAACCACTTGGCAATGCCGGACAGGATGCAGCGCTCCCGCTCGCCGTCAAAGACGGTGAGGTGCAGCAGCTTCTTGCTCTCCTTCAGGTTCTCACAGGCGCGCACCTCAGCCACGCGCAGCTCCACCTTGCAGAAGGTGTCAAAGTCGATCTCTTCCTCATGGGTGAAGTCCACGGCGCTCTCCTCTGCGGGGGCGGCAGCCTTCTTCTCGGCTTCCTCCTTGGCCTTGTTGGCAGCAGCGGCAGCGGCCTTGCGCTTCTCGTCCTCTTCCTTCAGGTGGGCGATCTCCTTTGCTACGTCAATGCGGGGGAACAATGCTTCGCCCTTGTGCACGGTGTAGGTCTGCTGTGCGCCGTAGGTGGTCTTGGTCAGATCCAGTGCGGAAGCGTCCAGACCCAGCTGCTCCATCATCTTGGGGGCGGTGGTGGGCAGGTAGGCGTTCAGCAGAATGCCGCACACGCGCAGTGCCTCGCACAGGTGGTACAGCACGCTCTCCAGACGCTGCTTGTTGGCTTCGTCCTTTGCCAGTGCCCAAGGTGCGGTCTCGTCGATATACTTGTTGGCGCGCTGGATGACCGCAAAGATCTCCATCAGTGCCTGCGGGATGGTCAGGTCGTCCATGTCGGCGGTGACCTTGGCGGTCAGCTCGCTGACCATGGTCTCCAGCTCGGTGTCGATGGCCTCGGTACCAGCCACATTATGCACGGTGCCGCCGAAATACTTTTCGCACATGGCCACGGTACGGCTGAGCAGATTGCCCAAGTCGTTGGCCAAGTCGCTGTTGATGCGGTTGATCAGTGCCTCGTTGGTGAACATACCGTCGTTGCCGAAGGGAATCTCGCGCAGCAGGAAGTAGCGGATGGCGTCCACGCCGTAGCGGTCGCACAGGATGACGGGATCCACCACGTTGCCCACAGACTTGGACATCTTGCCGCCGTTCATCAGCAGCCAGCCATGGCCGAACACCCGCTTGGGCAGGGGCAGATCCAGTGCCATCAACATGGCAGGCCACAGGATGGTGTGGAAGCGCAGGATCTCCTTGCCTACCATGTGCAGGTCTGCCGGCCAGAACTTATCGTAGTCGTGGTAGGTCTCGTTGCCGTAACCCAGTGCGGAGATATAGTTGCTCAGGGCATCGACCCAGACGTACATGGTGTGTTTGGGGTCGAAGGGCACGGGGATGCCCCACTTGACCGAGGTACGGGACACGCAGGTATCCTGCAGGCCCTGCTTGATGAAGGCGATCATCTCGTTCTTGCGGCTCTCGGGCTGGATGAACTGGGGGTTCTCCTCGTAGAGCTTCAGCAGGCGGTCAGCGTACTTGCTGGTCTTGAAGAAGTAGGCCTCCTCGTGGGCATCGTAGACTTCACGGCCGCAGTCCGGGCACTTACCATCCACCAGCTGACTGTCGGTCCAGAAGCTCTCACAGGGCTTGCAGTAGTGGCCGATGTACTCGCCCTTGTAGATATCGCCCTGCTCGTACAGCTTGGTGAAGATCTTCTGGCAGCTTTCCATGTGGTAGTCATCGGTGGTGCGGATAAAGCGGTCGTAGCTGACATCCAGCAACTTCCACAGATCCTTGACGGTGGCAACGATCTTGTCCACATACTCCTTGGGGGTGACGCCGGCATCAGCAGCCTTATCCTGGATCTTCTGACCGTGCTCATCGGTGCCGGTCAGGAACATGACGTCGTAACCCTGCATCCGCTTGAAGCGTGCCAGCGCATCGCAGGCCACGGTGGTGTAGCTGTGACCGATGTGCAGCTTATCGCTGGGGTAATAGATGGGGGTAGTGATATAAAATGTCTTGTGTTCGCTCATGGGGTTCTATCTTCCTTTCTTTTGGTTCTGCAGCTGTTCCTGCAAGCAAAAAGCGCTCCCGCCCTGCCGGGTATAACCGGACAAGGACGAGAGCGCTGAACCTTCGTGGTACCACCTTGCTTCGCCGCGCCCTTGCAGGCGCAGCCTTTAGCCGGCAAAAACCGGCCTTTGCGCGGTAACGGGCGCACCCCGTCGCAGGCTCATTGTTCACCTGCGCGGCTCCAAGACCATCTTCGGCGCCGCGCGGCCTGCCCGGTTCCATCCTTCGGGCTTTCTGTCAGGCGCAGACGGTGCGTACTCTTCTCTTCACAGCCAATTTGACACAATTTTCAGTGTTGCTTCTATCATACGCAAAAAGTGCGGGTTTGTCAACAAAAAGATGCAGGATCACGCCACACAGAGCATCTGCCGCCCGCATTTTGGTGCACGGGCAACATCTGCCGCCGTGTTCAACCTCAGACGGCGTAGCCCTTGCTCTTGATGACCTCCACGACCTGAGAAACATACTTCTGGCAGGTATCGTGGTCGGGGGCTTCCACCATCACGCGGACAAGCGGCTCAGTGCCGGACTCGCGCACCAGAATGCGGCCGGTATCGCCCAGCGCTTCTGCCACCGCCTTGACGGCCTCCTGCACCGCCGGGTCGTTCTGCGCGGCCTTTTTATCGGTGACGCGGACATTTTCCAGCACCTGCGGGTAGATCTTCAGCGGCTCAGCCAGCTTGCTCATGGGCATCTTCTTTGCCAGCATGACCTCCATCATCTTCAGACTGGTCAGGATGCCGTCACCGGTGCTGGCGTACTTGCTGAAAATGATATGGCCGCTCTGCTCACCGCCGATACGGCAGTTGTTCTTAGCCATGTATTCGTAAACGTACTTGTCGCCCACAGCGGTCTTAGCGTAGCCAATGCCCTGCTCGTCAAAGGCCTTGTACAGACCGAAGTTGGACATGACGGTAGTGACCACGGTGTTATTCATCAGCTCGCCGTGCTCCTTCATGTAGCAGCCGTAGATGTACAGGATGTGGTCGCCGGTGATAACATTGCCCTTCTCATCCACGCACAGGCAGCGGTCAGCGTCACCGTCAAAAGCAAAGCCAACGTCCAGACCGTTCTCCACCACAAACTTCTGCAGACCCTCGATATGGGTAGAGCCGGCGTTGTTGTTGATGTTCAGACCATTCGGCTTGTTATTGATAACGTAGGTATCTGCGCCGAGAGCATCGAACACAGACTTAGCAATATTCCAGCTGGAGCCGTTGGCACAATCCAGACCGACCTTGACACCCTTGAAGGAGTAGATACCGAGGCTGATCAGATAGCCCATGTAGCGGTTGCGGCCTGCCACATAGTCCACAGTGCAGCCGATGTGCTCCCGGTGTGCAAAGGGCAGCTCCGGCCAGTCCTTATCGAACACATGGAGCTTGCCGTCGATGTAGTCCTCCACCAGCAGCAGAGTCTCCTCGGGCATTTTCTCACCGTAGCAGTCGATGAGCTTGATGCCGTTATCGTAGTAGGGGTTGTGGCTGGCAGAAATCATGATCCCACAATCAAAGTCATCCACACGGGCAATATAAGCCACGGAAGGCGTAGTAGTAACGTGCAGCAGGTAGGCATCTGCGCCGGAAGCAGTCAGACCTGCGACCAGACTGTACTCGAACATATAGGAGCTGCGGCGGGTATCCTTGCCAATGACGATGCGGGCGGGCTCGTTGTTGCCGTTGCGCTCGCGCAAGGCGTTGTAGTACCATCCCAAGAAGCGGCCAACCTTGTAAGCGTGGTCAGCGGTCAGATCAATGCCTGCTTCCCCACGGAAGCCATCGGTTCCAAAATATTTTCCCATTCTTGATTACCTCGTTCCCAAAAGCGAACTTTTAGTAGTGTATATGCTTTCCCCCGTTGCCTGATGCCCCTGCAAAGAGAGATAACTTCATCTGTAAAGTGCATCGAATCGGGGACACTGTAAGTTCAGTATAGCACAATTCTTGGAGCAAATCATCCATTCTGCAAATTTTCTCCCTGCAAGTGGATAAATAAACACGGGGTTACCGTAAAACAGCGCCCTTTAGACAAGCAAAGAGGCACCCGATTCTGACATCGGGTGCCTCTTTGCTTTGTGGAACTGTGCATTCGCCGGGCGGTTGCTTTACGCAGATGCTCAGCTTTTCTGTACTCATTTTTTAGGATTCGCCTTTGCATCTTCAACATAGCAAGGGTGCATATTGGCAACTGCCTCATTTCAAAATGTTAGTTTTTCACTTGCAGGATTCGATTTCTCTCGTTTGCCAGACGCTCGATCTTATTCACACTTGCGTCAATCAAAACATCATTTTCGCTACGGACTGCATTTTCCAGACATTCCAGCTCACGCACGACCTGATTCTCAAGGCTCTTTGTTGTAGCACAGGATCTTGCGGGACTGGTGCTGATCAAGTCGTACAGCTTCTGAATTTTGCGATAATTATTTTTGCCCTTGACTTCCGATAACAGTTCTTTCAATTTCATCGAGCAGCCACGGATATACACCATTTCATCCTGATGCCGTTCCGCGGCTTGTGCTGTATAGGTATCCGCAATTGCATTTATGAACAGTGCAACTACAAATCCAATCATTATTGCAAACTGACTAAACAAGGGGAGTTTGTATCCCGCAGGGCTCCAGACAATAAATATCGTGCCGATTACAAACTCTACCGCAAAGTATGTACTAGTGATCGTATAAATAGAGTTTCTTGACATGACATACTGCGTCCCCTTTTCTGCCAGAAACGGAGCAACCAGTACGACCAGAAATGAGAAGTGAATAAACACATACGAAATCCATGCAGAGGCAGAATGATCCAGTCCCCAAACGCCGAAATAAATAACATTGATTAGCAGTAAAATCGCCAAATTGATCAAGATTTTTAAGGTTTTTACCTTTTTCATAATCATTCCTCCATGTTACATTCGGTTTAAAATTTCTTTCATTTTCGTGTCATAAACTTCCTGAGGAATCAGCCCTGCTTCCAACATTGTTTTCAGCTTCTTCAAAGTTTCGATGGGGTCCTCTTTGCTTTGCATCTCGCTTTGCACAAAGCGGCCCGAAGGCTGCGGCTGCGGTGCTGCGCTCTGTACCGGTGACTGCTGTACAGGAGTAAACATCTGCTGTGCCATATTGGAGAAAACACCTCCAGCCGCCATGCCTACCCCCATGCCTGCACCAGCAGCTGCCACTCCGCCTGCTCCCGGATTTGCTGCCAATGTTTTGAGAATATCTGCACTTTGCTGCCTTGCCCATTCGTCACCAAGAATCTGCTGGACAGCTTTGTCCGCTTGTGCGTTTCGCATTTTTGCGATTCCGTCCATGCCAATTTCATCATAACGTCTGCGCAACGCATCATCCAGAACGTCTAAAGACGCAATAGAAAATTTGATCAGCCGCAGACCATATTCTTCAAATGTCGTCGATATGGAAGGCTCGATTTGTTCTGCAATTTCTTCGATATGTTCCTCAATGCCATATAACTCTGTCGTTGTTTCGTTAAGATAGCGCGTCAAGTTTGACCGAATCTTTCCCTGAAATTCACTTGCGAAGAAATCGTCGATCACTTCCTGCTGGTTAATATAATTATATCCGTTGCCGACCAGCTTTGTCAAAAATATGCCCGGGTTCGAGATCTGAATCTTATACGAACCTCTTGCGCGCAGCTTTGTAGCCACGCCAAGCATTTTATCACGCACCTGAATCGGTGACGAGGTTCCCCAAAGCAGCTCCATGCTGTGGGATGTTTTTACAAAATATACTACACAGTTAAAAGCCGAAACACCGCCCGAAAGCATATTGCGGAGACGTCCGATAAACGGATAGTTTTCCGTAGAAAGCTTATAAGTACCATTTTCAAAAATCTGCTCAATTACGCCGCCTTTGATGAAAATAGCTTGTTCGCCAGGCATAACGACCAAGGTTGAATTTGTATTAAAATCTTCCTCCGGCTGACGCCAAATAATCGCATTAGCATGCCCGGAATTTTTAATTACATCGGTAAAGTGTTTTTTTCCGCCAAGATAAGCTGCTTCATTCGGATTTTTAAAAATAGGCATATCAATACTCCTTTACTTTCATCTGCTGAAATCAGCTCTGCATCATTTTCACAAATGCAATGATTATTAAGACCAGCTCAAAAACAGACACCTTCAGAAAAACCTTGCAAGAAACCGGAACCGATCGTTTTGCACGAGAAAAACAAGCCGACAGCTTTTTACTTTTCCACTTTTCTTATTTTTCCGCTTTCAAGCAATTCCTCTGTGCTCATATAGAGCGGCTTTCCATCCTCACCGTATAAGCGCTTCCCGTATTCATCCATTTTAGGGAAATTATACTGAAAGCTGCCATTATCGCCTGTCTTGTCCTGCCACGGCTGAAATGCAATGCCGCTCCGATCCACTTCCAGTCCATCTTCGACCACTTCGTATGTAGACAGGGTTCGCTTATCTTCTACATCCGGCAAATTCAACGAATCATAGTCTGCCCCCTCCTCTGCAAAATAACGGCCTCCGGTATCTGAATGTGTATATTGATCGAAGCGCGTTCCCTGCGGAACATTGATAGCTTCTTTTTCGCCTGTCGTATCAGGCCCATAATCCACTTTCAGCGTACCTTCTTTTATATAGTCTGGATCATCATAGTCGAACACCTTTTCATTGACAGCACCAAAATCATCATCGCTAAGTTGTCGGAGTTCATCGTCCCAAACAACATCTTCCTCGATTGACTCTTCTGTTTCTTCTGTTATTTCCGTTGAAACTTCTTCCGATGTGTTTTCGTCCAAAAATTCAACATCTTTTTCATCGCAGGCATCCTGACATACTGTATAATTGACACCGTCGTCCGTCCAATGAATATCCCCATCATCCTCGACAATTTCAGTGTCCGCCATATCTTCTTCGATTTCAGCTGTTTCTTGTTCAATATCTGAACTTATGTCGCATGTTTCATCGAATTCATCATCCTCGACAATTTCAGTGTCAGTGTCAGTCATATCTTCTTCGGTCGCAGTTGTATCTTGTTCAACATCTGAACTTATGTCACATGTTTCATCGAATTCATCATCCATTTGTTTTCACCTTCTTACTTTTTCAATGATGCCTCAATTTGCGCATCTGAAACCTTGATCTTTGTTTCATAGCGAATTTTTCTCCACAAATGTACTTTGACGCAAGAAAGAAGCTCTCTGCTATAGGGTTCGTCATTAAGTTCTGCCACGATCAAGGCAGAAATATGGGCAAATACTTCTTTCAAGGACGAAAAATCCGCAGTATCCGATTTCAGGTTTCGCACAAAAATTCGACGCGCGATTTCCTTTGCCAATAAGCGGCGATTATAGTCGCAGCAGGTTCTGCAGCATGGAACGATTTCGCAATACGGATACGGGCGCAAGAACTCTGGCTTGTTTCTCCAGTATGTGCTCAACGATGCGATGGAACTGTCCGAAAGCGAAATATCAATATTGTTCTCCAAACGATAATTTGGTGTCAGAATTTCTTCAGCTGCGTCCAATCGGTTAAAGAACAGATATGCTTCACCCGGCTTCAAACGTGCCATCCGAGCCGATTGTGTCTCGTTCAGCCCCATACTATCCGATAGGATTTGGCGATCCATCGCCTCCACGATTCGGAAGGCGACCTTCATATCGGTTAAAGCTACCACATCTGTCGAAACTTTTCTCGGTGATTGATCTGCAATTATCATTCCAACACCATACGAACGCAGCTCTGCGAGCATCCGCTTAATCAGACCTTGCGCAATAGCACTGGGGTTGGCCTCTCCTACTCCCGCAAAATTTGTATCTGCGTCTAAAAGCACATGGGCTTCTTCCAAAAGGATCACATTTCGCAGGCCGCCTTTTCCAATATAATTGCTGTTCACATAAGCTAGGATCGAAAGCAAGACCAGAGAAATAATCAACGATTTCTGGTCACTATTTTCGATTGCTGACAGCTCGATAACCGTAGGCTTTGTTAGGAGATCCTCGATTGGAATGGAATAATAATTATCAAACAGCCTGGCCAGACTATTTAGCCGAACCACACCGGCCCGGCCAATATTTCGTGCATCTCCTGTATAACCAATGCTGTCAAATGTCTCCCGAAAACATTTAATGAAATCCGCTATATTAAATATCTTTCCCTTGTCGCTGACAGTATAACTGTCCAACCATCGAAAATCCGAATAGCAATTATGAATCGCATCCTCGAAGATCTTGTCCAAAGGAGTAGCCATTGAAACTGCTGCTGCAAAAGCAGTTTTCAAAGTGGATTTATACGTTTCAAGCCGAACATTTTTAGGGGGAACGAATGGGTTAAAAACAAAGGGCGAGATATAATTTTTTCCCGGAGTGAATATCTGCAGTTCTGGAATACTTTGAATCAGGGCACGGTATTCGTTCTTTGCCGGTTCGATAACCAGAAATGGTATCTTGTGTTTTTTCCACAACTGATCCAGTAATCCCACCGAGAATGTTGTTTTGCCGGAGCCTGGTGTTCCTACAACCAGCATATGCTTTGCTATATCGTCCAGCTGAATGCCAATTGTATAATTTTCACCAGAAGATTTCAGAACACCAACCGTAATGTCTCCTGCATTGATCAGATTATCTGAATAGGTTTGACTGTTTTTTATTGACTCGTTGATCTGTAATCCCGCGCGAATTGTTGAACCACCGATCGGTAAACGAAAAATTTCACTGGCTTCTTCTGCGGTCAACAAATATGGAAGATTATACAAGGCAGTATAATATCGATTGGGAATAGACCAGAGCTCTGGATTTCGTTCAGCCTGCAGCAACACTTCATGAATTGCCCATGGCAACGGATAAAAATTCCCGCACAGATTGGCCTCCTCTGTTTGAAGGCGGATGAATTTTATCTGTGCCTTTGAATTGCATCCAGAATTCAGTTGCCCGTATAATGCGGATGCAACACTATCTCCCTGCAAGTGACTTCCATATACTACAAAGTTAAAATCAAATAATGCCTGATCCTGATTATCGTGATAAAAGCGGTATGTTTCCAATGGATTGCTTGCGCTTGCAAAACTAACGTTACCGATCCCCTGCTCCATTATTCCATGAGACAACGTATCGAGCATTTGGAAATTCTGTTCCAGGGAAGCTCGTGTTTCCGGAGCTAGCACCGTCGGGATCAGCTGGATCGATACTGCAACATTTGGAAATCCCATCAAGCTATTAACCAACTTGCTTAAACCTGCTGTGCTTTCTGGAATTCTATCAAACCCAAGACAAAAAGACATCAGCATATTCTGCAAATTGATCAGCTTTTCGTCCTTGACCAATGCTATTATGGAGGACGTATCCACTTCTCTCAAAAGCGGCAAAAACGCCTCGACGTCAACATCACTATATGTGTATTTCTGAAGCCGCAACGTTACCGTACACAGATTTGCCACCTTGTCTAGCAAGGATGCTACCGTAGCCTCATCTTGCCCGATTCCGCGTAAAATCAGAAACATGCGGATAGCGGCCTGATATGGCTGATTTTGTACAGGTTCTGTACACCATAGCAACTCTATTGCAACATCAGGAAATGAATTATGGGAGGATAATGAAAAGTTTTTGCAGCTTTGATAAACTTCAGCCAACATCCCCATCATGCCATTTTTGAAATCTTTAATGGCATCCATTTCATTTGAATATTGCGGCACCAAAATAGAGTAGTCTGGCACAGACACAATTTCAATTGCTTTTGCCCCAACAATTTCGCCACTTGCAATTCTTTTGAAGCGAATCAATTCTGTTTTTTCCATAGTTTTCCATTAAATCAATCATTGAAAATCACAGAAAAAATCGGATACCAAAAATGTGAATGCAGTTTTATGGAAACCACATTCACATTTCAAATCAAGCAAATTATTTCTGTTCGGAAAAGCCGCCTTCAAGTCCCTTATCTTATAATGCTATTGCGCTATTATAAGACAAGCGCTTTAAACGGTAGCATATTGACTGTCGCTCAAATCGTCCATCTGCTCATACGGGGAATAAATTCCCTTTAGTGCACGATCCTTCTGCGTAAAGTGTTTCACAGCCTCATCTGCCTGCGCGTTGAAAGCATCCAGCTCATGCTTTAGAGCGCCATAAGCAGCCTTATATTCCGCAGACTTCTTGTTATGCAGATAAATGATTGCACCCGCTCCGGCAGCACACAAAATCCCAATAATGAAACTCTTAGAATTTCCCACAAACTGAAGTGCTGCTAAGATCAATGTCACAATTGCCGCGATTTTCAAAACATTCATTTCAGGTTTCTTCAACGCTTTAATCGCAGCAGTCTTTTCTCTCAAGAACTGAACTCTCTTGGGGTCAAGAGGCACCTCGGTGTAAAAACTACGCTTTCCAGTCGAAGAAATATAGAGAGAATACTCCTTGTCTGCATAAACGTATACAATATGATAAATGCCCAGAAAAATACGCACGATCTCATCTTTCTGTACACTTGAACTGCCAATCGTGAGGTCTCTTACACGCTTGCCCGCCAACTGATCGTACGCCTTTTGCTTTAAGCGATTCTCAATTTCAGGACGAACCAATTGATTAAATGCCGATGCCTGAGGCATATTGTAATCAAACGTGTTAACATCAGCCGGATATTCCAGCTCTTCAATATCAACCAAGCTGTCAGGCGAGCAATTCATATACAGCTTTTTTACAACATCCGCAAATTGCTTGTTGCCACTGGTAACAAGCGTCTCAGAAGACGACACGCTACCGCTCATTTGTGTCCATTCCACATAGCGTTCTTTTTCCACACGAACCTTGTCGCCCAGATCAATTGCAGTCTTATGCTCACGAATATTGCCCGCATCATAAGTGTAATTTCCCATGGCATTGCAATAAAACAAATATGCAGGCACACACAAATGCTCTTCTTTTACAATCTCTACGCGTTCCAGCAAATCCAACGGCATGCAGGGCGAGTTTGTTAAAGCTTTAACGATTCGTTCGTGAAGTGCCCCAACATCTGCGGCAAGAGGCATACCACTGTTAATGTTTTCTTTTGCCTGAATTTCCGCATTTTTTACCAGACCCTCAATTACGCATTCCGTCCGGCAGGAAGGGCAAACAACTTTTCCCTTCGATCCCTTAGGTATAACAAGTGGCGCTCCGCAGTTATTGCAGTGAAAACTTTTTACCGTCGATTCTGACATCATTGCATGATTCCTCCGTGATTAAATTTTTCACAACCCTATAATGTCATTATATTTCTGTCTTTTAATAATGTCAATATTAGTCATAACGGATATTACCTTATCATTCTGTGCGTAGCAACCTATTTTTGCAATTTATCGAACGTATCAGTTTTTCCTTCGTTTCGTCAGACAAATCGCTTAGTCCAAATCGATAAAAGATCCCGTGAAGATAGGTAAAGGGTGGCTGTATCTGATCTTACAACCGCCCCGTATCGTAATCTTTCCATCACATAAAAACACCCTTCCTCTCACGGAAATCCGCAAAAGGAAGGGCATTGAACTCATTATCCTGTTGTCGTACCAATCACAACATGTCCGTACCAGCAAAGCCGGTACCAGCCATTATTCAGCACAGCACCTCAAGCACTTTTGAGCGTAGAGCTGTGATTAGCAGTTCTCAGCGAAGTACTTAATGGTACGGACCATCTGAGAAGTGTAGGAGTTCTCGTTGTCGTACCAAGACACGACCTGAACCTGATAGGTGTCGTCGTAGCTACGCTAAATTTTCACGATTTTTTTGTGATCGTTCATAATTTCAAAACAACAGTTACAGTACCACAGCATACCGTTGTCGTACCAAAACCGGCTTGTTCGTACCAAAATTATACCACGTTTAGGCGTTATTTTCAAGTTCTTTCGCGATTTTGTGTTTTTGGATTTTTTGCATTTCCGCACTTTTTATGCGTATGGATTTTCATGTGATATCGTGCTCACTCTTCGGAGCGTCCGGGGCCCGGGGCTGCCGCCGGGGGCGTTCGCCCTGCCCAGATGCGCTCCTCAGGGTGGTGCGATGAGGGGTTGATGGGTGTATTGATGGGTGTATTGATGGACGGAATTGAGTGATGGGTTATTGCTGATTTTTGAAGGTTACTTTTGAAGTGATTGAAGCTGTTTTTGATGTGCTGATTGCCTTGATAGCTTCTTGTCTGTGATGTTCCTTTGCTTTGCTTCTGCCCTCCCCTGCTGTTCATCTGCTGAAATTTCACCGGATGTAATTTTGACTATGGAATAAAAAACAGGTATATTATTGTTCGATATAAAACAATTATTCTGTTATAAAACCGCATGGATGAGATTTTGTAACCACACCCACACGGTTTGAGGGTTAAAAAGATTATAACCTGTAGAATTTCACCTTTGTCTAGAACTGATACCGTTTTGCTTCACCAGTTCAGCCGGTGTTTTTTCAGTCCAAGCTAGTTATAATCCCTATTTGATTTTTTTTGTAATTTTTAAAAATGGTTCTTTGATAAGTTCTATATGTAATCCGATTATCAAAAGATCGTATTTTCCCCCAGTTAAAAAAGCTCTTTTCCGGTTTGTTCCCCTGATTTGAACGTTGGAGAAATTCACATAAAAGCTTTTTAATTTTTTCGGACGGAAGATTTATTTTTGATTCGTCTGGCGTTATATCTTTCACAAACTGGGTAATTTTATTCTTTAATGTATTTGACAAGAAAGGGCAATTGTGAAATATAAGAATATACCAAAACTCCTCATACATCATTGGTTCTTTTTTCGAAATTCTATCAATTTTATCATCAACTACCAGTTCTACTTCTGCAAGCAATTTTTCAAAGAAATGCTCGTAATATTTAGAGTATCGCAGTATGATTCCCCATAATATTGGGTTATCTAATGCCTGAATTCTCTCAACAATATTCTCCTCTAACTCAGAAGATAGTGTCAAGCCGTACTCCGAAAACAACGGAAACCAATCACATAAATCAAACAAGTTTCCTTTTTCAAAAATGAATGCATATCGCCAAATACATTTTCTCAACTTTTCTCTGACAATTTCATTGGCTTTAAAATCAAATTCATCATCAATATACGACAGAATTGATATAACTTTTCGTGTTGATTCAAACGAAGGGCAATATGCATAGATGTATAAAGTTAAATCGATCAGGAGCATTGCCTTCCCATATTGATCCTGGTGAAAAAGATTATATCCATTCCTTTTCCTCCCAATATTGTTTAGTATTGTCGAGAGCAGAAACGAAACAATAGTGTGTCTTTCTTCTGAATACTTTTTCATTAAAACGGTTATTTCATCTTTTATTCGGTCGACCGGGATAAACGTATCTTTCACCAAAATCTGTTCTTCCGTTGGAAACTTGCGGAAATCATCTAGTTTTCCTTGATAGAAAAAATCACCTATAGCGTCCGCCAGTAGCCTTGTGCTTTCAAGCCAGTCTTTAGGCAAACAGGGTGTAGCGTCTTTTATATATTTCAAATCATTTAATCTTAGCAAATAGCGTTCCGCAATCAAACGATACTGTTCAACAATGTGATCAATCACTACTTCGTTTGAGGCAAAAATGAAGATATCATCAACGTATCGGTATATTTTGTAGTCAGTTCCATAAACATTATTTTGAATCTCTAACGCTCTCTTAACCTCACAATCAATCCATTGCAACAGAATTTCAGCCATCATTCGAGAAAACTCAGGCCCCACCACAATGCCATTCGAAAAGCGTCCATTAATGTTTTGCATAATTCGATCGATTTCCACGAACAAATTAGAGTTTTTGGCATTTTTGGCATCAACTGTATTTTTTTCTATGCACCATGAAAAAGCGTGAGTGTAAATGCTATCAAAACATGCTTTATAGTCAACTTTTGCATATACTGGAAATTTAAAATTATTCACACGCCAAATATGCGAACCTGTAAAGCTGTTAATCGATTTGTATGGACCAATTTTAAAAAAAGTGCCACTCTGTTGAATTATCGATCGATCGGTAAAACAGGCTCTGTCTTGAAAATAGTGAATTTCTTTTTTCAAACGGGAGCGGTACACTAAATCCGTATTTTTTTGATGGTATCGAATAGAAAATTCATGATGTTGCTCAAAATAGTCTAAAATTTCTTTTTGATAGCAGTCGATAAAGAAAAACAAATTCAGTGCTGAACATGGTTGAATAATGCTCATTTCCCTTGTTGAATTAGTCCCCTTGAGAATTCTATACTTTAACGGCTTTGTTCCCCAACCATCCTCAAATAAAGATTTTCCTTCGGCCTTCATCATGTAGAAGTCTTTCAACAAGTTATTTATCACTTTCTGCTGAGGCTTTTCTGTCAAAAACTCATAAAAACTTGTAAAAGAAAACAGTTCCGAAACTTCCACCGGAAGCAAATCTGTCAGGATAAAATCCAACTTATTTCTCTCTAACCCCATCCACCCCATTGACTTTTCCTCCCCAATAGTATATGATTAATAGGCAAGCATATGTTTTGCAGTGTTTATCATGTAAACACACACATCATCGGCACGGTAAACGCTTCGGCCAATATCGTGTTTAGAGCATAGCTACGGCAAATGCTCCGAGACGGTAAGGGAAACCTTACCGTTTTGTTTTTTAAAAGCCCACTTTCATTTTGATAAGATATTCCTTTACCAATCCATTATAAGACTTCCGAATACCGTTTGAATCAGTCGGTCGAATATGAACTCTTTCACAAAGCTTTTCAAGTGCATCATAGTCATAACCTATTCCTTCCACAAATAGAAGCGTCCGGTTGCTTTTCAAATTTTTATACAGATCATATCCGCTTGCCGCATTCCTTTTTGAGGCATCGCTTGTAGCATACATTGCCAAAAAATACGGAATTGGAATTTTCTGACGTTGAAATTCCCATATAACCATATTTTTCAGAAAATCTGCCGTTTGCTTTTCAAGCGTCCTCCCCTCTACAAAATAACGAAGTTCCGAGTAATTTGAAACAAACCCCTTCGCTTTCCAAACATTCCCACTCGAATATTTTGATACATACACTACACGAGATGTAAACGCTCCCAGCCTCAACCGCAGTAATTCTACATCATGATAATCCGAACTGGATGGCTCACTGTACAACTTGATCAGTTGCCTTACTCGGCGGCTATATTTTTCTTGTTTTTCCTGTGTAATCCCATACATCAATTTAACTGTATGCTTTTCCGCTGCCTTTTCTTGCAATAAAAAGTGAAATTCATACCCCAGATAGCTTATTTTTGTAGGATTTTGCGTCAGATTTTTTTCAGATACACAGCAAAATTTCTTCACATTGAAGGAGGTTTTACATGATTTTTCAGATTTGATTTGCTTATCATAGAACACCTGCCGCAGCAATTGTTCAAAAATCGAAAGGATCTTCGAGCGTTCCCAATTTCGATTTAAAATCAATATTCCATCATCGATATATCGTTCATAATAGATCAGTCCTAATTGAGAAAACTCTTGGCGAACCACACAGTCGAATACAGATGCTACTATTTCTGCCATCGCATTTGACGTGCTTAATCCTGCGTATGCATACTGCGTCTCTTCCACAAATTTTTTTATCAAATCTGCATCTCTTCGAAAAGACAAGTGGCTTTTCAGGAATTTCTCGTAGATATATGTTGCTGAAAGCGAGTTGAAATAATTTTTGAAATCAAATTTTACAATCGTAAATGCAGACATTTGGGTAACCGCCGGAAGGGTATTAAACAGCGTCTTAACCATTTTATTACGATTGGGATAGTGAACATGAAATACTTTATCCAAGAGTTGTTTCAGGCATTGGCAAATTATGTTCTCTGGCTCCAACAGGTCTGGATATCGGTAGACTTGACGTGTATGTCCATCTTGCGTAAGAACTAATGATTCCAACCTTGAAAAATCCAAGTCATTGTTTTTCAAAGCCTCCTTTGTTCGATTCACGGCTTTGTCCAAATCTTCCTGTGTAAAACCTGTTTGATAATTCGAAATTATAATTTTCCTAGCAGCATACTCTATTTCATTTTCAATTTGCATAGATAAAACCCATCCTTCAATGTAGCCCAATCTTAACTTATAATTCATCAAACGTAAAACACAGATTGATTTGATTTCAGTATATCATAGGTCAACAAACAAGTCATCCCTATAATTTTTTAATATCATCTTGTTAAAAATGCATTTCTTTGTTGCTGTATCTCTCCCATTCATTCAATAAAATGACTTCGCAGAATAAGAATCGTGAATCTTCCCCCACACGATTTTTGCCACTTCTGCAACAAATCTCCAGATTTAATGCAGTACAAACAGTATTTAAAAGAAACGCTCTCTAAAAGTAAAATGCCCACAGTAAGCAGGTCACACCTGTTTATCATGGGCTTCGCTGTTATTTCAGTTTTGCGAGAATCTCGTCTGCACTCACACCTTCGGCAAGCAATTTTTTCAAAACAGATTCTGCTTCAGCCTTTTTCGCGTTTTCTGCAGCCTTAGCATCTGCCTTTGCCTTTTTTGCTTCCAACCTGACAATTTCCTTGTCAATAGACTTTAGTTCTGTCTTCTTGGTTTCCAGGTCGGCTTTCAGTGCATCGATATTAGCAGTGATGGATGCAATCTCGGCTGCAAGCGTTTCCTTTGCAGACTGCTTTTCAGCGATCTGCGCAGCAAAGTCAACGGTTGCTTTTGCGGTCTTGGGCTTATTCTTGCTTCCTTTGGGACGGGGCATAGAGGACACCTCCAATGTTTTTTGATGGCTTCAGTATAACACTCGTTTTTTATGTTCGCAAGAGGTGCAGTTTGTAGAATAAAAATATATTTTGCTTGAAACAATAAATCGATTTGGAAATATGAATATTTGAGCCGTGCTTATAGCCAGAAAGCTTCTCTCAGTTCCTGAATCTCATCATACGGAAAACATTCGGCAGTACCCTCGATATCTTCCAGATACTTCACGATTTGCTTTGCAAGTTCGATGCCCTGATCGCTGCGCCGCACACCGCCATCTTCTTTCTGCACAGTGTCCTCTAGGTTTCTTGCTGCCCACACTTGATCGTAGATTTCCAGTTGCGAGATAACTTTTCCGACACCGGAGCAATAGGCAGATTCATTCTTCTCGGTTGAATAGCCGAGTGTGCTATGCAGCGAATATAACTGCCACATGATGATGTCGGCATTCAGATTCATCGGCACATAGATCCTCACATTGTCGTCCGGGAGGATTCCACCATTTGACTTTGTCCTCCCAGTGAGGACTTTGTCCATATCCTGTTTTGTTTCGTAGGGTGCTTTTCCTGCCAATGACAGCTAATTGACATAGAGCACATCCGTCGGGGTGGGATGGATATCTAATTTGTGGTGCATAGTTGGTCTCCGTGTTAACTGGCTTTTAGGCTCTCTTTCATAGCGTCGACTAGCTGATCGTAGTCTTCTTGAAACCTTTGAGGAGCCCTATAAACATTGTGACGGGTAAAAAACAAATTTCGGCATTTAGTACTTATTTCCCCATCGGCGTATAAATCAACTTCTGCCAGTATTAGCGGGAAATCCATTCTCATTTCATCTAACTCTCCGTGAAACTTCTTCTTTTTTTCTTCATTTTCCTCCTCGTGAAATTCTACCATTAGGTTCTCCAACCGCTTGATGGCTTCCAGAAAGTGCTTGTATACGGCCTCTCGTTTTTCTCGGTCTTTGAATTCCTGCTCTCTCTTCAGTGTTTTTAGTTTTGCATACTCGCTGTACACAGTGCCTAAAAAAGAAAGTACCGCACCAAGAAAGACTCCAATAAGACCCACTAATGCCGAACTATTATACCATGTTCCATCCATATGTACGACCATGCCTTTCCGCTGTGCTTCAAAGCACAAACAAATAGGGAAATAATCCCGGTACTTTTAGCTAAGTCAATCGATTGCTTTGAGTGACAACTCCACGCCCTCAAGATAATTTATTGCTGCCTCCATATAATCACCTATGCTTTTATAATCAATCTTTTCATTTCCACCATAATATGCATTCATAAGTTTATCACATGGATATCTAAAATGACTGGCATCGGGATCGAATGTATTAATTGAAGCGATGTAGTTTCCTTCCACTTCATTATCTAGTTTGTTTTTTTCGTCATCAAAAGAGTCAATTGTAGGAAGTAACAAGTTCCACAATCCGATAAGCTTATGTTTTTTCTTTTGCATTTGTTTTAACGCAACTTGCGGATTTGTATTGATAACCTCATACCATATCTTTTTAAGAGAAAGTTCTAGGCCGTTTCTGTAGCAGTAACACATTGGCATAAAAAGTGCATTTCTAGTCTGTAAATCGTTGGCTTTGACACACTCATCTATTTTTGCTTTTAGCACTTTTCCTGCATCGCGATATGCTAACACATACGGAAAGTGCTCCATGTGCTGGTACTCAAAGCCTACAACACTTTGCATGTAGTATGACCCACCCTCTTCTATGAATTGAGGCGTATAGTCTCTATGTGTTCGAGTGTTGTTGTCTGTGAAGAATCCGCTATCGCGCGTTCCATCAAATGGGTTGATTTTATTATAGTATGCATCTAAAATTATACATGCCAGATCAAGTTTCAAAATAAATTTTCTAAGATCGATATGTGTTTGTTTTTCAAACACATGCTTTATGAAATACTCTCTATCTCCAAAAATGTCATGCCCGCATAAAATATGAAATGGATACCTAAATGAATCGGACTCTTTATCAAGTAAGGAAAAATCAGACAAATAATCATGAAGCCACTCGTAAGCATCTCTGTCAAAATTATGAATGTTAGAAGCAAGATTTGTTTCTACACAGTCCAGCAATTTCTCGCAATTATGAAAAGAGTCACGAATGATTTCAATTCGCTTGGCTTTATTTGTTTCATACTGAAAAACAATAGCTTTTAAAATGAGTTCAAGGCTATGTCTATATAGAAACGCTATACAAAAGAATAATGAATCCAGCTTACCAATATTGGGGTTTATAAGCATATACGCGGATACTTCTTCAGCTGCATTACGAAAATTATGCGCGTAAAGACAAAAAGATTTGCTGTAATCATCCTGTGGATTGAAAATCTTTCCAATCGTAAAGGTGGATTCGTTTGTATCATCTGTTTTATTGAACACAGTATTAGCCGCAGGATAAAGCATTTCCATCATTTTTCACCACTACTAGAGGCGTTCCTTTGCATTCTTAGCCACTATACTAGCGTTGCCTGCCGCCCACCACGTAGAGGTGTGCAAAGTTTCGAGCAGCAAGGCTGTGAGAAGTCTCCCACAGCTTTATACTATACTAAAAACCGATGTTTTTCAAGGATAGCAAGCAAATATACAACACCGCAGTCAAATAATCATCTATGCTTAAATGCAGAGGTGATTATAATGAAAACATTGCTCAAGCAATCTGCTATCCTTAAAACTATTTCCTCGAAAATAGGTGCTTACCTTCATAAAGTCGATTCTGTTCCACAAGAAGATGATTCGGATTTTGACGATGATGAGTGGATGGCTCATCCAACAAAACCATCTCATGCCCACACCATCCTTGATTTGTTGCTCTCCCCTACATACCGCCTACCCAGAACAGTAACCGCAGTACGCATTTATCGAGATGAAAACATATTCTCCGTCTGTCCGTGCGATGTCTGCATAGAACGAGAATACCAAGGGTACTGCCATCGATGTGGGCAATACCTTGATTGGTCAAAATTGGAGGATGCTGAGGAGATTTTTATAGGGTGGAATGGCTTTGATGATGACTAAGCCACCTTTTCCGAAAGCGAGAACACCACCGAGATGCTCTGTGAATTAAACTCCGTAGCCTCTGCTCTTGATAGTCTCCACAACCTGAGACACATACTTCTGGCAGGTATCGTGGTCAGGGGCTTCTACCATCACGCGGACAACAGGCTCAGTACCAGACTCACGCACCAGAATACGACCGGTATCGCCCAGTGCTTCTGCCACAGCCTTGACTGCCTCCTGCACCGCCAGGTCGTTCTGCGCAGCCTTCTTGTCGGTCACACGGACATTTTCCAGAACCTGCGGGTAGATCTTCAGCGGCTCAGCCAGCTTGCTCATGGGCAGTTTCTTAGCAAGCATTACTTCCATCATCTTCAGACTGGTCAGGATACCATCACCGGTGCTGGCGTACTTGCTGAAGATAATATGGCCACTCTGCTCACCGCCGATACGGCAGCCGTTCTTAGCCATGTACTCGTAGACGTACTTGTCGCCTACGGCGGTCTTTGCGTAGCCAATGCCCTGCTCGTCAAAGGCCTTGTACAGGCCAAAGTTGGACATGACCGTGGTAACGACGGTATTGGTCAGCAGCTTGCCACGCTCCTTCATGTAGCAGCCGTAGATGTACAGGATATGGTCGCCAGTGATGACATTACCCTTTTCATCCACACACAGGCAACGGTCAGCATCGCCGTCATATGCAAAACCGATGTCCAGCCCCTTCTCTACCACGAACTTCTGCAGACCCTCAATGTGGGTGGAGCCCGCATTGTTGTTGATGTTGGTGCCGTTGGGCTGTGCATTGATGACGTAGGTGTCAGCACCCAGCGCATCGAACACAGACTTAGCGATGTTCCATGAACTACCGTTGGCGCAGTCCAGACCAACCTTGACGCCCTTAAAAGAGTAGATTCCGAGGCTAATCAGATAGCCCATGTAGCGGTTGCGGCCGGACACATAATCTACCGTGCAGCCAATGTGTTCCCGGTGTGCAAAGGGCAGCTCCGGCCAATCCTTATCAAAGACGTGAAGTTTGCCATCGATGTAGTCCTCCACCAGTAGCAGAGTCTCCTCAGGCATTTTCTCGCCGTAGCAGTCGATCAGCTTGATGCCATTGTCGTAGTAGGGGTTGTGGCTGGCGGAAATCATGATACCGCAATCAAAGTCGTCCACCCGGGCGATGTAAGCCACACTGGGCGTAGTAGTGACATGCAGCAGGTAAGTGTCTGCGCCGGAGGCGGTCAAACCTGCGACCAGACTATACTCGAACATATAGGAGCTGCGGCGGGTGTCCTTGCCGATGACGATGCGGGCAGGCTCATTGTTGCCGTTACGCTCGCGCAGTGCGTTGTAGTACCAGCCCAGAAAACGACCAACCTTATAAGCATGATCTGCGGTCAAAGTGATGCCAGCTTCACCACGGAAGCCATCAGTCCCAAAATACTTTCCCATTATATATCTTCCTCTTTTAATTTACTCTTTTTTAAACCCACTAACATTTCATGACAAACAATATATGGCTTAAAAAGCAAGTTATCAATAAGCGTTCCTTTTATAAAATATTGTATTATTATCGGGACAACTACGCAAATAAAAAGCAAGCAATATTTATTTGTCAACAAAGAATTCAGAATTTTTAACACTGCGTAATGCAAAACATAAATATATAAGGTGTTCTTCCCAACCAAACATAAGAATCCGCAAAATTGCGTCTTTGCTAGACACTTTGATAAAAGAAGAATCGTGCAAGCGCCTAAAAATGATAATCCAAACACAAAAATCAACTTATAACCGGAAGTCAGATTATCCGCTGAAGTAAAATAATTTTTTCTTCCGGCTACAAATATGAACAAGATATAAAGTACTGCACTGACTGAGCCAAACATCATTCTAGTTTTTTCTGTGTATTTTTGTGTACAGTAGCCTAAAACAATCAGTCCAAAAAAGAATAATCTTCTGGCAATTGAAGCCTGTTTTACAGCAATAAAGCATGCTATTAAAAGCAGCACTAATCCCAAACCTGTCACAGACTTCTTTTTCTTGAAAATTTCAACGCAAATTATCAAGACAGCTTGCCAGAGTTTAGTATTCTATTTATCCCATAATACATTTTTCTTTAAGACTCTGTTATTTCCACCTAGAAGAATATTTTCTTCATCAAAAGGTTTCGTTAAAATGCTTCCAGCTGCTACAATAGAATTTTCAGAAACATCTGCTCCGCCTAGAATAGTTGATCTGCAACCAATCCAAACATGATCGCGTAAATATATTACTTTGCTATTATTAACTGGTTTTCCTTGATATATTACTTTATGAAAATCGGTGTCCATTAAAAGGCAGTCCCACGATATCAAAGAATCTTTTCCTATTGTTATCCTGTTGTCGCTTACAACAGCTGTCCGGCCTGTTATATTAACCCCATCCTCAAATATAATGTTACCCTTTTCGTTGCAGCATATCCTACAAGCTGAGCCGATTTTTACTTTTCCATTAAAACATACTGTCCCCCCCCCAACAGACCATATTCCTTTTTCAGTTTTATCGTCAATAATTCCTACCATTTGCTGACCCAAGCGTACTGAGCCGAAGCTCCAGTCCCGAAGTTCGACCTTTCCGCACAGCTTATTCAACCTGAAATTCTTGAAAATCAGGACTGGAAATTTAAGACCACGCAAGCCAAAATAGTGCAGGTTAAACTGCAATGTTTTTAAAATTGAAATTCTCAAAATGTTACTTTCCGCCATTCTCTGTATTCCTCGCTTCACTTAAAGAATTTAGATTTTGCAATGGTATTTTTCATCACTTTTAATAAATCCATACAAGTCTTATTGCGCATGAGCAAAAGGATAAAGATATATATAAGCGGGCAACAGATCACCATAATAAAAACACGAGCCATTCCCGCCGCTTCCGCAATGACACATATGCTATACACTCCGCCGAAGGGCAAAGCCGCAAGGATGCACTGAACTATATTCTTTACAATCGCTCTAAACGGGACTAAATCGTAGCACGAAGCAACGTTGACAACACAAACACATACTTCCGCTATCAGCGTGGCATATGCTGCACCTGCCACCCCATTCAAAGGAATCAGGAATGCATTTAATACTGCATCTGTTATCATTCCAAGAATTGTTGCAGCCAGAAGATTTTTCTCCCTGTTCAAGGGCACGAGTATCTGCCACGCAAGAAAGCCATCCAGTGCGGAAAAGAACAGATTGAGTGTAAGGATCCTCATCGGCACAACAGCTGCCTCAAATCCATTTCCTGAAAAAAAGGCAATGGCCTCCTCTGCCAGAATGAACATTCCTACTGCACACGGAACTGTAACGGCAAGAAGCGCATTAATAACCTTACTTGAAAGGGCATGGAATTCCTTTCTGTCTTTTCCCGCATAGTAAGACAGTCTTGGAAGGAACACGACGCAGGATGCATTTATAAGTGATAAAACCGATTTTGTAAGTCTACTTGCCACAGTATAGATTCCAACTGCTTTTGAATCAAGGATATACCCAAGCATCGTCGAATCCAAAGAAGTATAAATCGTTGAAGCAACGCCCACGCCAAATATATAAACAATCGGTTTAATGTGTTTTTTGATTGAAAACGTTTGGACATTATATTTCCAACGTATCTTTTTTATCCCATATATCCAATTGAGGAGGCAAGTCGCAACTGTCGGCATTGTCAGAACAACCGCATATGCAGCCATATCACCGCTTTTTTTTACCAAAACAAACAATAGACCAACGGAAAGCAGTTGAAAAGCTATCGACCTTTTTGAGATATAATCATAGTCTTCAAATACTGTACATATCCATTCCGTATTCAGTCCTGTTGCTCCAATAAGTAAGCTGAACACTAAAAAAAGACTAGGTTGTGCACCGGTAGTCTTAAAGAAGCACAAAAATAATGCAAAAGAGAGATACGCCACGGTTGTCGACAAGAAACTGATTGTGACAATTTCAACACTGAACTCACCCAGTTTTTGAGGTTCATCGCGCCTTTTGGCACCTTCTCTTACAGCATAAGATGATATTCCAAGACCTGCGATCAGCGAGAAATAGGAAACCCATGACTGAGTATACTGAACGTCCCCTAGCCCAGAGGGGCCAAGAACTCTGGATACGTAGGGAATCGTTATAAGTGGTACTATGATTGAAACCACATTCTTCAGCATATAAACGCTAAAGTTTCTTGTCAACGATTTCTTCACGTTTTTCCCTCTTTTTCTGCCATTCCAAAAATACAAAAAACCACAAACTGCGCCCCGCCCCAGAAAAAGCCATGAATAACGGCCATAGAAACTGCCATTGAGGCAACCATTCCGATACACAGACGCTTTTCATATCTTGAGATATTAAGTTTCATATAACGATGCATCATCGTCAAATAATAGCCAATAGTCAAAGTCATCCCGCAAATGCCGCCCTTGATCAATGTGGTATAATAGCCATTATGCAAATACGGCAGGGCGGATTCCGAGGTCACAAGGTACGCATAGCCTCCGACATCAACCGTTGATCCGAATCCTTTCCCAAATACTTGGGCAAAAATCGAGTACTGCGAAAATACTTTTTTTGCGCTGTATACTTCAAATCCACGCCAGTTGTTCACGATGTTATAATCCGACCAGCTATTTGATGCTGAGATTTCAGTTACTGAGTTCATGATTTTATCCATAAACGATGTCCACACGTTCGGCAGAAGATAGGAAACAGCAATCAATCCAACAACACCCAGTAACATACATTTAATAATTGCTGACATCCGGTCATACTGGCTCGTGATGACAAGGCAAAGAAAAATCATTACAGTCGTTCTTGAAAAAGACAGCACAAACGTTCCAAGCAGAATGATATCCGCTAGCAAATCAAGAAACCTGCTGAAATAATATTTTTCTATGACCGGAGGTTTGAAAAGACTCAAATAAAGCCCGATTGCAAGCGTAAATTGGGATACACCACCGGACGCAACAAAAGAGCTGAAATCCTCAGATGCTCCCTGATATCCGGAAACACGCTGCAACAATCCCCCGGCGGAAAGTATGACGGAATACAAGACTATTATTTTATAAACTGTTTTCGTATCATACTGATTTGTTCGGATAACTTCTGATGCAGCAAACCAGTACAAAAAGAGGCTTGTAAAATCTATGATATCCCGTAGATAAGGCCAATAACCTCTTTCTGCCGGATTAAAGTAACCGGCTCCGATCGCAACAAGTATTAAAAAAAGTGCCCAATAACAAATTCCACCCGGCATTTTCGGAAGCGAGAAATGCCGAAGATTCTTCAACGCATAAAAGCTGAACACTCCTGCCAAGCATGCCCAAGCAATATAGCTTGGCAGTGCCGAAATAAGCAGCAGTGTCAGCAGGAGTCCGTAGCCCTTTCTTTGAACATATTTGCCGTTTTCCACGGTTGTTTTCACCTCCCGAAAAGACGTTTGATTTCTTTTATAACCGTCAGCTCCAATGTGCCGAATTTATATAGAACGCCTGCCATATGAATTTCAAATTTTGACGCATCACAATATTTTTTTAGATATGTCAATGTACTCTTCAAAAGCTGTTCTCGCTGGCCTTTCACATTGTAGCTTTTGGAAATCGTAACACTGTGGTTATGAAGATAGCTTTCTGAAACATAGAGTGCCGTTTTCTTTTCCAACGTCATCATTTTTCTCCCCAGAGTAGATTCCTCGCAATAGAGGAACATTTCCGGGTCGTATCCACCTACTGAAAGGAACACGTCTGCATCGACCATCAGCAGAGAACCCGCAACACAATCCACAAATTTCCACCCACTTTGGGGCGTTGCTCCAAGCTTCCGCTCGCCGATCTTATCAAGGAGTATCGCACACAGCACTTCTCCATGAAGTATGGTCTCAACCTTTTCGGGAAGTAGCCAGCCGGACTTTTTCAGTTGCCCATCAACACCTCTTTGATTGGCAGATACCACTGCTATACTCCGGTCTTGCTGCATTTTATTTTGCAGCACAGAAACCAGCGATTCTTCAAATTCAACATCTGGATTGGCAATCAAAACGTACTTTGCCCCATAGTGCTCTTTTGCATACTGCACACCAATGTTGTTTCCAAAGCCGTATCCACCATTTCGGGGCGATTGGCAAACTACGACCTTTTCGTTCGATATTTTTTCTAATTTCTCCAAAGAATGATCGGCGGAGCAGTTGTCAACCACTACGATATGCTCAATATTTTTATAATCTTCGATTTTTTTCACCAGAGAAATCGTCGTGTCGGCGTCGTTATAGTTCAAAATAACACAAGCCGTGCTTTCAATGTTTTTCATACGATACTATCAATCACTGTTTGTATATAATTTTTTACACCGGCTGCCGAATGCACTGTCTCCAGCCTTTTTCGTGCCGCCAGTCCCATCCTGTTCTTTTCTGTCTGGCTCATGCAGAGTAGTTTTTGCATTCCCATCCAAAATGCGTCCTTAGCCTCAGAAGGGGTTTTGCCATCAATATTGACAAGGATCGCACTTTCCGGTGACAGTGTGTCGTGCATTCCATTCAAATCGTATGCGACGATCGGCTTTTCAAAGGCCATTGCCTCCAGCAGTGACCATGGTGCGCCTTCTTTTAATGACGGAAATACAAAGGCGTCACATTCCTGTACAGCTTTCAGCAGATTCGCTCTTGGAACATTGCCATAGAACACCACATTGTTCTGAATTCCATACTTTTTTACCAGATCTTCAGACTCTGCACGTTCGTCACCATCGCCCAGAATATGCAGTCTGCAATCAGGGTAGTCCTTTTTTATATCCTTCATAATAGAAACCAGCATCGGTATGTTTTTTATATCGATGATTCTTCCAGTGTAAAGGAGATTTATCCCATTGCTCTTTTTTAACTGCGCCGCCAGAGCTAGGTCAAAACAAAAATCTCTCTCCATATCAACACAGGCTTCCAGATGGACCTGCACTTTATCCTGCATATCCTGTGGGAACAGTTCTTTTGTCGCCTGTGTTCTCGCAATGATGAGCGCAGCCTCCTTTGCAGGCTTCCATATCCACGGGAGAAGTTTTATGTGCTGTCCCATCCAATATTTCAGCATATGAACACACCGTTTCTTGAACGGGAACTCTTTCCAATATTGTTTTGGGACCTGTTCGGCACCACCGACCGGCCCCCAGATGAACGGAAGGCCAAGCTTATACATATATGTAGGAAGGAACATATTTCCGAATGTAATGCTCCAAACGCAGTCGAACTGCATTTCTCGGCAATACTTTTTTGCATACCGGAATGCGGTGTGCTGCCACGCAAGATATTCAAGATAAATCGTGAGTTTTCTTAACTTTTTTGATGACGGAGCATAAAGAAAGTGCAGAGAATCTTTCAGTTCTTCTGGAATGGCAGGCTCTACATACTTTTTCATTTTGCTTCTCGTCAAGACCCACACGTCCTGAGTCTTTGCTGCCTGTACAGCCCAATTCCATCCGACACCGGGTTCGCTGCCTTTGCCGGGCTGGCAGGAAAAGGCGACCAATAATATTTTTTTCATATTCTGTAAATATCCTCTGCTATTGCCTTGCTGTGCTTCTTCATCGAGACAGCGTCCTCACATATTTTTACATTGTAGTTATAATTCTGGATCGCGTTGGCCAACGATTCTGCATCATTGTGCCTGAAGATGTTTTCCTGCGGCAGGTACAGCTGCGCACCTACCAGATCGGAGCAAACCACGGATGCACCATTCGCCAGTCCTTCCAGTACGACAAAAGAAAATGTTTCCATGCATTTACTGGGAACAACAAGCAGATGGTTGGGATGCTTCCAGACCTCTGCTTCATTTTCTTTTGTAAATCGTCCCATGTTATGGTATCTTTTGTCCCTGCACAGCCCGGTAAAATCCGCGCCGTACAGCCACAGGTTCCAATCTGAAAATCCCCGTGCGTCAAGGATCTCCAGCGCATGAAAAAGCACATCCACTCCCTTGAAGGCATCCATACCTCCAAGAAAACTGATGTCCAACGGTTTTTCCCTGTCGTTCTTTAGCGCTTTGCATTTCAGTCCCGCATGGGTGATGGGAACCATCTTATACCTGAATTCCGGATAGACCTTTTTGTATGTAGTAAGCGATATCTCACTATTGGCATGGATCAGATTGATGCATCGCATCATTTCAGCGTAATAATCAAGCAGTTGTTGATAGGCATCTGCCGTTGCCTGCGGAGCCGGAGTGCACTGCGCCCTTTTAGCATTATGCTTTCTCTGGCTTGACCGGATACGCTTAAAAAGAGTAGAATATTTTAGCCTTGCATAAACAGAGGACTGCATCAGATACTCCTGCTTTTGGGTCAGTCCTCGTCCCGCGTTACAGACGACACATTTTTCAGGGCAGCTTCCCGTACACTGCTCGCCGTTGCTATCAAGCAGGATGCACAGCGGACAGAACGGATAATAGTCATGTGTCGTGTAAACCATCCGTAGGTTCAGCTCTTTTGCGGCTTCAAACAATTCCTTATGAAAGCCCTGAAGGGTGTGGACATGGATAACATCTGGTTTTACATCTTTAAGAAAAGATCTGTAAACCTCCTTGTCGCACAGTTTCATGTACCGTTCCGGTGCAGAAATGCCATTTGTAAGCGGTAGTGGAAGGGGATTGATGATTTTGTATAGCGAAAAACGGGCGTCCTTCTGCCTGACGATTCTGACCTGCGTAAAAAATGAGAATTCCCCCGGATATAATAACAAAACATCCTGTCCATCCTCGACTTGCTGCTGCATCAGATCTGCACAGTAGCGATTCAGTCCCCCTGTGCGAAACGGCGGAAGTCCAAGTGAAAGGTGCAAAACACGCATAAAATTTTAACTCTCCTAATTTAAAAAGAAAAATCATCTCAAAAAGACGCTTTCGTATTCCTGCACGATTTTTTTCCAGCTATAGGCATTCTGCACCCGAGCAGTGCTCTTTTTGTCCAACTGTTCAATGGTGTCAGCATCCAATGTATCTGCCTTTTCCAGCAAAGTTGCCAGATTTCCCGGCTCTTTACTCCAATACAGAGCACTGTCTTCGCCAACTTCTTTGTTAAAGCCAACGCCCAAAAGCAAATTCAACCGGGTACTGGCAAGTGCCTCCAGCAGACTGGGATTAGTGCCACCGACTTCGTGACCGTGCAGATAACCGTAAGCTTCTTCACGGATTTTTTTCAGCAGGTCCTGATCATAAACCGTGCCAACAAATTTGATACGCTTATCTTTCTCAAAACCGGTTTTCTCACGAAGCTGCTCATAGAACTTGTTATGCTCTACGTTTGTGATAATAACGAGGTCTTTTTCAGTCTTGCTGCGCATAAACTCTGTGATCATAGTCTCATAGTTGTTCTCCGGAACAAAACGGCCAACGATCAAATAATAATCCCCACGGTTGACATTGAACTGCGTATACCACTCGTTCAGCTTTTCCTCATCGCACTGAGAGCGATCAGTATACGCGCCATACGCAATAAACGTGGTATCCTTCACCCGACTGCCATAAGTATCTTTGATATATTTCTCGATATTGACAGAATCGCAGATTGCCAAATCGCTGTTCTCGACCAGACACTTTTCGCAATACCGCAGAAAAGCTTTGGCCGGAGCGCTCCACTTACTGCGCTTCCACTCCAACCCATCTGGGTTGCAGTAGACCTTTGCGCCCAGTTTGTGCAACTTTTTGGCGTGAGGAATCAGCAAAGGTCCAATTCTGCATCCCAGAATACAGACGATTACTTTCTCCTGCGGATGCTGTTTTGCCCATTCCTCCACCTGATTCAGAACCAGACCCACATGGAAAATGCGTCCGGGAGCACCGGGTAGCGGAACGCGAACATTAAAGCAGTCTGCATCATTGTGCTCGAAATGTTTTTCATCATTATTCATGCAGGAGACATGATACTTTAGTTCCTTAGACTGTTTACCTGCTGTCAGATTCTCGACAAAGGTTTCAAATCCGCCATACTGTGCCGGAATGCCTTTGCTGCCTACAATAAAAACATGTGTCATAGATTACACCTTTACCATTCCAATTTTATTCACTTGCTGTTATCTTCTTTGAAATACTCAATCAGTACCACTAAGCTTCCAGAAATGAACGCGCCCACATCAAAGAACAGTGCCATCACGACCGAAAAGACTGCCATTTCTCTATACCCTGTATATTCTTTCTCAAAATAATTGATGGCTCGTTCCACATCTGTCAGCTCGGCAAAAAGGAGCTTCTGCAACCGGATTGCTTCGCTCGGAATCTCTGTGATTTTGTTGTCTACTGTGCTCTCTTCCGCTTCTGTACCGACTGGCTCATTTGGCAGAAGACTCACGCCGCTTTCCAGCGCATAAAACGCATCATTTCGTGCCGCTATCCATTTGTCCTCTTTGACATACGAAACATTGCCAACACTCTTTTCCTCGTCTTCATCCGAAATCACGACGTAAATGGTTCCAACAGCTTCGTTGTTGAATTGCTCAAGTCCCTGTTCAAGCTCAATGTATTTACGATATTCCTTCAGATTCTCACAGAAATTCTGGACGCTCTCTAATACTTCCGACGGAAGTCCCTGTGCAGATGCCCAGTTGTTAATCTCCGTCAGTAGAGTCTCAACCTCCTTCTTCGCATCGTTCTGTGTACCGCTGGACTCCGCTTTGATTTTGATTTCATTAATTCTTCTCAAAATTGCATCTGCTGACTGAATCGTTGCTGCACTTGAGTTGCTCTGAGATGTTTGCATCATTGCCATATTGTTCTGCTCAATATAGGCGTATGCATTTTCCAGCTTACTCTCTAACTTTCTGAATTTATCTCTCAGTCTATTCCATGAGGTCTCTGTTTTCAAAATATGATCTTTTAGTGCCTGATTCTTAACAGAAAGCCCCTCTATTGTATTGAACACTTCATTCAATGTTCCTTCTGCGTTGGTACTTACTTTTCCATATAAATCGATGTAACAATCCCTTATTACAATGTAGTCTACCTTCGACCATGTCTGACTGTCTTTATTCAAAATCAAATCTAATTTTGATAATACATCGTCTAAATCGTCCGCTTTTCCTTGAAGAATAGCGTTGTTACCCAGAAGTGTATCCATATTTCTTTGATCCCCGGACGATAAATTCGTTACATCTACAAAATCTGTCATTGTTTCAAACGTTATTTTATCCGTTATATTCCGCACGTCTGTTAGGAAGAGTAGCAAATCTGAATTTTTTTGTATTGTATCTGTATCCTGTTGAAGTTGAACTGCCGCTGATAAACCATTGGGATCATTGATTGCAGCTTTCATTGCCGAATAAAGTGCTGTGCCTCTACGTCTGTTTTCACTTTCCAACAGATTTGCGGTCTCTGTAAAATACGTCCGGGCAATCGCTTCATTATTTTCAGTCCGAGTCTTTTCGTACGCCTTTGTAACAATAAACGAGTAACTAAACAGAGATGACATTGTCAAATATCCCGTAGTAATCAGGACCAAAAGACAACTTGTGATTCTTTTGGCTAAGCTTGGCCACTGCAATTCCTTTACTGCAAAAATAAATCGCAAAAGAAAGAAGCTGAGAAACGCCAAAGTTACCTGTACGGCTATGGATGCCGGATATGCAAGCCACCCACCAAACACGACATTCTTCATACCATTGGCTGTCGTGTAGCAAGAGATTACTGAAAGGATTCCAGCCCCATTTGTCAGTGCTTTTTTGGCATTTTTTAGTATTGAGGAATCAAGTTTGGGTGCACTGACTTTTCGCTCATCCACTATGCCGACTACACACAAAATGCTCCAAATTGCAGTAAAAACAAGCATTGTTGCCAGTAGAATAAACGCATCTACTGGTTTTTGGAAGCCAATGTAAATGATCAGACTAATGTCAGCAAAGCACAAAACTGCTCTAAGAACAACCGTAGAAGATTGTTTTCCTAATATACTATTTTGAAATTTTTCATTGCAAAGTGATAGGAGTTTTCCACTAAATAACAGGGCTAGAAATATAACGATACTTAGACATTTGCAAAATACATACACTCTCCTTCACCCCTTTTCAAAATCTCTTTTTTAAAACAAGTTATTTTTTGTCGAGATTATCTGTTTTTTTCTCTTCAATTCCAAACACACCTAAAATCGCCTCAATGTAATCGGTTGTTGCAAATCGGATAAGGCCTATTCCCGATTTTAGCAGTCCAAGTGCTATTTTTTGTATATCCGAAAAAAGTGTTTTACACTCTTCTCTTATCTCATTTTCGAGATTATTCGTTTTTTCCGTATCAGACGGAACAGACAACATTATCAGGAACAGCCAGATTACAATAAAAAATATTGCTAGTGCAACCAAGGTATTACTGAAGCCACCCTCAACCATTGTTTCCAAAAGAGAATCGAATGGATTGATTTCTTTCAGCCTTGGTAATGCAATAAAAAATATGATTTCTATTATTACCGCAAGTAATGCTTGCGGATGACCAAATTTCTTACTATTGAGGTATTTACAAATTTTCTGGATAATAATGGCTGCTCCTGCTGCAACAAAAATCACTGTGCTAGCCATCGCAAGCGGTGTGCACTTTTCAACAATTAGTTGGATGGAAGTACTTTCCCGAAACACTTCCTTATAGCCTTTAAAAATCTCAAAGTCTGACAACCAATTACTCTGTAATATTGCAAATATAAATACTGTAAAGATAGGCAATAGCAAAATAAATATTGCTACTCCTATAAGCTTTTCCTGCGAATTTGTTTCCGTTTCCTGTGACTTTTGTGAGTCACTTAGTTCATTGATATTTTCACCGGACGGCGTTCTATCCACCCTCCGACCTATATCGTCAGCGTCGGATACAACCTTTTTCGCATATTTTTCTTCTTGCGCCTGTGAATCTGGATATCTTTTTTCAGTCGGTTTACTTATCGAACGCAAGCCACGATTTTTTGATCTTGTCGGCTGAAAAATCTTATATATTTTTTGAATAAATGCTGTAGCTACTGCTGCGGCTACGAAGATAAGTCCAACTCCAGCAAGAACTCCAAAGTCCGTTTTTGCAATAGTTTCCAAGGCCCATTGCACTACGCTTGTCAAATCGTCAATATGCTTTTTTATTACATCCATGCTATATATGCCAGAGAGCATAACTAACATGCAGCACACACTCAAGCTTCGTATTTCTCTTACTTGTTTATCTACTTCACTTGATTCATTTTTCAGTAAATAAACGAGATAGGCTACTAAGGCCACCGAACCGATTAGCCAAATGCTTTCTAAGAAATCGTACAGTCCTGCAAAAATGACAGTCAGTACATGCAGTATTCCAAGTTGATTTGTAAGGTAAGAAAAGCCATGATATCCCAAAATGGTGACAATTTCAAAAAAAGCCCCAGCAACAAAAAGCATCGTTTTCTTGTCGTATTTGAATTTCATCCTCGCTCAGCCGCCCCTCACAAGTGTAATGTCCCACTACACGTTCTGAAATTCTTTTGTCTCTACATCGCAGTTTAATTCTTCCTGTGAAATTAGTTGACTTTCTTTCAACAAAACAATACTCTCTCGCCGGAACTCCGGGTCAATTTTTCCGTCCACAACACCCTTGCGGCCCAGCACGACCTGAATACTTTTCCAAATAACCTTCAGATCGAATTTCAGACTAACGTTTTGGACATATTCCCGGTCATAGTAGACTTTGTCGTACACATCCACCGTGTCCCGACCGTTGACCTGCGCCCAGCCGGTAATACCCGGCGTCACCTGGTACACGCCGTACCAACGCCGCAGGAAGCGAATCTCACGTTCCGTATACACCAGCGGACGAGGGCCAATCAAACTCATTTCTCCACGAACAACGTTTGCCAACTGCGGCAGCTCATCAATGCTGGTGTCTCGTAGAAAACGTCCCAGTCGGGAAATGTACGTCTCTGGACTTTCCAAATCACCAGTTGCCACATTCTTCGGCGCAGAACTCTTCATCGTCCGGAACTTGATGATATTGAAGCAATGAGCCCCCTTGCCCACGCGCTTCTGTAAAAAGAAGATAGGCTCATCCGGTGCACTAAGTTTCTGTGCAATACTCACCACCAAGAACAAAGGTGAAAGTAAAATCAGCGCCAACGCTGCCAGAACGCGGTCAATTACAGATCTCACCGCAAGATATCGTTTCTGCTTATGAGTTAGATGGACATAGAACGGTCCAAAATCAACGTGGTAATTCAATTCTTCCAATTTTCCCATGTTTTCCTCACACTTTTAACGTTTGTTTATGCATATTTTCAACCCGCTTTTGCTGTCACTCTTTCGGCTTGTACTGCCTGCTCAGATGAGCGCTTCGGGTTGCTTTTCTCCCACCGCATCCCGATGGCATCCAGCTTTGCAATCCGTTCCTCTGTCAGAACAGCACCGCTTTTTTCAGGATTCTGGCGGGTATACCGCTGTCGCTTGACCCAATTTCCGAGATTATATCCGTTCGGCGACACATAATCAGCCGGGACGTTCAGGTCGCCGTGGGCATCAAAGTAGCGCTTGGCTTCCTGATATCCTTCGTTCCACTGACGGCCATTGCGGTTGCCCCAGTACATTCCGATTCTGTTCAGCCGTTCAACCTGTTCATCCGTCAGCTTTTCTTTCGGGTACGCCCATTGCTGGCTTGCGACCCATTGCCCCAGCCGTTCACCAGCCGCTGTCACATAGGAACGCGGGATATTCAGGTTTCCGTTTTCCTCGTAGTAGGCTGCTGCCAGCGCATAAGCCTTTTCCCACTTGGCATCGAAAATGTTCCACACCATGCCGAGTTCATCAAGCTGTGCGATGCGTTCTTCTTTCAAGCGGCCATTCAGCTTTTGCTGTCGGGTCTTGATGATCCACTGCCCCAGTGGGTAGCCGTCCGGGTCTACATATTTTCCGGGCACCATCAGATTTCCGTAGGTGTCGTGGTATTTTTTTGCGACCTCAAATCCATGCTGCCACGCAATTTCCTTCCGGTTGCCCCAGACCATGCCGATGCTGTCCAGCCGTGCGATCTGCTGCTCGGTCAGATTGCCTTGAATTTGTCCCTCGCGCACACGGCGCTGGGTCACCAGCCACACACCAAGGCTCAGACCGCTAGGCGTGTTATACAGTTTCGGGACGTTCAGGTTGCCGTGCTCTGCGTAGTAAATGCTCGCCTCGGAAAAGTAGTGCTCCCAGCTGGAAGAAAGGCTCGCCTGCAGCTGCTCGAACAGCACCCGGCAGTCGTGCACCTGCTCGATGACCTCGAACCGCTTGGTGACAATCTTGTCGCCCTCACCGTTGGCATAGAGCCGATGAACGGCCTCCTGCATCTCGCTTTGCAGACCGGAAATGCTGGTCAAACCCTCAAAGTTGTTGACCACATCGAGAATCAACGGGGCTGCGGTGTCCCCGGCGGTCAGGGCGCGGCCAATCTGCTGCTTGTAGATGATGGGCGAGATGGTAGGTCGGAACAGGATGACGCCCGAAATGCCTTCCACATGGACACCCTCGTTGAGCATATCGATGCAGAACAGCAGCTTCAGCCGGTTGCTGGTGTCTGTCTTGAAGTCCGCAAAGGCTTTGTCCGTGTTCGGGTCATCTGAATAGGCCTGATACACCACAACGTCCGGGTTGACCCCAGCGAACCACTCCGGCACATGGGACACCATCTCGTCCATGTGCTCCTTGTTGGCGCAGAACACAATGTACTTGCCAGTCTTATTCGTGATATGATGTGCAAAGACCCTATCCAGACCATCCGCTTGTTCCAAAGCGCGGCGCAGCGCGTCCAGATATTTCTGGTTCACATCCTGAATGCCCGGTGCTCGCAGGTTATCCACCCGCGCCTGATACTTCGCAAGTGCTTTCTGATACTGATAAACCGTGGTCACATATTTCGGGGCAGGCAAAATACCCCTGACGACTGCTTCGCCAAGGTTCATGTCGCTTGCAATATGTCCATCGAAAAGTTCTTCGGCCATGTCGCGGTTGTTATCCAGATAGCGGATGTTTGTTGCTATCAAACCCAGCAGTTTTGTGTTCGGACATAACTTTAATAAAGCCACCGTGCTTTCGCCCCATCATTTTGCACCGGCACGGTGGAATTCATCGAGTATAAGATATGCAGGCTTCTGCGCTGCTATTTCGTCCAGCTGCGTCTGCGTGCAACACATCAGTTTGGCGTAGGTGTAAAAATGAACGTTTGTCAACGGAAAAACCGGGTCGTTCCTTTTCAGACTCTCTAGCTGGGTCTTGAAGATATATTCACTGAGAGAAAGCCAAATCACGACCTTCTCCGGGTTGTCCTCGATCAGCTTGAACGCAATATAGCTCTTTCCGGTGCCGGTGGGATGAACAATGGCAGCCTTGCCATACTGCTCCATCATCCGAACCGCCGATTTGTACGCTTTCTCGTTGTGCTCAAACAGACATAATGCCACCTTGTTCACCCCTTCCCGCATAAAGGGGTATCCTCCACAGTGATAATGGAGGATACCGATCTTTCGACATCGTTGTTTGAATTCTTCTCTTATTTTATCATGGTTATATCTGGGAATCAATAGAAAACCATACAAATGTATCCCACCTGACCTTAGAAAAAACCTCGCAGAAGCCAGAACTTTTTTGCACATTGCCCAGTTCCGCATGAAAGCTCCAGATGAAATCATCGATGGACAAAATGTGTGGTCATATAGTTGTCCAAGGCGCTGGAGAGTGCAGTCAGGTGTGATAGCCGCTCCGATGTAATGACAGCCGTTAAATAGAACGCGCCCCTCGCACTGAAAAGCCGGTTTATGCCGTCACATTGATCAGGAGTTCTGACGAGGCATATCGCACAGTACTACATAGTTTTTACTCTCTTCCCTGCTACCCCTATTATATATAGGTATAACTTGCATCCCGTCACTGCAGCTACCACCTGCTCTGGGTCAGGCTATTTTTTACGCTAAAAAGGCCCCCGCCGATCACATTTCTGTGAAAGGCAGAGGCTTTCTGCTTCTAGATTTTAATCAGGTCTGGGGAGATGGAACAACTATCTCATTCTACCGAGTCAGCGTCCCCTTCCAGATTTTTAACTACCCCCGGGGTGTCTGACATGGCGTTTTCCTGCTGCATTCTGGCACATACAGCTTCGTAGATATAGGCGTTTACGCTTTGTCCCGCCTGTTTCGCTGCCTGCTGGATAGTTACTTTTTCTCCTTTGGGAACCGATAGCTCCAAACGGTCATAATTATTTTTCACATATTTGTGAACTGCACGCTGTTGTGCTGCACTCGTCTTTGCCATTGATTTTTTCCTCCCGTACATTATAGTGTTTATTATAGCATCTGTGGCCTATTCTCGTGAATATACAATTTGCACAAATTAACGCCTAAATCATTGTACAACATTCCATCTTGATATCGCGCCGCTGGTCAGCTGGAAAAGATGTTCCGCGAGCTCAACAAGCACTACTTTGCAGGCAAGCTGCCCGAGCCCATCATCAGCCTGAAAAAGACCCCATCCGCCTATGGTCATATCACCTGTTCCAAGGTCTGGCAGGCAGGCGGAGAGAACAAGTATGAGATCAATATTTCGTCGGCTACCCTTGACCGCCCCATCGAGGAGACCGCTTCCACCCTGCTGCATGAGATGGTGCATGAGCACTGCATGGAGACCGGCATCAAGGACACCAGCAACAATGGGGTCTACCATAACCGGCGTTTTAAGGAGCAGGCAGAGGCACACGGCTTGACCGTCGACCACCACGAAAAATACGGCTGGACCATCACGAGCCCGTCCGAAGAGCTGTTGGACTTTATCATCTTCCAAGGCTGGCAGGATATTCAGATGGGCGAGCGGCTGGCGTGGTCGGATATGGCAGGCACTGGAGCAGGCAGCAAGGCACCCGGCAGCAGTCAGACCGGAGCGCCGAAACCTCCCAAGGCAAAGAGCAGCACCCGGCGGTGGGTATGCCCCAAGTGCGGTACCATCATCCGGAGCACCAAGGAAGTGCGGGTCATCTGTGCGGACTGCATGGAGTTGTTCGTAAAGGCTGACTAATCATAGCAGGACAGAGAGCGAGGGCACGAGTGAGAGTAGTGCTATATATAAAATCACAGGAGGCTCCTCATGGATACTTATAAAATCGCTATTGACACCTTTCTTGCCGAGACATCCGAGTGCAAGGCCAGTGGGTGCGCCGTTTTTTCCGGGGCAGACATCGCGTTCCAAGACATCCAGCTGCACACGCACCGGAACAAGTCAGAGCTGCATTTCATGGCCGGACACACCATGCTTTCCATCCCCCTTGCCAGCATCCTGAGTATTGAAAAGCTGGTATTGCGAGATATCCAGTCCACCGAGTATGAGATCATCGCCAAAGAGGGCGGCACCATTACCCTTGACGTTGTTTAAAAGTGGATCCGTAAAAACAGAGATTCGCCGGGCTGTGAGAGGACGCCCATTATTTAAAGGAGAGCAGCCATGACCATTATATCAGAACGTTTGCAGCACCTGCGCCTGACGCACGGCTATACCCAGACCGAGCTTGCCCGAACCATGGGTGTGACCCGCCGGGCAGTCTACGCATGGGAGCACGATAAATGCCCCGAGATCCCCCATTTAATCCAGCTCGCCCAATTCTATCAGGTGTCGACCGATTATCTGTTGGGGCTGACGGAGTGAGGTGTGCCCCGCCACCGGAGGCCTTACCGGATACTTTTTGCCTGCTATAGTGCGGTCAACCATCAGTCCGCGCGACGGCAGCCACAACGCTCCATATTTTTAACAGCACACTTATAAGTCCATCTTATCGGACGTACTGTTTGGTAGACTTCAGGTACAGCAAAGCAAACACACTTCAAAATACAGGAGGAAACTATTATGGCAGGCGCTTTTTCGTTATTTTTAGGGTTGTTGGGTCTTGGTGCAGCTGGTGCAGTCAGCGCGGGACAGAACGCAAAAATCAAGAAGGCAGATTATCAGTATGGCGAAGAGCATGGCCTTCATGGCACCTCTGAGGTTCTGCAAATGCGGGAGCGGGTGCGTAAAGAATGGTGGAGCATCTGCGGCAAAACCTACAACGCATGTGAGCGGCCTGCATCGAGTTACGGCGACCTCAGCAGAACCCCGTGGTGCTATCTGAAAAAGCGCTGGTTCATTGATCATCTGAATAAAAAGGGCATCCCTTATGATGATCTGGTCGTGGACGATGTTACTGGTGTTACCTTCTACGAGAGCCAGAAAAGAACGTCCCAAGCCTATATGAGAAAGCTGCGGTAATAGACATCGCGCCCATCGTCACCACTTCTATCAGAAGCAGGAGGTAAGCTTATGGCTGAAAATAAATTCTTGGTGCAAATTATCGATCATGCGAACGGAAATTCCGTGCTGGGACAAGACTACTTTGCATCAAGAGAAAAAGCAGAAGAATTCAAACGGATCTCAGACCGCGCGTATGGCAAGCTTCTTGGTGAAGGTCAAACCAGAATCACCACTGAGATCATTGAATGCTGACACCAACCATCATTTCCTGTATCCTCTGAATGGTCGTCCCTCTGTCGTGACCATGCTCGAGTTGCTTTATAATGGTGTCGCCCGCTATGACGATCTTTCTATCCTGAAATAAGTGTACTTCAATAGCAACACCCCGCTACTCTATGCCGAGTAGTGGGGTGTTTTTTCGTCTTGATATAGGGGCGGGAACTTTAGCGACAAATACATATTCCCGTCTCTACAGCCGCTTTGCCTGTTGCGATGAGAAACTTGTAAAAATCGAATTGATTTATAGCCGATATATCAGGGGCTTGTGTTCAAGACAACACAAGTCCCCTTTTTATCTTGTTTTAGGGACAGGAAGCAAATTTATGCGAATTCGTTGAAAATTTCACGTTTATGTGATACAATGTATTTTAAATGGAAGGAGGGAATCGCTATGGCTGTAACCTACAAAAAATTATTTCACATATTGATAGACCGCGGTATAACTAACGCCGAGCTAATGGAGAGGGCTGGCTTTAGCGCAAATATTATTACCCGTATCAAGCACGATCATTATATATCTCTCGATAGTATTGAGAAAATTTGTAAAACTCTAAATTGTGGAGTTGATGATATTTTAGAATTTACAGATGAGGAGAAATAACGATGGCATCAAAAGCTACTGTTCAGTCGGTAGAGCCGAATATTGCTGATTTAGTGAATGGCTGGCTCAAATCATATAAAGTGGATTATAAATTGGAGCAGGAATCCTTAAACACTGAAATCGACCAAGCCTTAAATGATTATTTTTCCAAGAGTGGCGGAAAGGGCGGCAATCGACCTGATGCAAAACTACTGTTACTGGCCAATGATGGAAAATACTATCCAATTTTGATTGAGTATAAGGGATACAAAGATAAGCTTGTCAAACTGGACGCCGAAGGAAATGTTGCTAACAAAAATGCAAAGAACCAGCCGGATTTTTCCACTATCAATTCCTATGCAGTAAATGGTGCGGTTCACTATGCTAATGCAATTCTGCACTACACGAGTTATACCGATGTTATTGCCATCGGCGTCACCGGCTACAAGGAAATCAGTGGAAAGCTCAACCATCTGATTGGTGTGTACTACGTTTCCAAGAACAACTTTGGCGTTGGGCAAAAGGTTGATGAATACACCGATCTCTCCTTCTTGAAGAAAGAGTACTTTTCTGCATTTATCGAAAAGGTCAAACAATTATCGCTTTCTCAGGACGAAATTGAAAAGCTAAAAGAACGTAGAGAGCAGGAAATTACTGCAAGCCTTGTCAAGCTGAATAACGATATCTTCAAGAGTGAAAAAGGTTTGAGTGAAAACGATCGTGTCTATCTTGTTGTTGCTTCTATTATGGCTACCCTTGGTGATGTGGAGAACAACGTATATCCGCTTACCAAAGCTGATTTGAAGTCGTCCAATGAAAGAAACAATACGGACGGCGATATTATGGTTCGCAAGATCGAGTCCTTTCTCGATGCCAAAAAGCTTCCCAAGGACAAGAAAAACCTGATTGTGCGAACTTTGCAAAACACACTGACTACCGACAACATTAACAAAGCGGACGATGGCGAAAGTCAGTTAAAACGAGTATTCATCAAGATTGTTGATGACCTTGGTGTTTACTATAAAATCGGTTTGAATACGGATTTCACCGGAAAGCTATTTAACGAAATGTATTCATGGCTTGGCTTCACGCAGGATCAGCTCAATGATGTTGTTTTAACACCGCCTTATGTTGCGACACTTCTGTGCCGTCTTGCAAGGGTGAATAAAGACTCCTTTGTGTGGGACTTTGCCACAGGTTCGGCTGGTCTGCTGGTAGCCGCCATGAATGAAATGTTGGCTGATGCCAAAAAGAAGATCAAGTCCCCCGAAGAGCTGGCACACAAATCAGCAGAAATCAAAGCAAACCAGTTGTTAGGCCTGGAGATCCTGTCCAATGTTTATATGCTTGCTGTGCTCAATATGATCATGATGGGTGACGGCAGCTCTAACATTTTGAACAAGGACTCTTTGAAGTTTGATGGTCATTACGGCTTTGGCAAAACTGACGAAAAGTTCCCTGCGGATGCGTTCATTTTGAACCCGCCCTACTCTGCAGAGGGCAACGGAATGGTCTTTGTTGAAAAAGCTCTTTCCATGATGAATAAGGGCTATGCAGCTATTATCATTCAAAACTCGGCTGGCTCTGGCAAAGCAGCAGAGTACAACAAGCGAATTCTGGAGCACAGCACACTTCTTGCAAGCATCAAAATGCCGATAGACTTGTTTATCGGAAAATCAAGCGTGTTGACCAATATATACGTTTTCCGCGTTGGTGAAGCCCATCAAAAGGATGATGTAGTTAAATTTATCGACTTCTCCAACGATGGTTACACCCGTTCTGACCGCAAAAAAGCAAGCAGAAATCTGTTTGATACCGATCGGGCGAAAGAGCGCTATCAGGAAGTTGTAGATTTGGTTCGTTTTGGAAAAACGAAGCTTAATATTCTTACAGAAAAAGAATACTACGAAGGGCATATCGACCCAGAAAAGGGTAATGACTGGAATCAGACAGCTCCAATCGATACAAGACCTACACTGGATGATTTTAAAAAGACGATCAGTGATTATCTTGCATGGGAAGTATCAACGCTTCTGAAAAATCAGCCGATGGAGGATGACCGCCTGGGAAAATAGAAGCCTCACTTAACGAAAAACTACAAGCGGTTAAGTGGGGCGAATATAAGCTTGGCGATTTGTTTGATGTAGACTCTTATACGAAGAGATTTGATGCAAACAAGGTAGTTATAAAAGAAAAAGGCGAATATCCGTATATAGTCCGAACAAGCATAAACAACGGGCAGAAAGGATACATTGATGAAGATCATCAATACTTAAACAAAGGTAACACTATTGCATTCGGTCAGGATACTGCTACAATGTTCTACCAAGAAAAGCCCTATTTTACAGGAGATAAAATCAAAGTATTAAAACCTAAGCTTGGTAGGTTCAATAAAAACAACGCTCAATTCTTCCTCGTTGCCATGAGAAAACCGTTTGAGCTGTTTTCTTGGGGAACTTCAAGTTACAATGTTGAGATAATCAAAAAACAAAGAATCGTTTTGCCTGTCAAGGATGACAAAATCGACTTTGATTTTATGGAGTCGTTCGTCGCTGAGCTGGAAGCTCAGCGGGTCGCTGAGCTATCCGCTTACTTGACAGTAAGCGGATACGACAATTACGAATTGTCGATTGAAGAGCTTGACGCTCTTCGAAACTTCAGTGATCAAAACGATAATGATTGGGGTACATATACGATAGGAAATCTGTTTGAAAAAGTTAAAACCAAGAAGCTGCCTTACAAAGCCAAGGAATTGCCTAAGCAGCCCACGGATGATTATATTCTGCCCTGTCTGACTTCAAGCTTCCAAAATCAGGGCTTGAACTATTATGCACCCAAATCCGGGGCAACTATATTGAGCAATGTGATTTCTATTCCTTCCAACAGCGATGTCTACAGAGCATATTATCAGACAAGAGATTTTACCGTTTTGTCCGATGCTTATGCGATTCGGTGGAAGGTCAAAGAAATCGAACTTTCCCCAAATCAATACCTGTTCATGGTCATGTGCATTAACAAGGTAACCGACCTGCCTATTTATTCTTATAAGAACAAGCTCGGTGGTTGGAATGTTGTAAAGAACAAGAATATCCGATTGCCCGAAAAGGATGGAAAAATTGATTTTGCACTTATGGAGGCTTTTATATCTGCTATCAAAAAGCTGACTATCAAGGAAGTTGTTCTTTACAGTGACCAAAAAATTGCAGCAACCAAAGAAGTAGTTTCAAAAACTGAATAATTGACAATGAGCAAGGCGATCAACTGTAAAAAGTTGGTCGCCTTTGTTTTATCATCATACAGCAGACTTAACCCCATATTCCACAAAAAAGCAGGGCGCAGCCTTATAAATTGCGAATTGACCTTTTGTCAAATGGCGACACTCGCAATCAAACAAAAACCAACTCTTGCTTCTTTCAGCAATATAACAAAACACCCTTCCTCTCACGGAAACCCGCAAAAGGAAGGGTGTCGAACTCAATATCCTGTTGTCGTACCAATCACAGCATATTCGTACCGACAAAGCCGGTGTCAGCCGTTATTCAGCACAACACCTCAAGCACTTTTGAGCGTAGAGCTGTGATTAGCAGTTCTCAGCGAAGTACTTAATGGTACGGACCATCTGAGAGGTGTAGGAGTTCTCGTTGTCGTACCAAGACACGACCTGAACCTGATAGGTGTCGTCGTCGATCTTAGCGACCATGGTCTGGGTAGCGTCGAACAGAGAGCCGTAACGCATACCGATGACGTCGGAAGAAACGATCTGATCCTCGTTGTAGCCGAAGGACTCAGAAGCAGCAGCCTTCATAGCAGCGTTGATAGCTTCCTTGGTGACATCCTTGCCCTTGACAACGGCAACCAGCAGGGTGGTAGAACCGGTGGGAACGGGCACACGCTGAGCAGAGCCGATCAGCTTGCCGTTCAGCTCGGGGATGACCAGACCGATAGCCTTAGCAGCACCGGTGGTGTTGGGAACGATGTTCTGTGCGCCAGCACGAGCACGGCGCAGGTCGCCCTTGCGCTGAGGACCATCCAGGATCATCTGGTCGCCGGTGTAAGCATGAACGGTGGTCATGATACCGGAAACGATGGGGAAGGTCTTGTTCAGGGCGTTGGCCATGGGAGCCAGGCAGTTGGTGGTGCAGGAAGCAGCGGAGATGACCTGATCCTCAGCGGTCAGGGTCTTCTCGTTGACGGAGTAGACGATGGTCTTCAGGTCGTTGCCTGCGGGAGCAGAGATAACAACCTTCTTTGCGCCAGCCTGGATGTGAGCCATGCTCTTCTCCTTGCTGGTGTAGAAGCCGGTGCACTCCAGAACGACATCAACGTTCAGCTCGCCCCAAGGAGCATCCTTTGCGTCCTTAACAGCGTAGATCTTGATCTCCTTGCCGTCAACAATGATGGAATCCTCGGTGGACTCGACAGTGTGCTTGCCCTCGCCGATCTTGCCGCAGAAAGAGCCCTGAGCAGTATCGTACTTCAGCAGGTGAGCCAGCATCTTGGGGCTGGTCAGGTCGTTGATTGCGACGACCTCGTAACCCTCAGCATCAAACATCTGACGGAAAGCCAGACGGCCAATACGACCGAAACCATTGATAGCAACTCTAACAGCCATTGTAATAGTACCTCCTAATTATTTTACCCATAATCGGATAAATCACGGTATCTTTATTGTAGACCAAAACTGGCAAACTTTCAAGTGTCTGCTAAAAAATTAACAACACAATTTTATCTTTTTTTGCTTTTGTACGATTTTATGCACCCTGCCACAAAGCTTTTGTTCAATTGCACCAAGGGTGCACTGCCGTTTTTTGTCAGTTATTTCCAGCTTTTTCCTTTCCAGTGCAGGCAAGCCCCATGCCGCCAATACAACACAGCGCAAGACCGGAAAGCAGCTCCGGCAGCGCTGCCGCCATACCGCCGCTAAGACCCGCTGCCAACAGCAGGAGCACCCGGGGCAGCTCCCAGCACAGGCACAAACAAAAGGCTGCAAGCGCCGCTGCGTGCAGAGTGCGCCCGTTTTCCGGCCGGGGCAGATATAAAGTGCGCGCCAGCGCCGCCAGAAACAGCAGCGCCGCCATCTCCTGCCAGACCGCTGCCGTAGGCTGTACCCGGTGCCAGCTGGAGCTGTTCTCCATAAAGCGCATCAGCACGTTCCAGTAGAACAGTGCACTGCCCGCTATGGCCAGCGGCAGACCGCCGCCGGGCGTTTTCCAGCCGTCCCGGCGCAGCCAGCTGCGCCCGAGATTGCTCAGCCACATGGCACAGGCTACCTCCAGCAGAATGCGCACAAAGGTGCTTACCGTACCGGCTGCAAACACAAACTGTGCTACACCGGCAGCCAGCATACACACCGCCCCGGCAAAGGCCAGCACGCCAGCCGCCGGGCGGCGGCTGCGCAGCGGTGTCTCAGGCAGAGGGCGGCTGCGTCCGGCCAGCACTGCGGCCAGCACCACAGCGCCCAAGGCAAGATACCGCCACCATACCGCGCCTGCGGTGCACAGACCGGTGGCGGCGTCCGTAGCAAAGGCAAGATCTGCGCCGCGGCCAATGCCAAGCAGCACGCAGAGTAGGACAACAACGAACTCTAACGATTCCATTAACGTTCCTCGATGGGCTTATATTTCTGGCGCACGCCCAGATACTTGTAGGCCGGGCGGATGATACGGTTGGCAAAGATCACCTCTTCCACCCGGTGTGCGCACCAGCCCGGCACACGGGCGATGGCGAACAGCGGGGTGTACAGATCCTCCGAGATGCCCAGCATGTTGTAGATCAGTCCGCTGAACAGGTCCACGTTGGCGCACACCGGCTTGGAGCTGCCCTTTTCCTCGGCAAAGATGCCGGGTGCCAGCCGCTCGATGCTACACAGCATGTTGTACTCTTCCTCAAAGCCCTTTTCGTAGGCCAGATGCTTTGCGCGCTGCTTCAGGATGACCTCACGGGGGTCGCTGATGGTATAAACCGCATGACCCATGCCGTAGATCAGGCCGGAGCCGTCGCCCGCCTGCTTGCGCAGGATGCGGCGAAGATACTCGCGCACCTCATCGTCATCCTCCGGGTTCTCAACATGCTTGAGGATATCCTGCAGCTGGCGGTTGACCATCAGGTTCGCGCCGCCGTGCTTGGGGCCCTTCAGGGCACCGATGGCCGCAGAGATAGCCGAGTAGGTGTCCGTGCCGGAGGAGGACAGCACGCGGGTGGTAAAGGTGGAGCAGTTGCCGCCGCCGTGGTCTGCGTGCACCAGCAGGCACATATCCAGCAGCTTTGCCTCCTCGTGGGTGAACTTCTGATCCGGACGGTAGGTGCTGAGGATGTGCTCTGCCGTGCTCTGACCGGGCTTGGGCAGATGGAAGAACATACTCTGTTTATCGTAGTAGCGGCGCTTCATCTGGTAAGCGTTCACCATCATGGTGGGCATACTGGCGATCAGGTTGATGCTCTGGTTCAGGATGTTCTCAAGGCTCAGATCCTCAGCGCGGTCGTCGTAGGAGTACAGGCCCAGCACACAGCGCTGCAACTTGTTCATGATATTGGGCGAGGGAGCATTCATAGTGTCCATGAAGCCGTCCGGCAGGGCGCGGGATTCTGCCAGAATCTCGCAGAAATCGTCCAGCTGCTCCCGGGTGGGCAGGCTGCCGAACAAAAGCAGCCAGATCACTTCCTCAAACACGAAGCGGTCGTTGCGGTAAGCCTCGTCCACGATCTCGTTGATGTTGACGCCCCGGTAGATCAGCTTGCCTGGGGTGGGGATCACATGACCTTCCTGATCTTTTTTGTAGCCCACAACGTCACAGACGTTGGTCAGGCCGGCCAGCACGCCGGTGCCGTCCGGGTTGCGCAGGCCGCGCTTGACCCCCAGCCGCTCGCTGGTCTCCGGGTCGATGTAGTTGTTTGCGATGTACTCCTCGCACAGGGTACGCATGGTCGTCGGGTCCAACGTTGCCACTTCTGCGTGTGCAAAGTTCATAGGAGTGCTCCTTTCCGTCTCTTACTTTTTATACTTTCCGATCCCGTCCATCCTACGCTCTGATGGACATACTTTTATAATATCGCTTTTGTGCAGTAAATTCAAGCGCTAAGTGTACACTTCTCACCGCAAAGCGCAAAAATGCCGGTTTTCCTCTGCGCATTTCCCGCCGGTTTGCACGCTGCCGGGCTTATGATGTTCCCAAAGCTTGCGTTCCGGGAGGAGGTCTCGTATGAAACGTTCCTTTTTGCTGCTGTGCGCCGTTCTGCTGGTGCTGGGCTGCGCACTGCCGTGTGCTGCCTACCGCCTTGCCCGCACGACCCTTGCGCAGGGTACGGCTCCGTCCGCAGCAGAAGCCGCCTCTGCCGCCTCGGAGGAAAGCAGCGAGCAAGAAGCTCCCTCCCCTGCTGACACGACTGATACCGTCTGCTTTACGGATCAGAGCACCGGGCAGGCGGTAACACTGCCGCTGCGGGAGTACCTGATTGGAGCCGTTGCCGCCGAAATGCCGGTCAGCTGGCCGGACGAAGCACTGAAGGCGCAGGCAGTGGCGGCGCACAGCTATGCCCTCTACCGCCGGGATCACAGCACCGAGGAAAACGGCGCATGGTTCACCGCAGACCCCGCCCGGCGGCAAGGCTGCCTGACCGATGCAGTGCTGCACAGCTACTGGGGCACTGCCTACGCAGCCAACTACGCCCGGCTTTCCGCGCTGATAGACGCAGTACAGACGCAGGTGCTGTATTATGGCGATGCCCCCGCCGGGACAAGCTACTTTGCCATGTCCAATGGCCGCACCGAAGCCAGCGAGAAGGTGTGGGGCACTGCCCTGCCCTATCTTGTACCGGTGGACAGCAGCACCGACACCGCCGCCGACAACTACGAATACACCCTGAACCTTTCCGCCGCCCAATTACAGCAGCTGCTGGCGGAGCGGCTGGGCATCGCCGCTGATCTTTCGCAGCAGGCGCAGTGGTTCGGCACGCCGGTGCTCACCCCCTCCGGCTACGTAGACAGTCTGCCGGTATGCGGACAAATGGTGCAGGGCACCGCCCTGCGCAAGGCGCTGGGGCTGCGCAGCGCCTGCTTTACGGTAGTCTGCCAGAGCGGCACATTCTCCTTTACCACAAGGGGCTACGGGCACGGCGTAGGCATGAGCCAGTGGGGCGCAAAGGCACTGGCCGAGCAGGGCGCAGACTACCGTGCCATTCTGGCGCACTATTACCCCGGCACGGAGCTGCGGGGGTAACAGCGACAGAACAAAGACGATTTTGAATGTTCTCCGCGCTGCTCTGACCATATTCAGCGGAAGGAATATTTTAATTTTGTGGTTCAGAACCGCCTGCGGGCGGTTCTGAACCACTTTTTTTCACGGAAAGCTTTTTATATTATGCAAACAGGGCTGCTGCACGTTGCTTCGTGCAGCAGCCCCAAATTATTTCTTTTTATCAGCCGAACAGCTGTGCGAACCAGCTTACGGTGGTCTCGGCGGCAGTCTCTACCGTGGTCTCCATCTGTTTGACCGTCTGCTGCAGCTTAGTGCCCTCAGTATCCTTGACCGACCAATACGTCTGGGTACTGCTTGCACTGCCGGACACCGTGAAGTCCGAAGCGAAGCACAGGCTCTCGCCCGCAGAGTCGGTCACCAGCACCATATAGGTGTAGCTCCCCTCCGGCAGCTCTCCGAAACGGATCTGGCTGTCCAGCGTGTTCAGCGAGAAAGCGGCGGCATTCACCTGTGCCTCGGCGCTCTGCACGGTCTGGTCCGCCGCATCCAGAACAGCCACCTGCACACTGGTCAGGGTGGTGCCGGTAGCGCTGTTAGCCGTACCGGTCAGTGCCATGCCGCTGCCGGTGCGAAGATTCACCGGGTAGCGCACGCCCTCCAGCCGCAGCCCATCAGTCTGTGCCGCCACACTGTTGTGATCTGCGGTGACGTACCAGTAACAGGAAGATCTTGCGATGGACACGCTGGAGCTGGTAATGGGGATGCGTCCGTAACCGATGTTCCCCGCCGGGTCGGAGCAATAGAAAATACCGTTGGTGTAGTCGGTCAGCAGCACCGCATGGGGCTGGGTGCGGTCGTAGAGGACGATGCCCTCCGGGTGCTGCTCCAGCAGGGAGATCAGCACCGCCGTTTTGCCTTGCAGTCCGGAGGGCAGGGTGGCGTAGCCCACCTGCATCTCCTTATATGTAAAACTGTGTGCAAGGCCGTTGGCCCATGCTGTGGAGCGCACACTGTTCTCGGTCACGTTCGTCCAGTCGCTCAGCCCGTCAAAGTAGGCACGGCGGCGCAGCATCATTGCTGCAGAGGCCAGCGTACAGGTGCCGCCCCGGCTCTGCTTGAAGTAGAAACCTGCGTCCACGTTCAGGTCCACTGCCAGTGCAGCGGGCAGACAGGTAAACAGGAAAGCAAAGCTCAGGATCAGGGTCAGCAATCGTTTTTTCAGGGCGTGCGGTGCGGCGGTATTCACGGTTCGGTATTTCCTTTCTTATTTCTTTGCGGATCTCATAGGGATCTACCGCTACAAAGTATACCAGCCTGTCATTCTTTTGTAAACAATTCTTCGTCTTTTTTCTCAATATCAACACGTTTAGGGGATATCCATTGGTTGCTTTTTACAAATTTTTCTGAAATATTCCACGCATTTGACAAAATTTCGTCCTACCCACCGCACAACTGTGAAAATATATTTCTTTTTTCGCCCGGCGCGCAGAGTGCAAAAAAGTCGGCAGCCCTGCACATTCGTCCCGGCATTTCACAAAACAATTTCCTCTCTGAGCCATGCAGCAGCCAGCCTATCGTTGTCTGCCGCAGTTGGGGCAGTAAATGTCCCCAATTTTCCATAATTCATATACTAGTATACAAGTTCGGAATAAACATTTGCCCTATTTCGCCTTCATTTATCGGCATTCTGCCCAATAATGCCTTCAAAAGTTTATATCAAACGCCAAAGTTGTTTTGTTTTGCTAAATATTTCTTGTAAAAATGTGAAATTCATGTTAACTTGAATACAACATTGTGCACGCCCGTACGGACAATCTCGTGTCCGGCAGCATGTACGGAAAAGGAGACTATCCATGAAAAAAGCAAAGCAACCCATCCGGCGCACTCTGGCCGGGCTGCTGGCAGGTGCGCTGCTGCTGGGCATGACGCCGCTGGCTGCATTTGCAGAGGACAGCACCTCTGCAAGCGGCTGGCAATTCAAGGCCTTCGGCACCTCCTCCGCAGCAAACGTCAACACCCTTGCAGAGGGTGCAGACATCCACAGCAAAGTCACCCTGAACGCCTGCACCGTCAAGGAGGACGGCACCATCAACAAAAAGGGCGGCAAGTTTGTTGCAGACTCCCCCGCCGATGGTCTTTCCTTCTACTACACCACCATCGACCCCACCAAGGAAAACTTCTATCTGCAAGCCGATGTGACCATCGACTACGTCAACCCCGCCCCGGACGGTCAGGAGGGCTTTGCACTGATGCTGCGCGACAGTCTGAGCGGTTCCGGCAGCTACTTCTCCAACCAGATCTCGGTCGCCGGTACCAAGCTCCCGCTGGACGGCGTAGAGATCAAGGATGCCGTGGGTGTGCGCAGCTACACCGGCATCATCTCCAACGAGACCGCCGCCTCCAACGAGGTCAAGGCGACCCGCGCCGCCTTCAGCAGCCAGACCATCAAGCAGGGCGACACCTACCGCGTCAGTCTGGCCAAGACCAGCAACAGCTACGTTGCCACCCAGTACGCCATCAATGCGGACGGCACCACTGGCACGGTCATCGGCTCTTCTACCCTGTACATCCCGGCAAAGAACAGCACCGCCACCAGCGTTTCCAAGTATGCTGAGCTGGACGACCCCATGACCGTGCAGGAGGCAAACAAGGCATATCTGGGCTTTGCAGCTGCCCGCGGCATGAATGTGACCTTCTCCAACGTCGCCTACACCACCAGTGCATGGAATGCCTCGGAGTGGACCTTGCAGCCCACCAGTTACATCGACCCGGTGTACCAGATCACCAGCCCCTCCACCTGCACCGGCAGCAGCTACGCACTGGCCTTCAAGGCCAATGCAGACGGCACCGCCAAGGTGTACGCCAACGGTAAGCTTGTGGACAAGGACCTTGCCGTCAAGGCTGGTGAGACCCTGACCCGGAGCTACAACGTGACCCGCGACACCACCTTCAAGGTGGTGTTCACCCCGGACAAGAACTACGTCATCAGCGCCTTTGAGAAGCTGAGCAGCTACAAGGCCGCCACCATTGAAAAGAAGGTCTCGCTGCGGGCTCTGGGCGCAAACGGTGTCATCGTGGTCGCCCCGGACGGCAGCGCAACCCACAACGGCACCAGCGCTGCGGACGCCGTAGACCTGCAGACCGCGCTGAACTACGCCGCCGCAGGCCAGACCATCCAGCTGGCAGGCGGCACCTACCACCTGACCGGTGAGCTGAAAGTAGAGCGCGGCCGTGACGGCACCGCCGAGGCTCCCATCACCCTGACCACCGCAGACGGCAACTACGCCACGCTGGACTTTGGCGGCGTGGGCACCGGCTTCAGCGTTTGGGGCAACTACTGGAACATCAGCAAGCTGAACATCACCAACACCAAGGACGGTGCCAAGGGCATGCAGCTGGCCGGCAGCCATTGCGTGCTGGAGCAGATGAACTTCTACAACAACGGCAACACCGGCTTGCAGGTCTCCGGCCTGTCTACGGACAACAAGGCACTGTGGCCCAGCTGCAACACCATCAAGAACTGCACCTCTATGAACAACGCCGACCGTGCCATGGAGGACGCCGACGGCTTTGCCGCCAAGCTGACCACCGGCGAAGGCAACGTGTTTGACGGCTGCATCGCCGCCTACAACGCCGACGACGGCTGGGACCTGTTCGCCAAGGCTGCTACCGGCTCCATCGGTGCCGTTACCATCCAGAACTGCGTTGCCTACAAAAACGGCTACCTGATGCTGGCCACAGAGCCGGTCAAGAAGCAGCCGCTGCAATTCCCCACCGTTGCCTGTGACGCAAACGGCAACCTGAGCTTTGGCAATGTGGCCACCACCATCGAGGCAGGCAACGGCAACGGCTTCAAGATGGGCGGCACCAACCTGCCCGGCAACCACAAGCTGGTAAACTCCATCTCCTACGACAACGCCGCCAAGGGCATCGACTCCAACTCCTGCCCGGACGTAAAGGTGTACAACTCCACCTCCTACAACAACGAGGGCTACAACGTTGCACTGTACACCGGCAACAAGTCTGCCGTGACCGACTACGCCGCTGACGGCATCATTTCCTTCCGCAAGGGCACGGACGGCAAGGAGCAGCTGGCGCTCCAGAGCCAGAGCAGCACCGCTGTCTACGGCCCGGACAACTTCTATTGGGACGCCGAGACCCAGACCAGCCACAACAAATCCACCAACACCGTCACGGTGAAGGAGAGCTGGTTCCAGAGTCTGGATACCTCCGTTGCCCCCACCCGCAACGCAGACGGCAGCATTGATATGCACGGCCTGCTGCTGCTCACCGCCGAGGGTCTGGCTGCCACCGATGCCGGTGCGCGCGGCGCTGTGTGGGGTCAGGCAGAGGCACCCAAGGCCACCTTCTGGGTGGTGGGCGACTCCACCGTCTCCCCCTTCAACGACAGCTACTACCTCCCCCGCGAGGGCTACGGCGAAGAACTTGAGAACTACTTCAACGCCAACGTCTACAATCTGGCCGTTTCCGGCGCATCCAGCAAGGACTTTACCGGCATGGCCAACTACACCACCCTGCTGAAGGGTTCCGACACGGTGCCCGCACTGGGCGATGCCGCCGGGGACAAGTTCCTGCTCATCGGCTTCGGCCACAACGATGAAAAGACCGAGCCCGCCCGCTACACCAACCCCAACGGCGACTACAAGACCGAGGGTTCCTTTGCCAACAGCCTCTACGTCAACTACATCCAGCCCGCACTGGAGCGCGGCGTTATCCCCGTGGTGTGCACCCCCATTGCCCGCCTGACCGAGGCGAACAACAAGGCCAGCTATGACGGTGCTTCCGGCCACAAGACCACGACCGTCACCATTGGCGATGCCGTCTATGAGGGCGGCGACTACGCACAGGCCATCCGGGATATGTGCAGTGAACTGCACCTCATCTGCGTGGACCTGACCGATGCCACCATCAATGAAAACATCGCCATGGGCAAAAAGGCACAGTACACCCACAGCTTTACCGGTGCAAAGGCCGACAAGCGCGGCAAGCTCTCCCCCACCGGCCTTGACCTGACCCACACCAACAGCTACGGCGCAAAGCTGAACGCATGGCTTATTGCCCAGCTTACCGCCGACACCCCGCTGGGCGCTTACAACCGGAACAAGGCAAAGCCCACCTACAAGCAGTTCTACGGCGATGCCGCAAACCCGGACTATGTGCCCTCCAGCTACGCCGCACCCACCCAGACCAGCAAGCTGTGGCCTGCCTTTACCGATGCCAACGGCACAGTATGGAACGGCTCTGCCTTCGGCAACGTAGGCGGTGACGACAAGATCTCCGGCGGCGATTTCACCGCCGCTGTCGATGGCCAGAACATCACGCTGGGCGTTGCCAACAACCGCGGCAAGATCGCATCCACGGTGGACGGCCTGATGATGTACTACGTTCAGCTGCCCGCCGGCACTAACTTCACCCTGACCGCCAAGGCCACCGTGAACAAGCTTGCCAAGAACAATCAGGTCTCCTTCGGCCTGATGGCGCGCGACGAGATGTACGTTGACACCAGCATCTCCGACCCCATGGGCGATTATGTGGCCGTGGGCACCCGGAATCAGGGCGCTGTCAACTGCTTCGGCCGCAAGAGCGGTGCACTGTACGACGGCCCCGCCGCGGCCGTGAAGTACGGTGCAGGCGATACCGTGGACCTGAAGCTCGTAGGTACTGCCGACGGCTTCACCCTGACCTACGGCGATAACGAGACCGCTTCTGCCGGTTTCGACTACGCCCTGACCGCTGTGGATTCTGATTACATCTATGTCGGCTTCTACGTTGCCCGCAACGCAAGCGTCACCTTCAGCGATGTGCAGCTGACCACCAGCGGCGTCTCCTCCGGTTCCCCGCTCAAGACTGCATGGAACCGCATCGTCAGCATCTTCCCTTTCTGAGTAAGGCGAAAGCTGCCGTATAACCGCTGAAAACCAAAACCCGGAACCTTCTTGAGCCCTTGCGGCTCCGAAAAGGTTCCGGGTTTTTTGCGTTCTTTTTTCAGTGAGCTATTGCCCGCCGACCATACTGCTTTTTGCTCAGCCCAGTGCCTGCTGGATCTTGGCAAAGTCCTCCAGCGTCAGGGCTTCCGGGCGAATGCGGGCATCAAAGCCTGCGGCCTCGATGGCGGCAATAACCTTCTCCTTGGGCAGATTCAGCCCGCCCGCAATGGCATTGGCGGCGGTCTTGCGGCGCTGGCCAAAGGCGGCGCGCACCAGCGCAAAGTAGCCCGCCTCGTCCTCCACCTGCACGGCGGGGGTGGGCCGGATATCCATGCGCACCACGGCGCTGGTCACCTTGGGGGCGGGGTAAAAGCTGCCCGGTGCGGCGGTGAACATCAGCTTGGAGGTGGCGTAGTAGTTCACCGCGCAGCTGATGGCGCTGGAAGCGCGGGTGCCGGGCACGGCAGCCAGACGGTCTGCGGCCTCCTTCTGCACCATAACGGTCAGGCTCTCAATGGGCAAGCGGTCGCCCAACAGCTTCATCACGATGGGGCTGGTGATGTAGTAGGGCAGGTTTGCACACACCGCCACCGGCATACCGGGGAATTCCTCGGCGATGAGGGTTTTCAAGTCTACCTTCAATACGTCCTGCAGCACCAGCTTGAAGTTGTCCACCCCGGCCATGGTCTCGGCCAGCAGGGGCGGCAAACGCTCATCCACCTCAATGGACACCACCTTGGCGGCGCGCTTGGCCAGTTCCTTGGTCAGCACACCGATGCCGGGGCCGATCTCGATGACACCGTAGCGCTTGTCTACCCCGCTGGCATCCACGATCTTGGTAGGGATGCCCGGGTTGATGATAAAGTTCTGCCCAAAGCCCTTGGAAAGTGCAAAATCGTATTTTTCGCACAGGGCACGGATCACAGAAAGATCGGTCAGTTCCGGCATAGGGTCAATTCCTTTCTCAGAAAAAGGCTGTTGCAGAACGCAGCAGCCTTTTTGGTGTTATGGTTCAAATCTTGGGGTTCACTCCGCTGCGCTTGCAGCAGCTTCCGGCTCAGACGCGGCAGCCTCGCCTTCGGCGCTCTCCCCTTCTGCATTCTCTGCGGGGGCGGTATCGTCTGCTGCCGCAGACGCGGCGGTACTGTCCGCTGCGGCGGCAGAGCTTGCACCTGCCAGCGTGGTGGTGCCGCTCAGCTGCTGTGCAGCGCTGACTGCGCGCTGCACCTGCGGGTCGGTCTGGGGAGTATAGTCGTAGAAGTTCGTAGCTTCCTCTGCGCTCAGGGCGCGCTCCACGTCCACCGTCAGACCGGTGCCGTCAAAGCAGCTGCCGTCGCCGCAGACCAGCTTTGCCACCGTGATGACCACGGCACTGCCGTCCGACAGGCGCTGCGGGCTGCTCTGGATCGTGCCCTTGCCCATGGTGGTAGTACCCACCAGACGGGCTCCGTTCATGGTGCGCAGGGTGGCTGCGAACAGCTCGGCTGCGCTGGCGGTGTTGCCGTTGACCAGACAGACCATCGGCAGGCTGATGGAGCTTTCGGCATCGCTGCTGCCGATGACGGTGCGGTTGCCGTTTTTATCCTCGGCGTAGGCCACCGTGCCCTCCGGTGCGATCAGGTCGATGCAGTTGACGGCATCTTCCAGAATGCCGCCGCCGTTGTCCCGCAGGTCAAACACCAGACTGGCTGCGCCGTTTGCGGTCAGGGTGCGCAGGGCGTAGTCCAACTCGCTGGGTGTAGTGCCGTCGAATTGACGGATGCGGATGTAGCCCACATTGTCCAGCAGCTGGTAGTCCACGGTGGTGCTGGTGTAGCCGGAATGGGTCAGCTCAGCCGTTTTGCTGGCGGCAGCACTGTCCAGCCATGTCACGGTAACAGTAGTGCCGGCCTCGCCTTGCAGAGCCTTGTACACGGCATCTGCGCCGGACAAGCTCTTGACATCGGTATCGCCCACGGTGGTGATGTAATCACCCACGGCGATGCCCGCCTCCTGCGCGGGAGAGCCGTCGTAGACACGGGTCACCTTGGCGTAGCCGGTCTGGTCGATGCCAAGCTCCACACCGATGCCCAAAATCTTGCCGCTCTGGATGTTCATCAGCTCGGTGTAGGCGTTGGCGGTGTAGTAGCGGGCGTACTTGTCGCCCGTACCCAGCAGATAACCGGCGGTCAGGCGGTCGTACAGCATCGTCTCGTCGATGGTGTAGTAATCGTTGCTGCGGACGTAGCGGTCCACCTCAGCGATTTTATTGTACATACTTTCCTTTTCTTTTACGCTGTTGACCGTGCTGTCGAACAGACGCATGGCGATGAGCATCGTGATGGAAAAGGTCACGGTCATGGCAAGGATCACGATAGTGACCGCCATGCCTAAAGAAATTTTACGATTCATGGTTCTTTCCTCCCGGTCAGAGCAGCAGCATCATAAGGATGCTGCCCAGCAGCGAGAGTACAAACACCCCTGCCAGAACCAGACAGCCGATGCGCAGCACGCGCTTGCGTTTTTGTTCGTTCATAGATCAACCAGACTCCTTGCGTTGCTTGTTGGGGTGTATCTGAAAACAAAGAAAATGACGAATATTTCGCAAGCACAAGCGGGATTTAAGGCAAATAGCCGCAGGAATCCTTTGTGGATTTCAAGGCTGTTTAACGCAAAATCCAGCTGTACTTGTAGAAATAGACTAAATTTTCGACTTTTCAGATACACCCTAGTTGTGCGGGATGGGGATGCAGCTGCGGGGGTTCACGGCGTTGGCCTTGGAGCCGCCCTTCCACACCTCCAGATGCAGGTGGTTGCCGGTAGAATTGCCGGTGCTGCCCACATAACCGATCAATTCGCCCTGCTTCACATACTTGCCTGCACTGGTAGCCACCGAGCGCATGTGCGCGTACAGGGTGGTATAGGTATTGCCATCGGACATTTTGCCGTGGTAGATGATAACGTAGTTGCCGTAGCCGCCGGTGGACCAGCCTGCCACCTGCACATAGCCGCTGGCGGCTGCGTAGATGGGCGTGCCGCCGGCTGCCGCAAAGTCGATACCGGCATGGAGCTTGTTCACGCCGGAGACCGGGTTCTTGCGCCAGCCGTACTCACTGGAGATGCGGCTGTAACTCTTCAGCGGGCAGGCAAAGCCGCTAAAGCTCAGCTGCGGCTTGCTGGCAGAGGCTGCGGCGATCATCTTCTGGATCTCCTTTTTCACGGCCTCGTAGTTCAACTCGTCGGACTCGATGGCTGCCTGCGCCTTCTGCTGCGCCGCCTGTGCCTCGGCAGCGGAAAGCTGTGCCGCAGAGATGCTGCTGTTCAGCTCGCTCTGCTTACCCTTCATCTGGGCGTTCTGGCTGTCCAGCTCGCTCTTCTGGCTCTGCAGTTCAGTCTTCTCGGCTTCCAGACTGGCTTTCTGCTCTTCCAGCGCGGCCTTATCGTCCTCCAGCCCCTGCTTGGCGGACTTCATGTTGTTCATGATCTCGGTGTCCTTGATGGAGATATCCTGCATCACCTCGTTGAAGGTAAGCAGCTCGTACAGGTCGTTCACTGCGCTGAGCATGGCTACGCTGCCGCCGTCCCGCAGCTCCTGCATGGCAGCCATGTGCTTTTTGAAATCGTCCCACTGACCGTCGATCTCGGCCTGCTTTTGCTCGATCTGGGTCTGCTTGTCCGTGATCTGGGTCTGCATCACACCAATCTGCTGTTCCTTTTCGCCGATGCTGTTCTGCACTGCGGCGATCTGACCGCCGAGCACACAGATCTGATCCTGCAGAACGGTGACCCGCTCCTTCAGTTCGTTTTCCAGCGCTTTGGCGGCAGACTCCTTCTTTTTGGCGTCCGACAGCTCCTTTTTGTGCTGATTGATGGACTGGGAAAGCTTATCCAGCTTGGTCTGCAAGCTGGCCATACTGGTGCTATTGGTAGCTGCCGAGGCCGGGTACACCGTGGCCGTCAGCAGCAGGCAGACACAGGCCAGCCCAAGGCTGACCGCACGGATCAGCTTGCTGCGGGGGCTTTCCGGCCGGGCATGCCGACCGGTATAAGGGCCTGTGAGCCGGAAGGGCTTTGCGTGCATCGCTTTACTCATAAAACGCGGCTCCTTTCGGTCACACATTCAGATGTTTGCGGATAGAGAACATACTGCCCACGCCGCCTACGATGGCGCCGCTGAGCAGGCTTGTTACCACGATGGTCGGCAGCACGTTTGCCACCGGCACCAGTGCGCGGCCCATGAGCATCTGCCAGATACCGCCCAGACCACCGGCGGCGTTGACCACATAGCTGTAGCAGCCAAGGCTGACCGCTGCGGTCAGGATACCGGAGATCAGACCCATGGTCAGGCCCTCCACAAAGAAAGGCAGGGTGACCATGCGGTTGGTAGCACCCACATACTTCATGATCTCGATCTCGCGGCGGCGGGCAAAAACGCTCAGACGGATGGTGCTGCCCACCGTAATGATACTGACCACCATCAGCACCATCACGATCATGCGGCCGCCCTTGGTGACGGCTTTCTGGATCTCCACAAAGATATTGGTCATCTCCACCGGAGCAGTAACGCTGACAACGCCCGGGATGGCCTGCATCTTCACGCTCATGCTCTCCATCTGGGTCAGGTCGCTCAGGGTGACCCGGTAGTTGGCCTTAAAGGGGTTGTCGGTCTCAAATTCATCCCACAGGGAGGAATAATCCTGCATATAACCGCGGTAGGTGTCGAGCACGTCCTGCTTGGAAACGTACTGCACCCCGCTGACTCCCGGCATGGCCGAAAGGGTCTCGCCTACCTGCGCGGCAGTGGCGTCATCACATTCGGGGTCCAGATAGACCACCGTCTCGTTCTGGCTGCCCAGATAGGCCACCATGTTGCCCACATTCACCTCGGCCAAGCTGGCAAAGATGTTCAGGGTCATACAAACACTCAAAGAAGCGATGCAGGCAATGGTCATAGCCCAGTGCTTGCCCAAGTTGCGCACACCGCGCTGGGTAAGGAAGAAGAAGGTAGAGGGACGCATCATACGGTAGCCACCTCCTTTTTGGCAGCGGACGCATCGTCCGCATCAAAGGCGGCAACATCCAGCGAAAGATCGTCCTCGGCGGCAGCCACGGGGTCTGCGGGCACGTCCGAGATGATGCGTCCATGGCTCAGGGTGACCACACGCTGATGGAAGCGGTGCACCAGCTCGTGCTCGTGGGTGACCACCAGCACCGTAATGCCCATCTTGCTCACCCGCTCCAGCAGCTGCATCATTTCCTGGCTCAGTTCCGGGTCGATGTTGCCGGTGGGCTCGTCCGCGATGACCAGCTTGGGGTTATGCACCAGCGCACGCGCCACAGCCACACGCTGCTGCTCGCCGCCGGAAAGGGTATCCGGGTAGCACTTGGCCTTATCCTCCAGATGCACCAGTTCCAGAATGTACTCCACGCGGGGACGGATCTCCTTGCGGGGCACGTTGAGCACATGCATGGCAAAAGCCACGTTCTCGTACACGGTCATGCTGGGGATCAGCCGGAAGTCCTGAAAGATGATGCCCATCTGACGGCGCAGGTAAGGGATCTTATGGCGGCGCAGCTTGGCAACATCCTTACCCAGCACGGTCACCTTGCCGGAGGTAGGCAGTGCCTCCCGCAGGATCAGCTTGAGCAGGGTGGATTTGCCCGCGCCGGAGTGACCCAGCAGAAAGACGAACTCGCCTTCATCCACATGGAAGTTGATATCCTCCAGTGCAAGGCGTCCGCCCTTTTTATATTCTTTGGAAACGTGTTCAAAATCGATCATGGAATCGTATTAGCTCCTGACATCAAGATTTTTGACGGTCAAGACAGCCCGTCCGCAGCTAACACTGCAAAAAGAACCGGCCAGCATCGGTTTCGAGCGGCCGGTTCGGCGCCGGCGGGGCAACACCCGCACAGCGGAATATCAGTATTTGGCCGGGTTGTTGGACAGGTACTTCTTGACCATCAGCGCTACCTTAAAGACGATAGCGTCGTCGAACTCACGCAGATCCAGGCCGGTCAGCTTTTTGATCTTTTCCAGACGATA
>ENA-UERN01000227-UERN01000227.1-human-gut-metagenome-genome-assembly--contig:-NODE-227-length-71747-cov-41.052839_pt1 | contig 71747 bp, 56 predicted proteins | sample MGYA00242950_ERZ507950 | MGnify/ENA primary metagenome ERZ507950 (study PRJEB26167, sample SAMN06115515) | human gut metagenome | host: Homo sapiens | place: China:Ningxia | collected 2014-11-26...
TGTGCTCAAACAGGCGCAATGTCACCTTGTTCACCCCTTCCCGCATAAAGGGGTATCTCTCATTTGGTTAATGGAAGATACCATGTGTTTGACAAATCTTGTTATTTTAACCATTCTATTTTACCATTGAATTACCATTGAGTAAAGAGGGTTCGGCATCATTTTGTACCCCCCCCCGGAGAATTTTCAGCGATATAGTCAATCTTTTTGTGATTTGTTGTCCAATTTGTTCAGATAATCAGCCACAACTTCAATTTTCAAATCATTAGTGGTCAATAAGGTGTCAGCAGGAGGCTTTATATGGCAAGACGAGGTGAAAACATCCGAAAGCGAAGCGATGGACGGTGGGAGGGTCGATATATCAAAGGCCGTTCTGCGGACGGAAAGCCCTGCTGGGGCTATGTATATGGGGCGACTTATACCGAAGTAAGGGAAATCTCTGCCCGCAAGAAAGCAGAGTACGGCATTTATAACCTGAACAGCACCGATATTACTTTTTCGGAAATTTCAGAGCAATGGTTGTATTCTGTCCGGCAGGGTGTAAAAGAATCGACTTTCGCACACTATCAGTATACTCTACGACATTATCTCCAGCCTGTTTTCGGGGATTTCAAAGTGAGTGCATTAAGCGAAAAAATTCTGGAGCAAGGACTCTTGGCAGTGATAACACCAGTCAACGGCCTGCAAAAGCCTTTAGGGGCAACCATGGCACAGGAGTGCTTGTCGATGCTGCGGCGCATCTGCAAGTATGCAGCGCATTTTCATCTCGTTCGTCCTTTAGAGATCACGGTAAAGCTGCCGCAAAAATCCTCCAAAGTGCTGCTGCCGTTTACCATAGAAGAACAAAAGAAATTACAGTCGTTCGTGATGGATTCTCCTACGCCCCGGAAAATAGGTCTACTGCTTGGTTTTCAGTTGGGGCTGCGTATCGGCGAGATTTGCGGATTGAAATGGGGCGATTTTGATTTATCGGCAGGAACTGTGACGATCCAACGGACAGTGACTCGGATTTCTTGTGGAAATGGCCACACAAAAGTCGTCGTTCAATCCCCTAAGACCCAAAACTCCCATCGTGAGATTCCCATTCCAAAATCGCTGCTTCGTGTTCTGAAGAAGCTGTCGGAAGATTTCAGCAGCGGAACTTGGTTTCTTTCTGGCAATGAGGAAAAGCCAGTCGAACCTCGATGCTACCGTAAGAGCATTTATGGCTATCTGAAAAAAGCAAGTGTCCATCAGGCGCATCCTCATGCGCTTCGCCACACCTTTGCAACGACCTGCTTGCAGGCACATTGCGACATTAAAACCTTGAGCGAACTGTTGGGTCATGCAGATGCTGCAGTCACGTTAAAAAAATATGTTCACTCTGATATGACACGCAAACGACGAGAAATAAATCGTATTTTCGAAAACTTTTAAGGGGCGATTTGTGGTCAAACATTCGCAAAACTTTCGATAAAACGTAGCTTATTGAACATCTCCTTCCATTAACCAAATGGAGGATACCTTTTCTTGCCTTTCTGTCGGTTGATTTTCGTGGCAAAATTTCGGGAATATCATTCTTGAATATACGGTGCGCCGTACACAAAAACAACCTATTTCCGCTAATATCTACAAAAAAAGGAGAACAGACATATGATATTAGCGACCGATGAGGATACAAAAGTAAAAGATGCCGTTGCATTACGTTTCAAAGAGCTTTGCGAGGAACGCAACATAAGTCCCAATGCCCTTGCTGTCCGTTCCGGTGTCACTCCGTCCACCGTTTACAGTATGCTTGATTCCTCTCAACAGAGCGTCACCGTTCCAACCGTCAAAAAATTGTGTGATGGCCTTGGAATTACGCTTGTAGATTTTTTCAACGCCTCGATTTTCACTGCAATCGATCAGGAAATCCGATAAATAACACATTGACATCGGTTTATGTACCCTATTGAAAATGCACCAGCATTGTACGAAGCCGCTGCTATTTATCAATGCCTGCATTATAGCCCTGACGTTTTTCTTCTTGCCCTATAACATAGAGATTTTTCTCTGTTATTAAAGATGCACTGCGCTTTTTGCGCTCTGCCCGCCTTCCACCATTGAAAACGAAAGGACAAAAACATGAAAAGGAGAATCATCGAGTACAAACCAAGTCCCGGCAAACAGAATCTGACCCGCCGACTGTATCTTTGCGCTCTGACCTTGTGGCGCAGCTTGTGGCTGCCTACCTGCTTGGTCGGAGGGCTGGCATATGATGTATTATGATCAGTTCAACACCGGAAAGCGTATTCAAAAGCTGCGCAGAGAGCGCTACCTGACGCAGGAAGAACTGGCCGTCCGCTTGAATGTCAGCGACCGCCACCTCCGCAGTCTTGAGAGTGGGGAGTATATTCCTTCTATTGACCTTTTCATCGAAATCGCTGCATTTTTTGATGTAACACTGGATCATTTGATTATGGGAAAGTCGTTATCTGACCAAGAAGAAAGCTTACGAAACAAGTTGCAGCAAAAGCGTTTGACAAATCAAAAGCTCCGTTTGAAATTGCAGCGTATTATGCAGAAACTGTCTGCAATCGCTGAAGAACTTTAACTCTATATAAAATCGCGCCCCTCCGGGCAGGCAGCATTGCGCTGCTTGTTCAGAGGGGCGTTTTTTGTTTTTGTTCTCAAAAAACTTTTTTGAAAAATTTCAATTTTATCGTATTTTTTGCAGAAGCGAAACATCGACTCAACGTTATTTTTGTGCCAAAACCGGAAGCATCACTTCCGGTTTTTCAAGCCCCAAAACCGGAGGTACGACCTCCTAAAAAAGCATTCAGTTTTCAGGTACACTATGGTCACAGCAAGGGCAACACCCCAGATGGGGAGAAGCCCGAAGCTGTAAGACGTACCTTGAAAACTGAATATCATTCCCTCGGACAAAACAATGAAACTTCCGTAATTCGCGGCCCGGCCATAAAGAAGGCGGGGTGGCTGAAAAGCCAATGAGAGGAAGGGTGCAGTCCCCCTCACCGAGGTGTATTCCAACCCCCACCGGGCGTCGAGGACAAATAGGGTGGGACACTTAAAACAAAAACTTCAAAGCCCACCACCGGGATTCTTTCGAATCAAGGCAGTGGGCTTTTTCCATACCGAATATTCATTTTGATGACACGGAGGTATTGATTATGAGCCGTACTTTTACCCACAAGACCGACGAATCGACCCTGACCACCCTCTGTCCCCGCTGCCTGAATGCCTTTCGGAACACGCGTGGCATCCGTGTCCGCCGTGCAGACCCCTATCAGCTCACCAAGGAGCCTTGCACCTACTGCCAGACCAACTTCGGCTACGACTACTACATCCAGCCCACCAGCCCGAAATCCACCTACTTTAAGAAGGGACGGTTCGATGATGAATCTGAATGCGCTTAAGATCGACCCGGAGTTCCAGGGTAAGATCCCGCCGCTGACCTTTGAGGAGCTGAACCAGCTCGAAGCTAACATCCTGCGAGATGGCCGCATCATCAATCCCATCATCGTATGGCGGGGCTTGATCGTGGATGGACACAACCGCTTCACCATCGCTAAGAAGCACCCGGAGATCCCTTTCACCGTTCACGAGAAAGAGTTTGCCAGCCGCTATGAAGCAATCATCTGGATCTGCAAAAACCAGTTGGGGCGGCGCAACCTCACACCGGAACAGAAGAAGTACCTTATCGGTAAGCAGTATGAAGCTGAGAAATGCGCCAACGGCGGTGATAGAAAAAGTCCTGCTGCAAAATCAGGTTACGGAAAGCGTAACCTGATCGGTGCACCCAAAACCTGTTATAAAGTCGCTGCGGAAAGCGGTGTAGGAAGAACGTATGTGATTGAAGCCGAACATTATGCTAAAGGTTTGGACGCTGCCGAAGAAGCTGTTCCCGGCACACGGCAGAAAGTGCTTTCCGGCGAGGTCAAGCCGACCGCCGCCGAGATTGCATCCGTTGCCCGCGCCCCTCCCGAAGAACGTCCGGCTCTGGTGGCAGAGATCTGCAAATCAAAAGAGCAGAAGCCATCAAAGCCGCCTGCACAAAAGCAGAAAGCTCCCCCAGCCGTAGCCGCACCGCTGCCCGATGTCAGTACATCCGATGAAGAAGCGCCTGACGAAGAACCAACGTCCACTCCTGCTCCATCCGAGCTGATCTTTCCACAAAAGGAGAATGAACCGTTGAAAGTTGACCGTCAGCAGATTCTTGAAATCGCAAACAGCCGTTATGTACCCAAACGACTTGCCGATGGTACAGCGATGCTTTGCGAGGTATCGGGAGCCGCCAACAGTATGATGCGCCGCTGGGAAAGTGTTTTCCGGGAATATCCCGATATTCTGTCCGATGCAGAGAACCGTGCATCCGTAGAGCGAACAATTCAGAAATTGAGAGATTACCTGAAAAATTTGGAAGATAAGATGGAGGAACTGCTATGAAGAATATGAACTGTGTCAGCACCATGCCTGAGATCATGCCCGAAATCACAGATGAAGCAATCATCGAAGCCCTTTTCGCTCAGCGGCCTTACGAGGAAAAGGTCATCAACAGTGCCTTTCTCGAAATCCCTGCGGAATATCAGCGCAAGCTGAACATTCCCAATGTCGAAAAGATGTCGGCAGAGTTCACCGAGCTGATTGCCAACCCGCCCAAAGTCAGCTACCGGGACGGTCACTACTTCGTCTTTGACGGTCAGCATACCATCGTGACCCGTCGGGCGATGAACGGCGGGCAGGATCTTCCGATCATCTGCAAAGTGTACGAGGGACTGACAGAGGAAGAAGAAGCCATGCTGTTTTCCCGGCAGACGGGCGTTTCCACGCCGCTGACCGCTGGCGCAGAGCTGCGCGCCGCTTTGGTGGGCAAAGACCCGGAATCTCTCGCATTCGTGAAAGCCACCGAAAGCACAGGTCTGCAGCTTGGTCTGGACAGCTACCGTGCCCCGTGGAAGATCATCTGCATCCGCACGGCTTTCAAGGAGTACAAAGCCTACGGCGCAGACCTTTACAAAGAAGCCCTGACCATGCTGGCAAAGGGCTGGGAGGGTGACCCCGATTCCCTCCGCTCCGGCATCCTGCAGGGCATGGTTCGCTTTGTGGCTCTGTATCAGGGCGAATATGACCCGGAGCGTCTGGTGAAGCGTCTGCAAGCCATTCACCCTATGACGCTGGTGCGGGATGAGAAATCCCTGAGCGGCACCGTCAGCTACAAGTATATGATGCTGATCCTTCGCACCTACAACGGCTCCAGCCGCCGCTTCAATCTTCCCATCAAGCAGTGAACTTACTTCTTCATACAGTTCTCCTTTCACATCGCAGAAGCCGTCCGCAAGGGCGGCTTTTGCCTACATAAGGAAAAGGGGGTTGACCGCCACCGTATATGTAACAAAAGACTTTGGTTTTCTCCGGGGCGAGATCTACTATGCAGACCTTGACCCGCACTATGGTTCTGAGCAGGGCGGTAAACGTCCTGTTATTGTAATTCAAAATAATACCGGAAATAAATTTGCACCGACTGTGATCGTGGCTGCTGTGACCTCAAAAGTCACTAAAAAGCCAAACCAGCCCACCCATGTTCTCATTGACCGAAATCCAGCGTTTTCAAGGCCCTCTATGGTGCTGCTGGAGCAGATCTTCACCATTGATAAAGAGCGCATACAGCGACTCCTAGGGCAGACTACGCCAGACGAAATGTACCAGATCAACGAAGCCCTGATGAACAGTCTGGATTTGAACGGAGGTCGATAATATCAACAAGAACGCCTACTCTCCCCTTTCCTCCGCTGTTCCTCCCGATGTTTTCAGCATCGATGCAACTGCACTGAAGCTAATCTCCATTTTATTCGACAACAACCTGATCTCTGCTGAGGTCTATCATCGGGTCCTTAGCAGATATTCTGCGTAATGTCAAGGATGTCGCTGACACCGGCGACATCCTACATATTCCCTTCGCAATCTTCTATACTACGGGCAAAGGAGGTACAGCGATATGAACATCACGCAAAGAATGTACTTTGGGCAATTCCCATTGGACAAGGACCGTGACCGCCGCATTGTCTTTTACGGTCGTGTTTCCACCCAGCATGAAGCGCAGGTCGATGCGCTTGGCAACCAGATGCAATGGTACGATGACCAGCTTCGGTATCATCCAAACTGGCAGGTCGTTGACCGCTATATCGACGAGGGCATCACCGGAACCTCAACCAAAAAGCGCCCGGCCTTTATGAAAATGCTTTCCGATGCCAAGTGCGGAAAATTCGACCTGATCGTCACTCGTGAGGTCTGCCGCTTTGCCCGCAACACTGTCGATACCCTTCAGCTTACCCGTGAACTCCGCAATTTCGGTGTAGAGGTCTTTTTCGTATCCGACAACATCTGGACGATGGACGGCGATGGCGAACTCCGGCTTTCCATCATGGCAACCATGGCGCAGGAGGAAAGCCGCAAAATTTCAGAGCGTGTTCTTGCCGGGCAGAAGATAAGCCGGCAGAACGGCGTGCTTTACGGCAGCGGCAACATTATCGGCTACGACCGGGATAAGGTCAACCGTACATACGTTATCAACGAAGAACAGGCTGCTACCATACGGATGGTTTTCACGCTCTATTCTCAGGGCTACGGGGAAAAGGCAATCGTCAATGAACTTTCCCGGCTGGGCCGTAAGGATGGACACGGAAACGTCAGTTGGTCCTGTACAAAAATCAGCCGCATCCTTCGTAACGCAACGTATATGGGCTATGTCTGCTACAACAAGTCCAAGGTCAACAACTATCTTGAAAAGAAGCGCATCAACAATCTGGACGAAACCTCCTTCGTCTATGTAAAAGGCAACTTTGAGCCGATCGTATCAGAAACTCTCTGGCATGAATGTGAGCACATCCGCAAGTCTCGTATTTCCAGCCTGCGCCTTCCTGATGGAGAAACAAGGCGCAAAGGAGCCAGAACTACCAAGAATCTGTGGGTGTCAAAACTTCGCTGCCGCTGCGGTTCTTCCTACCGCATTTTCAACTGGCGCAAACTGAAGGACGGAACACCAGTCTTTGGCTACCAGTGCAATATGCGAACCGTCAACCCGACCCGTTCCTTTGTTCTGGAGCACAACATGACCCAGCAACTCAGTTGTGATGCCATTTCTATCCCGGAGTGGAAGCTGGAACTGATGGCAAAGAAGATCTTTGAAAAGGTCTGGGGCAATCAGAATAAAGCTATTCTCCGTGCCTGCAAGATGATTGAAAGCTGTCAGAACGGAAAAGCCGCCACACAAATGTCCGCTGCGCCGATTCAGAGCAAGATTGAAAAAATCAAAAAGCGTAAACTGAACTACGCTGCCATGCGTGCAGACGGCGAACTGCCACGGGAAGAATATCAAGCCCTCTGCAAACAGGCAGATGACGAGATTGCACACTTGGAGCAGGAACTGAAAGCCCTCTCCCCTGCACCCGAACCGCAGACGTTTTCTTCGGACATGAAAGCGATCTACGATTTTCTCTCTCAGAAGGTCGATGTGCACGGTGCCCGTCTTGCTCCCGAATTGATCGACCAGTTCGTTGAGGTAGTCACCCCCATTGCCGATTACTCCTACCGCTGGAAGCTGAGCTCCGGCTGCAAGAAGTCCAAAGAGGAGCGCGCCGATCTGATGGCTGTCACCGGCAAACCTGTCCTCACCTTCACCATCGACTTTGAAACTGCCAAGCGTTACCGGGAAGCCAACAAGATGCCCCACCAGTTCCGCCGTGCAGCGTGGACCGACCTGACCGTGGAGGTGTATCTGTGATGCTTCTGGAAAGCGGCCCTGTGTTAAACGCAATTCATCTCATACATGAGCAAACAAATAAGGCCCACCGCCAAAATTGACGGTGGGCCTTATTTTATGCTTGATTTTTAACGATAAGTCGTTATAAAAACCTTATGCTCTCGGTTTTTTAATAGCAGCCTGAGCAGCAGCCAGACGTGCGATAGGCACACGGAAGGGAGAGCAGCTGACGTAGTCCAGACCGACGTTGTGGCAGAACTCCACGCTCGTGGGGTCGCCGCCGTGCTCGCCGCAGATGCCCAGACCCAGATCGGGGCGGGTCTCACGGCCGTCGTGGGCAGCCATCTTGACCAGCTTGCCGACACCGATCTGATCCAGATGCTGGAACGGATCGCTCTCGTAGATCTTGTTCTCGTAGTATGCGCCCAGGAACTTGGCAGCGTCATCACGGCTGAAGCCGAAGGTCATCTGGGTCAGGTCGTTGGTGCCGAAGCTGAAGAACTCAGCTTCCTTGGCGATCTCGCCGGCAGTCAGGGCTGCACGGGGGATCTCGATCATGGTACCGACCTGATACTTCATGTCAACGCCAGCAGCAGCGATCAGCTCGTCAGCAACCTTGACGACAACGTCCTTGACGAACTTCAGCTCCTTGACCTCGCCGACCAGCGGGATCATGATGTGCGGGGTGATCACATGGCCGGTCTCAGCAGAGACGTTCAGAGCAGCCTTGATCACAGCACGGGTCTGCATAGCGGCGATCTCGGGGTAGGTAACAGCCAGACGGCAGCCACGGTGACCCATCATGGGGTTGAACTCGTGCAGAGAAGCAACCACGTTCTTCAGGTCTTCGTAGGTCATGCCCATGTCGGCAGCCAGTTCCTTGATGTCCTCGTCCTTGGTGGGCAGGAACTCGTGCAGGGGCGGGTCCAGATAACGGATGGTCATCGGGCGCTCACCCATGATGCGGTACATGGCCTCGAAGTCGCCCTGCTGGAACGGCTCGACCTTGGCCAGAGCAGCCTCGCGCTCTTCCACGGTGCGTGCGCAGATCATCTCGCGGACAGCCTTGATGCGGTCCTCAGCGAAGAACATGTGCTCGGTACGGCACAGGCCGATGCCCTCAGCACCCAGATCCACTGCCTGCTGTGCGTCACGCGGGTTATCAGCGTTGGTCATGACCAGCAGCTGACGTGCTGCGTCTGCCCAGCCCATGAAGCGGTTGAAGTTCTTGTTGCCGGTAGCGGCCACAGTTGCGACCTGCTCGCCGTAGATGTTGCCGGTAGAACCGTCGATGGAGATCCAGTCGCCCTCGACGAACTTGTGGCCGTTGATCTCGAAGGTCTTTGCCTCCTCATCGATCTTGACCTCGTTGTCGTTGCCGCAGCCGGAGACACAGCAGGTGCCCATACCACGGGCAACAACGGCTGCGTGGCTGGTCATGCCGCCGCGGACGGTCAGGATGCCCTGAGAGACCTGCATACCCACGATATCCTCGGGGCTGGTCTCCAGACGCACCAGAACGACCTTCTTCATCTTGCCGGACTTGACCATCTCCTCTGCCTCTTCAGCAGTAAAGACGATCTGGCCGCAGGCAGAACCGGGAGAAGCTGCCAGACCCTTGCCGACGACCTCTGCAGCCTTCAGGGCAGCAGCATCGAACTGGGGATGCAGCAGGGTATCCAGCTGCTTGGGCTCCACGCGCAGGACAGCCTCCTGCTCGGTGATCATGCCCTCGTCCACCAGATCGCAGGCGATCTGCAGAGCAGCCTGTGCGGTACGCTTGCCGTTACGGGTCTGCAGCATATACAGGTGGCCGTCCTCAATGGTGAACTCCATATCCTGCATATCGCGGAAGTAGTTCTCCAGACGGGTAGCGATCTCGACAAACTGATCGTACACCTCAGGCATCTGATCCTTCAGGTGGCTGATGGGAGAAGGAGTGCGCACGCCGGCAACAACGTCCTCGCCCTGTGCATTGATCAGGTACTCGCCCATCAGCTTCTTAGCGCCGGTGGCGGGGTCACGGGTGAATGCAACGCCGGTGCCGGAGCGGTCGCCGGAGTTACCAAAGGCCATCTGCTGCACGTTGACAGCGGTGCCCCACTCGTAGGGGATCTCGTTCATCTTACGGTAGACGTTTGCACGGGGGTTATCCCAGCTGCGGAACACGGCCTTGACAGCCTCGATCAGCTGATCGCGGGGATCCTGCGGGAAGGGACGGCCTTCGTTCTCCTCGTAGATCTTCTTGAAGGTGCCGACCAGTTCCTTCAGGTCGTCAGCAGTCAGATCCACGTCGTTCTTGACGCCCTTGGCTTCCTTCATCTTGTCGATCTCGACCTCGAACAGGCTCTTCGGGACCATCATAACGACGTCGGCGAACATCTGCACAAAGCGGCGGTAGCAGTCGTATGCAAAGCGGGCGTTGCCGGTCTTCTTTGCCAGACCCTCAACAGCCTCGTCGTTCAGGCCCAGGTTCAGGATGGTGTCCATCATGCCGGGCATGGACTGACGTGCGCCGGAACGGACGGAGACCAGCAGGGGGTTGGTGTTGTCACCGAACTTCTTGCCGGTGATCTCTTCCAGACCCTTGAGGTGCTCAAAAATGTCAGCAGTGATGTCGTCATTGATCTGACGGCCGTCTGCGTAATACTGGGTGCAGGCGTCGGTGGTGATGGTGAAGCCCTGCGGCACCGGCATACCGGCTGCGGTCATCTCGGCCAGACCGGCACCCTTGCCGCCCAGCGTGTTCTTCATGGTGACCTTGTCACCGCCGAAAGCGTCATTGCCTTCGCTGAAGTAGTACAGATACTTTTTGCTCATGCGTTGTTTACCTCCCATTCGTGACCATCGGTACACTTGCCGTGGTCTCATCGTTTGCCTTGTCTTGAACGTACGATGAACATTGTTTTGTGAATGCTAAACTATTATACCAGAAAATCCATTCCTTTCCACCATGCAAAATCCCGAATTTGTCTGTTATTTTTTATGCAAATCTCTTGAATTTCTCCAAGTTTTAAGGTAGTATAGAATGGGAGAAAGTTCGAGAGGTTTTTTGTTTGCACACGCGATTTCTCGTCCTGTTGGATACAACTTTCTATCCCTGTAACTTTTCAAATTCTATTTTGTCGGAACAAAGCTTTCCGCAGCGGGGTGCTGGGGCGGACAGGCAACAATTTTCCGGTCGCCTTTTCTGTCTCTCTTCCGCCGCGCGCTTTGGTGGAAAGGGAGATTTTTTATGCAGAATTCCATTTCTGAGCAGATCCGTGCCGCTGCCTTGGCACAGCTGGACGCCGCCGAGGCTGCCCGCGAGGACATCCTTGTGCAGCACATTGCAAACGGCGTTGTCATCAACAGCCGCACCGTACAGATCGATCCGGAGGTGGTCATTGCCCCGGGTGCTGTCATTCTTGCAGGCACCATCCTGCGGGGCAAAACGGTCATCGGCGCAGGCTGCGTCATCGGCCCCAACACCCTCATCGAGGACAGCACCGTGGACGAGGGCACTACCGTGAATGCCAGCCAGATCTACGGCAGCCACATCGGCCCCCACAACAACATCGGCCCCTTCACCCATGTGCGGGTGAACACTGTCACCGACTACGGCGTGCATCTGGGTGCCTATGTGGAGACCAAGAACTCCAACTTTGCCCGTGGCAACACCGTGAGCCATCTGACCTACATCGGCGACAGTGATGTGGGCAAGTACTGCAACTTCGGCTGCGGCACCGTCACCTGCAACTACGACGGCAAGGATAAGTTCCGCACCCAGATCGGCGACTACTGCTTCATCGGCTGCAACACCAACCTTGTGGCCCCGGTCAAGGTGGGCGATGGTGCCTACACCGCCGCCGGCAGCACCATTACCAAGGATGTGCCCGCACAGGCACTGGGCATCGCCCGGGAGCGCCAGACCAATCTGGACGGCTGGGCAGAGCCCAAGATGGAAGCCTACATCGCCAAAAAGCAGAAGCTGGAAAAAGAGCAGAGCAAATAAACCTCTGCCGGAAGGGAGCTGCGTATGAAGTCTGAAAGTTTTCGCAAGCAGGCGCTGAGCCTTGTCCTTTTCTTCGCGGCTGTTGCCGCCGTGTTTGCCTTGACCCATCTGCGCAGCGACCCCGCCAAAAAGCAGGCGGAGTTCGTGGTGCAGCAACTGCTCTCCTGCTCCTCTGCCGTGGAGCAGGCTGTGGACGCCGCCGCAGCGCCCTCCGGCAGTGAACCGGGGCTTGTTGCTGTGGACACCGATGGCCTGTACGCCTTTCTTCAGGCGCAGCTGGGCGATGCCATGACAGCCGACTGCCTGAATAAGGTCATGGCGAACCGCCTGCCCACCCGCATCACCGCGCTGGCCGGGCAGTCCGGCGACAAGCTGACACCCGCTGACCTCACCCTGAAAAAGCGCGCCGGGGCAGAAAACTGCTACGACTTTTCCGCCGCCCTGCTGACCGCCACGGACAGCACCGCCGCCGCGCAGGTATCCGGCACCATCACCATGGTGAAGGAGGACGGCCGCTGGAAGGCCTCTGCCATCACGCTGAACCTGTAATATAATGCTTCTCTGCCCCTGTGCCCTGCGGCACGGGGGCATTTTTTACCCATTTCGCTTATAATGTATATCTTTTTGCGCGCGCGTATGTTATACTTAGATGTTGTATCACACTATTATCAGGAAAAGGTATTATCATATCATGAATGAAAACGATATCTGGCTCATTGCAGGGCTGGGCAACCCCGAAGCAAAGTACGATGGCACCCGCCACAACGCCGGCTTTGCCGCGCTGGACGCGCTTGCCGACAAATGGAACATCTCTGTGGGCAAGACCAAGTTCCAAGGCCTGTGGGGACAGGGCGAGGTGGACGGCCACAAGGTGGTGCTGCTGAAACCCCTGACCTACATGAACCTCTCCGGCGATTCCATCGCCCCCATGGCGGGCTTTTTCAAGATCCCCGCCGACCATGTGCTGGTGCTGTGCGATGACATCACCCAAGCCCCCGGCAAGCTGCGCATCCGTCCCTCCGGCTCTGCGGGCGGGCATAACGGCCTTAAGAGCATCATTGCCCGGCTGGGCGGGGAGAATTTCCCCCGCATCCGCATCGGCATCGGTGCAAAGCCCCACCCGGACTACGACCTTGCCGCATGGGTGCTGGGCAAGTTCCCGCCGGAGGACGCCAAGGCCATCGCCGACCGCTACCCCGACCTTGAAGCCGCCGCAAAGCTCATCATGGACGGCAAGCTAAGCCTGGCACAGAGCAAGTATAACGGGTAAAGGTTTCCCCATATCCCAGCAGGAAAGGAGGTTTTTCCATGTACGAAGCCTTACTCAAGGCCACACCGGAATATCAGAAGGTCGCCGCAAGCTTTGGCTCGGCCGGGCCGGCGGCGCTGTTCGGTCTGCCGCCCGCAGGCCGGGCGCTGCTGTATGCCGCCCTACAAAAGGACCTTGACCGGGTGCTCTGCATCGTGACCCCCGGCGAGGCCGAGGCCACCCACTTTGCGGACGACCTCAAGGCTCTGGGGCTTACCGCAGCGGTGTTCCCGCCCAGGGACTTTATGCTGCGCCCGGTGGAGGGTGCAGGCCGCGAGTACGAGTACCGCCGCCTTTCGGTGCTGGGCGCACTGGCGGGCGGGCGGCTGCAGGCCGTCTGCGTGCCCGCCGAGGCGCTTTTGCAGTATACCGTGCCCAAGGACGAATTTATAAAAAACACCCTCACCTTAAAGCCCGGCATGGTGTATAACCGCGAAGCACTGGTGGCGCGGCTGTTTGCCGCCGGGTATGTGCGCCGCAGTCAGGTGGACGGCCCGGGACAGTTCAGCGTGCGCGGCGATATCGTGGATATCTACGCGCCGGATATGCGCCAGCCTGCCCGCGTGGAGTATTGGGACGATGAGATCGACTCCATGTCCTCCTTTGACCTGCTGACCCAGCGGCGAGACGGCGCACTGGAAAAAATCTACCTCTCCCCTGCCCGCGAGGTGCTGTTCGGCAGCACCGCCGAAACCGCCGAGGCGCTGCGCAGCGCCATCAAAAAGGCGCGCGGCAAGCACCGCACCGCGCTGGAAAAGGCCACCGAAGCCGATCTTTCCCAGCTGGATTCCGGCCTGATGCCGGAGGCCATGGATAAATATTACGGCATCCGCTACCCCGTCCCCGCCACACTGCTGGATCATCTGGATGCACCGCTGTTCATTCTGGACGAGGTGGGCGGCATCCGGGATGTCCAAAAGGCCACCGAGTTCCGCCGCAGCGAGGAGCTGACCGGGCTGCTGGAGGAGGGTGTGCTCTGCCCCGGGCTGGATGTACTGTACCAGACCATGGACGATCTTGTCATTGCCGCCCAGAATCACAGCACCCTGCTGTGCGAGAACTTCCTGCGCGGGATGAACGAGTTCAAGCTCAAAGACCTTATCAATGCCGAAGCCTTTGCCGCCCCCAACTGGAACGGCGACCTTGCCTCCCTGCGGGAGGACCTTGACCCGCTCATTGCCCAAGGCTATGCCGTCACCCTGTTTGCCGGTACACCCAAGGGCGCAGCCGCCCTGACCCGTGACCTTGCCGACAAGGGCTACGCCGTGAGCATGAGCCGGGATGTGCGCCCCGCCAAGGGCATTTTACAGGTGCTGCCCGGGCATCTGACCGCCGGGTGCACCTTCCCCTTTGCCCATGCGGCGGTGCTTTCCAGCCGCCGCCACGGTCTGGACGAGGAAGCCGCCGCCGAGGCCAAAAAGCGCAAAAAGAACAAAAACGCCCTGTCCAGCCTTTCGGACATCAAGCCCGGGGACTATGTGGTGCACCAGAGCCACGGCATCGGGATGTACGCCGGGATCCAGCGGTTAGAGGTGCAGGGCGCTACCAAGGACTACCTCAAGGTGCAGTATTCCGGCTCGGACGTGCTGTATGTGCCGGTGACCCAGCTGGATCTGCTCAGCCGCTACACCGCCCCCGGCGATGAGGAAAAGGTAAAGCTGGCAAAGCTGGGCGGTGCCGAGTGGCAGCGCACCCGCGCCAAGGTGAAAAAAGCCACCGAGGAGATGGCGCAGGAGCTGATCGAGCTTTACGCCCGCCGCCGTCAGGCCACAGGCTACGCCTTCCCGCCGGACGGCGACTGGCAGCGGGACTTTGAGACCCGCTTTGACTACGATGAAACGGACGACCAGCTGCACGCCACCGCCGAGATCAAGCAGGACATGGAAAAGGGTTACCCCATGGATCGTCTGCTCTGCGGCGATGTGGGCGTGGGCAAGACCGAGGTGGCGCTGCGCGCCGCCTTCAAGTGCATCATGGGCGGCAAGCAATGCGCCCTGCTGGCACCCACCACCCTGCTGGCGTGGCAGCACTACAACACCCTGCTCTCCCGCATGGAGGCCTTCCCGGTGAAGATCGGGATGCTGTCCCGCTTCCGCACCGCCAAGCAGCAGAAGGAGACGTTGCGCGGCTTACAGGCCGGCAGCGTGGATATCGTGGTGGGCACCCACCGGCTGCTGTCCAAGGATGTGAAGTTCCACGACCTCGGCCTTGTCATCATCGATGAGGAGCAGCGCTTTGGCGTGAAGCACAAGGAAAAGCTGAAGGAAAGCTTTATCGGGGTGGATATGCTCACCCTGTCGGCTACCCCCATCCCCCGCACCCTGAACATGGCCATGAGCGGCATCCGGGATCTTTCCACCATCGAGCAGCCGCCCATCGAGCGCCAGCCGGTGGAGACCTTTGTGCTGGAATATAACGACGTTATCCTTGCCGAAGCCATGAAGAAGGAGCTTGCCCGGGGCGGACAGGTGTACTACCTGCACAACCGGGTGGACAACATCGAAGCCTGCGCCGCCCATGTCAGCCAGATGGTGCCGGGTGCGCGGGTGGGCATCGCCCACGGCAAGATGACCGAAGAAGAGCTGAACCCCGTGTGGCAGCATCTGCTGAACGGCGAGATTGATATTCTGGTCTGTACCACCCTCATCGAGACCGGCATCGATGTGCGCAACTGCAACACCCTCATCATTGAGGACGCCGACCGCATGGGTCTGGCGCAGCTGTACCAGATCCGTGGGCGGGTGGGGCGCTCCGGCCGCAAGGCCTACGCCTACTTCACCTTCCGCCGGGACAAGACCCTGACCGATATCGCCCAGAAGCGGCTTTCCGCCATCCGGGAGTTCACCGCTTTCGGCTCCGGCTTCCGCATTGCCATGCGGGATCTGCAGATTCGCGGCGCGGGCAGCCTGCTGGGGCACAGCCAGCACGGCCACATGGAAGCCGTGGGCTACGACCTCTATGTTAAAATGCTGGGACAGGCCATTGCCCGGGCGCGGGGCGAGCCCGTCCAGCGGGACAAGAGCGATTGTCTTGTGGACCTGCGGGTGGACGCCTTTATCCCGGAAAAGTATATCCCGGACGGCGCGGGCCGCATCGAAGCCTATAAGCGCATTGCCGCCATCCAGACCCCGGAGGACGCCGCCGATGTGCTGGACGAGCTTATCGACCGCTACGGCGACCCGCCGCCCTCGGTGAGCGATCTGGTCAACGTCTCCCTCGTCCGCGTGCAGGCCGCTGCCGTGGGCGTGTACGAGGTGACCCAGAAGAAGGATACCCTTGTGCTGAATCTGGAAACACTGGACCTTGCCATGATCCGCGGCCTGTTACAGGCTTTCAATGGCCGGGTCACCGCCGGGGCGGGCACAAAGCCCTATCTCTCGGTGGTATTGCAGCCGGACGAAAAGCCGCTGGAACTGCTGCAAAACATCCTGAAAGCAATGGATGCTATTTTAAACAATAAGGAGCAAAACGCATGAAAAAGAAACTGCTTGCGCTGGTATGCGCACTTGCACTGACCGTCAGCCTTGTGGGCTGTGCACTCTCCACCCCGGACACCGTGGGCAAGATCGGTGATTTTGAGGTGACCAGCGGCCTGTACCTGCTGGCGCAGTACGATGCCTACCAGCAGGCTGCGCAGCTGGCGGATTCTGAGCAGGACACCAGCAAGGTGAAGTCCTTCCTCAAGGCCACCATCACCACCGATGCCGACACCGGCGAGACCGCCGTGGTAAAGGACTATGTGGCGCAAAAGACCCTTGAGACTTTGCAGACCCTTGCCGCCGTGGATGCCCGCTTTGCCGAACTGGGCGGCGAGCTGACCGAGGAGCAAAAGTCTGCTGCCGACAGTTACGCCCAGCAGCTGATGGATAACTACGGCGATGCCTACACTGCCAACGGCATCGGGCTGGAGACTTTGAAGCTGTTCCAGCAACTGCAATACAAGCACACCCTGCTGCTGGATCTCGTCTACGGCAAGGACGGCGAGACCCCTGTGGAGGATGGCGAGCTGACCGAGCATCTGGACAGCACCATGTACGAGATCGGCTTTATCACCGTGCCGCTGTACAACACCAGCACCTTCGCTTTTGCCAGCGATGACCAGAAGGCCGAGATGCTCTCCCTTGCCAAGGCAGCTGCGGACAGCTACAACGCTAATGCCCCGGAGGATACCTCCAGCCAGCTGACCGCCTTTAACAGCATCGCAAGCAGCGCACTGACCGATATCTGCGCCGTGCTGGATGCCGAGGTTCCCTCCACCAGCACCCTGCAGACCGACCTGCTGAGCGAAAGCGACCTGACCGATGCCTTTACGCAGGAGGGTGCCGCCGACACCCTGCGCGGTCTTGCCTACGGGCAGGCAGCCGCCATCCAGTACTCCGGCTACGCCCTGATGCTGGCCGTCCGTCTGGACCCGCTGAGCGTTTCCACGCTGGATGCTCTGCGCAGCCAGATCCTGAGCGACATGAAGGGCGAGGAGCTGGACGATGCCCTTGCCGCCTACGGTGCCCAGATGGCGAGCACCCTGAGCAGCTCTGCCATGAGCAAGCTGCCCGCCGCCAAGATCGTGAACGCCACCAGCGCCAACAGCGCCAACAGCTAATGGCTTTGTAAAAACAACATGCCCGGGTTTTCCACATCCTTTCTGCGGAAGGTGGAAAACCCGGGCGTTGTTTTTATTTTATTACTTTTGCAAATTCTGCGGCAAGGGCAGCGTTCACCGAACGGACGGCGTTGGCGTCCGGCTTGATGGCGGTGCGGTCGTAGGTGAACAGGCCGTTCACCTCGTCCTCCACGTCGGTCAACTGGGTGTACACCAGCGCCGAAAGCCCCTTTTGCAGCTGCGGCAGCACCGTGCCCAGCTGCATTTTTTTGTACCGGGCGGTCAGCTCCTCCCGGCTTTTGGCCGTGCCGTAGCCGTAGGTCTTGCGGGGCGGCTCGTGCCCCGGCATAGGCCATGCAATACCGCCGTACTCGCTCAGCGCCACGGTGCGGGTCTGCGGGCGCACCCGCAGGGGGTAGAAGTAGTTGTGCAGGGAGTATACATCCCCGCCGCCCTGATCGTACCAGCCGCTGGCCTCGTCCACAAGGCGGGTATCGTCCAGCGCGCGGATGGCCTGTACTGCCCCGGCGGCATCGTACTGTCCCCACCCCTCATTGAAGGGCACCCAGCAGCCCACGCAGGGGTGGCAGCGCAGCGCCTGTACCGTATCTTCCAGCTCCCGGCGGTATTCTTCCCGGCTGCTTTCGCTCCCCCGGCTCAGCAGATCCCACAGGGGCGCTTTGTCCGGCAGACGGCGCATAAGCGGCTGCAAAACATTGGTCAGGTAGGTAACGAACCACAGGTTATACTTACTGCCGCCGTTGACCATATCCTGCCAGACTACAAGACCCAGCTTGTCACAGTGGTAGTACCAGCGCTGCGGCTCGATCTTTGCGTGCTTGCGCAGCAGGTTGTAACCCAGCGCCTTTACCTCGCTCAGCTCCCGCTCCACCGCCGCATCCGAGGGCGGGGTGTACAGTCCCTCCGGCCAGTAGCCCTGATCCAGCAGGCCGTTGAGCAGGATGGGCTTATCGTTCAGGCAGAAGCGCCGCACGCCCCGTGCGTCCGGTGTGCAGCTCCACTTGCGCAGGGCAAAGTAGCTGTGCACGGTGTCGAACTGCTCTTCCTCTCCCTGCGTGGTGCCCACGGTCAGGTCGTACAAAAAGGGTGTGTCCGGGCTCCACGGGAAGAAATACTCGTCCGCAATATGCAGCGTCACCTCACCGTCTTGGTCGGCCTCATCGCTGCCCCAGTCCTCGGCAATGGTCACGCCCCCGGCGCGCACCACCGCCCACAGGTTCGCCGCACCGCCGGGCGCAGAGGTATGGGCTTTCACGGTCACGGTGCGGGCATCGTAGTCGGGCGTAACGGTGAGGGTCTGGATGTAATTTTCCGGCACCCGCTCCAGCCAGACGGTCTGCCAGATGCCGCTCTGGGCGGGATAGAACATCCCGCCGGGCTGCAAAGTCTGCTTACCCCGCGCCTGTGTGCCGTGGCCGGTGGGGTCCTGCACCGCCACCCACAGGCTGTTGCGGCCTGTGCCGTTGAGCTGCGCGGTGATATCCAGCGTAAAGGGCCAGTAGCCGCCCCGGTGACCGCCCACCAGATGGCCGTTCACCTGCACAGCGCAGGCGTAGTCCACTGCGCCAAAATGCAGCAGCACCCGTCCGCCCGTCCCGGCGGGCGGCGCAAAGTACCGGTGGTAGTGCAGCCACTGTCCGGGCTGCAGCGTGCGCCCCACCCCGGAGGCGCGGCACTCCGGCGCGTAGGGCACCAAGATCTCACCGTCCCAGCCCGCCGGGCGCTGTGCCGAGGCGGTGATGGCGTACTGCCACGGGCCGTTCAGGTTCTCGTAGCTGTCCCGGCGCATGGCCGGGCGGGGATATTCCGTCAGAGGGTGCATACACTCACCAGCCTTTTCTCGTTTGCTCCATTCTAGCACAGCCCGGGGCGTTTGTATACCGTGGAGCGGACGATTTTGAATGGCCGCCGCGTGCGCTTTGGCCATCTTTAGCGGAAAATTATTTTTATATTTGCAATTCTGGAAAATCTGCGGATTTTCCAGAATTGCTTCTTCATGGGAGTAAAAAAGAGCCGCCGCACGGCGGCATGGCTGTGCGGCGGCTTTGTGAGAAGGTTGGAAATTGCTTAGTTCTCGGCCAGATTACCGGTATAAAGCTGGTAATACTTGCCCTTTTTGGCGATCAGCTCGTCGTGGCTGCCGCGCTCGATGATGCGGCCCTGTTCCAGCACCACGATGCAGTCTGCATTGCGGACGGTGGACAGGCGGTGGGCGATAACAAAGCTGGTGCGGCCGTACATTAGGCCATCCATGCCGCGCTGTACCAGCGCCTCGGTGCGGGTATCAATAGAGGAGGTCGCCTCGTCCAAAATCAGCACCGGAGGATCAGCAACGGCTGCGCGGGCAATGGCAAGCAGCTGGCGCTGTCCCTGCGAGAGGTTGGCACCATCGCCGGTCAGCATGGTGTTGTAGCCCTCCGGCAGACGCTTGATAAAGCCATCGGCGTTGGCAAGACGGGCGGCGGCGATGCACTCTTCATCGGTGGCATCCAGCCGGCCGTAGCGGATGTTCTCCATCACCGTGCCGGTAAACAGGTGGGTGTCCTGCAGCACGATGCCCAGCGAGCTGCGCAGGTCGGCTTTTTTGATCTTGTGGATGTTGATGCCGTCGTAGCGGATCTTGCCCTCCTGAATATCGTAGAAGCGGTTGATCAGGTTGGTGATGGTGGTCTTGCCCGCACCGGTAGAGCCGACAAAGGCGATCTTCTGCCCCGGACGACCATACAGGTTGATGTCGTGCAGCACCGTCTTTTCCGGCACATAGCCAAAGTCTACATCCGTAAAGGTAATATCGCCCGCCAGCTTGTGGTAGGTAACGGTGCCGTCGTGGTGGGGGTGCTTCCACGCCCACAGGCCGGTGCGCTCGGCAGTTTCCACCAGCTGGTCGTTGCGGTCGTACTTGGCATTTACCAGCGTTACATAGCCCTCGTCAGTCTCGCTGGGCTCGTCCATCATCTTGAAGATGCGCTCGGCACCGGCCAGTGCCATGATGACGCTGTTAGCCTGCATGGATACCTGACTGATGGGCATATTGAAGCCCTTGTTCAGGCTGAGGAAGGCCACCACGGTACCAAGGGTCATGCCGCCAACGCCGCCAACGGCCATGGCTGCGCCGACCAGTGCACAGATGGCATAGCTGATGTTGCCCAACTGGGCATTGACCGGCATCATGATGTTAGAGAAGGCGTTGGCCTGCTTGGCGCTTTCCTTCAGCTGGTCGTTCAACTCACGGAAGCCGGCAAGGGTCTGCTGCTCGTGGGTGAACACCTTGACCACCTTCTGGCCTTCCATCATCTCCTCGATGTAGCCGTTCACCTTGCCCAGATCCCGCTGCTGCTGGATGAAGTATTTGGAGGAGCTTTTTGCGATCTGCTTGGAGCAGAACAGCATCAGCGCCACCATGAGCATGGTAACGATGGTCAGCTGCCAGCTGAGCATACACATACTGAAAAACACCGACACGATGGTGATGACGCTGGACACCAGCTGCGGGATGCTCTGACTGAGCATCTGGCGCAGGGTATCCACGTCGTTGGTGTACACGGACATGATATCGCCGTGGGGATGGGCGTCAAAATACCGGATGGGCAGGCTTTCCATGTGGGTGAACAGCTTGGTGCGCAGATTGCGCAGCGTGCCCTGCGTTACGTTGACCATAATGCGGGCGTTGGCCCATGCAGCCAGAATGCCCACAAGGTAGATGCAGCACATCCGCACCAGTGCACCGGCCAGCGGCGCAAAGCTGGGGTCCTGCTGGCGGGTCATGGGCACGATATAATCGTCCATCAAAGTCTGCAAGAACAGGCTGGCCTGCACATTGGCCAGCGCACTGACCACGATGCAGATAAGCACAAGGATGCAGTGGGGCAGATAGTTGCGGAACACCTCATCCATGATGCGCTTCAGCAGCTTGCCCGGGTTTTCCACCTTGGGGCGTGGCCCCCGTGCGCCCCGCGGGCCGGGGCCATGTACTTCTTTTACTGCCATTACTGCGCACCTCCCTGCTTGTCAAAATCGCCGCCGCCCTGCGTCTGGCTGTTGTAGACCTCCTGATAGATGGCGTTGGTCGCCAGCAGCTCTGCGTGGGTGCCCAGACCGTTGATCTGGCCGTTATCCAGCACCAGAATGCGGTCTGCATCCTGCACCGAGGAAATGCGCTGTGCAATGATGATCTTGGTCGTGCCGGGAATCTCCTCCCGGAAGGCCTTGCGGATCTTGGCATCGGTCGCGGTATCCACGGCGCTGGTGGAGTCGTCCAAAATCAGCACCTTGGGCTTACGCAGCAGGGCGCGGGCGATGGTCAGGCGCTGCTTCTGGCCGCCGGACACGTTGGAGCCGCCCTGCTCGATCCATGTATTGTACTTATCCGGGAAGCGCTGGATGAACTCATCCGCGCAGGCCAGCTTTGCCATGCGGATGCACTCTTCCTCGGTGGCGTTGGCATCGCCCCAGCGGAGGTTATCCAGAATGGTGCCGCTGAACAGCACGTTCTTCTGCAGCACCATGGAGACCTCGCGGCGCAGCACGTCAAGGTTATAATCCCGCACATCCACGCCGCCTACCCGCACGATGCCGCTTTCGGCATCGTACAGGCGGGGGATCAGCTGCACCAGACTGGACTTTGCACTGCCGGTGCCGCCGATGATGCCCAGCGTCTCGCCGGGTTGGATGGTAAAGCTGATATCGTTCAGCACCGGCTGACCGCTGCCGTGCTTATACTTGAAGGTAACGTGGTCAAACTGGATGCTGCCGTCTGCCACCTGCTGCACCGGCTGCTTTGCCGGGGGCAGGTCGGTGTGCTCGTCCAGTACCTCCACGATACGCTTGGCAGAGGCGGCAGACATGGCGATCATGACAAAGGCCATGCTCAGCATCATCAGTGCCATGAGGATGTTCATGATATAGCCGAACAGCGCGTTCAGCTGGCCGGTGGTAATGGCACCGTGCAGCACATATTTTGCGCCGAACCAGCTCAGCGCGATGTTGCAGCCGTACACCGCCACCAGCATGGCGGGATTATTGAAGCTCAGTCGGCTTTCCGCGTTAACGAACTGCTTATATAGGCTCTCGCAGGCTGCGGTGTATTTTTCGTTCTCAAAACCCTCACGCACAAAGCTTTTGACCACGCGGATGGCAGAGACGTTCTCCTGCACCGAGGCGTTGAGGTTATCGTAGTTCTTGAACACGCGGTCAAAGATGCGGAAGGTGGGGATCATGATGGCAGCCAGCACCACCACCAGAAAGACCACCGCCACCACGAACACCAGCGACAACGGGCCGCCGATGACCACAGCCATGAACAGCGCAAACACCAGATGCACCGGGGCGCGCACACACATGCGCAGGATCATCTGGAAGGCGTTCTGCACGTTGGTCACGTCGGTGGTCATGCGGGTGACAAGACCTGCCGTGGAGAATTTGTCGATGTTGGAAAAAGAGTAATGCTGGATGTTTTCATACATGGCATCGCGCAGATTTCCGGCAAAGCCGGTGGATGCCTCGGCGGCGTACTTGCCTGCCAGCACGCCCAGCACCAGCGCAATAGCTGCCACCAGAAAGGTAAGCAGACCGTAGCGGATGATGGCGTTCATATCGCCCTTTTCAATGCCCTGGTCGATGATAAAGGCCATGATGGTGGGCAGCAGCACATCCATAATGGCTTCCAGCGCAGCAAAGAGCGGTGTCTTGATCGAGGCGGCTTTATACGCGCCCAGATGCGACACAAGCTTTTTGATCATCTGAGTTCCCTCCTGTTGAATTTATTTGTTTGGTACGAAACAATTCTATACAAAACATTTTAAATGTCAAGGCGTTTCGTAAAATGTTCATAATTACTAATTTAACAAGCCCTTTTTCGGTGCTTTGACGGAAAAGGTGGGGTACCCCTTCCCCAAGGGACGAACCCTCTCAGTCATCGCTGCGCGATGCCAGCTCCCCCGAAGGGGGAGCTTTTTTGCGGCGGCGGGAAAGTTTTGGCTTAACCACAAAGTTTGCGGGCGTGCTCGCTCCCCGGGGGGAGCTGTCGCGCAGCGACTGAGGGGCTTTGAATCGGCGGAGCCGGAAAAAACGGTTAAAAGATCTTCACGCCGAACAGGCGTGAATCTTCAGTTTTTTCCGGTGCAGCCCACTTCTTTGGGGTTAAAAGGGGCGAGCAGCCCCTTTTTCGTGGATCCAGCGCGTCGAAATCGCTGGTGGTTTTCTGGTTCTCTTTTGCCACCAAAAGAGAACATCCCTCGGCAAGCAACGTTATTTCAATGCCTCCCGCAGCTTGTTCAGCAGCCGCAGCAGTTCTGCGTTCTCCTCCTCGGTCAGCAACCCGGCTACATAGTCGTCGGTCTGGTGGAAGGAGAGTATGGTTTTTTCATGAAAAAGCACGCCCTCCTCGGTCAGCACCAGCTGCTTGAGCCGGGCATCCTGCGGCACGCTCAGCCGCTGGATGTAGCCCTTGCGCTCCATCAGCTGCAAAATGTTCGTGACCGTGGAGCGGGTGATGGAAAACTCCCGCTCGATGTCCCGCTGGAACACCTGCTCGTCCCGGTGGCGGTAAAGATACTCGATGATCCACCCGTGCATAGGGGTAGCCTGCTCCACACCGTTGGCACGGGCAAACTGGTTGATCTTACGAAAGATCAGGTTGTCCACCCTGCGCAGCTGCGCAGGGATGACCTGCGGCCCCTCCCACGGCGGGTCCAGCTTGCAGGGCTCTTCAATAGGGTGCTGTGTACACATAATATTTTTCCTCTGTTCAAATTGTTCGATGTGAAACTGTTTGATACGATACATATTTTATCCATATCCCCGCTCAATGTCAAGAGGGCGGGACGCAAAAAGGCCGCTGCAGAAAATCTTCCGCAACAGCCTTGGTTTTTACGTATAAAGCGCTTACAGCTTTTTGCCGGTCAGCAGCTCGTAAGCCTCCAGATACTTGGCAATGGTCTTGTCAATGACATCCTGCGGCAGGTCGTAGTTGCTGTCGGGGTTGGCCTTCAGCCAGTCGCGCACGAACTGCTTGTCGAAGGAGGGCTGGCTGTGACCCGGCTCGTAGCCCTCCAGCGGCCAGAAGCGGGAGGAGTCCGGGGTCAGCATCTCATCGCCCAGCACCACGTTGCCGTCCTCGTCCAGACCAAACTCGAACTTGGTATCGGCAATGATGATGCCGCGGGACAAAGCATACTCGGCGCACTTCTTGTACAGGGCAATGGTGTAGTCGCGGAGCTTAGTGGCGTACTCCAGACCGTGGCCGGGGAACTGCTTTTCCAGCACGTCGATGCTCTGCTCGTAGGAGATGTTCTCGTCGTGGTCGCCGATCTCTGCCTTGGTGGAGGGGGTGTAGATGGGCTCGGGCAGCTTATCGGACTCCTGCAGGCCCTCGGGCAGCTGGATGCCGCACACCTTGCCGGTCTTTTGGTAGCTTGCCCAGCCGCTGCCGGTAATGTAGCCGCGCACGATGCACTCGATGGGCAGCATGGTCAGCTTGCGGCACATCATGCTGTTGCCGGTGAACTGGGGCTGACGGAAGAACTCCGGCATATCCTGCACATCCACGCTCAGCATGTGGTTGGGCAGCAGATCGCGGGTGTAATCGAACCAGAACTTGCTCATCTGGGTGAGCACGGTGCCCTTTTTGGTGACCTTGTTTTTCAGGATGACGTCAAACGCAGAAATGCGGTCGGTGGCAACCATGATCAGGCTGTCGCCATTGTCGTAGATCTCGCGGACTTTGCCTTCTTTGATGGGTTTGAACTCTGTCATAATCAAACACTCCATTTTTCCATGTTCTCAGCAGCGCAGCAGCGCGGCGCAGTTCTTACCCTATTATTTTACCATACTGCCGCGCGGTTTAAAAGGAACAGAATAAAAGAAAAACAGGCAAGTTTTGTGTTTTTATCGTGAAAAGTGCGCAAAAAACGGCAGGGAATTTCGGCGTTTTGACGATAAAAGTCGTACTTTATCCCCAAATGCACCCACCTTTGCAAAATGCAGTCATGGACAAGCGCCGCCAGTTGCGGTATCATAGTATTATGAATATATCTGCGCTCCGCAGGGGCGCAAAAGTAAACAGGGAGGTAAAGAGTATGGGCAAATTTCCCAAGGGCTTTTTGTGGGGCGGCGCTACCGCTGCCAACCAGTGCGAGGGTGCATGGCAGGCAGACGGCAAGGGTCTGGCAACGGTGGATGTGACCCCCTTCGGTGCGGACCGTTTTCCGGTGGCAACGGGCTATATGGAAATGCTGGACTGCGATGCCGCGCATTTCTACCCCAGCCACGAGGCTATTGACCTGTATCATCATTATAAAGAGGATATCGCCCTGTTTGCAGAGATGGGCTTCAAGTGCTTCCGGCTGTCCATTGCATGGACCCGCATCCTGCCCAACGGCGATGACGCCCAGCCCAACGAGGCGGGGCTGGCTTTCTATGACAGCATTTTTGACGAGTGCCATAAGTACGGCATCGAGCCGCTGGTCACCATCTGCCACTTTGATACCCCCATTGCCCTGATCAAAAAATACGGCGGCTGGAAAGACCGCCGCATGGTGGACGCCTACGTCCACTACTGCGAGGTGCTGTTCGACCGCTTCAAGGGCAAGGTAAAGTACTGGCTCACCTTCAACGAGATCAACATGCTGCTGCACCTGTCCTTTACCGGTGCAGGGCTGGTGTTCTACCCCGGCGAGAACGTGGAACAGGTCAAGTATCAGGCCGCCCATCACGAGCTGGTAGCCAGCGCAAAGGCGGTAAAGCTGGCGCACGAAAAAATGCCGGACGCCATGGTAGGCTGTATGCTGGCGGCGGGTCAGTTCTACCCCCGCACCTGCGCCCCGGAGGATGTGCGGGCGGCACAGGAGGCCGACCGGGACAACTACTTCTTTACCGATGTACAGGTGCGCGGCGCTTACCCCGTGTGGGCAAAAAAGCGGATGGAGCGCGCCGGTGTGCAGCTGTGCACCCAGCCGGAGGATGACCGCACGCTGCGGGAGGGCACGGTGGATTTTGTGTCCTTCAGCTACTATTCCAGCCGCTGCATCACGGTGGATAAAGCGCTGATGGCGGCAGAGAATGCGGAAGGCAACGCCGTGTCTGCATCGGTGAAGAACCCCTACCTGAAAGCCAGCGAGTGGGGCTGGGCCATTGACCCGGTGGGTCTGCGGGTGACCCTGAACACCATCTACGACCGGTACGAAAAGCCCATGTTCATCGTGGAGAACGGTCTGGGCGCGGTGGATACCGTAGAGCCGGACGGCTCCATCCACGACAGCTACCGCATCGACTATCTGCGGGCGCACATCGAAGAGATGGAAAAGGCCATCAACGAGGACGGTCTGCCGCTGATGGGCTACACCACATGGGGTCCCATCGACCTTGTAAGCGCTTCTACCGGCGAGATGAAAAAGCGGTACGGCTTTATCTATGTGGACAAGGACAACGACGGAAACGGCACCCTTGCCCGCAGCCGGAAGGACAGCTTTTATTGGTACAAAAAGGTCATTGCCTCGGACGGCGAGGACCTGACCTGAGCAAGCGCCCCGGCACTGTTTGCGGTATGGCAGCGCCGGGGCGTAAACGTGTGAGGACGAACTGATAACGGAGAAAATTTATGACACCACAGATCATTGCACACCGCGGTGCTTCCTATCTTGCACCGGAAAATACCCTGACAGCCTTTAAAAAAGCCATGGAGATTGGCGCGGACGGCGTAGAGATGGACGTACAGCAGACCATTGACGCCGGGCTTGTGATCCACCACGACTATATGATCGATCTGCACACGGATATTTCCGGCAAGATCTACGATATGACCATGGGCGATCTGAAAGAGCTGGATTTCGGCAGCTGGAAGGACGCCATCTATCAGGACGAAAAGATTGCTACCTTACAGGAAGCCATGGAGCTGTGCAAGCAGATGCCGGAATGCACCGTGCATCTGGAACTGAAATCCACCATGGACAACGACCCGGACTTTGTGCCCCGGGTGCTGGAGGTGCTACGACAGACGGAGATGGTAGAACAGGTGATCCTGATCTCCTTCAACCACGCACTGCTGCGGCAGGCAAAGCAGCTGATGCCCGAATTGCGGGTGGGTGCACTGGTATACGGCGAGCTGGAAAGCATGCTGCTGCCGCCGCCCATCATCTGGAAGGATCTGGGACTGACCAACGGCATGGACGACATGGAAGCCATGGATGCCGCCCTGCCGGAGAGTGCAGCCGACGAGGAAAATTGCAGCTGGATGACCCGCTGGATGACCGATAAGGTAAGCATGCTGCGGGCAAACTTCCCCGGTGAGAGCCTGAACGAGATCTACAAGAACCTGATGGCGCAGCGGGATCTGCCCACCTACATCCGCAGTCTGGATTTTGTGCCGGAGTGGGTCAGCTGCGAGTACCACACCGCCTACAAAAACGCCGGTTTCATCGACAAACTGCACGAGATGGGCATCAAGGTGTCTTTGTGGACGGTGGACACGGAAGATTCCGTCCGCAGCCTGCTGCGCACCAGCGCCGATGCCTACATCACAAACCGCCCCGACCGCGTGCGGGAGTGGATGGAGAAGGAGCAGGCAGCGACCGCCCCGGCAGAGCCTGCCCCCGCTGCTGAAGCAGACGCCGGGACAGCTGCCGCAGAGTAAGTCAGCCGGAATAAGCACAAATAATCCCAACAAAAAAGAGATAGGCTTTCCCGAAAAGGGATCGTCTATCTCTTTTTGCATTCATTTTTATTCCGCTGCGTCGGTCAGCACAAAGGTCAGCTCTGCGGTGACGGCGCACTTGCCGTCCACCCATGCCGAAGCCTTGCCCACGCCCACAGCGCCGTGCTGCTGCACCAGTTCACAGTGCAGGGTGAGCACGTCCCCGGGGATGACCTGCTTGCGGAAGCGGGCACTCTTGATGCCGCCGAACAGCGCAAGCTTGCCCTTGTTTTCCGGCAGGCTCAGCGCCGCCACAGCGCCGGTCTGTGCCAGCGCCTCCAGCAGCAGCACGCCGGGCATGACCGGCTGTGCCGGGAAGTGGCCGTTGAAAAATTCCTCGTTGCGGGTGACGCACTTGCGGCCGATGGCCCACTGCCCCGGCTCGTAGTCCAGAACGCGGTCCACGAGAGCAAAGGGGTAGCGGTGTGGCAGGATCTCCGCGATCTGCACACTGCTCAGAGTGTTGGCGTTTTCACGCACGGTACGGGGCTCTGCCATGGGTCAGCCCTCCCATCTGCGCAGGGCGATACAGGCGTTGTGGCCGCCAAAGCCAAGGCTGTTGCTCAGCGCGTACTGCATCTCCTGCTGCCGCCCGGTGTTGGGCACATAGTCCAGATCACACTCCGGGTCGGGCTGGGCGTAGTGGATGGTGGGCGGTGCAAACTGATCCCGCAGTGCCAGCGCGGTGAACACGGCCTCGATGCCGCCCGCACCGCCCAGCAGATGGCCGGTCATGCTCTTGGTGCTGACCACGGTCATCTCCTTGGCGTGTGCGCCGAACACGGCGTGAATGGCGGCAGTCTCGCAGGCATCGTTCATGTGGGTGCCGGTGCCGTGGGCGTTGATGTGGTCCACCTGCTCCGGTGCGATGTCCGCATCGGCCAGGGTCAGCTTCATGCAGTCGATGGCACCTGCGCCGCCGGGAGCCGGGGCGGTAAAGTGGTAGGCATCGCAGTTGGCACCGTAGCCCACCACCTCGGCATAGATGTGTGCGCCGCGCGCTCTTGCGTGCTCCAGCTCTTCCAGAACCAGCACACCGCTGCCCTCGCCCATGACAAAACCGCCGCGGCGGGCGTCAAAGGGCAGGCTGGCAGCGTCCGGGTCGGTGGCGGTGGAAAGCGCCTTCATGCTGGTAAAGCCGCCGATGCCCAAGGGGCTGATGCAGCTTTCCGCACCACCGCAAACCATTACCGACTCGTAGCCGTCCCGGATGCGGTGGAAGGCGTCGCCTACGGCATTGGTGCCGCCGGCGCAGGCCGTGACCGGACAGGTGCACATCCCCTTCAGACCGAAGCGGATGGCCACCTGTGCCGCTGCCATGTTGGCAATGGCCATGGGCACAAAGTAGGGGCTTACCTTCTCCATGCCCTTTTCCTCGCCGCGGGCGTGCTGCTCCTCAATGGTGGGCAGACCGCCGATGCCGCTGGACAGGATGACGCCGATGTTTTTGCCCTCGGCCTCGGTATCAAGGCCGCTGTCTGCAATGGCTTCGGCGGCAGCGCCCAGTGCCAGCAGGGTGAAGCGTGCCATTTTGCGGACTTCCTTTTTGTCCACCACGGTCTCAGGGTCAAAGCCCTTTACCTCACCGGCCAGCTTGCACTTGAAGTCGGTGGTGTCGAACTGGGTGATGGGGCCGATGCCGCATTTACCGGCACGGGCTGCTGCCCAGCTGTCGGCTACGTTGTTGCCCAGCGGGTTCACCGTGCCAAGGCCGGTGATCACAACTCTGCGTTTATCCATAAGGGTTCTCCTTTACATTGCCATGCCGCCGTCCACACAGAGCACCTGCCCGGTGAGATAGCTGCTTTGTTCTGCGGCAAAAAACGCCACTGCCTGCGCCACATCCTCCGGCTGGCCTGCGCGGCCTGCGGGGATGCCCTGCGTCATGCCGGTGCGCACCGCCTCCGGCAGCACGGCAGTCATGTCGGTGTCGATAAATCCGGGTGCTACCGCGTTCACGGTCACGTTCCGCGCGGCCAGTTCCCGGGCAAGGCTCTTGGTCAGACCGATGAGCCCCGCCTTGCTGGCGGCGTAGTTGGTCTGCCCGGCATTGCCGCGCAGTGCCACCACGCTGGAAAGGTTCACGATGCGGCCATAGCGCTGGCGCACCATGCGGCGGGCGGCCTCCTTGCAGCAGAGAAAGGCGCTTTTCAGGTTGGTGTCCAGCACCGCGTCAAAATCCTGCTCGGTCAGGCGCAAAATCAGGTTGTCCCGGGTGATGCCCGCGTTGTTCACCAGCACATCCACCCGGCCAAAAGCCTCAGCGGCGGCATCGAACAGCGTTTTGCAACCTTCGGCGGTGGATACATCCGCCTGCACGGTCACCGCCTGCACGCCCTCGGCGCGGCAAAGCGCTGCCGTCTGCTCCGCAGACTCTGCGCCGTGGCAGTAGTTCACCACCACATTGCAGCCCTGCTTTGCCAGTGCCACGCACACTGCGCGGCCAATGCCCCGGCTGCCGCCGGTAACAATGGCGGCGCGGGTCAGCTTTTCTTCGCTCATTCTGCTTCCTTCCATGCGGTCAGCACCGCATCCAGCTGTTCCGGGGTCTCCACTGCGGTGCAGACCACCCCGGGCAGGGTCTTTTTCACAAAACCGCTCAGGGCATTGCCGGGACCGACTTCCAGAATGTGGTCCACACCCAGCTCGCCCAGACGGCGCAGGGTATCTTCCATGTAGACGCTGCTCTGCACCTGCTTTACCAGCAGCTGCGGGATGCTGTCCGTCTCGGCCTTTTCATGCCCCAGACAGTTGAACAGCACCGGCGTCTCCATGGTGCCGAAGGTCTCACCCGCAAAGCGCTGTGCCAGCGCATCCCCTGCGGGAGCCATCAGCTTTGTGTGGAAGGGGCCGCTGACCTTCAGCGGGATACAGCGGCGGGCACCGGCTTCCTTTGCCAGCGCGGCAGCCTGCTCCACAGCGGCCTTTTCGCCGCCGATGACCAGCTGCCCCGGGCAGTTGTAGTTGCAGATCTGCACACAGCCCGCCTCTGCCGCCTGCTCGCAGCAGGCAGACAGTTTTTCTCTGTCCAGCCCCAGCACGGCGGTCATGCCGCAGTCAAGGCCTTTTGCAGCCTCGGCCATGGCCTTGCCCCGGAAGGCGGTCAGCTCGATGGCCTGCTTTGCGGTGAACACCCCGGCTGCCTGCAGCGCGGAGTATTCGCCCAGCGAAAGCCCCGCCAGATAGGCGGGCTTTACGCCCTTTTCGGCCAGCACAGCGGTCACGCCGCAGGCAAAGGCCACCATGCAGGGCTGGGTGTATTCGGTCTGGTTCAAAACGCCGTCCGGGTCCTCAAAGCAGACGCGGTGCAGATCAAAATCCAGCGCTGCGCTGTCAAAGGCCGCCCGGAAGGCGGGAGATGCTTCGTAAAATTCCTTGCCCATGCCGGGGTGCTGTGCACCCTGACCGGCGTAAAGTACGGCAAGCTTCATAAGTTCTGCCTCCATTCGGTCACAAGTTCGTCCATCAGCTCACGCACGGTGCGCATCCGGTCCAGCCTGCCCACGTTTTCGCCGCAGAAGAAGAGCCCTTCCTCCACGTTGCCCTTCACCGCCTCGATGAGGGCGTGGGTGATGCAGTAGGGCACGGCGGCGGGGTCGCAGGTCTTGAGACACCGGGCGCAGCGCTTGGGCGGGAAGCGCTTGCCCTCGGCCAGCGCCTGCACCAGCGGGGTGTTCAGTGCGCGGCCGGGCATTCCCACCGGGCTGTGGATGATGCGCACATCCTCCGGCTTTGCCGCCAGCAGCACGTCCTTGTAGGTCTGGGAGGCGTCGCACTCGTAGGTAGGGATAAAGCGGGTGGCAAGCTGCACGCCCGCAGCACCAAGCTTTGTAAAATGTGCCATGTCGGCACCGGTGTACACGCCGCCCGCCACAAATACCGGGATAGCGTGGCCGTATTGCTCCTCGTAAGGCTTTACCTCGGCCAGCACCCCGGGCAGGATCTCGTCCAAGGTCTGGCAGCGGTCGGCCAGCAGGTCCTCCTCGGCAAAGCCGAGATGCCCGCCTGCCTTGCAGCCCTCGATGACCACAAAATCGGCGGTGCGGTCAAAGCCCTTTGCCCAGCGGCGCAGGATGAGCTTTGCCGCCCGGGCACTGGATACGATGGGCGCAATGGCTACTTCTTTGGTGCCCACGATGCCCGGCAGCTCCAGCGGCAGACCCGCACCGGAGACCACGGCATCCACCCCCGCCGCTACGGCGGTGCGGATGGCGTCGGCGTAGTCCCGGGTAGCTACCATCGCGTTGATGGCTACCAGACCCATACCCCCGGCAATGGCCTTGGCCTTTTGGATCTCTGCGGTCAGGGCGCGGTGGTTGGCTGCCGCCGGGTCACGGGCAAAATCCGGCTCGCGGTAGCCTGCATCGGCGGTGGAGATGCACCCCATGCCGCCGCAGGCTGCTACCGCACCGGCCAGCCCGCCCAGCGAGACGCCCACGCCCATGCCGCCCTGCAAAATGGGTAGTTGCAGGGACTTGCCGCCAAGGGTCAGCATTCGGTGTTCAGCGCGGCAATGCGCTGCCTCCCACCCTGCCACAGGTCGGCAAGGATGTCGGCCACGGGGCGCACCTCGTGCAGCATTCCGGCCACCTGACCGGCCATCAGGCTGCCGGTGTCGGTGTCGCCCTCAAAGACGGCGCGGCGCAGGCTGCCCAGCGTGTATTTTTCCAGTTCCATCTTATCTGCGCCCGCTTTTTCCTGACGGACATACTCCCGGCTCATGCGGTTTTTCAGCACACGCACCGGTGCACCCACGGTGCGTCCGGTGACGATGGTGTCGCTGTCCTTGGCCTTGAGCAAGGCAGCCTTGTAGTTTTCGTGGATGGGGCACTCCTCGCTTGCCAGCAGGCAGGTGCCCACCTGCACACCGCAGGCACCCAGCGCCAGCGCAGCCGCCAGCTGACGGCCATCGGCAATGCCGCCTGCAGCGATGACCGGCACGCTGACCGCGTCCACCACCTGCGGCACCAGTGCCATGGTGGTCATCTCGCCCACATGGCCACCGCTCTCGGTGCCCTCGGCGATGACGGCATCGATGCCCAGCGGCTCCAAGTGCCGTGCCAGCACGGCAGCCGCCACCACCGGGATCACCTTGATACCGGCAGCTTTCCACATAGGAACGTACTTGCCCGGGTTGCCTGCGCCGGTGGTGACCACGGCAACCTTTTCCTCCACCACGATCTGGGCAAACTCATCTGCCTGCGGGTGCATGAGCATGATGTTCACACCAAAGGGTTTGTCGGTCAGCTCCCGGCAGCGGCGGATGTTCTGGCGCAGGGTATCGGCATTCATGCCGCCCGCACCGATGATGCCCAGCGCACCGGCATTGGAGCAGGCGGCGGCAAACTCGCCGGTGGCGATGTTGGCCATGCCGCCCTGAATGATGGGGTATTTCGTCCCCAGGATCTCGTTTAAAAGTTTCATGGTTTTTATCCTTTATACTCCACGATCATGCCGCCCCATGTCAGGCCGCCGCCGAAGCCGATGCAGGCAAGGGTCTGGCCGGGGTGCAGCTGGCCGCTCTCAGCCAGCTCGTTCAGCGCCACCGGGATGCTGGCAGCACTGGTGTTGCCGTGGCGGTCCATGTTTTTGTAGAACTTTGCACCGTCGGCGTGCAGCGCCTTGACGCAGTGGTCGATGATGCGGCTGTTGGCCTGATGGCAGACCACCCAGTCCAGATTGTCCAGCGTAAGGCCGGTCTCGTCCAGCACGGTGTGCAGGCATTTGGGCAGGGCATCCACCGCAAAGCGGAACACTGCCCTGCCGTCCATGCTGATGGGGTCAGAGCCTGCGCGGCTGGGGCCGCCGGCATGGATGGCGGCATCGCCCCGGGCGCCCAGCGTGATGGCAAAGGGCACGGAGGTGTCGGTCAGTTCAAACACCGCTGCACCGGCTCCATCGCCGAACAGTACGCAGGTGGAGCGGTCGGCGGGGTCCATCAGGCGGGAGAGCGCCTCTGTGCCGATGACCAGCGCGTACCGCCCGCCCAGCGTAGCCAGCAGGCCGCGCGCCACCGCCGTGCCGTACAAAAAGCCGGAGCAGGCGGCGTTCACATCCAGTGCGGGGCGGTTTTCCGGCAGTGCCAGCGCCGCCTGTACCTGACAGGCCACGCTTGGGGTGGCGTCCGGTGCAGAAAGGGTGGCGCAGACGCAGCAGGCAATGTCTGCCGGGGCAAGGCTGCTGCGCTGCAGCGCCTGCTTTGCGGCGGCAATGGCCAGTGTGGCGGCGTTTTCGCCCTCGGTGCAGTAGTGCCGTGTGCGGATGCCGGTGCGGGTGGTGATCCACTCGTCGCTGGTATCCACGGTGCGGCTCAGCTCTTCGTTGGTGACCGTGCGGCCGGGCAAAGCCCCGCCGGTGGCGATCAGACGCAAACCCTTCATGCTTTCCTCATTTCTCCGATCTGACGGAATTTCTGGTAGCGCTGCTCGGCCAGCTGACGGCCGTTCATGCGGGCAAGGCTGCGCAGCTGACGCTGCAGTGCCTCGTCCAGATTGCCGAACAGTACCCCGTGGGCGCGCTGTGCGCCGCCCACCGGCTCCGGGATGATCTCCTCCACGATGCCGTCCTTGTACAGATCCTGCGCAGTCAGCTTCATGATCTCGCAGGCTTCGCCGCTGCGGGAGGAATCCTTCCACAGGATGCTGGCAAAGCCCTCGGGGCTCAGCACCGAGTAGACGGCGTTTTCCAGCATCAGGATGCGGTTTGCCACACCCAGCGCCAGTGCGCCGCCGGAGGAGCCCTCGCCGGTGACCACTGCGATCACCGGCACGGTCAGGCCGCTCATCTCCATCAGGTTGCGGGCAATGGCTTCGCCCTGTCCGCGCTCCTCGGCGTCCTTGCCGGGGTATGCGCCCGGAGTGTCGATGAAGGTGATGATGGGACGGTCAAATTTTTCGGCCTGCTTCATCAGGCGCAGGGCCTTGCGGTAGCCCTCCGGCCCGGGCATACCGAAGTTGCAGCGCAGGTTTTCCTCCAGCGTGCTGCCCTTGCGGTGGCCGATGACTGTGACCGGCTGGCCATGGAACAGTGCCACACCGCCCAGAATGGCGGCATCTTCCTTGCACTGGCGGTCGCCGCACTGCTCAAAGAAATCGGTGAACAGTGCATCCACGATCTCGTCGATGTGGGGGCGCTCCGGGTGGCGTGCCAGAAAGACCCTGTCCTCTGCGGTCAGCGCCCCGCAGCCGGACAGCAAAGCGTCCTCCTGTGCGGAAAGCTCTGCCAGCTCGGCAGCGTGGTTGGTGATATCGGTCATGTTCTCGTCCGCCGGGTCGCCGCGCAGGGCGGCGATTTTTTCATCCAGCGGTGCGAGCTGTTGTAAAATGTCCTTGATCATAAGGCGCTCCCTCCTCAGGCGTGCAGCCGCAGCAGCTGCGCCAGTGTTTCGCGCATCTCGGTACGGGGCACTACCTTGTCCACAAAGCCGTGCTCGTACTGGAACTCGCTGCGCTGGAAGCCTGCGGGCAGCTTTTCGCCGATGGTCTGTTCAATGACCCGGGGGCCCGCAAAGCCGATCAGCGCCCCGGGCTCTGCCAGCATAATATCGCCAAGGCTGGCAAAGCTTGCGGTCACGCCGCCGGTGGTGGGGTGGGTCAGCACGCTGATGTACAACCCGCCCCGGGCAGAGAACCGCTCGATGGCGGCAGAGGTCTTGGCCATCTGCATCAGGCTGAAAATGCCCTCCTGCATCCGGGCGCCGCCGCTGGCCGAGAAGATGATCAGCGGCAGGTGCTTTGCAGCGGCGTGCTCCACGGCGCGGGTGATCTTTTCGCCCACGGTGGTGCTCATGCTGCCCATAAAGAACCGGCTGTCCAGCACTGCTGCCACAACCGGGGTGCCCTCGATGCGCCCCGTGGCGGTGATGACGGCTTCCTTCAGGCCGGTCTTGCCGGTCTGCGCTTCCAGCTTTTCCGGGTAGCCGGGAAACTGCAGCACATCCTGCGGGGCAAGGTCGGCGTCCAATTCCCGGAAGCTGCCCTTGTCAAGGACGAGACTCAGGCGGTAGTACCCGCCGATGGGCAGGTGCACCCCGCAGTTGGGGCAGACGTACTGCGCCTTGTTCCAGATCTGGCGGGTGGCGCGGCGTCCACACTTTTTGCATTCCACGAACTGCGGGTCGTTCCACACGGCACCCGCATCCCGCCGGGCTTTCAGCTGGAAGGTGCGCTCCCGCATGCTGCCCGGCAGCAGGTCTTTGATACTGTTCATCGCGTTTCGCCTCGGTCAGCCTCAGACATGGGCATTGATGTAGTTGAAGATATCGCCCACGGTCTTGAGGTTTGCCAGCTCCTCATCGGGGATGGACACGCCGCAGGCCTCTTCCAGTGCCATGTTCAGCTCCACAGCGTCCAGGCTGTCGGCCTCCAGATCCTCGGTCAGGCTGGCCTCCATGGTCACCTTGTCCTCATCGCAGCTCAGGGTATCGACAACGATCTTCTTCATTTCCTCGAAAGTCATGGTAGTGTTCTCCTTTATGTTCACTGTTTGTGTTTGATTATTTACCTAAATTTTATGAGGTATCGAACACGACCATTATAATCAAACCGTTGGATAAGTCAATGGTTTTAGTTAAATATTTTTATCTTTTACATTTCTGTCACAGTTTGCTTCCTTTTTATATAGCCCCCTGCACAGGGCGCAAAAAGGCCGCTGCACAGTACTTTGTGCAGCGGCCTTTCCCGCAATAATAATATTTCTTATTCCAGCCCGATCTGCTGGGCGTATTCTTCCAGCAGCTCCCGCTCAAGGAAGGGGGTCTTGACGCCCTCGCGGTCGCGGTAGGTCTCGTGACCCTTGCCGATGACGGCGATCAAATCGCCCTCCTGTGCATGATCCACCGCGTAGTGCAAAGCGTCCAGACGGTCGGGGATCTCCACGAACTTTGCGTCCGGGTTGCCCTTGTTCATGCCCTCACGGATATCCGCGATGATATCCTCCACCTTCTCAAAGCGGTTGTTGTCCTCGGTGAGGATGGAGAAATCGGCCATCTTGGCGCAGATCTCGCCCATGCCGTAGCGGCGCAGCTTGGAGCGGTTGCCGCCGCAGCCGAACACCACCACCAGACGGTGGGGCTTATAGGCGCGCAGGGTGGTAAGCAGACTCTCGGTGGATACCTCGTTGTGGGCGTAGTCCAGTAGGATGGTGAACTTTTTGCTGATGGGCACCAGCTCCACACGTCCCTTTACCACGCACTTGCCCAGACCGTCATGGATGGCGGCATCCGGCAGACCCAGCACCTTGCCCACGGCCAGCGCCGCCAGTGCGTTGTACACGCTGAACTCGCCGGGCATATTCACCTTGACGTCCATCTCGTCCTTGCCGGTAACGTGGAAGGCGACGCCCAGAAAATCGTGGGTGCGCAGCAGCTCGTAGCCGGTCTCGCGGTAGTCGGCCTTTTCATCGCGGCCATAGGTCACCAATTTGCAGGTGTGGCCCTCCAGCAGGGCGGCGGTGTTCTCGTCGTCAATGTTCACCACGCCCACATCGCAGCGCTTGAACAGCTGTCCCTTCCAGCTGCGGTACTCCTCAAAGGTCTTGTGCTCGCCGGGGCCGATGTGATCCGGCGAAAGGTTGGTGAACACGCCCACATCGTAGTGCACGCCCGCCACGCGGTCCATCATCAGGCCCTGACTGGATACCTCCATCAGCGCGGTGTCGCAGCCGGCGTCCAGAAACTCCCGGAAGGTCTTTTGCAGCTCGTAGCTTTCCGGGGTGGTGTTGGCGGTGTCCTTGTGGCGTCCCATATAGTAGATGCCGTTGGTGCCGATCATGCCCACCTTGCGGCCTGCGGCCTCCAGCACGCTCTTGATCATGTGGGTGGTGGTGGTCTTGCCCTTGGTGCCGGTGACGCCGATCATGGTCATCTGACGGGCAGGATTGCCGAAGAGGTTGGCGCTCATCAGCGCCATGGCATAGCGGCTGCTCTCCACCTTGACCACGGTCACACCGGGCATGGCAGAAAGGTCGATGTCGTGCTGGATGACCAGCGCGCTGACCCCCTTGGCGGCGCAGTCAGCGGCAAACGTGTGGCTGTCCCGCTGGGTGCCCACGATGCACACGAACAAAAGCCCCGGGGCAGCCTTGCGGCTGTCGTAGATGATATCTGCGATCTCAGTATCCAGACTGCCCTGCACAAGGGTAAAGGGCACGCCTTCCATCAGTTGTTCCAGCTTCATACAGTCTCCTCCAAAAGCTTCTTTACATGGGGTTTTCTTCTACGTTGGCCGTCATGCGGTCAGGGTGGGTCAGGGGCAGCTGCTCGGTGTCCGTTTCAGCCGCCGGTTCGGTGGTATCCGTGGGCGTAGCGTCCTCAGTGCTTTCCGTGCTGTCGGCGGTATCCTCGGCCGGGGCGGGTTCCTCGGCCTTGGGCGGCACCACATAGCCGGAGGGCAGAGTAGGCTCGCCCTGTGCAAAATAGATTTTGCGGGTGCTGCTGGCGCTGGTATGGCTGAAGTCCAGCCGCCCGGTGTCGGTGGGGCCGCAGCCCTTGCCATCGGCGTTGGTCAGCACATAGCGGGCGCGGTCCAGCTTATAATCCAGATCGTTCAGCGTACCCAACAGCACGCTGATGCGGTCCTGATACAAAAATGCGATCTGCTCGGTGTCTGCCACTTCCAGCCGCGTCACATCCTGCGACAGGCCGTATTCTTCCAGCTTGCTCACCAGGGTGCGCAGGGCTTCCATGCGGGCGGTCTCTGTGCTCACCGCACTTTCGCTTTCGGCGGCTTCGGAGCCGGATGCACTCCCGGAGGCACTTGCCGCGTCTGCGTCGTCCACAAACCAGAAGCCCTGTCCCGGAGTGGTGTCCTGCAGCTTGCCGCCGTACAGGGTGCAAAGCCCCTCGGGCTGGGCGCTTTCCTCGGACAGGATCTTCCATTTGTCCGAGATCACAAGCCATTTATTGCCGTTTTGCACCGCGTAGGCGGGCACGGCTTCGGTCACCTGCACCACCACGGTGTTGGGGTAGTCCCGGATCACCTTGATGGAGCCCAGCAGTGGGAATTTCTGCTCCAGCACAGCGGCCTTTTCGCCGGGTTCAAAGCTGAAGATGTTCTCCTCCAGCTGCACACCCATCCGCTGCAAAATGCTGTCTGCGGAGTAGCCCGCGATCTCGGTCACCTGCTTGCCGTCCGGGGTCTGCACCTGAATGGAGTTGATGCGGAACAGCATGGTCATGGTCAGGTAGATGCCCGCGCCGATGACGCACAGCAGCATGGCAAAGGCGGTCAGGCGGCGCAGTATCCGGCGGCGGCGCAACGTGGCGCGGGTCACCTTGCGCTTTTTGCGCTTTTCCCGCCGGGCAGGGCTTTGCTGCGGGGCGCCCTGCGCCGGGCGCAGACGCTGGCCGCTGCCCGCCGGGTGCTGCCGGTTTGCATTCTGGTAATTCTGGTTTTTCTGGCTGTTCTGCCCGCTGCGGGCATTGTTTGCCGGGCGGCGCTGCTTGCCGCCGGATTTCGCGTTTTTGGGTCTGCTGCCGGAGGGGTACTGGGTGGTATTGCTCCCCTGCGTCGGGCGGCGGGTCTGGGACTGGGTGGGGAACTGGATGCTGTTATCTGCCCGGGAGGCGCGCACGCTGCCGTTGGCGCTGCGGGAGGGCGGGCGGCTGAGCGGCTCGCCGTTGTAGCCGTAGCGGCTGCTGCCGGTGCTCCGGGGCGTATGATCCTGCGAAGGCGCAGAGGTGCGCGCCACATCCCGGTTCAGATCATAGGGTCTGGTGTTCCGGGGTCTGCCGTTGCGGTCACGGTTCTGCTGCATCATTCGCACCTTCTTTCCTGTTTATTCCACGTCTGCATCACGGGGTCTTTACCAGCTTGAGCAGGGCTGCAGTGATGCGGTCCAGACTGTCGTCCACCGACAGGCTGCGGGCATTTTTGCCCATCTCGGCCAGCTTGCCGGGCTGTGCCAGCATGGCAGAAACCGTCTGCACCAGCTTTTCGCCGGTCAGATCTTTTTCTTCGATCACCACAGCCGCCCCGGCCTTTTGCAGCTCCATGGCGTTGTAGTACTGGTGGTTCTCGGCCACGTTGGGGCTGGGGATCAGCACAGCGGCGCGTCCCACGGCTTCCAGCTCGGCCAGCGTCAGCGCACCGGCGCGGCTGATGACGAGGTCTGCCGCTGCCAGCAGCTCCGGCATATTGTTGATATATTCCTTTACCACAAGGCTGTCGCCGGGGGCAAAATCCTTCTGCTTTTGCAGCTGCTCAAACAGCTGCACACCATACTGTCCGGTGGCGTGCAGATGCAGCACCGGCTTGTGCTCGTGCTGCTCCCAAGCGCACAGGTCTGCCACCACCTCATTCACCCGGCGTGCACCCAGACTGCCGCCGAAGGACAGGATGACGGTGCGGTCGCCCGCACCCAGCTGTGCGCGGATGGCTTCGCGGTTCGTGGCCTGTACAAACACCTCCGGCCGCACGGGGTTGCCCACCACAAGGGTCTTGTCCGGTGCGCCCAGCTTTTCCACAGCGGCGGGCACAGCGGCAAACACGATATCCACATCCGGGGCCAGCAGCTTGTTGGTCACACCGGGGAAGGCGTTCTGCTCGTGCAGGGCGGTGTGGATGCCCATTTTGGCGGCGCAGCGCACCACCGGGCCGGACACATAGCCGCCGCAGCCGATGACAAGATCCGGCTTTACTTCCTTCATCATGGCCTTGGCCTTGGGGCCGGAGAGGGCCAGATTCCACAGGGTAATGATGTTGCGCTTGATGTTGTGCAGGCTGAGCTTGCGCTGGAAACCAGTGATCTCAATGTGGTGGAAGGGGTAGCCCGCCTGCGTGACCAGACGGTACTCCATGCCCTCCTTACGGCCTGCAAAGTGGATCTCGGCGGTAGGGTCGGCCTTTTTCAGAGCACCGGCAATGGCCAATGCGGGGTTGATATGTCCGGCGGTGCCGCCGGCTGCGATGAGAACACGCATGGTGATTCCTCCTTATAAACGCCCGGTTACAGGCCGGGCGGGCTTGCGGTTTGTTTTACTGTTCTGTGCGGGCTGCGCGGGCAGAAGCCAAGTCAATGGTCTTGCGGGCAAGCTCTGCTTCCCGTTCAGCGCGGGCGGCCTCCCGCTGGGCACGCATCTGCTCCCGCTGCTGCGCCACCCGCTCGCCGTTGCGGCCTATGTTCACCATTACGCCCATTTCTGCCAGCAGCAAGATCAGACTGGTGCCGCCGGAGGAGAAGAAGGGCAGGCTGATGCCGGTGTTGGGCAGGGTGTTGGTGACCACGGCGATGTTGCAGAACACCTGCCACGCGATCTGTGCCATGATACCAATACCCACCATGGTGCAGTACAGGTTCTCCGCCTTATAGGCGATGAGCAGCCCCTGCACGATGAACAGCACGAACAGCACGATGATGAGCACTGCGCCAATGAAGCCCAGTTCCTCGCACACCACACTGAAAATGAAGTCGTTGGTGCTTTCCGGCAGCCAGAGCTGCTTTTCCACGCTGTTGCCCAGCCCCAGCCCCTTCAGCCCGCCGGAGCCGATGGCGTAAAGGCTCTGCACGGTCTGGTCGGTCATCTGGCTCAGATCCTGCGTCCAGCCGTCCAGACGCTTTTGCAGGTAAGGGATGGAGTCCACATGGGAGAGCAGGGTCTCCAGCAACGCGCCCGCCGTGATGGCACCCGCCCATGTCAGCACACCGCCGCTGCCGGACAGCAGCAGGATGGTGCCAACCACCGCCACTGTCAGCACGATGCCGGACATGTGCGGCTCCATCGCCAGCAGGATGACCACCGGTATAAGGGGCAGCACCGGCACCACCAGCTGCTTCCACACCCGCACCCGCAGCCACTCCCGGGGGGTAAGCAGGATGCGGCGTTCCGGGTCCAGCCGCTCCACCTGCGGCGCTTTGGCCGCAAGATGGGAGCTGAACAGGATCATTTCAAACTTTGCCACCTCGGAGGATTGCAGTGTAAGCCCGCCGAAGCGGATCCAGCGGCGGCAGCCGTTCAGAGGTGCCATGGTCAGAGTGACGGCCAGCATGGCCAGCACGATGATGTAGCCCGGCACCACCATCTTGCGCAAAAAACGGTGGTCCATATAGCTCATCAGGAACATACAGGCCAACCCGATCATCATGCACAGCGCCTGCTGCTTGATGTAGTGGAAGCTGTCGCCCATGCGCAGGTAACCGGTGGTGTAACTGGCGCTGAACAGCATCACCAGCCCAAAGATCATAATAACGGCCAGCGTGGCCAGCCAGTCGATCAGCAGCCGGGACCACGGGCCCGGGTCTCGCTGGAACACCGGCACCGGCGCTCTGTGTTTTTTGCGGATAGTCGCCATCTGCGCTCCCTTCCCTCTCTGTGCCCGTTCAGCACCAGCGCAGCAGCGCCAGCGCCAGCACATAGCCGACAGCGCTCAGCGCAAAGCTGTACAGGAACACCGTCTCCGGGCTCATTTTATGCTTTTTTACCCAGCAGCGCAAAGGCTTGCCGGTGCGCTTTGCACACAGCAACTGCGCCGCCAAAAGACCGCCCGCCGCCCAGAAGGGCAGCGCCAGCGGCACAGTCAGGCTGGTCATATCCAGACTGAGCGGGATGCAGCCGATGGCACCCGCCGCCAGCAGGCTGCCGCAGCAGCCCACCCCCAGCCTTGCCGGAGGGAACGCCCACAGCCCCAGTGCCACCAGTGCCCCGGCAAGCGCGGCGGGCAGCACCGCCAGCCCGGAAACGCCCAGACCGGCTTCTACCATCATCAACGCCAGCATGGCCACAAAGGCCGCACCGCACACCGCGCCCTCGTCCCGCTCGGCGATACGGGCACACTCAGCCAGTGCCACCATGAGCACCGCCCATAAAAGGGGCACGGCGCTGCCCAGCAGCACATACCCCGCACCGGGCACGCCCAGCCCCCGGGGCAGACAGCCCGCTGCCCGCAGCAGCAAAAGGACAAAGGCCGCGGCCAGTGCTTCCAGCAAAAGCCGCACGTCCCGCCGCAGCCCCAGCGCCGCCGGGCTGCGCATCCGGGCAAGATCTTCTGCAAGACCCACTGCCCCAAAGGCAAGCGCCCCCGCCAGCGCCGTGAGCAGCCGTGTCATCAGCCGGCCCTCGCTGCCCAGCAGCTCCGGCTGGCCTACGCAGGCGGCAAGCCAGCCCACGCCCACCGCAGTCACCGTGCCCGCCGCCGCACACAGCCCGCCCCACAGCGGGGCGCGCAGGGGTGCAGGCCGGGGCTGCTCAGACTGCACCGGCTGCTGTTGTTGTTCGCGGCGTTCCAGCACCCGCCGCAGCGGCACAAACAGGCTGCACAGGGCTGCCGTAAGGGCAAAGCCCAGCACCACCGCCGCTGCCAAGGCGAAACGCTCCATAACTCAGACACTCCATTTCGCCAAATAGTTATACTTCCGCTTCTTTATGCTCTTCATAGAAGATATCCAGCACTTTTTCCAGTGCCATGCCGTGGCTGGCCTTTACCAGAACGGCATCGCCGGGCTGCACCCGGTCCAGCAGAGCATCGGCGGCCTCGCGGTAATTTTCCGCGTGCAGGGTCTTTACCCCCTTGGCAGCAGCCACCACGGCGGTGCGCTTGGCCTGCTCGCCGTAGGTGATCAGGCAGTACAGCCCGCTCTCGGCGGCAAGACGTCCCAGCTCCTCGTGTGCTTCGCGGCTCAGCTCGCCCAGCTCCAGCATATCGCCCAGCAGGGCAAAGCGGCGCTTGCAGGGGAAGTCCTTGAACATGGCCAGCGCAGCCTTCATGCTGTCCGGGTTTGCGTTGTAGCAGTCCTCGATGACGGTCACGCCCTCGCTGTCCACCACCTTCTGGCGGCGTCCGGTCTGCTCAAAGTTGGAAAGGCCCCGGACGACCCTCTTGGCGTCGCAGCCCAGACGGGTGGCGGCGCAGTAGGCAGCCAAGGCGTTTGCCACATTGTGGCGTCCCATGGCGGGGATGTTCACCACAAAGGTGCCGTGCTCCTGATCTTCCAGCACAAAACTCATGCCGTCAGTCTCCTGCCGGATAGACAGGGCGCAGACGTCCGCGTTCTCGTCGCTCAGGCTGAACCACACCGGGCGCACATGGGCGGGCAGCGTTGCCTTGCGCAGGAAGGGGTCGTCGTAGTTCAGCACCAGCGGCGCGCCCTCCGGCAGACCGTTGCAGATCTCCAGCTTTGCCTTGCAGATATTCTCCTGACTACCCAGATTGCCGATGTGAGACACGCCGATGCAGGTGATGATGCCCACATCCGGGCGTGCCGCCCGCGCCAGACGGTCGATCTCGCCCGCATGGCTCATGCCCATCTCAATGACCGCGTACTCGGTGCTGCTTTCCAGCCGCATCAGAGTGCGGGGCATTCCCAGCTCGTTGTTCTGGTTGCCCTCAGTCTTGATGGTCTCGCCAAAGCTGCTCAGGGCGGCGTATGTCATCTGCTTGGTGGTGGTCTTGCCCACGCTGCCGGTCACGCCCACCATCTTGGGGTGGTACTGGCTGCGGTAGTTTGCGCCCATCACCATCATGGCGTGGTAGCTGTCCGGGCAAAGGATGGCCTTTTCTTCCGGCACACCGGGCACGGGATGGTTGACCACCACACACTCCGCGCCCTGCTCCAGCGCACGGGCGGCGAAATCATGGCCGTCGAACCGCTCGCCGGGGAAGGCCACAAAAATGCAGCCGGGCTTTACCTCGCGGCTGTCGGTGGTGACCAGTGCCACCTCCGGGTCACTGGTCAGTTTTCCGGCAGGCACCAGCCCTGCCAGAAGCTTGCTTGCATGGATCTTTTCCATTGTTCTATCCCCTCTCGTTCTATCTATTATAGGGAACCGCCGCACCGTATTTTGTACAGCGGCCTTTTCGGCGTTTGGCGATTAGAAATGGCCTCCGCGCTGCTCTGGCCATTCTCAGCGGAAATCATCTTATAAATTGGGCGATTCCGGGCAGACTGCGGTCTGCCCGGAATCGCATTTTCACGAATGGAGCCGCAGCGGAAAACGCGCTATAAAATCGTTTTTACCCACAGGTCAGGGTGATGATGGTGCCGCGCTGCACGCTGGAGCCGGGCTCGTCGCTTTGCGCCTGCACCGTGCCGCTGCCTTCCACCACACAGTTCAGCCCGGCGGCGCTCAGCATCTGGCGGGCAAAGTCCGGGCTCTTGCCGGTCACATCCGGCACCTCGGTGTGGCTGCCCTCGTAGGTATCGGTATACAGGTAGATGGTGGTGCCGTAGGGCACCTTTGTGCCCGCGTGGGGGTACTGGTAGGTGACCGGGGCAGCGGACTGGCTGCTCTGGCTCTCCTGCAATTGATGCTTCAAGCCCTGAATGTTCAGGCTCACCTGTGCGTTACTCCACTCGGTGCCCACAAGGTTCGGCACCGTAACGATGGTGCCGCTGCGGTCCTCGCCATCGGTGGCGATGCCCAGATAGGGGGCCACCTCACTGATGATATTGCCCGCCACAGGAGCTGCAAGGATGGAGGAATAGTCCGTCCGTGCGTTGTTGGGGTCGTCCAGCATGACGTAGACCAGAATTTCCGGGTCGTTGGCGGGCAGCACCGCCACGAAGGACGCCACCTTTTTATAGTCGCCGTCGGCGCGGCGGTGCATATTCAGCTGCTCGGAGGTACCGGACTTGCCGCCGATGCGGTAGCCGGACACATAGGCATTTTTGCCGCCGCCGGTGCCGTTGCCCACCTCGTACTCCATCATCTCCCGGATGACCTCGCTGGCGCTCTGGCTGATGACCTGACGGCGCACGTCTGCGCCGATCTCCTGAATGACGTTGCCGTTGGCATCGGTGATCTTATCCACCACATGGGGGGTGACCAGATACCCGCCGTTGACGGTAGCCGCAATGGCTGTGCACATCTGCAGCGGGGTGATGGCCATGGCCTGACCGAAGGAGGAGGAAGCCAGCTGCACCTCGCCCAGCTGGTCGGCGCGGTAGTACTGCATAAAGTTGGTCTCGCTGGGCAGGTCTACGCCGGTGCGGGCGGTAAAGCCGAAGGCATCGAAGTAGTTATAGAACTGCTGCGAGCCGACGCGCTGCCCCAGCTGGATGTAGTAGATGTTGCAGCTCTTGCGCAGCGCCTCGGCCATATTGAGCAGGCCGTGCGCCTTGCGCCCTGCGCAGTGGTAGGTCTCCTTGGCCACGCCGTAAGCGCCGGAGCAGGTAAAGGTGGTGTTCATGGTCGCCACGCCGGAGTCGATGCCCATGGCAGAGGTGATGACCTTGAACACAGAGCCGGGGTAGTACAGCTCGGTGATGGTCTTGTTTTTCCACAGGATATCCCGGTAGTAGCCGGAATAGTCCGCTTCCTCGTCCAGGATCTTGTTGCCCTGTTCATCGGTGATGTAGTTGCCGTCGGCGTCCTTTTTATAGATGCCGTAAAGTTCCGGCTCTGCGTGCACCAGTTCGTTGAGGTAAGCCTCGTTGGCAGTGAAGTTCAGCGGGTCGTTGGGGTCAAAGTCCGGCTTGGAGGCCATGGCAAGGATAGCACCGGTCTTGACGTTCATCACAATGGCGCAGCCGCGGTTTTCCACCGTATTGGCTGCAATGGCTTCGTTCAGGTACCGCTCCGCGATCTCCTGCACGTTCACATCCAGCGACAGCACCAGATTGGAGCCGTCCTTGGCGGCAAAGGTGGTGGCGTTGGCGTCTGCAATGGCGTTGCCCACCGCGTTGCGCTGGGTGATGGTGCGGCCGTCCACACCGGCCAAAGTGGACTGGTAGGATTTTTCCAGTCCGTAGGTGCCGATACCGTCGGCGTCCGTAAAGCCCAGCACCGCTGCGGCAAAGGCACCGTAGGGATAGTTGCGCTGGAAGCTCTTTTCCGAGGACACCGAGATGCGCCCCTTGCGGGAGGTATCGGTGGCCTTTTTGTGCGATTTGTTGAAGCTGGTGACGTATTTTTCAATGGAAAGCTTCACCGCGTTGTTCACCTTGGTGGCAAGGGTGACGTAGGCAGAATCCAGCCGGGAAAGTGCATCGTAGACGGTCTGGTACTGCTGCTGATACTCTGCCGAGGAGGTGTCCACGCGGTCCATGCTTTCGCCGTCCCCGGAGAGCAGACGCAGGGTCAGCTCCCGGCTCACCTCCGCGCACATGGCGGGGTCCAGCGTTTTGGTCACGGTGTCGTCATCGTTGGTCTTGCTGGTATAAAGGATGCTGCTGTAACTGGGGTCTGCCCAGACAGTCCACACCACGCTGGTGGAGGCAAGAGTGATGCCGGAGGCATCGTAGATCTCGCCCCGGGTGGCCTTGATGGTGGTATCCAGCAGCTGCTGCTGGGCGGCGTACTGGCGGTACTCGGCTCCATGGACGATTTGGATCTTATACAGGCTGCGGATGACGATGGCGGCCGCCACCACCACCGCAAGGATGCCCAGACGGCTGCAAAGCCGCCGCACCCGGCTGTCCAGCCGGTCCCGGCCGGAGGCCGGACGCAGACGGTAGCCCCTGCTTTTTTTGTTACGGAAAGGTTCTTGCATTGGTTCTCTCCTGCGGGGCGTGCACTGCATTCCGCACGCCCTGCGCTGTTATTTGTTCAGACTGCGGTGTCCATAAACCGAAAAAAGCGTGCGCTGCCGCACGCTTTTTCCGTTTATCTCACGGTGCCCAGAATGTTCACCGCGCCGGTGTACAAAAAGTCGGTCCATTGCCGCACGGTGGATTCCCGGCGCACCAGTTCACCACTTTCGCCCAGACGGATGTAGGTGATCTGGCTGGGGTCTACCTTCATCAGACCCAGCCGCCCTGCGGTCTCCTCCACGCTGGCAATGTTGGTCTTGCTGTTCAGAGTGCTGTTGTAGTAGGTATACTGGCTCTGCTCGCTGACCAGCTGCGCCTTAGTGGCTTGGATCTGGTCGTTCAGCTCCACCAGCTGTGCCTCGCTCCACAGCAGGCTGATGGCAAAGCCCACCAGCAGTGCTGCCGCCACCAGATTCATGGCGTTATGTACGGCGGCCTGCAGCGGGTTCAACCGCCGCTTGCCGCCCTTTGCTACCCGCAGGTTTGCTTTGCGCTGCGGCTGCGGTGCCCTGCGGCGGCGCACCGCGTTACGATCATATGCTGGCTGACCCATGGTTCCTCTCCTCCTCACGATGCCGGTGCTTCCGGCATCTCAGCATTTTTCCAGTACACGCAGGTGAGCAGAACGGCTGCGCCGGTTCTCCTCCAGCTCCTGCGTGTCAGCTTCAATGGGTTTGCGGGTGATAAGCTTTGCCTTTGCCTTGCCGCCGCATACACACACCGGAAACTCCGGCGGGCAGGTACAGGCTGTGGACCAGCGGCGGAACTTGTTCTTGACCAGCCGGTCCTCCAGAGAGTGGAAGGTGATCACGCACAACCGGCCGCCCGGTGCAAGGTGATCAAAAATGGTATCCAAGCCCTCTTCCAGCGCGTCCAGTTCGTGGTTCACTGCAATGCGCAGCGCCTGAAAGGTGCGGCGGGAGGGGTTCTTGTTTTTGCGGCGCTCTGCCGGGGGCATGGCGCTTGCTACAATATCTGCCAGCTGCAGGGTGGTCAGGATGGGGGCATCTTCCCGCGCCTCCACGATCTTTCCTGCGATCTGCCATGCGTAGGGCTCCTCACCGTAGTCCCGCAGGATGCGGGCCAGTTCCTCGCGGCTTTCGGTGTTCACAAGGTCTGCGGCGGTCTCGCCCTGCTGACTCATGCGCATATCCAGCGGCGCGTCTGCCCGGTAGGAAAAGCCCCGGGCGGCATCGTCCAGCTGGTGGCTGGAAACGCCAAGATCCAGCAGTGCGCCGTTGATCTTTTCAATACCCAGCTGCTCCAGCGCCTGTCCCGCATAGCGGAAGTTGATCTGCACTACGGTGGCAGGCAGCCCGGCAAGGCGGGAGCGCGCGGTCTGCACCGCGTCCGGGTCCTGATCCAGCGAGATGAGCCTGCCGCCCTTGGCGGCGTCCAGCCGCAAAGCGATCTGGCGGGAATGTCCCGCGCCGCCGGCGGTGCCGTCCAGATAGGTGCCCGCCGGGTCGATGGCAAGCCCCGTCAGGCACTCGTTCAGCAAAACGGGGATATGCTCAAACGAGGCCGGGTCAAAGGGCTGCTGTTCTTCAAAGGCCATTGGCACGGCCTCCTTTCTCGGTTTAATTTTTTTGCATCAGAGGTGCAGCTTGCGCAGCCGCTCGGCGCGCTGGTCGTTGGTCACGGCGGCGCGGCGGGCATTCCAGACCTCGGTGGCCCAGATCTCGGCGTGGTTGCGGTTGCCGATGATGGTCACGTCCTTTTCCAGCCCGGCGTAGGCGCGCAGCTCTGCGGGCAGCAGGATGCGTCCCTGCTTGTCCGGCGCCACCTCGCAGGCGGTGCTGAACAGGTCGCCGGAGATGGCCCAGCTATCCATCAGCTCGTCGCTTTCCAGCTTGTCCGCCAGCCGCTGGACTTCCTCCATGGGCAGTGCGAACAGGCAGTTGTCCACCCATTCCAGTACCACAAAGCTCTCGCCCATGGCATCCCGGAATTTTGCGGGGAAGTTCAGCCGCCCCTTGGCGTCGATGGTGTAATCATAACGGCCAAAAAACACGCGCTGCTCCCCCTTTCAGGGGCGTTTGCAGGGCGTGTGCCCTACTTTTACCCACTTTGCCCCACCGATACATCTTTATTGTAGCAAATCAGACCCGTGAATGCAAGGGTTTTCGGGCGGCTTTTTGCCGCAAAAATCCACAAAAAAAGTCCCTGTGAGCCGTCATTTTTGCTCGCAGGGACTGTGTTTTCCGCAATGTGTGGAATTTGTGTGGAAAGTTGGCTGTTATCAGCCGTTTTTCTTGGCGTTCTGACGCAGGCTGTTACGGATGTTTTTGACCTGTGCGGCGTTTTCCACCATGGTGTCCTCGGTGGTGCGCAGCATATTCTCGCAGTAGTCGGTCACGGTCTGGCGCAGGGTGCGCGCCTCGGTCTGGGCTGCGGAGGTGATCTCAGAAGCGCGCTGCTGGGCGGCCTTGACGATCTCGGCGTCGCTGACCAGAATGCGGGCGCGCTCCTCGGCCTTTTTCACAATGGCCTGTGCCTGTGCGTTGGCGCTGTCCACGATCTGCGCCCGGTCGTTCACGATCTGCTGCGCCTGCCGCAGCTCACCGGGCAGAGCCGCCCGCACCTCGTCCAGATAATCCCGGATCTGCTCCACATCCACGATGCGCTTGCCGCCGGAAAGGGGCACATTTGCGCTCTCCTCCAGTGCATCCTCAATGGTATCCAAAAGCTCGTTCACGTTCATAAGGCTTCTCCCTCCTGCTCAGCGGCGGGCTGCATGGGCTTTGTGTACTTCCACAGCAGCACCTTGCCGTATTTATACTGTTTTTGCAGGGTCAGACTGCCCGCCTGCGCGGGCAGCACGATGCCTGTTTCGCTCTCGCACAGCACGATGCCGCCGGGGGCAACGCACTTTTCCACGGCAGGCAGGATCTTTTCCAGCGTGCCGCCACGGAAGGGCGGGTCCAGCAGCACCAGATCGAACTGCTCCCGGCAGGCCGACAAGAACCGCGCAGCCTCGCCGATATTCACCCGGCTGCGGTCGAACACGCCGCAGGCCTTGCAGTTGCGCATCACGATGCTTACGGCCTCCCGGTTCTCGTCCAGAAAGACGCACCGGGCCGCACCCCGGCTCAGCGCCTCGATGCCCAGCTGACCGCTGCCGGCATACAGATCCAGCACCCGGGCCCCGGGCAGGTCGAACTGTACAATGCTGAACATCGCCTCCTTCACCTGCGAGAGGGTGGGGCGGGTCACATCGGTGCCGGGCAGTGCTTCCAGCCTGCGGCCCCGGGCTTCTCCTGCGATCACGCGCATGATGTTACCTCCTTGCCGTAGCTGCCGCCCCCGCGGCAGCCGGTTTTAACTCTTTCGTATCCTTTATTATCTCCCAACTGCATAGCATTGTCAAGAGCCCGCATTGCGCTGCGGACGGCTTTGTGCTACAATCATGGCAGCAATATTGCGCATTTTACGGCGCATTTCAGCAAAGGAGAGTATACAGCATGAAAGTTCTGCTCATCAACGGCAGCCCCCACGAGAAGGGCTGCACCTACACCGCCCTTTCCCTCATTGCCGGGGAGCTGAAGGCACAGGGCATCGAAACCGAGATCCTGCACGTCGGCGGTCAGCCCGTGGGCGGCTGCATCGGCTGCGGCGGCTGCCGCAGCGGCAACGGGTGCGTGTTCGGCGGCGTGGTCAACGAGGCCATCGAGAAGGCCAAGACCGCCGACGCCTTTGTGTTCGGCAGCCCGGTGCACTACGCCTCCGCTGCGGGCAACATGGCCAGCTTTATGGACCGTCTGGCCTACGCGGGCGGCAAGTATCTGGCCTACAAGCCCGCCGCCATCTGCTGCTCTGCCCGCCGCGCCGGTACCACCTCCACCCTTGACCAGCTGGTCAAGTACCCCCAGTTCTTCCACATGCCGCTGGTCAACGGCTCCTACTGGGCTATGGTGCACGGCTCCAACCCCGAGCAGGTACTGCAGGACGCCGAGGGCTGCGCCGTGATGCAGGAGCTTGGCCGCAACATGGCATGGCTGCTGCACTGCATCGAAGCCGGCAAGGCCGCCGGGATCGACCACCCGCAGAACCCGCCCCGCCCCATGACCAGCTTTATCCGCTAATAACGCACAAAAGACCGGAACCGCTCTGCCCCTAAAAGGCAAGGCCGTTCCGGTCTTTTTATTGGGTCTGCTTTTCTGTTACGCGCAGCTTATGCCGCCACGTTCAGGTTTGCGTTGGGTGCCTTGAAGTCCACCGTGCGCGTCACAGGCTGGCCGCTGGTGTCCGTCCACTGCACACGCAGGGTATAGCCGCCGCGCTTTACCTTGACGGTAAAGTGGCCGTTTGCGTCCGTCACGGTTTCTGCCTTGACGGCATCACCCTTCAGCACCTGCACGGTGGCGTTTGCCACCGGCTGGTCGGCCAGCTTCACGGTGCCTTCCACCTTGACCGGCATCATCAGCACCACACCGGCTACCGCCGCCACAGCTGCCACGCCGCCGATCAGGATAATGGCCGCGCCGCCGCCGTCATCGCCGGAAGAGGGCTCGTCCCCGCCGGGCTGATCCGGCTGACCGGGATCGACCGGTGCATCATCCTGTGCACAGGCGACCACATAGGTCATCTCTGCTGCATCTGCCGCCGTAATAAACGGCACAGTCAGCTCGCCGTCGGCATCTGCCGTGATCTGGTTGATGTAGATCAGGTTGTCCGCATTCAGCGGGTCACTGTCGGAGCGGCTGACCAGCACCACATACTCCTTGCCTGCCTTGGCATTGGCAAAGTTGGCTTGGAACTTGCTGCCCGAGGTGGAAGCCGTACCGGTGGTGATGGAGTTTTCATCATTTGGGTCTCCACTATCTCCTGTATATTGAATCGTCGCACATTCCAAGTAGTGATTATCCGCGCCAATCCACACTTTTTTCCATTGTTCTTTTGTTCCTTCGTAAATAATAGTTTTTAGATTTCGACATTCATCAAAAGCTCTCCCTCCAATTTTTGTTACGCTGGCGGGAATTGTTACGCTTTTTAAACCACGACAATGGCTAAATGCCATTACGTCGATACCCGTAACACCTTCAGGAATCCGAACACTTGTCAATCCACTGCACCCGTAAAACGAGCTTGCATAAATATAAGTGCTACCAGACGGAATCGTAATACTTGTCAAACTGTGGCAACCATCAAATGCTCCCTCCTCAATAATAGTCGCGCTCTCTGGAATGGTCATGTCTATTAAATTTCCGCATCCTGCAAATGCGTCCAACCCAATACTAGTAACACTAGATGGGATTTGCACCTTTGTCAAGCCTCTGCACTCAGAGAATGTGCCATACTCAATCTTTGAAACACCCTCTGGAATTGTTATGCTTGTAAGCTTTTGACAATTATCAAATGCGTGGTGTCCTATCTGAGTAACATTAGATGGTATCGCAATGTTTGTCAGATTTCTACAATCACCAAACGCATATTCACCTATAACAGTTACGCCTTCTGGTATCACCGCACTTGTCAAGCTACTACATCCGTTAAACATTCCTCCTGGAATAACTGAAATTCCGGAAGGAATCGTAACACTCGTTAAACTTTTACATCCAGTAAATATGCTGGAACCTATTTGTGTAACAGTCGATGGAATGGTAATGCTTGTCAGACTACTACAGTAGTAAAACACACCTGTTTCAATTGTTGTCACACTTTCTGGAATTACAACACTCTTCAAATTACTACATTCGCTGAAGGCACTACTTCCGATAGTAGTAACCCCTTCATCAATTGTTACATTCGTCAAATTTTTACATTTATTGAATGTAAGCTGTTCAATCGTGGTAACTCCAGATGGAATTGTAATACGTTCCAACGCCACACATTCTTCAAATGCATGGCTTCCAATATTTGTTATATTCGTTCCCATATTTACCGTCGCAAGATTTGTGCAACCGTAAAATGCGTACATTCCAATATCTGTAACGCTTGATGGAATGGTAATGCTGCTTAACTTTCTACAATTCACAAATGCTCCACCGAAATAATCACTTCCACCAATACTTATAAGACTTTGTGGCATTGATATATTTTCCAGACTATAACAGTATGCAAATGCACGATATCCTATACTAGTAACTCCTTCCGGAAGCGTTATACTTGTTAAGCTACTACAATCCATAAACAAACCATCTTCAATCTTTGTAACGCCTTCAGGAATAATTATATTTGTCAAATTACTACATTCATCGAATGCGAATTCTCCAATCCTTGTAACTCCTTTTGGAATTGTTACATTTGTCAAATTACTACATCCATCGAACGCATATGCTCCAATACTAGTGACTCCTTCAGGAACCGTTATACTTGTCAAGCTACTACATTCATAGAACGCACCCTTTCCAATACTTGTAACACTTTCAGGAATTGTTATACTTATCAAATTGTTGCATCCCTTGAAAGCATAATTTCCGATAGTTGTTGTATCTATTTTAATTTCAATATATTTTATTTTGGTCTTTTCTCCATCCCATGGAGGTCTATTGTCAGACCCATACGAATAGTTATACATTTCTCCTGTTCCGCTGATCGTCAGTGTTCCATCTTCCAATTTCCACGTCAGATTATCTCCGCAGGTTCCATGCTTACCACCACAATGAAGCGTTGCCGATGTCAGCGGTTCATTATCGCTTTGAATGGTGATTTTCTTCCAATCCTCTTCGGTACTGTCATAGTAGACATCTTTCAGGTTCGTGCATCCTGTAAACGCACCGATTTGAACCGTTTTTACCGATTTGGGAATCGTTACTTTCGCAATGCCAATGCAATTTGCAAACGCAAGACCGCCAATGGTCGTAACCGTCTCCGGAACCGTAAAATCGGTCAGTGCAACGCAACCGTTAAACATTCCCTGTGCGATATGGGTGATACCAGCGGGAAGTTTGACAGTTTTCAGAGCTGTATCATATTTGAAGATATCTGTTCCAAAGCTTATCACAGAATCCGGCATTGTAATCGAGCCCAGCTTACTGCAATTGCTGAACGCTTCTTTGCCAATACTGATCGTACCGTCCTGCATCGCAATGCTTTCCAAAGCGGTACAGCCCTTGAACGCATCATCGCCAATACTAAGAACGTTTCCGGGAATCAAAAGATTCTTCAACGCCGTGCAGTTTTCAAAGGTAGACTCTTCGATTTTCTGTAATGCTTTCGGGAATACGATATTCTGCAGCGACGAGCAGTTTTTGAACGCACACGAACCAATTGCCGCAACTGTATTCGGAATTTGAACAGTTCTTAACTGGGCGCACTCTGCAAATGCACTGCCGCCAATGCTCAATACCGTATTCGCAATTTCAGCATTTGTCAGATTTCCACATTCATAAAATGCGCCGCTGTTGATTTTTGTTACGCCAGATTTTACAACGACTTTTTTGATTTCGCTTCTGCGGCTATACCACGGCATATCGGTTATCACCGCAGCATTTCCCATCGCCTTATCATTATTGACCGTCAGCACGCCATCAACCAGCGTCCAATCCTCTTGAACATCTGCGCCGAGCCAAACCTCAAAGCCCAGTTTGTTGATCGTAAATCTGCCGCTGGTGTAGTCCGTATTTTGAATAATCGCTCTCAGCTGATGCTCGCCTGCCGGGAGATAGACATAGGTATTGAATTTGCCATTGAACGAGCCAACTTTTTCGTTGGTATCAACGTTGAAGATATCCACATTCTTCATATCTTCTTCTTTGAGGTCATCGTCTTCCACAATGACGGTCATCCGATATTCCAGATGCGGACAACTGCCTTTTCCAAACTCGTTATTCTCTGGCGAATAATAATAATCGCCCAAAGGGAACTCAAGTTTAAAAGATTTCTTCAAGCTGAGGATATCAAGTTTGATGAAGCTTATCTCGATTCCAAGCTCTGTCGGAACCGTAATTTCTGCCGTGTAGCAGATTTTGCAGGAATGGCGCGTTTCCGGGGTTGTGGTACTCGCTTCTTTTGTCGTGGTCTTGATGGTTGCTTGCAGCATGACCTCTGCGGTCAGATCCAAATCCAGAACCGAATCCAGAACACAAACGCCCGGTTTCAGATCCAGACCAATGGAAACCGAACCTTCCGCGGTGACACGAGCCTTTGCGTTCGGCGTTTCCGAACGATTTACAAATGCCTTGTTTGCGCTATTGTACTCAAAACCAAAGCTTACACTTGCTGCAAACTCCGCCGAGCACTTCATTTCTGCAACAACTTTGATCGTTGGTTCCATGAGAAATGCGACGCCGGGGCATGGCAGATAATAGCAGTGTCCAATTTCCTTTTCGATCGTCTTTTTCGCAGAGATCGAAAGGCTTCCTGTAACGGTACTGCCCAAATTATATGATATCGTCTGCTTATTTTCTGCAATATAGTATTTGAATTTTGACTGCGCGGAAAAGCTTATCGTTCCCTTTGCAGCTTCTTCCGTAGTCGCTCCGCCGATTGGTTTATCTGTCGTTGTATCACCGATTTTCAGCTTCAATGCTACACTGTTTGATAAATCGCCTTCCCACGAATTCGTTTCATCAAGGTCAGCCGTATTTTCCTGTGCATCGGTTCCGTCAAAAAATCCATCTTCCCAATCTGGATAAACGACTTTTTCCGTTCCAAGATATTCAACGCCCTCTGCCGGTGTAAATTCAAAATCACTGGTATCCGCATCCGAGTCGATTTTGACCGCCTCGAACACATCCGTGATTTCCAGCGAATCATCGCCATGGATGGTCACGGTATCGCCGGAGGTCTGGATGGTGGAGACTTTCACGATGAGCATCGCGCCCGGCTCATACTCATAAGTAAGGATATCGCCACTTTGTAAATTTTTAATTTCCGCGCTGGCGTTTGAGATCATGTAATTCAAGCCGTCATCGTCCTGCTGGGTGATGACGTTCATTCCTGCGGCGGCATCCTCCGAGGTCAGGAGGGTAACGTCCTGTTTGACGACCGCAAAGTTGGTCGTATTATCATCGTCAAGGTTGATGACGCGGTCTGCGTCGAAATCATCCACCGTCGCACTGCCAAGGTCTACGATGTCCTTGGTCTTGGAAACATCCCGGAACGGCTCACAGAGCGGCGCGTGTTCGGTCTTATCGAACAGGTAGCCCTTGATGACGTAATACTCCGGGAGTTTGCTGGAAATGGAAACTTTTGCCGTGGTATCGGTAGTTTTCGATACCGACACCGTACCGCTGGCGATCATCTCTTCCTCGGCATCGTCGGCGTAGATACCCACCACGAGGTCAGCATCCTCGGCGGTGCGGTAGCTCACCACGGCGGTACTGCCGTTCATGGAGATACCAGTGATGGCGTTCTCCGACGAGAAATTTGAGCCATTTTCCTCATCCATGCCGTTCAGCAGCAGTTCGCCAAAGCTGTTGGTCGCACTTACGGACACCTTGGAGGTATCCACCTCTGCCCGACCGGTCTGCTCCTGTTCCGTTTGGGCATAGGCTGCCTGCAAAAACGGGTCGGACGCAATGGCTCTCGCCGTTTGCTCGTCCGGCTGAGACGAGGCATTTTCATCTGTTTCTTCAACGGCAACAATGGGTGCCGCATCGCTGTCCGCAGCTGCAAAAGCACCTATGGGCGCAATGTTCAATGCCATTGCCAATGTCAGAAACACCGCAAGGATTCGTTTCATCGTTCATGATTCCTTTCTATTGATTTTTTAAAGTGCATTTGTGCACTTCTTTTCCTATTCTATACCCGTTTTTCTCCGTTTCACAACCGGATTTTGGCAATTGGGGGCTTCGGTTTTCGCATTTCGTTCAAACCACCAAAGTTTTGATTTTGTTTCTGTGCAGTTTGCTTTTTGCAAAACACTATTTTTGCACTTGCTCCACTTTTTTGCGCAAAAAGCTGTAAAACAGCCCCGCGAATGCTTTTTTCGTTCATAACTTTGTGATACCATACCTCTATAAGAAGCTTATCACGCAAACGGAGATCCTGCCATGGAACACTACGATTGGAACGAGGGCTGGCTGTTCGCCCCCACCTTTGACCCGGCGCTGGTGCGCCCGGAGTGCCCGGAGCTTTCCCTTACCCCGGTGCGGCTGCCCCACACGGTCAAGCCGCTGCCCTATAACTATTGCAGCGAGAACGACTACCAGCGCCTGTGCGGCTACCGGCGGGAGTTTTTTGCGCCCAAGGAGTGGCTGGGCCGCACCGTGCTGCTTACCTTCGGGGCGGTGGCGCACGATGCCACCGTGTTCTGCAACGGGCGGCGGGTGTTCCACCATGGCTGCGGCTACACCGCCTTTACGGTGGACCTGACCGGCGCGCTGCAGCTGGGGCAGAAGAACGTGGTGGCTGTGCGCTGCGACAGCCGGGAGGATCTGAACATCCCGCCCTTCGGCGGGCAGCTGGACGCACTGACCTATGGCGGCATCTACCGCGCCGTCAGTCTGGATATCAAGGAGCCTGCCTACCTGCGGGATGTGTTCATTGAGGCAAAGGCTGAGGGCGATTTCCGCATCTACACCTCCACCGTGGGCGAGACCATCGGCTGCACCCTGCAAGCCGAGATCCGCAGCCCCGCCGGGAGCCGGGCGGTGTACAGCGGCGAGCTTTCGCTGCCCATCACCGGCACGCTGAACAACGTGCACCCGTGGAGTCTGGAGCACCCCACCCTGTACACCCTGACCGTGCGGCTCATCCGCCCCGGCACCGGCGGTCTGCCCGACCGGGTGCTGGACGAAAAGACCGTGCGGTTCGGCTTCCGCACCGTGCAGTTCGTGGCCGGCGGGCTGTATCTGAACGGGCAGCGGGTGGAGCTGCGCGGTCTTGACCGGCACCAGAGCTACCCCTATCAGGGCTACGCCATGCCGGACAGCATCCAGCGGCTGGACGCCCAGCTGCTGAAAAAGGAGCTGGGCTGCAACGCCGTGCGCACCTGCTATGCGCCCCCCAGCCCGGCGTTTCTGGACGCCTGCGACGAGCTGGGTCTGCTGGTGTTCCCCGAGATGCCCGGCTGGCAGCACATCGGCGACGAAGTGTGGCAGGCGCAGGCGCTGCAAAACTGCCGGGAGATGGTGTGCCAGTACCGTAATCACCCCAGCATCTTTTTGTGGGGTGCCCGCATCTGCGGCAGCCCCGACAACGAAGCCTTTTATAAACGCACCAACGAAGCCATCCACCGGCTGGACCCCACCCGTCCCACGGCGGGCAGCCGCAACACCCGCAAAAGCCAGCTGCTGGAGGACGTTTACGCCTACAACGATTATTCCTACGCCGGGCGCGGCGCGGGCTGCGAGAACCGCGCTGCCGTGACCCCCGACACCCGCAAGGGCTACCTCATCAGCGAATTCGGCGGGCAGAACTTCCCCGCCAAGCCCTTTGATGATGAACCCCACCGTCTGGTGCAGGCGCTGCATCACGCCGCCGTGCTGAACGACAGCATCGCCCAGCCGGGCGTGGCGGGCAGCTTTGGCTGGTGCATGACCGACTACAACACCCACCGGGAGTTTGGCAGCGGCGACCGCATCTGCTACCACGGCGTGATGGACCTGTTCCGCAACCCGAAACTTTCCGCCGCCGTTTACGCCAGCCAGAAAACGCCCCGTGCCCCCTCCGACATTGTGCTGGAGGTCTCCTCTGCCATGACGCTGGGCGACCTGCCCGGCGGCGCAGCCGCCGCCTGTTGGGTGTTCACCAACGCCGAGAGCGTGCGGCTGTACCGCGGCAATGACTTTGTTGCCGAGTTTACCCCCGACCGCCGGGGACGCTTTGCCGCCCTGCCCCACCCGCCCATCGAGATCAACGATTTTGTGGGCTCCCTGCTGGAAAAATACGAGGGCATGGATCACGCCACCGGCGCACAGGTCGCCGCCATCCTCAACGAGCTGCGGCGGGACGCCATGGCGCTTTCGCCCCTGTCCAAGGCGCGGATGCTCTCGCTGCGGCTGAGCTGGAACGAGCTGCTGCGGATGTATTATAAATATATCGGTGTGCTGGGCAGTTCTGCGCCGGTGTACCGGTTCGAGGCGGTGTGGCATGGCCGCGCCGTGCGCACTGTGGTGCGGGAGCCGGTGCAGAGCGTCCGGCTGGAATGCACCGTGCATAACCCCCTGCTGACCGATGGCCCCACATGGGACTGCGCTGCGGTCAGCCTGCGCGCCATTGACCAGAACGGCAACCTGCTGCCCTACTGCGGCGAGGCCGTCTGCCTGTCTGTGGAAGGGCCGCTGAAAATTCTGGGTCCCAGCGTGGTGCCCCTGCGGGGCGGCATGGCGGGCACCTATCTTGCCACCACCGGCGAGGCCGGACGCGCCGTGCTGCACTGTCGCATGGAGGGCGCGCTGGACACGGAAGCCGTGCTCACTGTGCGCTGCCGGTAATTTTTTGCAACACAAAACCCGGAGCCATTCTCCCCTTGAAAGGGCAGGATGGTTCCGGGTTTTTATGTTTTATCGGTTTCTCATTGCCGGGGTCAGAATGTCACAGTCAGGTTCTTTGCAGGTGCTTTGAAGGAAGCGGTTTTGTGCATCAGCTGCCCGTTGGCATCCGTATAAGCCGCCGTCAATTCATAGCTGCCGCGCTTGACCTTGAGTGCAAACTTACCGTTTGCATCGGTGGTGGTCTGCGCCACGACCTTCCCGTTTTGCAGCAGCGCGATCTTTGCACCGGGCAGCGCGGTATGGTCGGCCAGTTCTACCTTGCCCTCCACCTTGACCGGCATCAACACAATAGCGCCAATGCCTGCCGCCACGGTTGCCGCAGCACCGATGGCCAGCACAATGCCTGCGCCGCCATCATCGGAGGGGGACTGTCCCGGTTCACCGGGGCTTGGCGGCGTGATATTGCCGCCGCTCGAATAGTTTGCTGTTATAACAACATTTTCTTTGCCCATCGTGAAGGTCGTGGTGGGAAGGTTCTCGTTTTCCAGCGTGATGCCGCCTGCCACGACCGTCCAGTTCTGGAAGGTATCCGTCTTTTCTGCGGTGATGGTAACGGTCTCGCCTTCCTTTGCCTTGGCAGGGGATGCCGTACCACCGCTCACCGTAACGGTATAGGTGGTTTCTTCCGCCTTGTCCTCGCCTTTGACTGCTGTTATAACAACATTTTCTTTGCCCATCGTGAAGGTTGTGGTGGGAAGGTTCTCGTTTTCCAGCGTGATGCCGCCTGCCACGACCGTCCAGTTCTGGAAGGTATCCGTCTTTTCTGCGGTGATGGTAACGGTCTCGCCTTCCTTTGCCTTGGCAGGGGATGCCGTGCCACCGTTCACCGTAACGGTATAGGTGGTTTCTTCCGCCTTGTCCTCGCCCTTGACTTCGGTATCATCGGTGTCACCATCATTTTTGTTGATGATGGTCACACTGGTCTTGCCGGTCTCATCCGGCTGGACATTGATGGTGCCCTCGCTGGTCTGCTCGGTATCTGCATTCTCGGTGGCATACTTGGCACCTGTCAGGCCGTCACCGGTCAGGTGCAATCCTTCGCTGTCCAGTTCGGCATGGAGGGTGGTAGTGCCTGTGGTATCCACTGCCCAGCTGTGCCAAGGCCAGTTTTCACTGGTTTCATTCTGGGTCATCAGCAGGCTCACCGATGTGGGGTCGTCTGCACTCACATCCACCGTCCGGGCGGATTCATCGTAGGTCAGTTTTACCGGGCCGCCGGTGGAAACATTGAGCAATGTATCATTGAGGAGAATGCTTGCATCAGAAATGTCCTCATGCGGTGTGAGTTCTAATTCAATTTTATCTCCACTTTGAATAGCGGGATAGGTGATATTAAGCTTAGAAGCGCCGGCAGTATCTTCTCCCTCGTCATAAAATGTATTGACCAGCGAGTTTTTCTCGGCAATTTGTCCATTTTTAATAACGAAATACAGTTCGTTGTTTACACTCAGCGAGATATCCGATCCCGGCGCAATGCTTATATACGAAATGTCATAATTCGTGTTATATTCATGGTCATCCATCCTAAAATAGTTTCTGATGTCTAAGTTGTTTAAATCGTCTGCTTTAATATAGCTGGTGATATATTTATAATCCCCGTACATTACATGCATATAACCATAGTCATCGCCTTTTTCATCTGCGCCCATTACATACGGCGTTTTAAAAAGAACTAATGTCTGCTGCTCTGTATAATTGGGATCATAAATACTGATTCGGTAATAATCTTCCAGTTCTTCCAATATTTCAAGAAAAACAACCGCGTGTCCACCATCATTGCTTGCCATTCCAATAAGCACAGGCTGTTTTTTCAAAGCTGCAATCAAATCCGCAAGCGTTTCCTCAAAATTATTAAAAGAGTCCGTTCGAGTTTTGGCTTTTTTTAACTGATATGTCGGCAAGTACTGTGCGAGTTGGTAATAGTTAACTAAATCCTGCACATCCGAATTTTCTTTTGGCGAAGATAGTTCATATACAGTATCTGTAGCTACTGACGGCAGGTTTGAAAGTTTGATCCTATCCGGGTAGGAATAATGAAGCATCACAACTGTAGACATTCCCCGGCAAGAGCCACCCCACTCGGCAAAGCGATTGCTCGTAATATATTTTTTAGTAGCCGGTGTAAGTCCTTCAATCAATTGATTAAATTTCTCATTTGAAATTCGGTACGAATAGTTTGTATTTTGTATTGATTCGCTAAACGGTTTAAGAAGAATCGTCTGATTGACCGCATGTACGAAGCGATCTTCAAACGAAAAGAAGTATCCTCTATTATTCAAAAAACTCAGATTATCCTTTTTAAACTCAAACTCTTTGCTCGGTTTTTCCTCTGTGCCGGAATAATTATAATGAATGGTCGCATTTATAAGCGGATCGTTAGAAATGCTGATGTCGATTTCTTTCCATTTTTCTTCTGAGCCGCCGTAGTAAACATCTGTTAATTGATTGCACTGAGCAAACGCAGATTCTCCGATGCTTGTCACATTGTCCGAAAACGTAATATTTGTTATGGAGCTCTTTTCAAATGCATGTTTGCCAATGCTCTCCACACTTTCGGGAAGCGTAATATCTGTCAAACTGCTGCACTCGCAGAACGTATAATCTCCAATGCTTGTTATACCGTCAGGAATCACAATGCTTTCCAGCTTTTCGCAACCGCGGAAGGCCCACTCGCCAATATATTCTACATTTTCCGGAATCATGATATCCGTCAGGCCACAATAGCTAAACGCGTGTTCCCCAATACTTGTCACTCCGTCCGGAATCACAATATTCTTCAATGCACGGCAGCCAGAAAATGTACGAGCTGCGATACTTGTCATACCAGATGGAAGCGCAATGTTCTCTATTGCATAGCAGTCTTCAAATGCACCATCCCCAATGCTTGTTGCACCTTCCCCAATGCTTGTTGCACTTTCCGGAAGGGTGATATCTACCAATCTTACGCAACTCCAGAATGCACCCCTTCCAATATGTGTTACGCCGTCTGGAATTGTAATACGCCGCAGCCTTTTACAGATCGAAAACGCGTAATCTCCAATGGATTCCACACCTTCCGGAATTGTAACACCTGTCAAATATTCGCAGTCCCAAAACGCATTTTTTCCGATACTTGTAATACCTTTCTGGATTACAACTCTATTGATAGAATACATATATTCGTACCAGGGTGCTTTATCGTAAAAACTATAGTCTTCCATTGCACCGGTTCCGCTGATAGTCAGTCTCCCAGTGCTATAGTCAAGCTCCCAAGTCGCATCTTCTCCGCAAGAACCCGAAAAGCTATTTTCTTTCCCGATCTCCTGCACCGCAGCCGTTACCGCCTGCCCGATGTCGGACTGGGCAAACGCCGCCAGCGGCAGCATCTCGCACAGCATCGTCAGTGCCAGCACTGCTGCCAGCAGCCGCATAAGTTTTTTCATACACGTTCCTCCTTTTTTGTTTCCGAGCGGTCATACCAACCACTTTGTTACATTTTACGCCCGCATGCCGCATTTCCGCAACCCCTTCTCCGGCAAATTTCCAGCCATCGGAAGAATTCGTTCACATTGACAGAATTCACCGTCTTTTTTGTGCATATACACCATAGTTCCCCGGCCATATTCGTTTTTGTTCCCCTTTGCCCGCTTTCTCTGTGGAAAAATGGCGCAAACCCTTCTGTAAGCGCTTTTTTCGTTCACAACTTTGTGGTATTATATTTTCAAATGGTTATTTTTTCCTGAATCCCGGTTGATTTACGTCCTTTCATGATAGATTTGCAGTCTGTTCAAAATTTTATCATGGTTGGCTGATATCCTAGAGGTACAAAGTATTCCGCAGGGCGGCGCTGCTGCCCTGCGTTTCCGTGTGTAAAGCCCCAGAGAAGAGGATGCGAAAACCTATGAGAGAAAAATTCCGTCAATTCATGGTTGGCCGCTACGGCACCGATGGCCTGAACCAGTTTTTGAGCATGAGTTCCATCGTGATGCTGCTGGTGTCGCTGCTTACCCGCGTTTCCCTGTTCACATGGCTGGGCGCGGCACTGCTGATCTTGTGCTACTACCGCAGCCTGAGCCGTAACATCTCCAAGCGCACCGAGGAGAACTACCGCTATTACAGCCTGAAGGACCGGTTCAATAACAAGCTCCGCAGCTTGAAGGAGCAGTGGGCCAACCGCAAGCTGTACCACTACTACCGCTGCCCCCAGTGCCGCCAGAAGCTGCGCGTGCCCCGGGGACGCGGGCGCATCCAGATCTCCTGCCCGCGCTGCGGCACCCAGTTCATCAAAAAGAGCTGAGCCGCCATGTTTGGATATGTGATCCCGGATCGGGCCAGCCTCAGCCCGGAAGCGCAGGGCCGCTACCGCTCGGCCTACTGCGGGCTGTGCCGCCGCATCGACGCTTTGCACGGGCTGCGGGGACGGTTCAGCCTGAGCTATGACTTGACCTTTTTGAACATCCTGCTGTGCAGTCTGTACGAGGGCGAGACCCCCGCAGACAGCGGCATCAGCCGCTGCCCCATCCACCCGGTACACGGTGTACTTTGGCGCAGCGCCGACCCTACCGACTACTGCGCCGACCTGAGCGTGGCGCTGCACTACTATAACGCGCAGGACAAATGGCAGGATGACCATAATCTGCTGGCACTGGGGTACAGCGCCCTGCTGGACAACAGCACCGCCGAAGCCGCCCTGCGCTGGCCGCGCCAGTGCAATGCGATCCGCGCGTGTCTCGCCAAGCTTGCCGAGTACGAAGCCGCCGGCAGCACCGACCTTGACGCAGTATCCGGCTGCTTCGGTGCCCTGATGGCGGAACTGTTCGACTACCGGCAGGACCGCTGGGCGCCGGAGCTGCGCAGCATCGGCTTCCATCTGGGCAAGTTCATCTATCTGCTGGACGCCTACGACGACTTGTCCCGCGACAAGCGCCGGGGCTCATACAATCCCCTGCGGGAGCTGAGCACCCACCCGGACTACGAGGAAGAGATGCTGGACATCTTCGAGCTGCTGCTGGCACGCTGCGCGCAGAACTTTGAGCGTCTGCCCTGCGTGGAGGACGCGGACCTGCTGCGCAACATCCTGTATTCCGGCGTGTGGCTGAAATACAACTGCAAAAACGCAAAACGCACCGGAAAGCCCGATGCGTCTTGATTTTGTGCCGATGTTCCGGTAAAATAAAACGGATATGGTGCAGCGGTGCTGTACCGTCAGTATAATGAGTGAGGAAGTATACCGAGCATGAGAGATCCCTATGAGGTGCTGGGCGTTCAGCGCGGCGCAAGCGACGACGAGATCAAAAAAGCATACCGCGCCAAGTGCAAGCGCTGGCACCCGGATTTGAACCCCAACGACCCCACGGCCGAGGAGCACTTCAAAGAGGTGCAGGCCGCCTATGATGCCATTACCAAGGGCGACACCGGCCCCCAGATGGGCGGCAACCCCTACGGCGGCTACCAGCAGCAAAGCTATAACCGGCAGAGCTATGGGCAGCAGGGCTACGGCCAGCAGAACTACGGCTACACCGGTTTTGACGGCTTTGACGGGTTTGAGGGCTTCGACCCCTTTGGCTTCGGTTTTGGCTTTGGCGGCTATCAGCAGGCCGGGCCCAGCGCCTCCGGCACCGACACCCCGGAGATGCAGGCCGCCCGCAACTTTGTGGCCAATGGCCGCTACCCCGAAGCGCGCCGCGTACTGGACGGCATGACCGGCCGCAATGCGCGGTGGTATTATCTCTCTTCGCTGGCCAATCAGGGCCTTGGCAAAAGCGTGGACGCTTTGCAGGATGCCCGCCGCGCCGTGCAGCTGGACCCGAACAACACCGAGTACCAGATGCACCTGCGCCGGATGCAGAACCCCGGCCAGACCTACCGCACCCAGACCACCTACGCCCAGCCCGGCGGGCTTTTGCGCTGGTGCTGGAGCATGATCTTGCTGAACCTGCTGTGCAACTGCTGCTGCGGCGGCTGGGGCTTCCGTGGCTTCAGAATGTGATAGAACCATTTGAATGCGCTCCGCGTTCGCTTTGCGCATAATCAGCGGAAAAAATATTTTTATTTGTAAATCGGGAAAATCTGCGGATTTTCCCGATTTACTTTTTCACGAGGAAGGGGGCGTAGCGGCAAACGGCATTTGCAGCGCCGCTTTCTGCGAAAGCGCGGCGCTGCGGATAGCGTTCTCGCCCTTTTTCACGGGGAAGAGCGCAACGGTTGACAGGCAGTTTTCCTCCACGACCCCTTCTGTGAAAATGGGATATCGGAACGCCCGCAGGCGTTCCGATATCCCGAAATTTAAAATAATTTTTCCGCTGAAAATGGCTAGAGCGCAGCGGAAGCCATTTCAAATCGTCCACCTTATCAAAAAAGGCTGCTGCACGCACGGTGCAGCAGCCTTTTTCTGTTTGCGGATGTAAGGGGTCGCTCTTACTTCTGGGGAGCCTCGAAAGCAATAGCGGTAGCACCGGCAGCGGCGTCCACGCTCTTCAGAGAGATGGGAGCCACCTCGTAGTGCAGGGTGTCAAAGCTCTGGGTATTGCCGTCCTCGGTGGTGAACTCCAGAACGTAGACAACGTCAGCCTGCTTGTCAGCCTCGACATCGCGGGTGATGACGATGCTCTCGCCGTCAGCCAGACCCTCGCCTGCCAGGTTCTCGCCCTTGTCCTCAGAGCCTGCATCGTACAGGTACAGCTCGGTCACCTTGCTGCCGGTGGTGTTGTACACAGTGTACTCGGCAGAAGTGGCCTCAGCCTCAGAGGAAGCGGCTTCGGAGGAAGCAGCCTCGGAAGAGGCAGCAGCAGAGGATGCGGTGGAGGATGCAGCGGTAGAGGCAGAGCCGCCGCAGGCGGTCATGCCGACAGCCAGTGCCAGAGCGGCAGCGGCAATTGCAACAGTCTTGAGCTTCATAGGGAAATCTCCTTTTTATTCTTATGTTGGTGTCAGGCCCCCGGCAGCATACCAACTGCCTTGGTTGGCCTGATGTTCTTTCATTATACGCATGTTGACAAAAAAAGCAAGCTTTTTTCGGCAAAAATCAACGATAAAACAAGAACTGTTACTATTTTGACATGAATTTGGCACATTTTAGGTGGCAGAAACATGAAGCAGATTGCATATATGCAGCTTTCGTTTCCTGCCGCTGTGCAGACGGCGAAAAAGAGCTGCCAAAAATTTTATCCCCCTTGACAGCAGCCTGCCGCTGCTGTATACTATGCATCGTGAACAGCGTTCATGTTGGGAGGTGAGCTTACGAATCCAATGGCAACGTCCAAAGCGGACATTCTGAAAACCAGCCGGGAGCTGATCCAGCAGAACGGCTGGGCAGCGGTCAACATCCGTGCAGTCGCAGCAGCCTGCGGGGTCTCCGTGGGTTGCATCTACAACTACTTCGGCTCCAAGACCGAGCTGGTAAGCGCGGCCGTGGAAAGCATCTGGAACGACATCTTCCACCACCCGGAGGACGAAGCCGTGTTTCAGGACACTCTGTCCTGCATCCGGTGGATGTACCGGCAGATGGAATACGGCTGCCAGCAGTATCCCGGCTTCTTCACCCACCATGCGCTGGGCTTTGTGCAGCAGGATACGGACGACGGCAAGCAGCAGATGCGGCAGACATGGCAGCACATTCTGGATGCCTTGTGCAACGTGCTGCGCCACGATGCCAAAGTCCGTCCTGACGCTTTTACCGAGCAGTTCACCCCGGAGCAGTTTGCGGGCATCCTGTTCTCCCTGATGCTGTCTGCGGTGGTGCAGCAGAGCTTTGACCCCTCTGCGGTGCTGGAGATCGTGCGCAGGACCATTTATTAAGCAAAAAACATCCCACAGCCCTTGTGGGAATTTTTTAAGCCAGAATATGAACATCGTTCAATTTGGTTTCTGTGCCCCGCAGACCATACTACTGCAAGCCCTTTTCCCTTCGATGCCTCCGGTATGGGCTGTGCCGCGCCGGTTCCCTATAAAATCAAACCTGCGATCAAAACAAAGGAGAAAACCGTATGAGAGCTGTTATTGAAACTGTTTTCGACATCTTCTATCTGGTCACCGTGCTGACGGTGGGCATCCGCATGATCTGCGGCAGCAAGGCTGGCACCCAGTTCCGCCTGTTCGGCCTGATGGCCGTTGTGCTGGGCGCGGGCGACTCCTTCCATCTGGTGCCCCGCGCACTGGCGCTGTGCACCACCGGTCTGGAAAACTACGCTGTGCCGCTGGGTCTGGGCAAGTGGATCACCTCTGTGACCATGACCGTGTTCTATGTGCTGCTGTACTACGTCTGGCGCAAGCGCTACCAGATCGAGGGACAGAAAAACGTGACCGCCGCCGTGTACGCCCTGTCCGCTGTGCGCATTGTGCTGTGCATGATGCCGCAGAACCAGTGGCTCACCAACCACACCCCGCTGGCCTGGGGCATCCTGCGCAATGTCCCCTTTGCCCTGCTGGGTCTGCTGATCATCGTGCTGTTCTACCGCAGCGCCAAGCAGAACAACGATAAGGCCTTCCGCTGGATGTGGCTGACCATCGTGCTGAGCTTCGGCTTCTATATCCCCGTGGTGCTGTGGGCAGACGTGAACCCCCTGATCGGTATGCTGATGATCCCCAAGACCTGCGCCTACGTCTGGACTGTGCTCATTGGCTACAACGCCATGAAGGCCGAGACCGGCAAACAGAACTAAGCTTTCCCCTGCTGCTTAACAGAAAAGCCCGCCGACAGACAGCGATGCACTGCTCTGCCGACGGGCTTTTTATACTATATAAATAAAATGTGGCTGCAAAACACCTGCAGGTGTTTTGCAGCCACATTTTAAATAATTTCTTTTCACCCCTCGGTGAAATACTCCGGGTGGACGCTGCGGGCCTGCTCCACCGAAAGCTTATAGCGGTTCAGGTGGCTTTCCAGTGCCTCACCCAGTTCTTCGGCGGTGCCGTGCAGCACCATTTCCAAAATGCGGGTGTGGGCATCGCAGACAGACTTGTTCTCGTTGGTCTGCAAGCTGAACTTGCGGATGCGCTCAACGTGCTGCAGCTCACCGAGCATATGGTCAAAATGCGCCTCCATGCCGGTGATCTCAAAGGCCTTGCGGTGGAACTGGTTGTCCAGTTCCAGCAGATGGGTCTCCCGGTCCGGCTGGGTCAGGTCGGCCTCCAGCAGGCGATAGTTCTCGATGATCTGCCGGTACTCCTGCTCCTGCTGGTCTGTCAAACGGCCGCGCACGCGGTTCAAGATCTCTTTTTCAAGGGTGAAGCGGGCAAACTGCTCCAGCTCCATCCGCTTCAGATCGATCGGTGCCACATGGGTGCCGCTTTGCGGCTTGATGTCCACCATGTGGGCAATGTTGAGCATGATCAGCGCCTCCCGCATGGGGGTGCGGCTGATGCCCATCTGCTCCGCAAGTTCCCTGTCGTTCAGGGGGTCGCCGGGCTTCAGCTCCATGGTGATGATCCGGCTTCGGATGGTCTGATACGCCTGTTCCCTCGCACTCAAAGATGCCATTGCAGTGTTCTCCCTTCGGGGTCAGTTGGTGATATACTAGTATATGACCATATTACCCAACTGCCGGGCAACTGTCAATAGCAGGAGCAACCGAAAATTGCGGTCAATTTTTTGCTATTTTGTTCAATGAAGTGCCCGCGCCGGGCGGTACACCACCGGCAGCCACACAAAAGCCACTGCCAAGCCGCAGGCCACATCAATGACCGAGTGCTGCTTGGTGAACACGGTAGACAGGCAGATCAGCACTGCCCACGCCCATGCCAGCACCTTGCGCAAAGGCTTGCCCTCTGCCAGCTTGCTGTGGCTGAAGGCCATTGCCATGCAGGCGGAGCTCTGGCAGTGGATGGAGGGGCAGACGTTCACGGCGGCATCCGCTTTCCACAGCAGCTGCATGACCCGCAGCGCCGGGTTATCCCGGCCAAGGGTCTCCACAGCAGGACGCAGTTCCAGCCCGTTGGGCAGGATCATGTACACGATCAGGCAGAAGGTCATGCCGGAAAACATGGTCAGGCAAAGCTTATCGTAGCTGGCGATATCGCACCACCACAGTGCCGCCGTTACCCCAGCCAGCAGCAAAAACCAGCTGCAATAGGGGATCACGAACCACTCGTTGAAGGGGATCAGATCGTCCAGCGGGCTGTGAATGATATATTTCGGGGCGGTGACGGTGAGATCCAGCCAGAAGAACCAGATCAGGTACACCACCCAGTACAGCTGATACCACAGGTGCGGGCGGCACCGGCTGCGCAGTTGGCTAAGTTTCATGTCGTTTCTCCTATTTTTTATGTGAATTGACGTGCTATTATAGCACATTCCGTCCACTTGCGCAAATGTTTTCCCTGCGATACAATAAAAATGAGCTGGATCTTATTTATAAAAGGAGTACGTCATGCCACAAAAATTTCCCGCCATCCGTCTGGTCGCGCTGGATCTGGACGGTACCCTGCTGAACCGCGAAGGGCACGTCACGCCCCGCACCCGCGCCGCCCTGCAAGCCGCCGTGGACAAGGGCGTGTACATCGTGCCCGCCACCGGGCGTCCGCTGGCCAGTCTGCCGCCGGAGGTGGCGCAGCTGCCCGGCATCCGCTACGTCATCACCTGCAACGGTGCCGCCGTGTGGGACTTGGGCTCCGACCCCGTGGGCGCCGTGTACAGCCGCTATTCCAACGCGAAAAAGCACCGCACCAGCACCCCGGTCTGCCTGCTGCACAGCCTGATGCCGGTGGAGACCGCCCGCGAAGCCTTTGCCGTCTGCGAGAGCTGCCACGCCGACCTGCGCATCTTCTCGGACGGATACGCCTGCACCGATGCCCGCAGCATTGCACTGGCCGCTGCCCGGGCAGCAAAGAAAGACAGCACCGAAGCGCGCCAGCCCAACGATGGCCGCTTTACCATCCTGCGGGACGCAGCCGAGTGGATGAGCCGCAACGCCTTTGCCATTGAAAAGCTCTGCGTGTTCTTTGAGAACCCGCAGCAGGCTGCGGCTGCGCTGCCCCGCTTCCGCGCCGTCCCGGGCGTGGAGATCGTGCAGGGGTCGCCGAAAAACGTGGAGGTGACCGCCGCCGGTGTGGACAAGGGCGAGGCGCTGCGCGCGCTGGCCGACCGGCTGGACGTCCCGCACGCGTGCACCCTTGCGGTGGGCGACAGCGAGAACGACCGCGCCATGCTGCAAAAGGCCGGGGTGGCTGCTGTGATGGCAAACGGCATGCCGGAAATTCAGGCGCTGGCGCACCTTGTCAGCAAAGCCGACTGCGACCATGACGGCGTAGCGGAGATACTGGAAACCCTTGGCATCTGAGCCAGTTTTCACAGCAATTTCACCGCATTTTCACCGGGTTCTGCCCCGATTTTTCGGGTCATTCGTCATTTTTGTGCAATGTATACAAGCTCTTATGCAAAACATTGTGCTTGTTGAGTATTACCAAAGACGGCCTGTTCGTTTATACTAGTAACATAAGCGCGTATGGGGGTATTGCGCCCGCAGGGGCCAGCCCGACGCACCGAGAGAGTTCAAATATAAAAGGAGAAATGCGTTATGAATCCCATCGTAGAAAAGGTCTATCAGATCGGCATTATCCCTGTTATCGCTTTTAA
>ENA-UERN01000237-UERN01000237.1-human-gut-metagenome-genome-assembly--contig:-NODE-237-length-70178-cov-36.758805_pt1 | contig 70178 bp, 64 predicted proteins | sample MGYA00242950_ERZ507950 | MGnify/ENA primary metagenome ERZ507950 (study PRJEB26167, sample SAMN06115515) | human gut metagenome | host: Homo sapiens | place: China:Ningxia | collected 2014-11-26...
CTGTGTCTGGACAAGGCAAACCTCATCGTGTACAGCCACGGGGAGTATCTGGCCCTTGGCAAAAAGCTGGGCACCTTCGGTTACAGCGTGCGCAAGAAAAAGCCCGCAAAGCGTAAAAAATAATGGATCTCACAAAAAGGAACCCTCTGCAAAGTTTTACTTTGAGAGGGTTCCTTTTTTACGGAATCAGGTCCGGGCAGGCTGCGGTCTTATCAATGCAGTTTCAGCATGGCATCCTCATATTTTTGATACCAGCTGCCCATCCATTTCAGTATTTTTTCACTTACCTTTGCTGTTATCTTTTGAATGCTCTTTTCGTAAAGCAAGCTGAGCGCAAGTGCCGCAAGCAGCCAGCCTGCCGAATACAAAAAGACCCACAAAAACAGATGGGCATACCCATACCGGTTAAAAATACAGTGCCAGAGATAGGGTCTTGTATAGGTTCGCAGCAGAATGTTTTCATGGATGATATAGATCAGCATGGAACACTTTGCGATCTGATTTACCGTCTTATTTTTAAAGTGGTTATTTCTGGCCAGCCCGAACGCCGCAATGGCGATCAGGATCAAAAAAAGATTAAAATTGCTTACCCACCGTAAAAGCTGATCCGACAGCACAGCGATCTTCAATCCAAGCAGGTCGGTCAAAATCACGATGCCCACCGCGCCTACCACACCGCACAGCAGAAGGATGCCGTTCACTTTTGCGCTGAAATACAGTTCCATACAATAGCGCTTGATGTAGGCAGCGATCAGATATACGCTGATCCAAAGAAGCAGCATATTCGGAAAGAAAAACCTGCTTTCAATAAAGTTAAAGCCGATATACAGTACCGTCAGCACAGAGATCATCTTCAGATGTTCTTTTTGCGTCATCGCGGAAATCAGACGGTTCAAATACGGATGGATGGGATAGAATAGCAGATAGCAGGTCAGATACCAGTTATTTTCAAATGTCGTTGGAAAAAGCGAGAAAAGGAAAAGTTTACCGCTTACCTCACCCCGGAGCAAAAGCGTTATTCCAAGGAATAGGACAGAGATCACCCAGATATCCAGCAGCATCCCCATTATTTTCTTCCCGGACGCTTTTGTGCTGTCCAGCAAAAACCATGCAGAAGCAACAAAGAAGATCCAGTTCCCCAGCGCGCCAAAATGCCGCATGACCGCCAAAAGCAGAACGGTTCCACTGGTCGTTGCATGGGTACAATCCAGAAGGTAGTCGCTATACGGAATATATTCATTTTCCGTTATCAGTGTCAGCACCACATGGCTGATTACAATCAGAACGACCGCAATGATCTTCAAAAGCTCTACGCCGGAATCCCGCATTCTGCTTTTGTCCGCAAAAGCTTTTTGTTCCATGACCTCACCCTTTCTGTTCTCGCTTTTCAGGCGATCTATGTATTTTATTGTACCACCTGTACTTTTTTCATACAATACCTACCTGTATAGAAAAGCCGCCGGGCAGTTTTTTCTGCGCGGCGGCTTTTGAACTTTCTTATGTTTCTTCGTGCTTGACCCGCTGAATCTCTCCCAAGTCGTAGGGGGTGTTCTGGTAGACATAATAGTTCAACCAGTTTTCATACAGCAGGTGGGCGTGGGCACGCCAACGGAACAGCGGCGGCTTTGCAGGGTCGTCATCCGGGTAGTAGTTGGCGGGCACATGGATGGGCAGCCCCTTGGCTACGTCCCGCTTATACTCGGCGTCCAGCGTGTATTTATCGTACTCCGGGTGACCGGTAACAAAGATCTGCCGCCCGTTCTCGGTGCTCATCAGGAAGGGCCCGGCGGCGTCGCTCTCGGCCAGAATGCGCAGGGCGGCGCAGTTGTCCACATCCTCCCGGCAGATGCCGGTATGGCGGCTGTGGGGGGCGTAGAACACCTCATCAAAGCCGCGCACCAGCGGGTTTGCCGGGCGGGTGACCCGGTGCTCGAACACGCCGAACATCTTTTCCGGCAGCAGCTGCTTGCGCACGCCGTAGTGGTAGTACAGCCCGGCCTGTGCGCCCCAGCAGACATGGAGGGTGGAGTAGACGTTCGTTTCGCTGAAGTCCATGATCTCGCACAGCTCGTTCCAGTAGTCCACCTGCTCAAAGTCCATGGTCTCCACCGGCGCACCGGTGATGATCATGCCGTCATAGCGGTTGTTCTTCACCTCGTCAAAGGTCTTGTAAAAGGCCTCAAGGTGAGCAGCCGACACATGGGTGGCTGAGTGGCTGGCAGTCTGCAGCAGGGTCATGTGCACCTGCAGCGGGGTGTTGGCCAGCAGCCGGGCGATCTGGGTCTCGGTGGCGATCTTGGTGGGCATCAGGTTCAGGATCAGAATTTCCAGCGGACGGATATGCTGCGCCAGCGCCCGCTCCCGGTGCATGACAAAGACGTTTTCCTCATACAGGGCATCAAAGGCAGGTAAGGTCTTGGGGATGATCAGCGGCATAGGGAAGTCGCTCCTTTGCTAGACGATTCAAAAATGGCTCCGCGTTTGCTTTGCCATCTTCAGAGGAATCATAATTTTTGATTTCACATTTGTCGCGGGAAGGAATCACACCTTATCCAGCGCCTGCGCAATATCGGCAATGAGATCCTCGGCGGATTCCAGACCGCAGCTCATACGCACCAGCTCGGCGGGTACACCGGCGGCAGCCAGCTGCTCGTCGTTCATCTGGCGATGGGTGCTGGAAGCGGGGTTCAGGCAGCAGGTGCGGGCATCCGCCACATGGGTCTCAATGGCGGCAAGCTTCAACTCCTTCATAAAGGTGCTGGCAGCCTGACGTCCGCCGGCCAGACCAAAGCTCACCACGCCGCAGCTGCCGTTAGGCAGGTACTTCTGCGCCAGTGCATGGTAGGGGCTGCTTTCCAGCCCGCAGTAGTTCACATAGGCCACCTTGGGGTGGTTCTCCAAAAACTGTGCCACCGCCATGCCGTTGGCGCAGTGGCGCTGCATCCGAACGTGCAGGCTTTCCAGACCCAGGTTCAGCATATAGGCGTTCATGGGGGACTGCATGGAGCCGAAGTCCCGCATGAGCTGCGCGGTGGCCTTTGTAATGAAAGCTCCCTCCTTACCGAAACGCTCGGCATAGGTGATGCCGTGGTAGCTGTCGTCCGGGGTGCACAGACCCGGGAACTTCTCGGCGTGCGCCATCCAGTCGAATTTGCCGCCGTCCACGATGGCACCGCCCAGCACTGCGCCGTGACCGTCCATGTACTTGGTGGTGGAGTGGGTCACGATGTCCGCGCCCCACTCAAAGGGGCGGCAGTTGACCGGCGTGGGGAAGGTGTTGTCCACCATCAGCGGCACGCCATGAGCGTGAGCAGCCTTGGCAAACTTTTCAATATCCAGCACGGTCAGGGCGGGGTTTGCGATGGTCTCGCCGAACACTACCTTGGTGTTGGGCTGGAAGGCGGCGTTCAGCTCCTCCTCGGTACACAGAGGGTCTACGAAGGTGGCGGTGATGCCCATCTTTGCCATGGTGACCGAGATGAGGTTGAAGGTGCCGCCGTAGACGGTGCTGGAGGCCACGATGTGATCCCCGGCCTCACAGATATTGAACAGGGCAAAGAAGTTTGCAGCCTGTCCGCTGGAAGTAAGCATGGCAGCGGTGCCGCCCTCCAGTTCGCAGATCTTTTTGGCTACCATGTCGCAGGTGGGGTTCTGCAGACGGGAATAGAAATAGCCGTCTGCCTCCAGATCGAACAGCTTGCCCATGTCCTCGCTGGTGGTGTACTTGAAGGTGGTGGACTGAATGATGGGGATCTGACGGGGCTCGCCGTTGCCGGGGGTATAGCCGCCCTGCACGCAGATGGTATCACGGTTCATACAACATACTCCTTTGCTTGTTTTTTGGTCGGGAAGGACGATTCCCCGCAGGAGGGGCTGCCTCCGGCGGGGAATCGAAAAATTCAAAGATTCTTATTTCCGCAGGCGCTTATCGCTCTTGGTGGCCCACAGGGTACCCACAGACTGGAACGCCTGCACCATCAGCACCAGCAGCACCACACAGACGATCATGATGTTGGTCTGGTAGCGGTAGTAGCCGTAGGAAAGGGCGATCTTGCCCAGACCGCCGCCGCCGATGACGCCGGACATGGCGGAGTAGCCCAGAATGGTGGTCAGTGCGGTCGTCATGCTGGAGATCAGGCCGGGCAGGCACTCCGGGATCATAACCTTGGTGATGATCTGGAACGGAGTAGCGCCCATGCTCTGAGCAGCTTCCACCACGCCCTCGTCCAGCTCCCGCAGGCTGGTCTCCACCAGACGTGCCACAAAGGGGAAGGCGGCGACCACCAGCGGAACGATGGTAGCCTTGGTGCCCACCGTAGTGCCTACGATGGCGCGGGTAAGCGGGAACACACAGATCATCAAAATCAGGAAAGGCACACTGCGCAGGATGTTGATGACGATATTGATCAGGTGCATCAGCCAGCCGGGCAGGGGCAGGATGCCGTCCTTGTCACCGGCTACCAGCAGCACACCCAGCGGCAGACCCAACACCAGCGCAAAGGCGGTGGAGAGCACCGTTACATAAAAGGTCTCCCAGATGGCAAAGCCGTAATCTGCGATATTCATATACCGGTCACCTCCTCTACCGTTACACCAGACTGGCTGCGCATATACTCCATAGCCTGCTGTGCGACCGCAAGTTCTGCGGGCAGCTTGAGCAGCATGGAGCCGTAGCACTGGCCGCTCAGATCGCGGGTATCAGCGCTGAGCACCGACACCAGAATGCCCTTTTCGGCGGCAAGGCTTGCCACCAGCGGCTTTGCAGTGGAGGAACCGTTAAAGGTAACGCGCACCACATGGTCATCCGGCGCAAAGCAGGAAAGATCCCGCGCTGCGCTGCCGCCGTTGGGGGCCACCAGACGCTTGGCAGCCGCCGTTTTGGGGTTTGCAAAAATTTCCTGTACCGAGCCCTGTTCCACGACCACACCGCCGTCCAGAATGGCCACGCTGTCGCAGATCTCCTCCACTACGCTCATCTGGTGGGTAATGACCACCACGGTGATGCCCAGCTTGCGGTTGATATCCTTGATCAGGGTCAGGATGGAGTGGGTGGTGTTGGGGTCCAGCGCGCTGGTGGCCTCGTCGCACAGCAGCACCTTGGGGTTAGTAGCCAGTGCGCGGGCAATGGCGATGCGCTGCTTCTGACCGCCGGACAGCTGTGCCGGGTAGGCGTTGGCCTTATCCGGCAGACCCACCATCTCCAGCAGCTCCATGGCGCGCTTTTCGGCCTCGGCTTTCTTCACGCCTGCCAGCTCCATAGGGAAGCAGACGTTCTTCAGGCAGGTGCGCTGCATAAGCAGGTTGAACTGCTGGAAGATCATGGTGATCTCCCGGCGGCGCTTGCGCAGCGAGGCGGGAGACAAAGTCTCCATTGCCACGCCGTCGATCACCACGCTGCCGCCAGTGGGGCGCTCCAACAGGTTGATGCAGCGCACCAGCGTGGATTTGCCCGCACCGGACATACCGATGATACCATAGATGGAGCCATCGGGAATGGTGAGGTTGATGTTTTGCAGCGCTTTCACCGCGCCATCCTTCATCTGGAAGGTCTTGGAAAGGTACTTGAGTTCGATCACAGAAATTGCTCCTTTAGCTTATCCCTCGATGGGTGCCAGACTGTCCTGCTTGCCGCCGTAGATGCCCATGGGCTCTACGTGAATACCGGCAACGGTCACCAGATGGGTACCCTTTTCGGCGTTGAAGTTGTCCAGATACGGCTGATGCTGGAAGTAGTTGGTGTCTACCTGACCGTCCTCGACGACCTGGTTGGGGATCACATAGTCGTCGTACTCCTGGATGTCCAGCGTGATGCCCTTGGCGGCAAGGATCTCCTTGCACACCTCCAGCACCTCGCAGTGGGGAGCGGGAGTAGCGGCACAGCTGACGGTCTGGCCGTTCAGAGCGTCATAATCCACAGTGGAATCATAGCCGTCGGTGGGGTTCTCCACAACGGACACCACGGAGCCCTTGTAGGTCTCGTCCATGAAGTCCTTCACCTTCTGGCTCTGCAGGGCAGCAGCCAGAGCCTTGATCTTAGGCTCCTCCTGATTGCCGTCCTTGCACACCAGAATGTTGACGTAAGCAGAAGAGCCGTCCTCCATGGCCAGTGCATCGGTCATGGGGTTCAGACCGGCAGAGATGGCGTAGTTGGAGTTGATGACGGCGTAATCCTCGTCCTGCAGGACGTTGGGCACCTGAGCGGCCTCCACCTCGTCCACGGTGACGTTCAGGGGGTTCTCCTCAATGTCATTCTTGGTGGCGGTCAGGCCGGCGTCTGCCTTCAGCTTGAAGAAGCCGTTCTTCTCCAGCAGGGTCAGGGCACGAGCCTCATTGGTGGTATCGTTGGGCACAGCCACCTTGATCTTATCCAGCTTAGCTGCGGCAGAGGATGCCACGCTGCCAGATGCAGCGGCGGAAGAAGCAGTGGAAGAAGAACCACCGCAGGCAGTCAGGGCAGCGGCTGCGGCTGCCACACCGGTAACTTTCAGAAAATCGCGACGAGTAATCATAGTTTTGTTCCCTCTCTATTTGTTCTCTATTATGTACTGCGACCCGCACGGCACCTTTCCGCGCGCGGTCTTGAACGGACGCATGAAAAAATGCCCCCGTCCTTACGAGCCTTAGGCTCTGCAAGGACGGAGGCATGAACATACTTCCGTGGTACCACCTTGGTTCACTGTAACCTTACGGATACAGCCTCGATGCTGCGGCAGCGTGTGCTGCTTACAGCCGGACGCTGTAACGGGCGCATCCCGTTGCGGGCTTAGCACTCCTGCGCCTCGTCCGCACGGCTCCGAGACCATTTTCAGCTTCCTGTTTCCTGCCCTTTTCCACCGCCCGGGCTCTCTGGTAAGGATCAATGCGAAGGCCTACTCTTCTCTTCACAGCCATTTTTGTGATATTGACACTATAATAAACCCATCGGCGGCATTTGTCAACACCTTCAACGAAGTTTTTGGGTAGGGATATGGCTTCCGGCCTTTTGCCGCGCCCGTTTTTTATGATGCACCCTTGTATGCGGCTGGTGCACATGATAAAATAGGGTATCATCTTTTGCAAGGAGAGCAGGCAATGAACAGCAGAGACCCTTTTCCCGATGAAGAGCTGCGCCGCCGCATTATGGATTTTATCATGGCCGCAGGGCAGACCCTGCTGGAAAACGGCGCGGAGGTGTTCCGGGTGGAGCAGACCATGGAGATCATGGCGCGCAGCTTCCATTTGCGGGAGTTCCACGTTTATGTGCTGACCAACGGCATTTTTGCCAGCGCCGGTACTGCAGAGATCAGCGAGGTGCGCAACGTGCCGGTGCGCACCACCCATCTGGGGCGGGTGGCGGCGGTGAACGAGCTTTCCCGCCAGATCGCCCAGACCGGGATGACCTTAGACGAGGCCGAGAGCCGTCTGGTGCTGGCGCGGCAGCTACCCTTCCCCAAAGACCATGTGCAGCTGCTGTCCGGGCTGTGCGGGGCGTTCTGCTTTGCCATGATGTTCGGCGGCAATCTGCGCAGCGCGCTGGCGGCTGCCGGAGCAGGGGTGGCGGCCAGCTGGTATCTGCTGTGGTGCGGGCGGCATCAGGTTCCCGGCGGCTTCCAGAAGATCAGCACCGCCGCGCTGATCACGCTGGTGTGCATTCTGCTTTGCAGTCTGCTGCACACCTCTGCCAGCCACGCCATCATCGGCGCGCTGATGATCCTTACCCCGGGTATCGCCTTTACCATGGGCATCCGGGACTTTGTGCAGGGCGACTACCTTTCCGGCACCATCCGCATGATCGACGCTTTGCTCATTGCTGCCAGCATTGCCATAGGCACCGGCCTTGTGCTGCGGCTGTACACAGTATTTACGGGGGTGGTCGTGGTATGATGTCCCTTACAGCTGTACAGATCAGCGAGCTGACCGCGCAGTTTTTTCTGGCCGGAGTGGGCACGCTGAGCTTTGCCATTCTGTTTGCGTGCCCCCGGCGCTGCCTGCCCTACTGCGCGCTGGTAGGCGCTGTGGGCTGGCTGGGGTACGAGCTTCTGACCCTGCTGGGCGCAGACGCCGCCACGGCCTCCCTGCTGGCGGTCATCCCGCTGACCATTCTCACCCGCGTGTTTGCCATTACCCAAAAAACGCCGGTCACGGTGTTTTTGCTGTCCGGCATCTTTCCGCTTGTGCCGGGCGCGGGCATCTACTACACGGCTTACTATTTTATCCAGAACGAAAACACCCTTGCTCTTGCCAAGGGCATCAGTACCTTTAAAATCGCCGTGGCGCTGGCCATCGGCATCAGTCTGGTGCTGTGCGTGCCGCTGCCGAAGAAGAAGTAAGACCCTCTCTCCGGCTCACTTCGTTTGCCTTTAGGGTTTGCAAAGCCGCAGGCTTTGACGGAAGGGGGTTGCACGCTACCAAGGTAGCAGCGAAACAGGGGCTTAAATTTCAACAAACATCATTCAAGCAAGAAAAGGGCATCCGCAAAAGCGGATGCCCTTTTTTAGTAGTTATTGAGTTCTACGCGCGCAATCAAGCAATGTGCTTAATGGGGAAAACGTAGGTAGCGATATCGTACTTTCTGTCCATATCGGTACCCTCTGCCCAAGTAAAGCCTTCCGGCAGAGTGATTTCTCTTGCGGAAATAGTGGTTGCATCCGTCTTAATGGTAGCCTTCACAGTAGTCATGACAGCTTCGCCAGCCTTCGGATTGGTGATAGCCACCTTAATATCAACTTCCTTGGTAACAGGAGTGTAGGTCACATCAGTCACAAAGACGATGATGTGCTCGCCCTTAGAGGTATCCTTGCGGATCTCAACGACTGCCTTTTCGTTCTCCAGATGATAGTTATCCGGAATCAGCTTCTTATCGATATCAGCAACCTTCACAGAGTTCTCGGTCTTCAGAACATCGATCTTAACCGGCTCGCCCACAACGCGAGTTTCGCCATTACCGCGGTCTTCCATAAAGATGACCAGCACAGGACGAGTGGTCACTTCGGGAATCACGGGAACATCTTCCTTGGAGCAGCCAGCCAGCACACCAGCAGCAGCAACAGCCAGAGTGGCGACACCTGCACCCTTCAGGAACTGACGACGAGAGATATTAGACATAACAATCAACCTCACGATCTTTTATTTTCAGCTCCTACTACAAAACAGGAGCTTGTTCCTCTATAATATACCCCCCCCCGGTATCATTTTGTCAATACCTTTTTCCTTTTTTGTAAAAAGCTTTTTCCCATGATTTCAGGCTTTTTCTTGCAAGGCGCTGCGGCATCTGTTATACTTTTTATAATACGTTCCTTAAAAAGGAGTGATCGTTATGAACGCAATGGAGCTTCTGACCACCCGCCGTACCTACCGCCGGTTTGCACAAAAGGCCGTGCCGCAGGATGTGGTAGACGATATCGTACAGGCTGTGCGGCTGTCCTCCTGCGGGGCAAACCGGCAGGCGGTGCGTCTGGTGCTGGTGCAAAGCCCGGAGATGGTGGCCAAGGTGCAGCCGCTGGTCAAGTGGGCTGGCTACCTGCCGCCGGAGCAGGGCACACCCAAGGCGGACGAGCTGCCCACCTTTTATGCAGCTGTGGTGCAGGATACCGCCATCCCCGGCGACCTTGCCACCGACACCGGCATTGCGCTGGCCAACATGACCCTTGCCGCATGGGACAAGGGTGTGGGCAGCTGCATCATGGGTGCCATTGATAAGCCCGCCCTGACCGCACTGCTTGGCATCGAGGAGCCGCAGAAGCTGGCGTTTATGGTGGCTTTCGGCTACCCCACCCACAAAGCCAGCATCGTACCCATGACCGAGCAGACCGGCGTAAAGTACTATCTGGACGAAAACCGCGACTACTGCGTACCTAAGCGCAGCGCAGAGGAGCTGGCAAGAAGCGTATAAGCGCCGCAGTGCAAGTTCGCCCTCTCAGGCGCTCCCGCGCCAGCTCTCCCGAAGGGAGAGCCAAGCCGTAAAGCTAATCGCTAAAGTATTAGGTGCAATGAGGAAGTTTTCGGCAGTGCTCCTGGCTCTCCCTTTGGGAGAGCTGTCACCGCAGGTGACTGGGAGGGCGCAGGACAGCAAGGGCCGAGGAAGTTTATACTGCATATATTCATACATTTTCTCCGTTATTGCATAAATGTTTGCAAAATCGTTTCAATTTCACGGATTATTATGCACAAGTATTGACTTTTTGTTTTGTACAAACTATACTAAGTGCGTTCCCCGAAAGCGCGATGAATCGCATCCCATCGGGGCAAAGCAAACTATATTGCATAGATTGAGGAGTGTTTGAATATGAAAAAGATCTCTCGCCGCAGCTTTATGGCTGCCGCTGCCGTTTCTGTTGCTGCTCTGGCTCTGACCGCCTGCGGTGGTTCCGCAAGCTCTGCTGCTTCCTCTGTGGCAAGCTCTGCCGCTTCCTCCGAGGCTGCTTCTTCTGCCGCTGCTGCTGAGCTGACCACCGTGGAGGCTGGTAAGCTGACCATGGCTACCAACGCCACCTTCCCCCCGTACGAGATGACCACCGACTCCGGTGAGCTTGAGGGCATCGACGTGGACACCGCCAAGGCCATTGCTGAGAAGCTGGGCCTGGAGCTGCAGATCGATGACATGGACTTTGACGCCGCACTGCTCAGCGTGCAGCAGGGCAAGGCCGACATCGTGATGGCTGGCGTTACCGTGACCGACGAGCGCAAGGCTGTGATGGACTTCTCTGACAGCTACGCAACCGGCATCCAGTCCATCATCGTGCCCAACGATTCCGACATTGCTTCTCCCGATGATCTGGCCGGCAAGAAGATCGGTACCCAGCGCGGCACCACCGGCTACATCTACTGCTCCGATGACTTCGGCGAGGACTCTGTTGTGGCCTACGACAGCGGCCTGACCGCCGTGCAGGCACTGAACAACGGTCAGGTGGATGCAGTGGTCATCGACAACGCTCCTGCTACGGAGTACGTTGCCGCCAACCCCGGCCTGAAGGTGCTGGATACCAGCTACGCCGAGGAAGATTACGCCATTGGCATGGCAAAGGGTTCTGCTCTGGAGGACGCTGTCAACAAGGCTCTGGAGGAGCTGAAGGCTGACGGCACTCTGCAGGCCATCGTGGACAAGTACATCAACGCAAACTAAGCTGCGTGCCCTGTACCATTTCCGTACCCAAGGAGGCGCCCCGCTCCGGGGCACCTCTTTTTTTAGAAAAAAGTGGTTACAATTTATTGACAAACAGAAAGCGAGGATGTGAATGGCTGCGCAATACGAACTGCTCAAAGAGCTGCTCAACAGCGGCACAAAGCTAAGCTTTGGACAGGATTTCTTTTTTAAATTTTATCAGGCCTTTCTGCTGAAGGACCGCTGGATGCAGTACATCAACGGTGTGGGCACCACCCTGCTGGTCACCGCACTGGCGCTGGCGCTGGGCGTGGTGCTGGGCAGCGTGGTGGCGCTGGTGCGCGTGACCCACGACCAACAGCGCCCCGGCCACAAAAATGCGGTGCTGGGCTTTTTTAACGCGGTGTGTCAGGTGTACACCACCATCATCCGCGGCACGCCCATGATGGTGCAGCTGCTGATCATGAGCATGGTCATTTTTTCTAACAGCCGCAACTTTACTATGGTGGGTGCACTGACCTTGGGCATCAATTCCGGCGCGTATGTATCCGAGATCATCCGCGGTGGCCTGATGGCCGTGGACCCCGGCCAGATGGAGGCCGGGCGCAGCCTTGGCCTGAACTACATGACCACCATGGTGGTCATCATCATCCCGCAGGCCATCCGTGCGGTGCTGCCTGCACTGGGCAACGAGTTTATCATCCTGCTCAAGGATACTTCCCTGATCACCACCATTGGCGGCAAGGAGCTGCTGTATGCTGCACAGGGCATTATGAACCGTACCTACGAAGCCATGTTCCCCCTGCTGGGCGTTGCACTGATCTACCTGATCCTTGTTATGCTGTTTACATGGCTGCTGGGCAAGTTTGAGAGGAGGCTGGCACAAAGTGACCGATAAGATTTTGGAAGTACGCGGCCTGACCAAGACCTATGGCGGCGTAAAGAAGCGCGGCGCAAAAAAGGCCGACCCCACACTGGATGTGCTGAAAGGCATCGACCTTGATATCTACCGCGGCGACGTGGTTTGCCTGATCGGCCCTTCCGGCTGCGGCAAGTCCACCTTTCTGCGCTGCCTGAACCGGCTGGAGACCCCTTCCTCCGGCTCTATCAAGTTTGAGGGCGTCGAGGTGGACGAAGCACACATTGACGCCGTGCGCCAGAAGATGGGCATGGTGTTCCAGCACTTCAACCTGTTCCCCCACCTGACCGTGAAAAAGAACCTTGAGCTGGCACCCAGCCTGCTGAAGCTGAAGGACAAGGAAGCCATCTCTGCCCGCGCAGACGAGCTGCTGGCCCGCGTGGGTCTGGCCGACAAGGCCAACGCCTACCCCAAGAGCCTGTCCGGTGGTCAGCAGCAGCGCATCGCTATTGCCCGTGCGCTGGCCATGGACCCGGACGTGATCCTGTTCGATGAGCCCACCAGCGCCCTTGACCCCGAGATGGTGGGCGAGGTGCTGGAGTTGATGAAGGAGCTGGCACACACCGGCATCACCATGCTGGTGGTCACCCACGAAATGGGCTTTGCCCGCGAGGTATCCAACCGGGTCATCTTCATTGACGGTGGCAAAATTCAGGAGGATGAGCCGCCGCAGGAGCTGTTCACCAACCCCAAGCACCCCCGCCTGAAAGCCTTCCTCTCCAAGATGCTGTAATTATAATCCCATAAAATTCAAGCCCGGAAAGTCGGTAGACCTTCCGGGCTTGTTTTGTTGAATAATGATGCGCTGCGGCTCAAAGCTCTGCCAGAATGGCATCGCCCATGGCGGTGCAGCCAAGGCAGGTGCAGCCATCGCTCATGTTGTCGGCGGTGCGCAGACCCTTGTCCAGTACACGGCTCACGGCGTTCTCAATGGCATCGGCTTCCTCTGCCATGCCAAAGGAGTACCGCAGCATCATAGCGGCAGACAGGATGCAGGCAGTGGGGTTTACGATGTCCTTGCCCGCAATGTCCGGGGCAGAGCCGTGGATGGGCTCGTACAGACCCCGGGTGCCATCGCCAAGGCTGGAGGACGGGATCATACCGATGGAACCGGTGATCATGGAAGCCTCGTCCGACAGGATGTCGCCGAACATATTCTCGGTAACGATCACGTCAAACTGGGCGGGGTTCTTTACGATCTGCATAGCGCAGTTGTCCACGAACATCTCGCTGTACTCCACGTCCGGGTACTCGGTCTGCAGCCGGTGCATCACGGTGCGCCACAGGCGGCTGGTGTCCAGCACGTTGGCCTTATCCACGCAGCACAGCTTTTTGCGGCGCTTGCGGGCGGTCTCGAAGCCAATGCGGCCAATGCGCTCGATCTCGTGCTCAGCGTAGGGCATGGTATCCACAGCCTGCTTTTCGCCGTTTTCCAGCGTGTGGGTCTCGTGATTGCCGAAGTACACGCCGCCGATCAGCTCCCGCACGATGATAAAATCAATGCCCTGTGCCACGATCTCGGGCTTCAGGGGGCTGGCAGGCGCCAGCTGCGGCCAGATCTTAGCAGGACGGTTGTTGGCGTACAGCCCCATGCCGGCGCGCAGCCGCAGCAGGCCTTTTTCCGGCCGCTGCTCCCCGGGCAGGCCCTCCCACTTGGGGCCGCCCACCGCGCCCAGCAGCACGCTGTCGGCGGCAAGGCACTTGTCCAGCTCGTGCTGGGGCAGCGGGTCGCCGTACTTATCAATGGCCTCGCCGCCCATAGCGGCAGCGGTGTAGTGGAAGGTATGGCCGTACTTTTCAGCCACCTTATCCAGCACCCGGAGAGTCTGCTTTACGATCTCCGGGCTGGAGCAATCGCCCCAGATGACAGCAATATTTTTTTCCATGAGGTACTCCTTCTATGCTCCAAACACATTTTCACGGATGGGGATAGGCTTATTTCTGGATTGCCTTCATCAGGCCGCCGGCGGAGATGATGTTCTGGATAAAGGGCGGGAAGGGCTCGGCGTGGAACACCTTGCCGTTGGTCTCGTCGGTGATGACGCCGGTGTCAAAGTCTACCTGAACGGTGTCCCCTGCCTCGATGGCGTCCACAGCCTCCGGGCACTCCATGATGGGCAGGCCGATGTTGATGCTGTTGCGGTAGAAGATACGGGCAAAGCTCTTTGCAATGACCACCGCGATGCCTGCGGTCTTGATGCACAGGGGTGCGTGCTCGCGGGAGGAGCCGCAGCCAAAGTTCCAGCCGCCCACCATGATATCACCGGGCTGCACCCGGTTCACAAAATCCTTGTCGATATCCTCCATGCAGTGGCTGGCAAGCTCCTTGGCGTCCTGCGTGTTCAGGTGGCGTGCCGGGATGATGACATCGGTATCCACGTTATCCGGGTATTTGAAAACAGAACCTCTTGCGTTCATGCTCATGCTCCTTTCGGGTCAGACCGTGCGCGGGTCGGTGATGTAGCCAGTCAGGGCGCTGGCGGCGGCGGTGGCGGGAGAGGCCAGATAGACCTCACTGTCCACATGACCCATGCGTCCCACAAAGTTGCGGTTGGTGGTGGAAACGCAGCGCTCGCCCGCTGCCAGAATGCCCATGTAGCCGCCCAGACAGGGGCCGCAGGTGGGGGTGGACACGATGCAGCCCGCATCGATAAAGGCGGTGGTCCAGCCCCGCAGGATGCACTCCTTATAAACAGCCATGGTGGCGGGGATGATGATGCCGCGCACGCCCTTGGCGATGTGCTTGCCCTTGAGGATGTTGTAAGCGGCTTCCATATCCTCCAAGCGGCCGTTGGTGCAGCTGCCGATGACCACCTGATCGATCTTGATGTCCTTGCCCTCGCTGGCAACATGGGTGTTCTCGGGCAGGTGGGGGTAGCTGACGGTGGGCTCCAGTGCGCCGAGGTCGATCTCGATGGTCTTTTCGTACACAGCATCGGGGTCTGCTTCGTAGAACACCGGCGGACGCTGGCTGCGGCCTGCAAGATAAGCCTTGGTCACCTCATCCACCGGGAAGATGCCGTTCTTGGCACCGGCTTCAATCGCCATGTTGCAGATGCACAGGCGGTCATCCATGGTAAGCCCTGCCACACCCGGACCGGTGAATTCCATGGACTTATACAGTGCGCCGTCCACACCGATCATGCCGATGATGTGCAAGATCAGGTCCTTGCCGGACACCCGGGGATTAAATTTGCCGGTAAGCACAAACTTGATGGCAGAGGGCACCTTGAACCATGCCATGCCGGTTGCCATGCCTGCGGCCATATCGGTGGAACCCACACCGGTGGAGAAAGCGCCCAGCGCACCGTAGGTGCAGGTGTGGCTGTCCGCGCCGATCACGCAGTCTCCGGCGGTGACGATGCCTTTTTCCGGCAGCAGGGCATGCTCAATGCCCATCTGGCCTACATCGTAGAAGTTGAGGATATCGTACTTATTGGCAAACTCCCGGCACTGCTTGGACTGGGTAGCGCTCTTGATATCCTTGTTGGGCACAAAGTGATCCAGCACAATGGCGATATGCTCTTTATCAAACACGCGGTCGAAACCGGCGCGCTCAAACTCGTTGATGGCCACCGGGGTGGTGATATCGTTGCCCAGCACAATATCCAACTTTGCGTTGATAAGCTGGCCTGCCTTGACCTCCGGCAGTCCGGCGTGTGCGGCAAGGATCTTCTGCGTCAGGGTCATTCCCATGGTAGTTTTCTCCTTTTTTATCGATTGTTGATCGCGCTGACAAGGGCGCGGATACCGGCCACGATGATGTCGGTGTCGGTACCGGCACCCCATGTGACCGTGTTATCGCCCCAGACAAGGCCCACATAAGAGGCTGCGCGGGAGGTGGAGCCTTCATCCAAGCTGTGCTCAGAGTAATTTTCCAGATGGAAGTCCATGCCGGTGGCGCTCTGGATGGCGTTGGCTACGGCATCCAGACGGCCGTTGCCCACCGAGGTGACCACCTTGCGCTGGCCGTTCAGTTCCAGCGTGACCGTGGCGGTAATGCCGTTTACCTGTGCAAAGTGGGCTTCCACCACATTCAGCGGCTTTGCACGGTTGAGGTAGGTATCCTCGAAGATGTGCAGCACCTCGGCGGCGCTCAGCTCCTTGTGGCTGTGGTCGGACACGCTCTTGACCTTGTAGCCCAGCGCCTCCCGCATCTTGGGGGGCAGATTGTAGCCGTAGTTCTGTTCCAGCACAAAACCGATGCCGCCCTTGCCGCTTTGGCTGTTAATGCGGATGACGTCGGCATCGTAGGTGCGGCCGATGTCGTGGGGGTCCACCGGGATGTAGGGGCAGGTCCAGCGGTGCTCGCCGGTCTGCTTGCGGTACGCCATGCCCTTTGCAATGGCGTCCTGATGGCTGCCGGAGAAGGCCGCAAACACCAGCTGCCCGGCGTAGGGGGTGCGCTCGTAGATGTGCATCCGGGTCACCCGCTCGTAGGTGGCGCAGATGGCGGGCATATCCGAGAAGTCCAGCTTGGGGTCTACGCCGTGGCTGTACATATTCATCGCCAGCGTTACGGCGTCCACATTGCCGGTGCGCTCGCCGTTGCCAAACAGGCAGCACTCCACGCGCTGTGCGCCAGCCAGCACTGCCAGCTCTGCGCAGGCAACGCCGGTGCCGCGGTCGTTGTGGGGGTGGGTGGAGATGATCACGCTGTCACGATACTTCAGGTGCTTGTCGCAATACTCGATCTGGTTGGCGTACACATGGGGCATACTCATCTCCACGGTCACCGGCAGGTTGATAATCATGGGGCGCTCCGGGGTGGGCTGCATGATATCCAGCACGGCGTTGCACACCTCTACGGCGTAATCTACCTCGGTGCCGGTAAAGCTTTCAGGGCTGTACTCAAACAGGAAGTTGCCCTCGTACTCCTCACTGAGCTGCTTGACCAGCTTTGCGCCGTCCACAGCGATCTGCTTGATCTCCTCCTTGGACTTGTGGAACACCTGCTCCCGCTGCGCCACAGAGGTGGAGTTGTAGAAGTGGATCACCGCCCGGGGTGCGCCCTTGACCGCCTCGAAGGTGCGGCGGATGATGTGGTCGCGGCACTGGGTCAGCACCTGCACGGTGACATCGGCGGGGATCATGTTCTTTTCGATCAGAGTGCGCAGGAACTCGTACTCGGTCTCGCTGGCGGCGGGGAAGCCCACCTCGATCTCCTTGAAGCCGATCTTCACCAGCATCTGGAAGAATTCCAGCTTTTCTGCAAGGCTCATGGGCACGATCAGTGCCTGATTGCCGTCCCGCAGGTCTACGCTGCACCATGCGGGGGCTTTTTCAATATGGTCTTTTTTTACCCAGCTGTCATAACCGGCGGGTACCGGGTAGTACCCCGGTGCGTACTTGGTAGCGTCCATCATCCTGTTGTCCTCCTGATGTTGTGGTGCATAAAAATGCACCCCTTCCGTCTGCTCGTTTCACTCGCATCCACCTTCCCCAAGGGGACGGCTTTCCGGAATGCGGTAAAGTTTGCGGTATTGCCCAAAGGCGTCCCCGAGAGGGCCGACTTCCCCCGCTCCGGGGGAAGATGTCACCGTAGGTGACAAAAGGGGGAATCTGGCATCGCGTAGCGATGCCTGAAGGGGTATCCGCATACAAAAAGGCTCCCGTCTTTCAAGGCGAAAACCTTGAGAGACGAGAGCCTGTAAATTGCTTTTACAGGGCACCCGTGGTACCACTCTCCTTGCTGCACGGTCAGGTACAGCCACTTTGCACGATCGGCCAAAACGGCGAATCGCTGCCCCTGTAACGGTGGGCGTCCGTCAGAACCTACTTGTCCGTTCAGTTCTGCCGCTCAGGGGCCAGTATCCGAAGTTCTCTGCACCCGCCTTGCACCACCCGGCGGCTCTCTGCACGCAGAAGAAAGATCGTTTTATCCCCGTCAACGCATTTGCACTTTGTTGAAAGTGAGATAATTTTAGCACGCCTGCCAGAAAGTGTCAAGAAGTTTCATTCATGACAAAGATGAAAGTATTTCACAATAAAGCAGGGAAAATTATGCAAAATTTGGGTTATTGCCCTCTTTATTAAGAAACTGCTAAGTTTTTGCAAAGTTGCCCTCGCTGCGCTGTTGCCGGGCGGCAAGGTGTGGTATACTGGACGCAGCAAACGGGTGGAAGCCCACTTTATAATAGAAGGAGGAAAGTTCCCATGAAAGAAGTCAAGCCATCCAAAAAGCCGTTGGCCATCTACTATGCCATCGTGCTGCTGGTGCTGCTGGTCATCAACCTTGTGGTCATGCCATGGCTGGCCGAGCGTCAGGTGCAGGAGGTAGACTACGGCACCTTTATGAGCATGACCGAGCAGGAGAACATCGGCAAGGTAGATATCCAGTCCAACCAGATCATTTTTACGGATAAGGACAACAAGCAGATCTACAAGACCGGCCTGATGAACGACCCCGGTCTGACCGAGCGTCTGTACGATGCGGGCGCGCAGTTCTCCAGTGAGATCGTGGAGCAGGGCTCGCCGGTGCTCAGCTTTTTGCTGTGGTTCGTGCTGCCCATCCTGCTGTTCAGCTTCATCGGCAACCAGATGAACAAAAAGCTGATGGAAAAGGCAGGCGGCGGCCCGGGTTCTATGATGTTCGGCGGCGCGGGCAAATCCAACGCAAAGGTGTATGTGCAGTCCACCCACGGCATCCGCTTTGCGGATGTGGCCGGTGAGGACGAAGCCAAGGAGAACCTGCAGGAGATCGTCAATTATCTGCATGACCCCAAGAAGTACGAGGAGATCGGCGCTTCCATGCCCAAGGGCATTCTGCTGGTAGGCCCTCCGGGCACCGGCAAGACCATGTTAGCCAAGGCCGTAGCTGGCGAATCCAACGTTCCCTTCTTCTCCATCTCCGGCTCGGAGTTCGTGGAGATGTTCGTGGGCATGGGTGCCTCCAAGGTGCGTGACCTGTTCAAGCAGGCCAAGGAGAAAGCGCCTTGCATCGTGTTTATCGATGAGATCGACGCCATTGGTCAGAAGCGCAACAGCGGCCAGTTTGGCGGCAACGACGAGCGCGAGCAGACCCTGAACCAGCTGCTTACCGAGATGGACGGCTTTGAGGGCAACACCGGCGTCATCATTCTGGCAGCCACCAACCGCCCGGACTCCCTTGACCCTGCCCTGACCCGTCCCGGCCGGTTCGACCGCCGTGTGCCCGTGGAGCTGCCCGATTTGAAGGGCCGCGAGGAGATCTTGAAGGTACACGCCAAAAAGGTGAAGATCGCTCCGGGTGTGGATTTCAACACTGTGGCACGCATGGCCTCCGGTGCCTCCGGCGCAGAGCTTGCCAACATTGTGAACGAAGCCGCCCTGCGTGCCGTGCGGGCAGGGCGCAAGAGCGTGACCCAAGCCGACCTTGAGGAGAGCATCGAGGTGGTCATTGCCGGTTACCAAAAGAAGAACTCCATCCTGACCGACCACGAAAAGTGCATCGTTGCCTACCACGAGATCGGCCACGCCCTTGTGGCAGCCAAGCAGTCCAACTCTGCCCCGGTGCAGAAGATCACTATCATCCCCCGCACCTCCGGCGCACTGGGCTACACCATGCAGGTGGACGAGGGCAACCACTACCTGATGAACAAGGCCGAGCTGGAAAATAAGATCGCCACCCTGACCGGCGGCCGCGCCGCCGAGGAGGTGGCCTTCAACTCCATCACCACCGGCGCATCCAATGATATCGAGCAGGCCACAAAGCTTGCCCGTGCCATGCTGACCCGCTACGGCATGAGCGATGAATTTGACATGGTAGCGCTGGAAACCGTAAACAACCAGTATCTGGGCGGTGATACCTCGCTGGCCTGCAGTGCCCAGACCCAGTGCGAGATTGACCGGAAGGTGGTAGAACTGGTCAAGACCCAGCACGAAAAGGCCATCCGCATCCTGACCGAGAACCGCGCCAAACTGGACGAGCTGGCACAGTACCTGTACCAGAAGGAGACCATCACCGGTGAGGAGTTCATGGATATCCTCAACCGCGATGATACCGAAAACAAACCAGAAAATCCCTGAAAATAAAAAATTTTGAATCTTTTGCAATAATCCGGCCGCCGTATCCGTTTACAAAGCAGATACGGCGGTTTTCCATTGTGGATGCGCCGCAGCTGAACCATGGTTTAAAAAACGATTATGATGCAAAAAAACAAAGGCAGTCCCTGCGGCTGCCGTTTTCAGGAGGTATTTTTCCTATGAAGCTGCTGAACAAAAAGTTTGTCCGTACCCTGAGCTGTGCTGCTGTGGCGGTGTGTGCCGCCGCCATGCTGAGCGTGGGCGCTTTTGCCGCCGAGGTGGATTCTACCTGCGTGGAGGGCTATCTGCCCCCGCAGGAGCAGATGGTGCAGGGCGACATTGCACTGCACAGCGGTGATGTTGCCGTGGGCGAAAAAGATCCCAGCTACGCTGGCTACGGTGCCCCGGAGGGCAACCCCATTCAGGGCAATATTATGCTGATCTCCGGCGACGAGCTGGCCGACACCGCAAAGACCGAGGCGCGCTACACCGTCAAGGGTCTGCTGGGCAAGCAGCTGCTGTACACCGCCCGCCAGAAGGACGGCGTGCTGACGCTGGACGTCCCCGCCGAGGTGGCTACCTTCCGCACCACCATCGAGGATATGCAGACTTTGCAGGCCAACGGCGTGAAAACGCTGGTGCTGGTGACCGAGAAGAACACCACCACCCTGAACCTCTCGCTGCTGTGCGAGGGACAGAAGTCCGGCACCCGCGTCACCCTGCGGCATCTGGGCAGCAGCGCTACCCTCTCTGTGGGTCTGCGCTGCCGCCGCGACCTGCTGATCGGCCGCTAATCGGAAAAACGGCAGTATAATTTGTGGTTCAGAAACGCCCACAGGCGTTTCTGAACCACTTTTTTTATGATGACAAGACCCCCGGCGGGCAGCCGGGGGTCTTATCGCACACTTATGGAGGCTTGGACAGGAATAAAAGGAAGATCACATTCCCTTGCGGGAAAGAGAATTGCTGTTTACTTGCCGCGGACGGCTGCGAAACCAGCTTCCAGATCGGCAAGGATGTCATCAATGTGCTCGGTGCCGATGGACAGGCGGATGGTGTTCTGGTAGATCTGCTGCTCGGCCAGCTCGGCGTCGGTCAGCTGGCTGTGGGTGGTGGAGGCCGGGTGGATGACAAGGCTCTTCACATCCGCCACATTGGCCAGCAGAGAGAAGATCTTCAGGTTGTCGATGAAGGTAAAGGCCTCCTCGCGGCCGCCCTTGATGTTAAAGGTAAAGATGGATGCGCCTCCGTTGGGGAAGTACTTCTGGTACAGGGCGTGATCCGGGTGATCCGGCAGCGAGGGGTGGTTCACCTTTTCCACCTGCGGGTGGTTGGCAAGGAATTCCACCACCTTTTTGGTGTTCTCCACATGACGCTCAATGCGCAGGCTCAGGGTCTCGGTGCCCTGCAGCAGCAGGAATGCGTTGAAGGGAGAGATGGTAGCGCCGGTATCACGCAGCAGGATGGCGCGGATGTAGGTGACAAAGGCGGCAGGGCCTGCGGCGTCCGCAAAGGAAACGCCGTGGTAGCTGGGGTTTGGGGCAGCGATGTTGGGGTAACGGCCGCTGGCCTTCCAGTCGAAGTTGCCGCTGTCCACGATGATGCCGCCCAGCGTGGTGCCATGGCCGCCAATGAACTTGGTAGCAGAGTGCACCACGATGTCTGCGCCGTGCTCGATGGGACGGATGAGGTACGGGGTACCGAAGGTGTTGTCAATGACCAGCGGCAGACCATGCTTGTGGGCGATGGCGGCAATGGCGTCGATATCCGGGATATCGCTGTTGGGGTTGCCCAGCGTCTCCAGATACACAGCCTTAGTGTTGGGCTGGATGGCGGCCTCCACCTGTGCAAGGTCGTGGGCGTCCACGAAGGTGGTATTGACACCGAACTGGGTCAGGGTGTGCGCCAGCAGGTTGTAGCTGCCGCCGTAGATGGTCTTTTGTGCCACGATGTGGTCGCCAGCCTGTGCCAGTGCCTGAATGGTGTAGGTGATGGCGGCTGCACCGGAAGCGGTAGCCAGTGCTGCCACGCCGCCCTCCAGCGCTGCGATGCGCTTTTCGAACACATCCTGCGTGGAGTTGGTCAGACGGCCGTAGATATTGCCTGCATCGGCCAGACCGAAACGGTCTGCGGCGTGCTGGCTGTTGCGGAACACATAGGACGTGGTCTGGTAGATGGGCACCGCACGGGCATCGGTGGCGGGGTCGGCCTGCTCCTGACCGACATGAAGCTGCAGGGTCTCAAATTTATATTCAGACATTGTTATTTACCTCTCTTAATATACCAAAAGTATTATTATTGTGTACAAAAAATCCCGATGCGTTTTCAAAGGCGCACCGGGCAGTGTGGTTTACCGGAGCTGCTGCTGTCACATTCGGGTGCACATTCGCGCAGCCGAGGGCAACTTACAGTACATATCCGATGCTTGTGCCCGGTTGGTACGCATTCGCCCACAGCGATAATTCGCGTGCAGCAGTTCTTTCCAGATCAGCTTCATCTTTGTGCCCTCCTTCCGGTAAAACTTTCCCATCCCTCTATGTACCACCCGCCGGGGAACCTCTGTTTCATTTCCCTACCAAGCTGGTGGATTGGATGTCTGCATTATATCCCGTTCTACCTAGTTTGTCAATAGGTTAATTCTACTTTTTTCAAGGATGTATTTTTTGCATGATAATTTCACCCGTGCCGCCCCCGCCCGACAGCATTTTGTACAGCGGCTCCTTGCGGGTAGGCTCGATAGATAAAACGAAACCCGGAGCGTCTGCGGACGCTCCGGGTTTCGTTTTATCATAAATTGGTCAGACCCGCTTTGTCTCTTCCGTCCGGGTGGAAATGCTGAACAGCACAAAGCCGATGACGAACAGGATGGCAATGGAGCCCACACCCACGTTGGCGCTGCCGGTCAGCTGGCTGCCCACGCTGACGATCATGGTGCCAAGGAAGGAGGCACCCTTGCCGCAGATGTCGAACAGGCCAAAGTATTCGCCGGATTTTTCCTGCGGGATGATCTTGGCAAAGTGGCTGCGGCTCAGTGCCTGCACACCGCCCTGGAACATACCAACCACCACGGCCAGCACCCAGAACTGCCACTGACTCTTCAGGAAGAAGGCAAAGACGGCAATGCCGATATAGGCCGCGATGCACACCGGGATCAGGGTCTTGGATTCATATTTCTGGCTCAGGCGGCCGAAGATCAGCGCCGAGGGGAAAGCCACGATCTGGGTGACCAGCAGCGCCAGCAACAGGCCGGTGGTGTCCAGTCCCAGTGCCGTGCCGTAGGCGGTGGCCATATCAATGATGGTATACACGCCATCAATGTAGCAGAAGAAGGCCAGCAGGAACCAGAACACCTGTTTGTCCTGCGGCAGATGCTTCAAGGTCTGCCCAATGCGCACAAAACTCTGGCGGATGGCGTGCTGCTCCACCTCCACATAGTTGATCTGGCGGTACTTTTTCAGCAACGGCAGGGTGACCACCAGCCACCATACAGCGGTAATGACCAGCGCGATGGACAGCGCGGTCATCTGGCTGAGCCCCACTGCGCTGCTGCCCAGCACCAGCGCCAGACAGACCACAAAGGGCACGCAGCTGCCGATATAGCCCCACGCGTACCCGCGGGAGGACACCATGTCCATCCGCTCCGGGGTGGTCACATCGCCCAGCATGGAGTCGTAGAACACCAGACTGCCGGAGTAGCCGATCTTGGCAATGATAAAAATGACCAGAAAGGCCAGCCATGTGCCCGCCATACCCATGGCGCAGCAGCCAATGACGCCCACAAAGAGGCAGAGCATGAAGATGGGCTTTTTAAAGCCCTTGGTGTCCGCCAGCGTGCCCAGAATGGGGCCCAGAATGGCGGTGACCACCGTGACGATGGAGCTGGCGTAGCCCCAGTAGGCCAGATAATCCACCTTGCTCACGCCGCCGGCCTCGGCCAGTGCATTGAAGAAGATGGGCACCAGCGTAGCGATCATCAGCACAAAGGCCGAGTTGCCCACATCGTATAAGATCCATGCCCGCTCCAGCGGTGTAACCTTGAATTTTTCAGTTTTCATTGTATTTCCCTTTTCCCCTTGCACCGCCGGGCGGCACGTTTTTTAAAATTCCCCAAAGGTGTGGTCGTAGGCGGCGTCCAGCGGCTCGTCCGTATCCAGCTTTGCCACATACTCTAAGATCAGCCGCTCTGCCAGCGGCAAAGCCTTGGCGTACAGCGCATCCAGCTTGTGGTTACTCTCGGTGCACTGCGGGTTCGGCTGCGGGTTTGCCACAAGGCCGTGCATCCCATCATACTTGCCCAGCACCTTCATGCCGGTCAGCACCACCCAGCGCTTGACCGGGTTCGAAGCCTGCAGTACCTTATGCACCAGGATCATCCCCTTCAGGGATTCCAGCGCGGTCTGCTCCGAGATATCCCTGTAAAACGGCGCAATGACCCGGGCGTTTGCCGCGCTGGGGTGGATATGGCTGGCGGTAAAGAAGGTCAGCGGGTCATAGCCGTCCCGGCGCAGCAGCATATTGTCGAACTCGGTCTCGATCTCGCAGTGGGTCACACCGCTCTCCCGGGTAAACTGCTCCACAAAGGGGTGGCAGGTGCTGTCCAGCGCAAAATGGCACACAAAGCCCAGCGCGTAGGCCAGCGCAGCCTCGCGGTCGACTTCCTCGTGCACCACCCGCCGTGCACGGTCAAAGAATGTTCTGCCCTGCTCGTCGTGCATGGCGTTGCCCAGCGCGGCGACCGGGGTGGACTTTTCCGCATGGTAATAGAACAGCAGATCCGGCCCGTGCAGGCCGATATCGTACAGCTCCCGGTGCGCCTCCAGCTTTTCCCGCAGCGGCGCGGGCAGATGGTCCAGCACATTTGCGCCAAAGCGGCGGTGTGCGTAAGTAGAGGGCATCTCTCATTCCTCCTTCTTGCAGTGCCAGCGCCCGCCGCCCTGTTCCGGCTGCACTGACCAAAAATTCTATCGTTTCCAGTATAGCAGAAAGTTTGCCGACCTTCTACCCTTTTGTGTCTGTTTTCTGTAAAAAGTTTTAATAATTTTGCTGCACTTCCCGCCGCTCCCCCCAAACAGAAAAGGGTACTCCTGAAATGCCATGGCATTTCAGGAGTACCCTTTCTACTTATTCAGGTTCACACGCTCTCATAGCCCTGCGGCATCTCGCTCTTGCGGTCGCGGGACATCAGGTTGCGCAGCGCATCGCTGGCGCTCATGCCCTCCTTGACGATGGCGTTCACCGTCTGGGCAATGGGCATTTCCACATGGTACTTCTCGGCCAGCTCCATAGCGGCGGGCAGGGCGTTGATGCCCTCCACCACCATGCCGACTTCCTTCACAGCCTGCTCCGGGCTTTCGCCCTTGCCGATCAGGATACCGGCGCGGTTGTTGCGGCTGTGCATACTGGTGGCGGTAACGATCAGGTCGCCGATGCCGGCCAGACCCGCAAAGGTCTGGACATTGCAGCCCATCGCCACGCCCAGCCGGGCGATCTCGGCAATGCCGCGGGTGATCAGGGCGGCGCGGGCGTTATCGCCGTAGCCAAGGCCGGTGGAGATGCCAACGCCCAGCGCAATGACGTTCTTCATGGCGCCGCTCAGCTCCACGCCCTTGATATCAGTGTTGGTGTACACGCGCATACAGGTATTGCTGAACACCTCCTGCACTACCTCGGCAGCCTCCAGATCCGGGCTGGCGGAAACGATGGTGGTAGGCAGATCCAGCGCCACCTCCTCGGCGTGGGTGGGGCCGCTGAGCGCCACCAGACGCACCGCCCGGGGGCCGTTCTCGTGGCTCAGCTCGTCGGCAAGGATCTCGGTCATGGTATATAAGGTATCGGGCTCAATGCCCTTTGCCACGTCCACGATGATCTGGCCGGAGCGGATATAGGGCCGCGCCTTGGCCGCCGTGGAGCGCACGAACACCGACGGCACTGCAAACAGCAGCACATCCTTGCCGGTGCACACTTCCTCTATGCTTTTGGTAAAACGCAGCTCCTGCGGGATGATCATCCCCGGCAGATTGGGGTGTACCCGGGTGGCGGAAAGGTTGTCCACCTCGGCTTCAATAGCCGACCACACCTGCACATCGTTGCCGCTGACGGTCAGCATCCGTGCCAGAGCCATGCCCCAGGTACCTGCACCCAGAACACCAATACTAAACTTTTTCACGTTCGTATCCTCCGTGTCTGCACCGGGCAAGGGGCAAGCCCCCTGCCGGTGGATTTGCGCCGTGCCGAGCCGTTGCCCCGCGCCTGCGCACTACTATGACCATTGTACACGAAAGCACCCACAGCGTCAAGCATCTGCCGCATTGCACAAATATTTAACAAGTTTATGCAATTTTTCAGGCACATCACACGTTTTGTGCAAACCGTTTGCGCTGCGGGGCATTTCATGCTATTATAGGCAATACCGCATAATTCTAAGTGCCGATACGGCGAGCGAGGTGCGGCAGATGCTAAGCCAAAAGCGCAGATAATACTTTGTGTATTATCGAGCATTTTGGCAATGCAGATGCCGTGCCGCAGCCGTCGGAACGGTGCTTAAGCCGTCAGGCGGGAATTGTGCGGGGTTGCCTATAGTATTCTGGTAGGTTTTGTAGGGATTTGTGACCGGGTCTCTTGACTTTGACCCTACTTTAAGGTATATACTGCTTTGGTCGGCAAAAGCTTTGCCGGCTTATGCACTTTTTAGCTTTGAGGAAAAACCGATGTTTGAAGCACTTTTATCCAACCGCACGGTCAGCGTGCTGGTGGAGGCGCTGCCCCGCATCCTGACGGCAGGCCTGACCATGACCATTCCGCTGACCCTTCTCTCCTTCTTTTTTGCCATGATCATCGCAGTGGCGGTGGCGCTGGTGCAGTACGCCAATGTGCCTGTGCTGCGGCAGATTGCCCGGTTCTACATCTGGGTCATCCGGGGCACGCCGCTGCTGGTGCAGCTGTTCATCATCTTTTACGGCCTGCCCAGCGTGGGCATCATGCTGGACGCCTTTCCGGCGGCAGTCATCGCCTTTGCCTTCAACGAGGGTGCCTACTGCGCCGAGACCATGCGCGGTGCGCTGGAAAGCGTGCCGCAGGGGCAGCTGGAAGCCGGGTACTGTGTGGGCATGAGCTGGTGGCAGATCATGCGCCGCATCGTGCTGCCGCAGGCGCTGCGCACCGCCGTGCCTGCGCTGTCCAACTCCCTCATCGGTATGATCAAGGACACCTCGCTGGCGTCCAATATCACGGTGGCAGAGCTGTTCATGGCCGGGCAGCGGGTAGCCGCCCGCACCTACATCTTCCTGCCCATCTACTGCGAAGTGGCTGTGGTGTATCTGCTGTTCTGTACCGTCATCACCAAGCTGCAGGCGCTGCTGGAACGTCAGCTCAACGCCCGCGGCTTCCAGTAAAAAGGGAGGTGCACACCTATGGCTATGTTAGAGATCCGCAATGTGCAAAAAACCTTCCGCACCTACGCAAAGCCCGGCCTTTTCCACCGCCCCGGTGCACGGAAGGTCGCCAGCGAGCTGCCCGTGCTGCGCGGGGTAGACCTGACCGTGGAAAAGGGCGATGTGGTGGCCATTTTGGGACCGTCCGGCTCCGGCAAGACCACCCTGCTGCGCTGCCTGAACTTTCTGGAAACTGCCGATGCCGGGCAGCTGGTGTTTGACGGCGAAAGCTTCGACCTTGCCCATGCAGGCCGCGCCGACATTGCCCGGCTGCGCAAAAAGACGGCCTTTGTATTCCAGAACTACAACCTGTTCCGCAACAAGACTGCCCTGCAGAATGTGACCGAGGGGCTGATCGTAGCGCGTAAGCTGCCCAAAGAGCAGGCGGATGAGATCGGCATGAAGATGCTTGCCAAGGTAGGCCTTGCCGACCGCGCCGACTACTACCCCCGCCAGCTTTCCGGCGGGCAGCAGCAGCGGGTGGCGATTGCCCGCGCTCTTGCTGCCGACCCGGAAATTATTTACTTTGACGAGCCCACCAGCGCCCTTGACCCGGAGCTGACCGGCGAAGTGCTCAGCGTAATGCGGCAGCTGGCCGAAGAGGGCATGACCATGCTGGTGGTCACCCACGAGATGGGCTTTGCCCGCAATGTTTCCTCCAAGACCGTATTCATGGAAAACGGCGTGGTGGTGGAGCAGGCACCCTCCCAACAGTTCTTTGCATCCCCCAAGGAGGAGCGCACCCGGGCTTTCCTGCGCAGGATCGCCCACACGGAATAAACCACCTCTCTTTTTGCATTTTTCACGACAGAAAGGATTTTTTACTTATGAAACGCAGAACTTTTATTTCTCTGATGGGCGTTATGGCCGCAGCCGGGGTGCTGTCCATGACCGGCTGCTCCTCCAAGGACACTGCATCCAGCACCGCAGGCCCGGCACCGCTGAACAAACTGGACAGCATCCAGAAAAGCGGCAAGCTGGTGGTAGCACTGGAGGGCGCATGGCAGCCGTGGAGCTACCACGATTCCTCTGATACGCTTGTGGGCTACGACGTGGAGGTATCCCGCGCCATTGCCGAAAAGCTGGGCGTAGAGCCGGAGTATGTGGAAAGCGACTGGGACAGCCTGTTTGCCGGTCTGGACGCCGGCCGCTACGACATGGTGTGCAACGGCGTGGAAGTGACCGAGGAGCGCGCCAAGACCTACGCTTTCACCACTCCCTACGGCTACATCCACACCGCACTGGCTGTGCGCAAGGATAATACCGACATTACCAGCTTTGAGGACCTGAAGGGCAAAACCACCGCCAACAGTCTGGCTTCCACCTACATGGAGCTGGCCGAGAGCTACGGCGCTACCGTGCAGGGCATTGACACGCTGGAAGAGACCATCCAGCTGCTGACCGCAGGCCGCATTGACGCCACCCTGAACGCGGACGTTTCCTTCTACGACTACCTGAACGTCCACCCGGACGCAGACTTCAAGCTGGTGGCACAGACCGCCGAAGCCTCTCATGTGGCCATCCCGGTGCTCAAGAGCGAGGACACCGCCTATCTGGACGCGCTGAACACCGCCATTGAGGAGCTGCGCGCCGACGGCACCTTAAAGACCCTGAGTGAAAAGTACTTCGGACAGGATATCTCTTCCGAAAACTAAGCTTTACCATGCATCCCTGCACCGCTGTGGAAAACCCGCAGCGGTGTTTTTTTGCGTTCGTCTATTGACTTGTGTAATATTATATGCTATATAATATTATAGAAACAGACCACACCGAAAGGAGGCTGTTCCCACATGAGTTTTCCCATCAGTGCCGCGCTGCTGGATGCCATTGTGCTGTCCGTGGTGGCGCAGGAGCCGGAAGGTACCTACGGCTACAAGATCACCCAACAGATCACCCACACGCTGGAACTGAGCGAATCCACCCTGTACCCGGTGCTGCGCCGGCTGCAGAAAGACCAGCTGCTCACGGTCTACGATGCACCCTTTAACGGCCGCAACCGCCGCTATTATCAGATCACCTCCGCCGGGCGGGCGCAGCTTGCCGCCTACGCGCAGGAGTGGAGCCGCTACCGTTCTTCCATTGACACATTTTTCAGAGAGGTGGAATGATTTATGACCCGTACTGCATTTCTTGCTGCGCTGGAGCAGCTTCTGGCCCCCTTGCCGGAGGCCGAGCGCAAGGACGCTTTAAGCTACTACGAGGATTATCTGGATACCGCCGGGCCGGAAAATGAAGCCCGTGCCATTGCAGAGCTGGGCAGCCCCGAGGAGGTCGCCCGCAAAATTCTGGACGAGCAGCCCCCGGCAGACAGCTCTGCCGCCCCGGCATCCCCTGCCCGCAAGGCGCATTCCCGCTGGCGCATGGTGCTGGGCGGCGGGCTGGCTGTTCTGGCGGTGCTGGTGCTGTTTTGCTTTTTCTTCCAGCATACCAAAGCCACTCCGGTGCAGCCGGTGGAGCCCGTTTCTCCTGCCTCGGAAATTCCTGCTTCCTCTGCGGAAACAGCTGCCGAGAGTGCCTCCACGCAGCCCGCGGTTCCTGTTTCCACTCCAGACGGCTTGACTTTCTCCCTCTCTGCTGAGATGGTCAGCGATAAACTATCGCTGAAGTTGGACTATGGTACCATTCTCTTTGTTGTTGACCCAAACGTTTCTGATATCACGCTACAGTTTGATGGCTTTAGAACCCGGTACCTCACCCATTCCAACAAAAAAGACGGAACCGCAGAGTTTTCCTACCATATCCCGAAATACTACGCTCCCCCTGATGTTGACGGTGCTGTGCTCACCATTACGGCTCCGGAAAATATCCTGCATGAGGTAGACATTGATCTTGCCATGGGCGACGTTGACCTTGGCACGCTCTCTGTGGAAGAACTGGATCTGGAACTTGCCATGGGGAGCGTCTCTGCCGACAGCCTGACTGTGAAGGATGCGGATTTCAATCTTGCCATGGGCGGCTGTCGCATTGACCATCTGACCGCACCGGAATTCGATGCCGAAATTGCCGTGGGCGACTGCACAATCGGTATGCTGTCCGGTGCTCGGGATGTCAACATCTCGGTCATCACCGGCGATACCGACTTAACTTTGGAGGGCAGCGCCTCGGACTATACCCTCGTCACCAATGAGCTTAAGGGCACCTCGATCCATAATGGCAAAGCAAATACCTCTCGTAAAATTTCCCTCGATTCTGTCACCGGCGATCTCTCCATCTCCTATACCAATTGACCCCTGAACGCAGAACACCCCCGGCATCCGAACGAAAACAGATGCCGGGGGTGTTTTTATGCTTTCCCGTGAAAATACTCGTAAATGGTCTGCGCCAGCTGTTTGCCCACACCGGGAGTGTTTTCCAGCTGGTCGGGGGTGGCGTCCTTCACCGCGCCCACGCTCTTGAACTGCGTCAGCAGGGCTTTGGCGGTTTTGGGGCCTACGCCCGGCACCTCGGTCAGGGTGGAGGAGTAGCTTTTCTGCTTCATCTGCTGCTTGCGGTAGGCGTTGGCAAAGCGGTGGGTCTCGTCCTGAATGGCAGTGATGAAGGTAAAGGTGCCCCGGTTCATGTTGATAGCAATTTCCCGCCCGTTGCTGTCCACGATGGCGCGGGTGCGGTGGTGGTCATCCTTTACCATGCCGTACAGCGGCACATCTGCCAGTGCCGTACCGGCAAGCGCATCCTTTGCGGCGCTCACCTGTCCCCTGCCGCCGTCCATCAGCAAAAGATCCGGCTTCTGCCCGAACCAGTTGCCGCCGGGCTGTCCGTTTTCGGCCTGCGCAGCGTATTTTTCGTACTCTGCCGCCCGGCGGGAAACGGTCTCTGCCAGCGAGGCGTAGTCGTCCGTGCCCGCCACGGTTTTCATCTTAAATTTGCGGTAGCCCGCCTTGAAGGGCTTGCCATCCTTGAAGGTGACCATGCCGCAGACGCTGCTGCCATCGCCCCAGTTGGAGATATCGTAGCTTTCAATAGCGCGGGGCGGCTTTGAAAGCCCCAGCACCTGCGCCAGCTCGTCCAGCAGCTTTTCCTCCCGGGCGTAGCGGCCGCTCTCCCGCGCCAGACGCTCCACCGCGTTGGTGTGCGCCATCTCCACCAGATGCGCTTTGTCGCCCCGCTGGGGCACATACAGCTGCACCTCGCTGCCCCGCTTCTGGTTCAGCGCCTGCTGCAAGGCGTCCATGTCCGGTGGCAGTGCGTCCACCGCGATGATCTTTGGAATTTGTTCATCATCCAGATAGTACCGGGGCAGAAATTCCTCCCGCACCGCATCGATATCCGAGGTATCGTGGAACAAAAACTCCCGCTTATCGGTCAGCCGTCCCTCCCGGAAGCGCAGCACCGCCGCGCACACGCTGTCCGGCGTGCCTGCCAGTGCCACCACGTCCATCTCCACATCCGGGTCTACCACCACCTTCTGCCCTGCCGTCAGCTTGGTGATGGCGTTGATCTGATCCCGCAGAAGGGCGGCAGTCTCAAATTCCAGCCGGTCAGAGGCTTCCTGCATCCGCTCGTTGAGGGTTTTCAGGATATCCTTTTTGCCGTAGCGGATGAGGTGCACCGCGTTTTTGACCGCCTGATTGTAGGTCTCGCAGCTGATTTTTCCGCTGCACACCGCCATGCACTTGCCAATATGGGCGTTCAGACAGGGACGGCCTTTGCCGATCTCCTGCGGGAAGCGCTTGGAGCAGCGCGGCAGCAAAAAAGCGTCCATGGCCGTTTCTGCCATCTGCCGCGCTGCAAAGCTGGAGGTGTAAGGGCCGATATACTCCGCCCCGTCCTCCTCCTTTTGCAGGGTGAAGGAAAGGCGCGGCCACTGCTCCCGGGTGACGCGGATATAGCTGTAACCCTTGTCATCCTTGAGCAGAATGTTGTACTTGGGGGTGTGCGCCTTGATCTGGCTGGCTTCCAGTACCAGTGCCTCGAACTCGCTCTGACAGACGATGACGTCAAAGGCGTAAGCGTGGGCGATCATCTGGCTGACCTTGTTGTCGTGGGGCACACCCTCGCGGAAATACTGGCTTACCCGGATGCGCAGGCGCTTGGCCTTGCCGATATAGATGATGGTGTCGCTTTTGTCCCGGATGATATACACCCCGGGCAGCAGCGGCAGCATACAGGCTTTTTGATAGAGCTCGGCCTTAGTCATGCAGCACCTTCCTCAGTGTTTATGGAGGACTCCCTACAGCGGAATCCCTCGCGGTAAAAATGCGTACTAAAAAAGCGGCAGGGAGCCCCCGCCGCTTTCTGTTGCTTGTGATACAGACTTACTCTGCAAAGCCGGACTCCACCAGCTTGATCAGGCCGTCCACGGCAGCCTGCTCATCAGCGCCGTCAGCGATGATGCGGATGGTGGTGCCGCCAACGATACCCAGAGACAGAACGCCCAGCAGGCTCTTTGCGTTCACGCGGCGTTCTTCCTTTTCGACCCAGATGGAAGACTTGAACTCGTTTGCCTTCTGGATAAAGAAGGTAGCCGGACGAGCGTGCAGACCAACCTGATTTTCAACGGTAACTTCTTTTACGTACATAGTAAAGCGCTCCTATCTAATATCGTTTTGGTGTACAAAAGCATAGTGTGCCTGTTGTGTTACACTCATTTTAGCGCAAGTCGAAACGGTTGTACAGTCCCCTTTTGCATTTTTGGCGCTTTTCCCAATGAAACCGAGAGCATTTTTCAGGTTTTGTACAAAGACAATAAAATTATACCCCGAAGGTTAGAGGGGTAATACAAAAGTTTTCAACAACTTTTAGACTGCCGGGGAGTTTTCCTCTGAATTTTGTGTATTTTTACCGATATTTCCGGCGCGGTTCACTCCTGCGCAGGGCCTGCGTAGCGCATCTGCACCAGTGCGCATTTACGCGTCACGGTGGGGTATTGCTGCGGGTCAAATTCCAGACTGGTGCTGCCGTCCAGCTGCCAGCCCATGCGGGTATACAGCGCAATGGCGCGGGTGTTGGTGTTCAGAACACTCAGCACCGGGTGTGCGTGCTCCGGCAGCTTTTTGCGGGCAAAATCCAGCAGCTTTGCGCCAATGCCGTTGCCCCGGGCTTTTTCCGTGACGAACAGGTGCTCGATATGCCCCGCCTTATGGCTGACGCACACCATGCCGTCCGGCACATCCTTGGTGGTGTGCAGGTAGCACACCCAGCCCGCCGCCTTTTCCTGCTGCAATTGCAGCAAAAACTGCGGCTCGGTCAGAGCGCGGCAGTATTCCGGCGTCCAGTTGTCGGCGCAGACAGCCTGCCGTCCCTCGGCAAACAGCTTTGCGGCGGCGGCAAACTGCTCGGCGGTCTTTACCAGCCGGACATTCTCGCCCCGCTTCCACTTGGGCACTTCGGCAATGGGGTGGCTCGTGCACCACTGCTCGTATAGCTCCGGGCGGCGCAGACGGGTGCGGGTGCGGCTCTGCTCGCCGCGCCACGCGTCAATTTTTGCGTGGTCGCCGCCCAGCAGCACCTCGGGCACGGCACGGCCTTCCCACACCTCGGGGCGGGTGTACTGGGGATATTCCAGCAGGCCGTCCCAGTAGCTTTCCTCCTCGTAGCCCTTCTGCTCAGCCAATACGCCGGGCTTCAGGCGCAGCACGCTGTCTGCCACCACAAGGCTGGCCAGCTCGCCGCCGGTCAGGATATAGTCACCGATGGAGATCTCCTCGTCCGCAAAAGCTTCGATGACACGCTCGTCAATGCCCTCGTAGTGACCGCAGACCAGCGTCAGGTTGTCGTATTCGGCCAAGCGCTTGGCGTGCTCCTCGGTGTAGCGCTGACCGCCCGCCGTCAGAAACACGATATGCGGGGCGGGGCGTCCCTGCTGGGCCACCTCGCGCTGCACCGCCCGCAGGCAGTCCGCGATGGGCTGGGCGTACAGCACCATGCCGCAGCCGCCGCCGTAGGGGTAGTCGTCGGTCTGCTTCTGCTTGTTCAGGGTGTAATCCCGGATCTGGTGGCAGTGAGTCTCAATATAGCCCCGCTTTGCCGCCCGGCCGATGATGCTGGCGTCCAGCACCTGCTGGCACATCTCCGGGAACAGGGTCACGATATCCACACGCATTCCCATGGCTCACTCCTCCTCCCGCTCGCTGTCAAAATCATCATCCAGCAGGCCGGGGATGGGGGTGACAAGGATGTACCCCTCCGGCGGGTTGCGCTCTTTCAGAAAGGCATCCACCCCGGGGAACATATACTCCTTGCCGCCGGGTGCCTTGACGGTGTAGATATCCTGCGCACCCGGGTGGTCCACGCTGGTCACCACGCCGTACACCTTGCCGGTATCGGCGTCCCGTACCTCGCACCCGATGAGGTCTGCCACATACCACCGGCCTGCGGGCAGAGTGGCATCGTTGCGGTCAAAATAGAACACCTGCCCGCGCAGCGCCCGGGCGGCGTCCATGTCGCTGACCCCTTCCAGCTGGAGCAGCGCCATCTGCCCCTGCGGACGGATGGAAAGGATCTTATATGCTTTGCCGCCCTGTGCCGAAGGGTACAGGCGGCCCACTTTTTTCAAAAAATCCACCCCGTCGCACCAAAGCTCCAGCTTCATTTCCCCGCGCACACCGTGGGTGGTAACAACTTTTCCGGCTTCCAGATATTGCTGCATCGTTTTCTCCTGTAAGAACCCTCTCAGTCAATGCCTGCGGCATTGCCAGCTCCCCCGAGGGGGGAGCTTTTTGACGAAGAGGTGGTGTATTGCTTGTTTGTTCAGAATGCTCCTGTGTACAGTCTGCTCCAAGCTCCCCCGAAAGGGGGAGCTTGCGCGAAGCGCCTGAGAGGGTTTTCTATAACCAAAAAGGCCCCTTGCCGCAAGGGCAAAGGGCCAGTAGGGTGCTCAGTCGATCTCAACAAGGACCTTTTCATCGACCCGCACAGCAGCCGCGCGCATCACCACACGAATGGCTTTTGCGATCCGGCCCTGCTTGCCGATGACACGGCCCATATCTCCCTCTGCCACGCTCAGGTGGTAGACGATGGTACCGTCCTCGCGGGGCTCGTCCACCGTAACCTTGACGGCGTCCTTGTCCTCCACGAGACCGCGGGCAACTGCCAGCAACAGCTCCTGCATGAGTCAGCCCTCCCCTACTTACAGAATGTTGGACTTCTTCAGCAGGACACGAACGGTATCAGTGGGCTGAGCGCCGTTAGCGATCCACTGCTTTGCCTTCTCGGCATCGATCTTCACCTCAGAGGGCTCCTTGTTGGGATCGTAAGTGCCGATCTCCTCGATGAAGCGGCCATCGCGGGGGAAGCGGCTGTCAGCAACGACAACACGGTAGAAGGGAGCTTTCTTGGCGCCAACGCGGCGCAGACGAATCTTAACTGCCATAATAGATATCCTCCAAAAATTGTTGTTTTTGATATATGTTACAAACCCCGCCGGGGTTGTATACCGTTGTTATTTCAGTCCGCGGAAGGCATTGGGGTTGCCCATCATGCCGCCCAGACGGCGGGCAAAGCCCTTGGGGCTCTTCTTGAACTGTTTCATCATCTTCTGCATCATCTCGTACTGCTTGAGCAGCTTGTTCACGTCCTCCACGCGGGTACCGCTGCCTGCGGCAATGCGGCGCTTTCGCTTGGGGTTGATGATGGAAGGTTTTTCCCGCTCCTCTTTGGTCATGGAATAGATCATGGCCTCGATGCGGTCAAAGGCTTTATCGTCGATCTGGCTGGCGTCGATGCCGGAAGCACCGGGCAGCATGCTCAGCATTGCGCCCGCACCGCCCATCTTGCGGATCTGGGCGAACTGCTCCAGCATATCGTTCATATCGAACTTGTTTTCCATCAGCCGCTTGGCGGTCTCCTCGGCGGCCTTTTCGTCGGCGGCATCCTGTGCACGCTCGATCAGGCTGAGCACATCGCCCATGCCAAGGATGCGGCTTGCCATGCGGTCCGGGTGGAACACATCCAGATCATCCAGTTTTTCGCCGGTACCCTGGAACTTGATGGGCTTGCCGGTAACGGCCAGTACGGAAAGCGCTGCGCCGCCGCGGGTATCGCCGTCGGTCTTGGTAAGGATGATGCCATCCACGCCCACCGTCTCGTTGAAGGTCTTAGCCACGTTGACGGCATCCTGACCAGCCATGGCGTCCACCACCAGCAGGGTCTCGTCCACGGGAACGGCGGCCTTGACGTCCACCAGCTCCTGCATCAGCACTTCGTCGATCTGCAGACGGCCTGCCGTATCCAGAATGACGATGTCGTTGCCGTAGTCCTTGGCATGTGCCAATGCCTTGCGGGCGATCTCCGGCGGCTTTGCGCCGGGCAGAGTGAACACCGGTGCACCGGCCTGTTTGCCCACCACCTGCAGCTGGTCGATTGCCGCAGGGCGGTAGATATCGCAGGCCACCAGCATGGGGCGGCGGCCCTGCTTGATATAGAACTTGGCAAGTTTTGCCGCGTGGGTGGTTTTACCGTTGCCCTGCAAGCCGCAGAGCATGATGACCGTCTGACCCTTGTTCTTGATGTTCAGGCGGGCGGCTTCGCTGCCGCCCATGAGGGCTACCAGCTCCTCGTTGACGATCTTGACCACCTGCTGGGCGGGGGTCAGGCTTTCCATGACCTCCTGCCCCATGGCGCGCTCGGACACCTTTGCGCAGAAGTCCTTGGCAACCTTGTAGTTGACATCGGCTTCCAGCAAAGCCATCCGCACCTCGCGCATGGCGGCTTTGATATCTGCCTCGGTCAGCTTACCGTGACCGCGCAGCTTTTTGAATACACCGGCAAGGCGGTCGGTCAGGGATTCAAATGCCATTGTGCGGTGCTCCTTTCAAAATTCGATCAGCTTTCGTTTGCTTCATCCATCGAGCGGATGATCTCCAGCATTTTTGTCAGCGTTTCCACATACTCCGTGGTGGTGATATTGGCGCGGGGGCCGGTGCACTCGAACCGGGTGTCGATGACCAGCTGTTCCAGCTGTTCCAGCTTCTGCTGCACCCGCCGGTAGCGGGCTGCAAAGCCTACCTTTTCTTCCAGTTCCTTCAGGGTGGTCTCGCCGTGCTTGATGGCGTCCCGTGCGCCCTGCCGGGTAATGCCGAAGTTCTCGCCGATCTCGCTCAGCGAAAGATCATCGTTGTAATACTGGCGCAGCATCTCGCGCTGCTTCTGGGTAAGCACCTCGCCATAAAAATCCAGCAGATACCCCATTTCCAGATCTTTTGCCATTGCTGTTGACCCCCGGTGCTCTGCTGTCTGTACTTGCTATGTTGTAAAGTTTTTTTGCTTTACGGATGAAGTATACCAGAACCCCTGCCCCTTGTCAAGGGGATTTTGGAGTTTTTTCTGAAATATCTGCCCAAAATTCGCTGTTTTTGCCAAAAGGCATCTTGACGCAGCCGGGGGCTTTGCGTTAGGATAATAGTGTTGTATCCCAAGAGAAAGGAGTGCCCTTGTGCCGATCTATCCCAATTTTTACCAGACCCTTACCACTGCCTGCCCCATTGTGGAGCTGCGGGGCTATGCCGCCGCCTGCGGGCTGAAGGGGCATCTGTACGCGTATCTGGATTTTAACGGCCCCACCGGCACCGCCCGGGACGGCCTTGCCGAGGGGATGCTGGCCCTTGCCATTGAAAAAAAGCAGCTTGCCCCGGGGCAGCCCATCATCGAGGCAGCCTCCGGCCCCTTTGCCACCGCCCTGACACTGGCCAGCCTGACCGCTGGGCACCCCATCGTGCTGGTGATGCCGGAGGACGCCCCTGCCCTGCGGCAGGAGTACCTGCTGCGGCTGGGTGCGCAGATCCGGCACAGCCCTGCCCGCAGCGGTCTGGCCGGGGCACGGGCGCTGGCGGCGCAGACCGCCGCCGCGAACGGCTGGTACTATATGAACTGGCTTGCCAACGATGACAACCCGGAATATCACCGCCGGGTCACCGGCCCCGCCATCGTGCAAAGCATTGCCCGGCAGAACAAGAGCCTTGTGGACGCCATTACCATCGGGGTGGGCAGCGCCGGCACGGTGACCGGCGTGGGCGAGACCATCAAGGCATGGACGAACGATGTGCGCATCGTGGCGGTGGAGCCGTATGAAAATCAGGTGCTGGGCGGCGGACTTACCGGGCCCCACGGCATCCCGGATATCGGCTACGGCATCGTGCCGGAAAACTACAACAGCTATGTGGTGGATAACGTTTCCGCCGTGGCCAGCCGGGACGCCCAGCGGGCTGCCCAGCAGGTGCTGCGCACCGATGCCGTTCCCGCTTCGGTCAGCGCCGGTGCTGCCCTGCACGCCGCCGCCCAGCTGCTGGCCAACTGCAACAGCCGCGCGGCGCTGGCCATTTTCAGCGGGCGCGCCAGCATCGTGTAAGCGGCTGTTTTTACAAATAGGAAAGAGGGACGTTTTTCATGACCAAGGACATGACCAGTGGTGCCATTACGCCGCTGCTGATCAAATTTACCATTCCGCTGGTGCTGGGCAACCTGTTCCAGCTTACCTACAACGCCGCCGACAGCATCATTGTGGGCAAGTTTGTGGGCGAGGACGCACTGGCTGCCGTGGGCACCTCCAACCCCCTGATGACCCTTGCCATCCTGTTCATCAACGGAATGTGTCTGGGCGCGGGCATTCTGGTCAGCACCGCCTTTGGCGCGGGGGACACCAAGCTGGTGGAGCGGCAGGTATCCACCACTGCCATTGCGGGCACGGTGTTCTCTTTGACCTTCTCTGCCCTGTGCGTGCTGCTGGCAGACCCGCTGCTGCGGCTGCTGCAGGTGCCTGTGGCTATTCTGCCTATTGCGGTGAACTACCTGCGTATCGTGTTTGCGGGGCTGATCTTCACCTTCTTCTATAACTTCCTTGCTGCCACCATGCGTGCGCTGGGCGACAGCAAGAGCGCGCTGTATTTTTTGATGATCAGCGCCGTGCTGAACATCGGCGGCGACCTGTTTTTTGTAGAGGCACTGGGCTGGGGCAGCGAGGGCTGCGCCCTTTCCACCGTGCTCAGCGAGGCCGCCTGCTGTCTGCTGTGCGTGGTGTACATCCGTTACAAAGTGCCAGTCCTGCAGCTTGGCAAACGGTGGCTGGTGTATGACGGCAAGCTGCTGCGCAAGACCGTGAGCTACGGCTGGGCCAGCGCCATGCAGCAGGCCACAGTGCAGCTGGGCAAAATTGCGGTGCAGGCCATCGTGAACACCATGGGCGTCAACGCCATGGCGGCCTTTACCGCCGCCTCCCGCATCGACGACTTTGCCTACACCCCGCAGCAGAACATCGGCCACGCCATGACCACCCTGATGGCGCAGAACCGTGGTGCAGGCAAGGCCGACCGGGTGCGGCAAGGCTACCACTGCGGTATGCGCATCGAATTTGTCTATGCACTGCTACTTACCGGTGTCTGCCTGCTGTTTGCCGAGCCCATCATCCGGCTGTTTGCCGCCGACCCCGCCGTGGTGGACCTTGGCGTGCGGTTTTTGCGCACCATCTCGCTGTTTTATCTGATGCCCGCCGCCACCAACGGCATTCAGGGCTTTTTCCGGGGCATAGGCGACTTGAAGGTCACCCTGAACAGCAGTATGCTGAACATGGGCGGCCGTGTGGCTGCCGCCGCATTGTTTGTGCTGGTGATGAAGATGGACATCGAAGCCTTGCCCTTCAGCTACGCGGTGGGCTGGCTGCTGATGCTGCTGTACGAGCTGCCCTTGCTGGTGCGTTTTCTGCGCAGCAGCGAGATGTGACGCCGGACGATTTGAATGGCCTCCGCTTTGCTCTGGCCATAGTGCAAGGAATTATAAGTTTTATTCAGAAAATCGGAGCGCCTGCGGGCGCTCCGATTTCCTCTTTTCACGGGAAGCGGTCGTGGAGGAAAACGGCAGACGCAAAAAACCGCCGTCTCCGGGCGGGAGGCGGCGGTGAAAAAGCTTTATGCTGTTTTTACTTGGTGCCGTAGATACGGTCGCCTGCATCGCCCAGACCGGGCACGATGTAACCGTTCTCGTTCAGGCGGTCGTCCTGTGCGCCCAGATAGATGTCCACATCGGGGTGTGCCTCGTGCAGAGCCTTGATGCCCTCCGGTGCGCCCAGCAGACCGATGAACTTGATGCGCTTTGCGCCGTGCTTCTTGATCTGGGTGATGGCGTCGATGGCGCTGCCGCCGGTAGCCAGCATGGGATCCAGCACCAGAACGTCGCGCTCGGCGATATCCTGCGGCAGCTTGCAGAAGTACTCCACAGGCTGCAGGGTCTTTTCGTCGCGGTACAGGCCGATGAAGCCCACCTTGGCAGCGGGCAGCAGGGTCAGCATGCCGTCCAGCATACCCATGCCGGCGCGCAGGATGGGCACCAGAGCCAGCTTGCGGCCTGCCAGCACCTTGGTCTTTGCCATGGTGATGGGAGTCTCGATCTCCACCTCTTCCAGCGGCAGATCGCGGGTAGCCTCGTAGCACAGCAGAGTTGCGATCTCGCCAACGAGGTCACGGAACTCCTTGGTGCCGGTCTGTTTGTTGCGCAGCAGGCTGATCTTGTGCTGCAGCAGCGGATGTTCAACGATCATCGGGGTCATAAAAACACGCTCCTTAATTTATATAGAACATTCTATCGGGTACTGATCTATGCCCTTGCCCGCCCGATGGGCGCACAAAAAGCTTTTTCATGGAGAAGCCGCAGCAGTCACCTGCCGCTTAATCTTCTCTATGAAAATGCGTTTGTCGCGGCCTGCGGCCGCGCTAAACATTCAATTTCCGCTTCAGAGAAAATCAGCGGTTTTCCAGTGCGGTCAGTTTGTCGATACGGCGCTGATGACGGCCACCCTCGAACTGGGTGTTCAGGAAGATGTCCACCAGCTGGCAGGCAAGGCCTGCGCCCACTACGCGGCCGCCCATGCACAGGGCGTTGGCGTCGTTGTGGCGGCGGGTATACTCGCAACTGAAGCTGTCGGAGCAGCAGCAGGCGCGGATGCCCTTGATCTTGTTGGCTGCCATGCTGATGCCCACACCGGTGCCGCAGAACAGCAGTGCCTTTTCGCACTGGCCGCTCACCACTGCATCACAGGCAGGCACAGCCATGTCGGGGTAGTCCACGCTGTCGGTGCTGTGGGTGCCAAAGTCGATATACTCCAGACCAAGCTCCTCCAGATGTGCCTTGACAGCCTCTTTCAGTTCAAATCCGCCGTGGTCGGCGGCAAGTGCGATGGGTTTTGCCATGGAAAAACATCCTTTCCCTGTGAGTGGTCACAGTTCCGCTTTTATTATTTGTTTGCTGCAGCTTCGGCAGCCAGACGCTCGGCCCGCTCCCGCTCCGCCTGACTCAGGCGGTGGTAGTCCGGCAGCAGCGCCTCCGGCAGCACAGCCTGCCCGGCTGCGGCCATCTGCTTTGCCACAAGTGCTACGGCAGCGGCACGACCGCCCCGCAGCGCCGGGGGTGTTTGCAGCACACCCGGTACATTGCTGTATTTATTATAGCACAGACCCGCGCCATCACCAACAAAAAACAGGGGCTTTTTGCAATTTTCTACAAAATCGGCCAGATCTGTCACCGCCCGGGCGTCGTCGTCCAGCAGGCGGGCGTGAGTGGCAAGGTCGAAAGCAGCGCTGTATACCTGTGCGCGGCGGGCGTCCAGTGCGCAGAGCACCGTACCCTCGCCGGTGTGGGCAGCAGCCAACGCTTCCAAAGTAGACACCGGGGCACACAAAGTCTCGCGCGGAAAAGCCAGACCCTTGACGGCAGCCAGCCCGATGCGCAGGCCGGTAAAGCTGCCCGGGCCTGCGTTGACAGCGTACAGGTCGATGTCTGCGCAGGTCAGCCCGCACATCTTTAAGCAGGTGTCGATCATAGGCATCAGCGTTTCGCTGTGGGTCATGCCACCGTCCAGATACACCTCGTACAGCAGGCGGTCGTCCTGCAGCAGCGCTACACCGGCGGTCTTGCCCGCCGTATCCACGGCCAGAATATTCATACCGTCACCCCCTCAATGGTGATCTTGCGGGTGGTATCGTCCAGACGGTCGATGTTCACCCGGATGGGGTTTTCCAGCGCCAGCAGGTCGGCAAAGTTTTCGCTCCACTCTGCCGCCACCACAGCGCCCTGATCCAGATAATCGTAGAAGCCCGCCGCACACAGGTCGTTCTCGGTAGAGATGCGGTACAGGTCAAAGTGCGCCAGCGGACGCGGGCCCCGGTAGTAGTTCACGATGGCAAAGGTGGGGCTGGACACCGGGTCGGTGCAGCCCAGACCCTCGGCAAGACCCTCGGTAAAGGCGGTCTTGCCTGCGCCCAGACCACCGGTAAAGGCGATCAGCGCCCCGGGGGCCAGCACAGCGGCCATCCGTTTGCCCAGCGCCACCGTCTCGGCGCGGGAATGGGTGATATATTCTGACATGAAGGTTACCTCATCGTTTCAAAAAAGGGATGGCAGACGCTCTGCCATCCCTAAGTATAATATAAAACGAACAAAAGTGCAATGGTCAGGCGGCAGCAGGGGTCTGCTCCGCTACGCCGTTCGCTGCCGTGCCGGGCGCGGTGAGCCGGGCGGTGCTATCGCCCTGAATGATGGGGTAGGACGCCGCCGGGTGGGGACGCCGCCCGGTGTTCTGGTTGAGGTACCACACGATGTCGTTTTCGCCGTAGACCTCAAGGCCGTAATCAATGGCCTGCTGCAAGGTCTCACCCTCGATCAGGCGGTTCACGGTCGCCCACAGCATACTGCGGGAATATACACTGTATACGTTGTTCACAAAACCCGCCACGGCCTTTGCCCCGCCGGAGAGCAGCCCGTCCGAAAGGGTGGTGTCCACATGGCCGCTGCGTCCGTAGAACTCACAAGTCTCCGAGAGCACGATGGTGCCGTTCAGCTTACCGCCCCGGTAGGCATTGCCGAAAAAGTCTCCGGTGACGGCGTAGCAGCCGTTTACCTTGATGACCCGGTGGCTGAGCAGATCCATGCCGTAGCGCAGGTCGTTCCAGAAATCAGATTTTTCCAGCAGCAGGAGGATGGGCGCGGTGGCCTGTTTTTTCCACAGCCAGCCATACTCATAGGTGTAGTACGCGCCGTGGGCGCTGAGGATGGCAAGGTCGTAGTCCGCCATCCGCTTCAGGTCGGAGACGGTCACCATCATGTCCAGATGGGTGTCCAGCCCGAAACCGTTCCAGTAGTCTTTCATATAAGAATAGTAGGGGTAGCGGTTGCTGTTGACCCCGTTATCAAAGGCATAGTAGATGACTGCATTGCCCACGGTGCCGTTCTCGGCGGCGAGCAGGGCGGGCGCATCCTCCAGCTCCGGCCCGGGCAGGGCGGCGTCTGCCTCGCTCTCGGTGTCAGTGAGCAGAATACCGCCCAGCGCACCGCAGCTGTAAGTAAAGCTTATCATGCCGTTTTCCGCATCCACATAGATGCTGTCCTTTTTTATAAGCCCCTGCGCCGCCAGCGCATCCAGCTGCGCCAGCGCTGCGTCCTGACGCTCTTCCTCTGACATACCGGCGTAAGCGGCGCTGTCGGTCAGGGCAGTGACGGCGGCATCTGTCTGCTGCATCTGACGCACCTCAGAGGCGGTCAGGGTCTGGGGGGTGCCGGTGGTCTCCTCCGGTACGGCGGCTACTGCCGGGCACACTGCCGTAAAGGCCAGCGCAATGGCGCACACCGCGCTGAGCAGACGGCGATAAACTGTATGTTCCATTTCTTCTTTTCCGTTCCTCTCCCCCGGCACACTGCCGGGGCTGTTGTACGCAAGGCTGCGTCCACAGGTTCATTGTAGGATGCCGCCGGGGCTTTGTCAAGCTTCCCGGCAATGTTTTACCATTCCGTCACACACGGCGCATTGCATTGGCACGGGGATTTGTGTATAATAGCGATATGCTGGGTTTTTATCGCCTGTACGCAGGTACACCCCGGCAGACTGTTCTGACGAAAGGCGGTGCTTTCCTTGGATAGCATTCGACAATATTTTAAGCGCAGCGATAAGATCTATCTGCTGCTGTGCATTTTCAGCAGCGTTATGGCGGTGCTGGCGCTGTCCTCCTGGGCAGCTAAGCAGGGCAACGGCTTTGCCACCGACGAGGTGACCGGTGCCATCATCGGCATTGGCGACTACCGCCGGGCGCTGGTGCAGGCGGGCGCTGCCGCCATTGGCATCGTGATCGCGCTGCTGCTCTCCTGCGTGGACTACCGCAGCCTTGTAAAGGTGTGGCCGGTGCATGTTGCCCTGACGTGGGGTCTGGTGCTGCCCACACTGGTCATCCGCAACGTATCCATCGGCCCGTTGACCATCGGCTACAACGCCGGTGATACCGACAACTACTCCTGGTACAAGCTGGGCGGCTTTACCTTTCAGCCCACAGAGCTGGCAAAGATCAGCTTTATCCTGACCTTTGCCATGCACCTGAACAACGTGCGCAGTCGCATCAACGAGCCAAAGGAGCTGGCAAAGCTGCTGCTGCATCTGCTGGTGCCCATTGCCATCATCCATGTGCAGGGCGATGACGGCACGGCCATCATCTACGGCATCATCGGCTGCTGCATGATGTTTGCGGCAGGGCTGAGCTGGAAGTATATCTTTGCAGCCTTTGCGGCGGCGGGCGCTGCCGTGGCGGTGGCCTTTGCCTTTTTCAGCGATAAGATCGGCAAGGGATACCAGTGGTACCGCATTCTGGCGGTGCTGGACCCGGAAAACACCACCGGATGGGCCCCCAGCGAGACGGTGTGGAAGAACATCATCTACCAGCAGCAGCGCGGTGAGATCGCGCTGGGCTCCGGCGGCATCTTTGGCAATGGCCTATTTACCGGCCGGTATTACAGCGTACCCAACGCCCACAACGACTTCATCCTCAGCTGGATCGGCAACGTGGCGGGCTTTGTGGGCTGCTGCGTGGTGCTGGGCGTTCTGCTGGCGCTGGTGATCAAGACCTTTGCCACCGGTGCCCGCAGCGAGGATCTGCTGGGCAGCTACATCTGCGCCGGTATCGGCGGTGCCCTGATGGCGCAGATCGCGGTGAACGTGGGCATGAACCTGCGGGTGCTTCCGGTCATCGGCGTCACTTTGCCCTTCTACTCTGCCGGCGGCAGTTCGGTGCTTATGCTGTATATCTGTGTAGGATTAGTCCTTTCTGTATACTCTCACAACACCAAAAGCCTGTTCGGGTAAAGAAGATTCTAAAAAGCAAGGACGTGCATCCCGCGGGATGCACGTCCTTGTGTTATAGGTGGTTTTAAAACAAGCAGCTTTTGTCGCGCTCCGCAGAGCGCGACAAAAGCCATATATAAAATAAAAATTCCTTAAATGATGCCCAGAGCAAAGCGGAGGGCATTCAAGAACGTCCCAGCTTCTCCAGCTCTACCACCGGCCAGCCAAGGGCGCGGATGGCGTTTTCATCGTGGGTGGCCAGTAGCACCGGCTTGCCCGCGCAGCGCTGCCGCAGCAGCGCCGCCGCCCGCTGCAAAGTGTCCGGGTCCATACCGGTAAATGGTTCGTCCAATAGCAGGGTGTCGCTGGGTGCCCACAGCGCCCGCAGCAGCGCCACCCGCCGCTTTTGCCCGCCGGAAAGCCTGCGGGCAGGCAGCTGCAAAGCTGCAATATCCATTCCAAACTGTTGAAAAGCTCCTACAATTTGCTCTTTGTACTGATTTTCCTTACCCGGCAGCACCAAAGCGACGTTCTGCACCGCATTCAGCTGGGGGCAAAGGCGGTCCTCCTGAAATACCGCCGCTACCCGACCCGCGCCCTCCACGCTGCCGGTGGTGGGGCGTTCCAGCCCCATCAGGATGCGCAGCAGGGTGGTCTTGCCCCAGCCGCTGGGTGCCCACAGCACTACGGGGGCGTCCACCTCCATGCACAGGTCAGTGAAGAGCGGCGCTGTGCCGAACCGCTTTGTCAGGTGTTGAATCTTCAGCATTTTGCCCCCTCCTCTCCCAGCACTGCGCCTACGGCTTTATCCAGTGCAAACAGGAACAGTTTTTCAAAGCCTGCGCTCAGCAGAATGATGACAAAGGTCCACGCAAACAACTCCCCGGTGGAAAGGGTGATCTTGGCACGGTACAGCGCATCGCCGATGCTGCCGTTGGGCAGGCCGATGACCTCGGCTGCCACGCCGCTTTTCCAGCAGATACCCAGCGCCACGCTGCACCCCTGCCGGAAGGCCGGCAGCACCGCCGGCAGCCAGACCGCACACAGGCGGCGCCCCGGCGGCAGACGGAACACTGCCGCCATTTCCAGCAGCTGCACGTCTGCCCCGGCAATGCCGGTGCGCACCGCACCGTACAGCACCGGCAGCACCATCAGAAAGCTGATAAGCACCGAAAGGGCGCTGCCCCGCACCCAGACCAGCGCCAGAATGATAAAGCTTGCCACCGGCGTGGCCTTGACCAGCTGCATCACCGGAGCCAGCAGCGCATCGGCGGCGCTCCACCGGGCGGCACATACCGCCAGCACTACACTGACCACTGCGCCCAGCACAAAGCCCAGCAAAATGCGCCCGGAACTGAAGCCCACCCGCTGCCAGAAATCCGCCCTTGGCAGCAGCTGCACCAGAGTGCGCAGCGCCTGCACCGGCGATACCAAAAACACCTCCTGCCCGATGGCCATGGCTGCGGTCTGCCACACCGCCAGCCAGAACGCCACCGCCAGCAGACAGCGAAAAAACTGCTTGTTCTGCTTCATAAACTGCCCTCTTCCTCTGCCCATTATAAGGTATAGTATACCATACCGTCCCGCAAAGGGGAATGACCTGTGCACCACCTGCGGTAGGTCGGCTCGCGTTGTATATACTTTTATTCAACCATTGTATGCTTGACATGAATTTACATCCAGTGTAAACTGAATACCGTATGCGGTGCATCTTTGCACCGGCGCAGGAAAGAGGGGACGGCATTGACACAAGCGCTCAAGGGCCGCAAGCTGCTGCTTGTCGGTTTTACGTTATTTTCCATGTTTTTCGGGGCAGGCAACCTGATCTTCCCGCCCGATCTGGGTGCAAAGGCCGGGGTAAACTTCTGGCCCGCCTTTCTGGGGCTTGCTATCAGCGCCGTGGGTCTGCCAGTCGCGGGAGTCATCGCGGTGGCACGGGCAGACGGTCTGGATAAGCTGGCCGGGCGGGTGCATCCGGTGTTTGCGCAGGTGTTCATGATCTTGATCTACCTGTCCATCGGGCCGTGTCTGGCCATTCCGCGCACAGCAAGTACCTCCTTTGCCATGCTCACCCCGCTGCTGGGCAGCAGTGCCGGGTTGCAGCTGGGGTATTCCGTGCTGTTCTTTAGCGCGGCCTTTCTGGTGGCGCTGCACCCGGACAGGCTCACCCGCTGGCTGGGCAGGCTGCTCTGCCCCTGCCTGCTGGTTCTGATCTTGATCCTGTTCGGCGGCTGTCTGCTGTACCCGCTGGCGGCGCAGTACGCTGCGCCCACCGAGACGTATCGTTCCGCTGTTGTGTTACAGGGCGTATTGTACGGCTACCAGACCATGGACGCCCTTGCGGCGCTGAACTTTGGTGCAGTCATCGCCATGAACATCCGGGCGCAGGGTGTTGCCCGGGAGCAGGACGTGCAGCGCAGTGCCATCCGCGCCGGGCTTGTGGCGGGCGGGCTGCTGCTGGCCGTTTACGCCATGCTGGGGCACGCCGGAGCGCTGACCGGTGCCGCCGTGCCCGGCCTTGCCACCGGTGCCGAGGTGCTGACCGTGCTGGCGGAGCGGCTGTTCGGCAAGGCAGGGCTGGTGCTGCTTGCGGCCATCTTTGTGTTGGCATGTTTTAACACCTCCGTAGGGCTGATTGCCTGTGTGGGGGAATATTTCCACACCCTGCTGCCCCGCATCCCCTACCCTGCCCTTGCCGCCTTTTTTGCCGCCGCCAGTATGCTGTTCTCCAATCTGGGGCTGGCAGAGATCCTACGGTTATCCGTCCCGGTGCTCAATGCCTTGTACCCGGTAGCCATTGTGCTGATTACGCTTTCCTTTGTGCCCGGACTGGAGCAGCGCCGCCGGGTCTATCCGCTGTGCATCGGTTGCACCGCCGTGCAGAGCATTGTTGCCGCTCTGCCGTTTGGCCCGCTTTCTGCCCTTGCTAACACCCTGCCGCTGGCGGCATTGGGCTTTGGCTGGGTGCTTCCGGCTGCCGCCGGGCTGCTGGCAGGCATCCTTTTAAGCAGGACTGAAGAATAAAGGAGATTTTACTATGATCCAGCCCATCATGCACGACCCGCTGTTTCTGGCGCAGAAGTCTGCCCCTGCCGCCCCGGAGGATGCCCCTGTTGCGCGGGACTTATTGGAGACCCTGACCGCCCACGCCGACGGCTGTGTGGGCATGGCCGCCAACATGATCGGCGTGCTCAAGCGCATCATCGCGGTGGAAGCTGAGGACGGGTATTTAGTGCTGTTCAACCCGGTCATCCTGAAAAAGTCCGGCCAGTACGAAGCCGAGGAGGGCTGTCTTTCGCTGGAAGGCGTGCGGAAAACAAAGCGCTACCAGAGCATCAAGGTGCAGTATCAGACCATGGACGGCAAACCGCGCATCAAGACCTTTACCGGCTGGACGGCGCAGATCATCCAGCACGAGATCGACCATTGCGATGGGATCTTGATTTAAGTTTTTTACCACGCACAAAGCCCCCGAGGGTGTGTCCCCCGGGGGCTTTGCTATGCTGTAACAGAGAAATGAAGGTGTTATTGTTCGCTTAAAACCTCTTGCGGTGCCCTGCATCCGCTTCGACCCTTGGGCGGGTCTCGCGTCTTGCAGACTGCTGCGCCAAAAATTGCTCCCTGTACTCCCCTTTTTGTCACTTGCGTGACATCTTCCCCCGGAGCGGGGGAAGTCTTTGCTCGCAGGCGGCGGTCGCAATTTTAGCCTTTAACACCGCCCAGAGCAACGCCGCGGACGATGAACTTGGACAGCAGCAGGTAGACGACGATGACCGGCAGAATGGCGATGGCCACCATCATGTACACCTTGCCCATATCGAACTTCAGGAAGTCCGCGCTGCGCAACTGAGCGATCAGGATCGGCAGGGTCTTTTTGTCGGCGGTGTCCAGTACCAGAGCCGGGATGAAGTAGTTGTTCCAGCTGGCCACGAAGGAGAAAATGGCCTGTACAGCCAGAGCCGGCTTCATGATGGGCAACACGATCTTATTAAAGGTATAAAACTCGCCTGCACCGTCAATGCGGGCGGCCTCCACGATCTCCATGGGAAGGGAGGCGTCCAGATACTGCTTCATGAAGAAGAACACGGTAGGTGCTGCAATGCTGGGAACGATCAGCGGGATGAAGCTGTTTTTCAAGCCCATCTTGGAGATCAACTGCAGAAAGCCCAGTGCGGACACCTGTGTGGGCATGGTCATGATGAGCAGGATCAGGGCAAAGGCAGCCTTTTTGAATTTGAAGTTATAGGCGTAGATGCCGTAGGCCGTCAGTGCCGAGAAGTAAACGCTGAGCGCTGCCGAGCAGGCAGACACCAGCAGGCTGTTACGGATGCCGCTCACCACTGGGATGTTGGCGTCCGTAAGCACGTTGCGGAAGTTTGTGATGATGGACTTGCCCGGCATCAGCGAGAAGCCCTTTTGAATTTCGAAGTGGGTGCGGGTGGAGTTGATGATCAGCACATAGAAGAAGAACAGGCACAGAAAGCTGATCAGCACCAGCACCAGATAGCACCACGCACGGCGGGCGGTCAAGATCGCCTTTTCGGACTGATTTTTAGGCGTATGTGCCATACTTATTTCCCTCCTTTGGCAGCAGCCTTTTTGGCTGCTTTCAGTTCCTTGCGCTGGGCCTTGGTCAGGCCGTCATCTTCCTTGGTCAGCGAGAAGTACACAACGACGCACAGCACTGCACACACAAGGAACAGCACCACAGATACTGCACCGGCCATGCCGTAGTTCTTGCTGAACAGGTGGTTGTTCAGGTACATGATCATGGTGGTGGAGGTACGGTCGGGGCCGCCCTTGCCGTTGGTCAAAATCTGCGGCACATCGAACATCTGCAGGCCGCCGATCATGGAGGTGATCATCACATAGACCAGAATGGGGCGGATCAGGGGCAGGGTGATCTTCCAGAACATCTGGTTCGGGGTGCAGCCGTCCAGTTCTGCGGCCTCGTACAGGGTGGGATCCACGCCCATAATGGCTGCCATCAGCATGATGGTGGTGTTGCCGAACCACATCAGGAAGTTCATCAGGCCCACAAGGCCACGGTTGCCCCACACGGTATTCAAAAAGCTGATGGGGGTCTTGATCCAGCCCATGCTCAGCAGCACTGCGTTCACCGGGCCGTTATCCGAGAACAGGGCGAAGAACAGCATGGCGAAGGCCGAGGCCATGATCAGGTTGGGCATATAGATGACCGTCTTGAAGAAGGTCTGTCCCTTCAGCTTCAGCCGCAGGTCGGTGAACCATGCCGCCAGCAGCAGTGAGACGATGATCTGCGGGATAAAACCGATGATCCACAGGATCAGCGTGTTGCTGAAATACTTGGGCAGATCGGTCGCAAACAGGGTGATGTAGTTTTTCAGGCCCACAAAGTTGGGTCCGATGATCTTCAGACCGCTGCGGTAATACTCAAAAAAGCTGTAATAGATGGTGGATGCCAGAGGGATCAGCTGGAATACCGCGAAGATGATAAAGAACGGTGCAATGAAGATATAGCCCCATTTCGCGTAGCTGATCGACCCTTTCTTCTTTGTTTTCTCTCCCATGAGATCCTCCCTCCTGCCGGGTCACAGCAAAACCAAAGGGGCGGGCGAGATACGCCGCCCGCCCCTTTGCTTCAATTTTCAGTTCGGAGTAAAACCGCTTATGCGGGCCAGACCACGTCGGTCAGCTCGGGGTACTTCTCCTTGATAGCGGTCTCGAAGTTTGCCTTAGCGGCATCCTCCTCCACGTTGCCGGTGAAGTAATCCTTGAAAGCGTTCTGGAAGCTCTCGTTCAGGCCCTGATCGTACGGGCCGGCGTTGGACATATCGATCTTGGTTGCAGCCTCTGCAAACAGAGCGATGTGGTTCTGGCCGCCGAGGAAGTCGGACTTGTAATCGCTCTTGGCGATTTCTTCCATGGCCTTCTCGTTGTTGGTGTAATCCTGCGTATCCATGGTGATCTGCTTCATGATGGCTTCATCGCAGGTCAGCTTCAGCATAACGTCCTTGATGGTCTCAAGGTTGTCGCTGCCGGCTGCGCCGCAGATCCAGGTGCCGCCCCAGTAGTAGGGCTGAGGGCCTTCGCACACAGCGTAGTCGCCGTAGATGCCGTTGCCAACTTCTTCCTTGCCGCCCTCAGCGGTAGGAGTTGCCAGAGAGTTGCCCAGCAGGGTGAAGTTGATGCCCCAAGTGGAGTAGAAGAAGCCGAACACCTTACCGGTGGGGCCCTGATCGGAAGCCCACTGGCTGTCCCACAGGCTGGACTTGTTGTTGTAGCCCTTATCGGTGTACTCCTTGGTCTGATCCACCCACTTCATCAGGTTCTCGTCCACGGTAACGGTGGTGCCGGTGACCCAAGGTGCGGAGACGTTGTTGGAGAAGGTGCGGTATGCATCGTCAAAGCCGGACAGCATCTTGTAGCCCTTGGCAGCAGCCTTGGCAGCTACATCGTTGAACTTATCCCAGTCGGACAGGTAGGTCTGCACTTCGGCGGGGTCATCGGTGCCCAGCACTTCCTTGGCAATGCTGCGGCGGTATGCGAACAGACCCGGGGTAGCCTGCCATGTGGTGCCGCGCTGGCTGCCGTCCACAGAAACGATATCCTTGGTGTACTGGTACTGGCCGGCCAGATCGGAATCGGTCAGGCCGATATCCTTCTTGACATCCAGAACGTAGTCGGAGTCCACATACTTCAGAGCGTAGTCAGCCTCGATCAGGAAAATGTCGATCTTGTCGTCATCGGCAGCGGAGTCCTGATTCAGCAGAGCCTCGTCCAGCTTGTTCTGATAGTTGTTGTTCTCGTTGGCGTTGATGGTCCACTTCACGGTGGTGCCGTCCTTCAGGGTGGTGGTGGACTTGTCGGCTGCGATCTCCTTGACCTCGGGATAGTAGTCGTTGAAGCGGCTCTGGAACTCATCATTCCAGCACCAGATGTTCAGCACCTTGCCCTCGGCAGCAGCCGGAGCAGAAGCAGCTGCAGAGGATGCAGGAGCAGAGGAAGCAGCAGTGCTGCTGGAGGAACCGCCGCCACAGGCTGCCAGAGCAGCGCCAACAGTCACGACACCGGAAGCGAGCAGGAAATTACGACGAGAGATCTTTTTCATAAGGGTAAACCTCCTTCATGGTTTTCCAATAAAAAAATTCATTCTCAAAAACTCCGCGCTGGGAGTTGTGGGCCTTTGTTAAAGGATGCGGACGGAGCCGCCGTCCAGCAGTTTGCCGGACACCCGGATCTGCTCCGGCAGGGTCACACGCGGATGCTCGATCAGCTCGATCAGCTTATCCGCCGCCAGCCTGCCAAGGGACTTGGTGTTCTGCTGGTAGGTCACCAGCGGGGGTTTGACCACCCGGGAGAGATAGATGCCATCGTATCCCATCACCGAGATGTCCTCCGGGATGCTCAAGCCCGCTTCAGTCAGGGCGTTGTAGCCGCCCAGTGCGGAAAAGTCATCCGGGAAGATGATGCAGGTGGGCCGCTGCGGCAGTGCCAGCAGCGCCCGGGTCTCCTCTGCGCAGCGATCTACATCGTGGTACACACCGCAGCGGACGTACTCCTCCGGCACCTTCAGCCCCAGCTCCTCGCAGGCTTGATAGAAGCCTGCCAGTCGGTTCTCAGTAACGGCGGTCTTTTCGCCGTGGATAAAGGCGATGCGCCGGTGTCCGCAGGCCCATGCCTGCTGTACCAGAGCCTTTGTGCCAACCACGTTGTCTGAAAGGATCGCCATCCGGTTGTTGAACACATGGTCGATAGTCACTACCGGCACATCGCCGTTGACCAGCTCCACCACCTGCGGATCGTAAAAGTTCACACAGGCGATCACCACGCCGTCCACACCCCGGTAGTGGCAATGTTCCAGATAGCTCATGGACTTGCCGCTGATGTTGTGGTTGATGAAGGTGATATCATAGCCGCGCTTTTCCGCTTCTACCTTGAAGCTGTCCAGCACTGCGGAGAAGTACTCATGGGTCAGGCCGCTCTGTTTTTCATCTACGAACAGAACGCCAAGGTTGTAAGTACGGTTGGTTTTCAGCGCCCTGGCCGCTGCGTTGGGCAGGTACCCCATGCGGCGGGCCGCTGCACGGATGCGCTCCCGCGTGGCCGGTGCGATGTCCGGCTGGTCATTCAGCGCCTTACTGACGGTTGCGACGGATACGCCGCATTCTTTCGCCAGATCCTTCAGGGACGGCATCTTGTAGCCTCCTTCCGAGGAAAGGAGCTGCGGGATGTTTCTCGCAAGTTCCTTAATCGTTTTCGCAATCTCAATATATCGCATTCTGCATCAAAAATCAAGCGAAAACGCAAAAGTTTTAGCTCAACTGCATCACTTTTGGCATTTTGTTCCAATATGACCTGTAAAAATTGTGCACCTCGATTCACTTTCGTTACATTTCGATTAAAATAGAAAAATTTTCGTTGCAGTTTCGTTATGGTTTTCGGTGTCAGAGGCTGTATGTATATATTACTTTTAAAATGGGGTTTCAGGTCTTTCGTTCCGCGTTTCGCCGGTTTGCGCAGCGCAGAAAGCCACCAAAAACCGCCGGGGCTGCGCAGATTATTTTTAAATTTCCGTTGAGATTTTTGCAAAAAGCTCTTGCATTTTTTGGTGGGATACGGTATGCTTAGCGTGATGAGATTGCTTCTTTCGCAACGTCTTAATCGTTTTCGCAATCGACGTACTGCCCACCTGACAAGGCGCAGTTTTAAGGAGGAAGCATTATGAAGTTCGGATATTTTGATGACCAGAATAAGGAATACGTCATCACCACCCCGCAGACGCCCCTGCCCTGGATCAACTACCTTGGCAGCGAGGACTTCTTCAGTCTGGTCTCCAACACGGCGGGCGGTTACAGCTTTTACCGGGACGCCCGGATGCGCCGCCTGACCCGCTACCGCTACAACAACTCCCCGCTGGACATGGACGGCCACCGGATCTACATCAAGGACGGTGACACCGTATGGAACCCGGGCTGGCAGCCCACCAAGACCCCGCTGGACAGTTACAGCTGCCGCCACGGTCTGGGCTACACCATTCTGGAGGGTAAAAAGGACGGCGTGACCGCCCGGCAGGAGCTGTTCGTCCCCAAGGGCGATGCCTGTGAGCTGGACCGGGTGACGGTATGCAACAGCAGCACCGCAGTCAAGGAGCTGGATCTGTTCAGCTATGTGGAGTTCTGCCTGTGGGATGCCGTGGACGACGGCTCTAACTTCCAGCGCAACTACTCCACCGGTGAGGTGGAGGTAGAGGGTAGCGTCATCTACCACAAGACCGAGTACCGCGAGCGCCGCGACCACTACGCCGTATTCTGGGCAAACTGCCCGGTGGACAGCTTTGATACCACCCGAGATGCCTTCTGCGGCGTATACGGCGGCCCGGCAGACCCGCAGGCTGTCCGCGCCGGACACTGCTCCGGCAGCATTGCCCACGGCTGGGCACCGGTGGGTGCGTTGCACATCCACCTGACCCTTGCCCCCGGCGAGAGCCGCAGCATCCTGTTCGGTCTGGGCTACATCGAGAACCCGCAGCAGGAAAAGTTCATTGCGCCGGGTGTCATCAACAAGACCCGCGCCCACGCCATGATGGAGCGCTACGCTACGGATGCACAGGTCGATGCCGCCCGCACCGCCCTGCGCACCCACTGGGAGCAGCTGCTGTCCACCTACCATCTGGAGTCCGGCGAGGAAAAGCTGAACCGCATGGTCAATATCTGGCACCAGTACCAGTGCATGGTCACCTTTAACATGAGCCGCTCTGCCAGCTACTACGAAAGCGGCACCGGACGCGGCATGGGCTTCCGGGACAGCTGTCAGGACCTGCTGGGCTTTGTGCACATTATCCCCTCCCGTGCCCGGGAGCGCATTCTGGATATCGCCGCCACCCAGTTTGAGGACGGCAGCGCCTACCACCAGTACCAGCCCCTGACCAAAAAAGGCAACCGGGATATCGGCACCGGCTTCAACGATGACCCGCTGTGGCTCATTGCCGGTACTGCCGCCTACCTGCGGGAGACCGGCGACTGGTCCATTCTGGAAGAGCAGGTGCCCTTTGATAACGACGCCTCCAAGGCGCAGCCCCTGATGGAACATCTGCGCCGCAGTTTCAACTTTACCTGCACTCATCTGGGCCCCCACGGCCTGCCGCTGATCGGCCGCGCCGACTGGAACGACTGCCTGAACCTGAACTGCTTCTCCGAGCACCCGGGCGAGAGCTTCCAGATCACCGGCCCCAGCGAAGGCCCCGTGGCCGAAAGCGTATTCATTGCCGGTATGTTCGTCAAGTACGGCCACGAATACGCCCAATTGTGCGACCATTTGAATCTGACCGAGGAGGCCGCTGCCGCCCGCAAGCACATTGATGCCGTGGAGAAGGCTACTCTGACCGCCGGTTGGGACGGCGCATGGTTCCGCCGTGCCTACGATGCTTTCGGCAAGCCCGTCGGCAGCAAGGAGTGCACCGAGGGTCAGATCTTCATTGAGCCGCAGGGCATGTGCGTCATGGCGGGCATCGGCAAGGAGAGCGGACAGGCCGCGCAGGCGCTTGCCAGCGTGGAGGAGCGGCTGGACACCAAATACGGTGTGGTGCTGCTGCAGCCCGCCTACACCAGCTACCAGCTGAATCTGGGCGAGATCTCCAGCTATCCTCCGGGATACAAGGAGAACGCCGGTATCTTCTGCCACAACAACCCGTGGATCAGCTGCGCTGAAGCAACGCTTGGCCACGGCGACCGCGCCTTTGCGGTGTACCGCAAGACCTGCCCCGCCTACATCGAGGACATTTCCGAGATCCACCGCACCGAGCCCTACGTTTACAGCCAGATGGTAGCCGGTAAGGACGCCCCCACCTTCGGCGAGGCCAAAAACAGCTGGCTGACCGGCACAGCGGCATGGACCTTCTTCAACATCAGTCAGTACATTCTGGGCATCCAGCCCACCTTGGACGGCCTGAAGGTAGACCCCTGCATCCCCCACACCCTGTCCGGTTTCACCGTGACCCGCCGCTTCCGCGGTGCGGTGTACCACATCACGGTGGATAACGCCGCCGGGGTGCAGCACGGCATCAAGGCCGTTACCGTGGACGGCAAGGCCATCTCCGGCAACGTTCTGCCGCTGGCTGCCGCCGGTACCGAGGTAACGGTGCAGGTGACCATGGGTTAAACCGACTTTCTCTGCTTTTTCATATTATTCTCCTTTCTGTGACCAAAGCCGCCGCGCAGACCCCTGCACGGCGGCTCTGGTTTTATGCAGTATAACAATCAAAAATGCGCTCCGCGTTCGCTTTGCGCATAAATAGCGGAAGAATTATTTTTATTTGTAGTTCCGAAACGCCTGCGGGCGTTTCGGAACTACTTTTTCACAGGAAGGGTCGTAACGGTCAACTGCATTTACAATTCAGACCTCCCTTTAACCATTGCAGCCCCTCTCGTGAAAATAGCGTTTGTCGCGCTCCGCAGAGCTTGTCGGGGCAAAGCCCCTCCATCTGCTAACGCAGACCGCTCTGCCGCTTAAAAGCCCCACTGGGGCTTCCATTGCTACGCTACGCTCCGCAAACGCGGTCGCTCCAAACGTAAAATTAAAATAATAATTCCGCTGAATATGGCCAGAGCAACGCGGAGGCCATTCTAAATCGTCCCCTTCCCCCTTGCATTTTTGGGGAAAGAGGTGTAGAATACAGTCACAATCAAACACAGGGGAGCTCGTGCAGCGGGCTGAGAGGAAGTATAGCAAGCTTCGACCCTTTTACCTGATGCGGATAATGCCGCCGTAGGAAGTCATACCCTTTATGATTTTTTGCAGGAGGAGCCGCGCCGGGTTCCTCCTGTTTTTTGTCCCTCTGCGGAGGTTCCGCAGCCGGCTGAGGGGGAGCGCCCTGAGCCTTGGATGAATGCAGCGATGGGAAGCCGTGTTCCGGCGTGAGAGGAAGCCAGTAAGCTTCGACCGCACCTTCCGTACCTGTTCCCGCTTTGCTGCGGGCACGGGCTGTTTTGTTGCGGGAGCGCCGGTGTTCGTCCTGCGCTGCCGCAGATGGTTGAAAAGGAGCCAATTTATCATGAAGAATCTCTCTGTCAAAAAGCTTGCCCTCGCCGGTATGTTCTGTGCCCTGTGCGTGGTGGGCAGCGTGTTCAGCTTTCCCATGTTCGGCAGCAAATGCGCCCCGGTGCAGCACATGGTCAACGTGCTGTGCGCCGTTCTGCTGGGGCCCTGGTGGGGCGTGGGCGTAGCCTTTGTGGCTTCCCTGCTGCGTAATCTGCTGGGTCTGGGCAGCCTGATGGCTTTCCCGGGCAGTATGTTCGGTGCGCTGCTGTGCGGCCTTGCATACCACAAGACCAAAAACCTGATCGCCACCGTGGTAGGTGAGGTGTTCGGCACCAGCATTCTGGGCGGCCTGTGCGCATGGCCCGTGGCCATCTTCCTGATGGGCAAGAGCGCTGCGGACATCGCCTTCTACGCCTACATCGTGCCCTTCCTCATCTCCACCGCCGTGGGTGCGGTGATCGCCGGTGCTGTGGTGTTCAGCCTGCAGCGCTCCGGTGCTCTGCGCTCCATGCAGAGCAGCCTTTCCTGAGCGGAGGTACCCGGAATGTTCAAGACTGCCTTTGAGAACCTGCGCAGCCGCTGCCCGCTGATCCACAACATCACTAACTATGTCACCGTGAACGACTGCGCCAACATGGTGCTGGCCTGCGGTGCTTCCCCCATCATGGCCGATGATGCCGCCGAGGTGGAGGAGATCACCGCCATCTGCGGCGGGCTGAATATCAACATCGGCACGCTGAACAGCCGCACCGTCACCAGTATGCTGCTGGCGGGCAAAAAGGCTAACCAATTGGGACATCCTGTGGTGCTGGACCCGGTGGGTGCCGGTGCTTCCCATCTGCGCACCGACACCGCCTTCCGCCTGCTGCGGGAGGTGCAGTTCACGGTGATCCGTGGCAACATTTCGGAGATCAAGACCCTTGCCTCCGGCGCAGGCACCACCAAGGGCGTGGATGCAGACGTAGCCGACAAGGTGACCGAGGAGAACTTAGACAGTGCCGTGGCCTTTGCCAAGGCCTTTGCCGCCCGCACCGGCGCGGTGGTGGCCATTACCGGCGCCATTGACATCGTAGCCGATGCACAAAAGGCCTACTGCATCCGCAACGGCAACGCCATGATGAGCAGCATCACCGGCACGGGCTGTCAGCTTTCTGCCCTGACGGCAGCCTTTGTCACCGCCAATCCCGGCCAGCCGCTGGAGGCTGCCGCGGCGGCGGTGTGCGCCATGGGTCTGGCGGGTGAGATCGCCCACCGGCGGCTCACCCCGCAGGACGGCAATGCCACCTACCGCAATTACATCATTGATGCCATTTACAACATGACCCCCGAACAGCTGGAGAAAGGCGCAAACTATGAAGTGCGATAAACACACCATGCTCCTGTACGCGGTGACCGACCGCGCATGGGTGGGCGAGCAGACGTTGTATCAGCAGGTGGAAAGCGCCCTGAAGGGCGGTGCTACCTGCGTGCAGCTGCGGGAAAAGCAGCTGGGCGACGCCGATTTTTTGCAGGAAGCCATCCAGATCCACGCCCTGTGCCAGCAGTACGGTGTGCCGCTGTTCATCAACGATAACGTGGAGGTGGCCTTGCAGTGCCACGCCGAGGGCATCCATGTGGGGCAGGACGATATGGCCGCCGCACAGGTGCGCCAGCGCGTGGGCGAGGGCGTGATGATCGGCGTATCTGCCCACACGGTACAGGAAGCGCTGGACGCTGTGGCGCACGGCGCGGACTACCTTGGCGTAGGCGCGGTATTTGCCACCCACACCAAGACGGACGTGAGCGAGATGCCCCGGCAGACTCTGCTGGACATCTGCAACGCCGTGGATGTGCCGGTGGTAGCCATTGGCGGCATCCACAAGGAGAACATCCTGCAGCTCAAGGGCACCGGCGTGGACGGTGTGGCGCTGGTAAGCGCCATCTTTGCCGCAAAGGACATCGAGGCCGAGTGCCGCGAACTGCGCGCCCTTTCGGAGCAGATCGTAAAGTAAGCTATCATCCCGCGGCAAACCGGGGGCACCACCTTGGGCCGCGTTACAAAATTCATGGAGAAAACCAACATGAAAAGCGTATCTTGCGCAGGTGCCGGCATCCAGAGCGTACTGTTTTTTCTGAATGACGGCTACTTGCCTGCTGGCCGGGAGCTTTCTCCTCGGACACGAATCGGGCCATTCCATCGCCCGCCCTACTGCCTACGGCAGCAGGGTCCCACCCCAGCGGACGGTCCTCGGAGAAACTCCCGACCGGCGGTTCGCTCCCACATCACTGTATGACCAGCACCCTGCTGTTCAGAGATAAACTGTCATTTGGAGGAACACAGCGTATGCAGACTTATACCACCCAGATGGATGCCGCCCGCAAGGGCATCATCACCCCGGAGATGGAGATCGTAGCCAAAAAGGAATACCGCACCACCGAGGAGATCCGCCAGTGGGTCGCCGAGGGCAAGGTAGCCATCCCCGCCAACAAGCATCACAAGTGCCTGAACCCCGAGGGCGTGGGCTCCATGCTGCGCACCAAGATCAACGTGAACCTTGGCGTCTCCCGCGACTGCAAGGACTACAACATTGAGATGCAGAAGGTGATGAGCGCCGTGAACATGGGCGCAGAGGCCATTATGGATCTGTCCAGCCACGGCAACACCCAGCCCTTCCGCCAGAAGCTGACCCACGAGTGCCCGGTGATGATCGGCACTGTGCCGGTGTACGATTCGGTCATCCACTACCAGCGCGATCTGGCCGAGCTGACTGCACAGGACTTCATCGATGTGGTACGCCTGCACGCAGAGGACGGCGTGGACTTTGTTACCCTGCACTGCGGCATCACCCGCAAGACCATCGAGCAGATCCGCAAGCACAAGCGCAAGATGAATATCGTGAGCCGCGGCGGTTCTCTGGTGTTTGCGTGGATGAGCATGACCGGCAACGAGAACCCCTTCTACGAGCACTTTGACGAGATCTGCGAGATCTGCGCCGAGCATGATGTGACCATCTCTCTGGGCGACGCCTGCCGTCCCGGCTGTCTGGCTGACGCTACCGACGTGTGCCAGATCGAGGAGCTGGTGCGTCTGGGCGAGCTGACCAAGCGCGCATGGGCGCACAACGTGCAGGTGATGGTGGAAGGCCCCGGCCATGTGCCTCTGAATCAGGTGGCTGCCAACATGGAGGTGCAGAAGAGCATCTGCATGGGCGCACCCTTCTATGTGCTGGGACCTCTGGTCACCGATATCGCCCCCGGCTACGACCACATCACCGCTGCCATCGGCGGCGCAGTGGCAGCCGCCAGCGGCGCTGCCTTCCTGTGCTATGTGACCCCCGCCGAGCATCTGGCACTGCCTAACGTGGACGATGTAAAGCAGGGCATCGTAGCATCCAAGATCGCCGCCCACGCCGCCGACATTGCCAAGGGCATCCCCCATGCCCGGGACATTGACGACAAGATGGGCGATGCCCGCCGCGTACTGGACTGGGATGCACAGTTCGCCTGCGCGCTGGACCCCGAGACCGCCAAGGCCATCCGGGATGCCCGCCTGCCCGAGGACGACCACAGCGACACCTGCAGCATGTGCGGCAAGTTCTGCGCCGTGCGCAGCATGAACAAGGCGCTGGCCGGTGAATACATTGATATCCTGTAAGCTATTCCCGCGCTGAAAGGCGCTTCTTCCTCCGGGACTGCTGCACAAACCGTGCGGCAGTCCCTTTTTTTGTGGGACGATTTAAATGCCCTCCGCTGCCGAGCTGCGGCATATTCAGTGGAATTATTATTTTGCATTTGCTGCACTGCGTTCAGTTTGGCAAATCCATACTATCAATATTTTAGATTTTACAATTCTTCTGTGCTGTACTATAATGAAGTAGTAACTTTATTTCTCAAAAGTACAGGAGGCTGTTTTCTTGATAGTTGATCTGATTGAAGCACTTTACCGCCTGCTGTGGGGCGATTTATTTACCCTGCCGGTGGCGGGCGGCATTGGCATCTCCTTTATGGTGGTGCTGCTGTTTGCAGCCGGTATCGGCTTTACCCTGCGCACAAGGCTGCTGCCGGTGCGGCTGTTCCGGGATATGATCGGCGCGGTGTGCGAAAAAAAGCAGGCTGCGGGCGGGCTTTCCTCCTTCCAGACACTGGTCATCTCCACCGCCACCCGGGTAGGCATGGGCAACCTTGTGGGCGTGGTGGCCGCTGTTTCGGCGGGCGGTGCGGGCGCGGTGTTCTGGATGTGGGTCACTGCGCTGCTGGGTGCTTCCACCTCCTTTGTGGAGTCCACCCTGGCGCAGAAATACCGCGTGCCGGACCCGCTGTACGGCGGCTGGCGGGGTGGCCCGGCCTACTACCTCCATGTGCTGGCCGAGCGCAAGCGGGGCAAAAAGCTCAAGCGCTCGGTGTGTGCAGCGCTGTTTGCGGTGTCCGGTCTGATCTGCTGGTGCGGCATCAGCCAAGTCATCTCCAACTCGGTCAGCTCTGCCTTTGAAAACGCCTTTCACGTCCCGCCGCTGGCCACCACCGTAGTGCTTACCCTGCTGGCGGCGTTGATCGTACTGCGCAAAAACGCCACCGTAAAAAGCCTTGACTTCATCGTACCGGTCATGGCGGTGTGCTACTTTGTCATCACGGTGGGCATCGTGGTGCTGAATATCCGGCAGCTGCCCGCCGTGCTTGCGCGCATCTTTGCCGAGGCCTTCGGCCTGCGTCAGGTGGCTGCTGGCGGCTTTGGTGCGGTGCTGATGAACGGCGTCAAGCGCGGGCTGTTCTCCAACGAGGCAGGCAGCGGCTCTGCCCCCTGCGCCGCTGCCGCCGCCGAGTGCGACGACCCGGTAAAGATGGGTCTTGTGCAGGCGCTGGGCGTATTGATCGACACCGTGGTCATCTGCAGCTGCACTGCCTTTCTGATGCTGCTGGTGCCGCAGGACATCACCGCCGGGCTGACCGGCATGAACCTTTTGCAGACCGCCATGCAGTACCATCTGGGCGGCTTTGGCATCGTGTTCATTGCGGTGATCTTAGCGCTGTTCAGCTTCTCCACCTTTCTGGGGGTGCTGTACTACGCCCGGGGCAATGTGGCCTACCTGTGCGGCGACAACTGGTGGAGCCAGACTGCCTACAAGCTGCTGGCGCTGGTCATGCTGCTGATCGGCGGCACACAGGCCTACACCGTGGTGTGGGATCTGGGCGATGTGGGCATCGGACTGATGACCATCTTCAATATGCTGGCGCTCGTTCCCCTTTCCGGCGAGGCGCTGACCGCCCTCAACAACTACGAAAAGCGCAAGAAAATAAAATAAGATCACAAAAACGGGCTGCTGCACAAAGTTCTGTGCAACAGCCCGTTTTGTAATATGCGAAAGCTTTCAGCTATGCTGCTTCAGGGCGCAGACGGCGATGCTCAGGGCGCTCCATGCGGCCTGATACATCAGCACCGTGGCGATGGAAAGCTGCCAGATGCTGCCTGCGTAGGTCAGCAGCACTGCAATGAACACCGAGAAGCACACCGACACCAGCTGCACCGTGGTGGCGCTGGTCTCGGCATTCTGTGCCTGATCAGCGGCCTGCAAGCCGCCAGTCAGGCTGGCAAAGCCTCTGTGGTGGTACAGGCAGCACTTGGGCTTTTCCGGGGCAGCATCAGCGGCTTCAATGGCCTGACACTGCTCGCCGTCCAGCACGGTGACCATACCCTCCGGCAAATGGTAGGCCTCGGTAATGTGCCGCGCCGTCAGGCTGGGATCCTTGCTGGTGACCAGCAGACGGATGTTCTCCCTTTGCAGAGAAGCAAGGCTGCGTGCCACATTGCGGCCGCCCACATAACGCAGCACGAACATGGCGTGCAGGTTGCCGGACACTGCCAGATACAAAATTTGCAGCTCGCCGTTTTTGGAGTGGCCGTCCTCGTAATCCTGCTCCGGCAGGGTAACGCCCTCCTGCTCCATGTAGCGGCGGGTGCCGATGAGGATGCGGTTATTGTCGCACCATGCCGAGAAGCCCATCCCGGTGTGCTGTTCCAGGTCCTTGACCGGGAACAGGATATCGGTGCGGTCCTCGATGATCTGGCTGAACAGCCCGCGCAGGGTATCACAGCTTTCGTTCAGCACACTGGCCGCATACAGGATGGCGCGGTCGATGCGGCCGCCCTTGAAGATACGGATATCCTCCAGCGTTACGCTGTCGGCGGTAAACAGGTCGTCGGCGTCTAGCTCAATGGTGTCGATGCCGCCCAGCTCCTCAATGGCAGCCCAGCCGGGCACCACAGCGCCCACAGCGGCAGCAGCTCTTTGCAGCCGCAGCGCCGCCAGACCGGGCACCAGCACCGAGGAAAGGGGCGCGCCCATGCACAGCACAGCCGCAGCCGCAGCCACGGCGCAGTTGATGCCGCTGCCGAACAGCAGGAAGGCTACGCCGCTGAGCACTGCTGCCGCCAGCAGAACGCAGGCCACCTTGCGGGCACGGCGCTCGCTGGCGCGCTCGCTGAGGCTCTGCTCCACAAAATCATCGCTGGCGGTCTGCACCGGGCGGCTCAGCAACACCCACGGGTCCTTCTGCTCCAGATCCCGGGCGAGGGCGCGGATCAGGTCTTTATCGCGGGTGCGGTAAGCGCCCCGCAGTTCGCCGCCCTCTGCGGCCAGCGCGTAGCCGCCCTGCACGGCAGCCAGCATTACCCGGCTGCCCACCAGCGCCAGAAACAGTCCCAGCGCCGCCATACCGGTCAGCAGACCGATGCCCTCAGTGCTGCGGTAGGCGTTGGCATTCAGCATGGCCACTACCGCCTGCAGCAGGGCTGCCACAGCAGCCAACGCGGGCATGGTGTCTGCACTGGGACGGCCGCGCAGACCGGTCAGGCCATCCCGCAGCACCGGGTAGCCCACAAACAGGCTGGCGGCAAACAGCAGCAGATTGGCGGCATAGAATGCCGCCGGGGCAGCGTCCGGGTCCAGTACCGAAAGCGGCGGCAGCAGACGCTCTGCCGTCAACCCAAGGTGCAGCAGCACCACGGCCAGAATGCCCGCCAGCACACACCGCAAAGTCAGCTCTGCGGCCATGTGGTGCAGCTTGTCGGTGGTGGATTCCGGCACAGTATCCTCGGCAGGGGCAGCTGCTTCTGCTGCGGGTGCGGTCTCGGGCTGTGCCGGAGCCGCAGGGGCGGCAGCTGCCGGTGCGGGTGCTGTTTCATCAGCAGGAGCGCCGTCCTGCTCCAGCGGGAGCAGCGGCAGGCTCATGGTATCCTCTTTTTCCGGCTTGCGGGCAGCGGGCTTTTCGTCCTCTGCCGTGCCGAACATTTGGAAAATCGACTTTTTCTCAGGCTTTTTCGGCAGCGTTTCCGGGTCTGCCGGAGCGTTGGCAAACACCGCTGACGGCAGCTTCTCGGCAGCCTTTTGTGCGGCCTTTACAGGGGCTTTCTCCGGCTCTGCGGCGGGCTGTGCAGGTGCGGGCTGCACCTTAGGCTGCGCCTGCACAGGTTTTACGGGCTGCGGGGCAGGCTTTGCCTTGCCGCTCATGTCGTTGAGCATATCCTTCAGCTGCTGCATCTCCCGCTGCTCCAGTTCCTCCTGCGGCAGCAGCGTTTCCGGGGCGTTCTTTGCATTGGGCTGCTTTTTGGGGGCTGCAGCAGGCTGCGGCTCCGGCTGGGGTGCAGACTTTTCCGGCTTCGGCTGCACGGCAGCAGCTGCCTTGGGTGCAGGCACCGGCTCTGCCGGGACAGCCTTGGCAGGCTCTACCCGGGCAGGCTGCATCGGCATAGCCGGAATAGGGTCTGCGGTGCGCAGCTCCAGCGCCATGTCCTCCTGCTCCGGCTGCACCGGCTTTGCATCTGCCCCCAGCAGGATCTCGCCGGTGGGGATCTCCAGCACCGGCTGTGCCGGGGCGGACGTCTCTTCTTTGTCGTGGCCGAACAGCTTGCCCAGCAGCCCGGCCTTGGTTTTTTCCTCCACCGGGGCAGGCTCGTCCCGGCGGGTCATTTCCTCGGGCAGATCGATCACGCTGGTGCTGAAAAAGTTGCGGAACCGCTCTTCTGCCGAGAGCTCCCCCGCCTGCTTGCCCTTGCGTTCATTTGTATTGTTCGGCATCCTTGTCCCTCCCACTGTTCTGGATGGAGTTTACCGCTTGTTTTATTCTTCTACGGCGCGCTGCGACTGGATCTCGTACAGGATGATACCTGCCGCCACCGAAACGTTATAGCTATCCACGCCGGTGCCGGGTGCAGCCATATCCAGCCGCACCACACCGTCACACAGCTTCTTGACCAGCTGGGACACCCCGCTGCCCTCGCTGCCCAGTACCAGCGCGATGGGGCCGGTCAGGTTGTTCTTGCGCAGAGACACACCGTCCATATCGGCGCAGTAGACGAACACGCCCTGCTCCTTCAGGCGGCGGATGGTCTCGCCGATATTGGCCACCCGCGCCACCGGCAGACGCTCGGCAGCGCCTGCGCTGGACTTGATGACGGTGGGGGTGACGGACGCGCCGCCCCGCTTGGGGATGACGATGCCGTGGGCGCCGCACAGCAATGCACTGCGCATGACTGCGCCCAGATTGTGGGGATCCTCAATGCCGTCGCTGAGCACCAGAAAAGGCGGCTCGCCCTTGGCTTTGGCTGCTGCCAGCAGATCCTCCACGGTCGCGTACTCGATCTCGCTGGCAAAGGCCGCTACGCCCTGATGGCTCTCGGTGCCGGTCATCAGGCGCAGCTTGTTGGGGTGCACCCGCTTGACCGTTGCGCCGGCTTCCTTGGCCAATGCTGTATAGTATGCCGCCACTGCCGGAGCCATCCCCTCGGCAATGAGCACGGTGTCCACACCGGAGCCGCTCTTGAGCAGCTCGGTCACCGGGTTTTTGCCATAGATCAGGCTCTCGCTCTTCTGCTGCGGCTGCTCTGCATCGCGGCGCGGACGGCGCGGCTGGTTACGTTCTTCCATCTTTTTATGCTCCTTCCGTTCCGGGCGGGCAGTGCCGCGCCGGAGCGTTTTATTTTGTTTATGATAATCCAAGATAAAGTATACCATATCTCGCTCGGCTTCGCCACAAATTGCAGGGATTTTATTCCCAGACACCTAAAATTTTTTCAGTAAAACGCAGCTTCCCTGCCAGACTGGGCGGCTGTAAAAATGTTTTGCCCGCCGCCCGGGAAGCCCGGCGCATTTCCGCTGTTTTGCCAAGGCAAAAAGTTTTCCACAAAAAATGTCTATACATTCCGTAAACAGCCTATGATTTTTCCACAAGTTGAAAACCCGGTGGAAAGTGTGCAAAAGTCCAGCCGCTGCGCCTGTTTTCCGGGTGGAATTAAACAGTTTCCACCGAGTTTTCAACAGCAGCTTCCCCCATATCTTAGCAAAAGTCTTACAATTTGTAAAATTCAAGTCGGAATTATGACAATTTTTTGAACCGGAAATTGTCCGCTTTTGCAATTTCCTCCAACATCATTTTGACGAATGTTAAAATATGTTGAAAACCCGCGCCGCCCGCGCGCAAGGCAGATGTTGCAGCATATATGGATTTTTGTCGCCAAGCGTGATATGTTTCTGATGCCTCCGCAGGAACCGCTTTGCGCCGCGCCCGTTCCGCAGCGGCTCTATGCAAGAAAAAGCGCCTGTTCGGATTGATTTTAGGCGCAGTTTGGGGTATACTAACCATGTGGGCTTGTTAAACCATGCACAATGCGGTGTGTGGCAGAGCCGGAACCCCGATAATTTTTGGAGGTAATGAATAATGTTGGTAAATGCAACCGAAATGCTGCTCAAGGCACGCGATGGCCACTACGGTGTGCCGCAGTTCAACATCAATAATCTGGAGTGGACCAAGGCAGTCCTGACCGCCTGCGAGGAAATGAAGAGCCCCGTCATTCTGGGTGTTTCCGAGGGTGCAGGTAAGTACATGACCGGCTTCAAGACTGTTGCCGCTATGGTCAGCGCCATGGTCGATTCCATGGGCATCACCGTTCCCGTTGCTCTGCATCTGGACCACGGCACCTACGAGGGCTGCAAGGCCTGTGTTGAGGCTGGTTTCTCCTCCATCATGTTCGATGGCAGCCACTACTCCATCGAGGAGAACGTGGAAAAGACCAAGGAGCTGGTCGCTCTGGCACACGCTCACGGCATGAGCATCGAGGCCGAGGTGGGCTCCATCGGCGGCGTTGAGGACGGCGTTGTAGGCGCTGGCGAGATTGCTGATCCCGAGGAGTGCGCAAAGATCACCGCTCTGGGCATCGACTTCCTGGCTGCCGGCATCGGCAACATCCACGGCGTCTACCCCGCAAACTGGAAGGGTCTGGACTTCGAGGCTCTGGACCGCATCCACAAGGCCACCAACAACATTCCTCTGGTTCTGCACGGCGGCACCGGCATCCCCGATGAGATGATCGCAAAGGCCATCAGCCTGGGCGTTTCCAAGATCAACATCAACACCGAGTGCCAGCTGGTGTTTGCTGAGGCCACCCGCAAGTACATCGAAGAGGGCAAGGATCAGCAGGGCAAGGGCTTCGACCCCCGCAAGCTGCTGGCTCCCGGCGCAAAGGCCATCGAGGCCAAGTGCAAGGAGAAGATCGAGCTGTTCGGCTGCGCAGGCAAGGGCTAAGCTGAGGCTTGTATCGTAACCGGTACACCACCCAATAAAGTATGCGGCCCCGCCGCACTGTTATGCACAGTGCAGCGGGGCCGCTTTTTTATTTTGAAATCCGGTAATGACCCACGATGTCGGTTCGTTTTTTCAGAATGTCCTGTTCATAAGCCGTCTGCCATGGGTCATTGTGGTGAATGATATAGGGCACTCCGTTTTTATTTCGCCGGTCGGACACGATACCGATATGTCTTTCAAAAATCACTATATCGCCGCCCTGCCATTCCTCTATTTCTGAAACATCTGTGGTTAGGGCAAATGCTGTGTGCGAAAAAAACACCTTCAGGTTTCGCACCCGTCGGAAATCTATGTTTGCATCCGGTTCTGCTACCATGTAATCCTGTGGTTGCTCCCGGATATCTGCATCCACAAGCACTTGCAGGTCATATCCTGCATTCTTCAAGGCATAAGCAACTACATCGGTGCAAACGCCATAACCATCGTCAGGATAACCGGTCTCATAATAGCGGCTTTTGTATTTTGGATGTGTGCTCACATAGGCCATTGCTCCGTTCAGAATATCCAATTGATCGTCTACGCCGTCAGCATCCCGATCTACGCTGCTATGAAACTGCGATATCCTGCCCTGATAATCGTCCTCCGGCCGGGACGCCGAGGTGTGCTGGTAATGTGTCTGCACATAAAATTCGATGCTGCAAAACAGTAAAAGCACCAGTACCGCTGCATAATGCTTTGCTGTATCCTTGCATGTTCTGTCCGAACGCATACTCTCACCCTTTCCTGCTTTGAGGATACCAGCTTTTTCCCCGTTCTGCAACCCTTTAGCGCAACAAAAAAGCCCTGAGGCTTTCATCTCAGAGCTTTTAGTTAAGTCGGCGACTACCTATTAAGGTATGCAGCCCCGCTTTTTCTTTATATGCGAGCACTCAGTCGTGGGTCTTTTCCATATTGCCAGAAATGGATTGCATACAGTCCCGCACCCAGAAGCAGACAAAAAATTGAATAGCTAAGAATCGGAAGCCGCAGCAATACGATCTTACCCGCAATCTGGGTAAAGAACCAGCCCGTTCCATACAGGGTCACGATATAAAGCACCAGCCATGCAGCATATTTCAGCCAACGCTCTCGCGGCGGAAAGCCTACCTGCTCCATCATCCTGCGGAACAGTGCGCAAAAAACCGTCACTGCAACAACAAGCTGCATCAGATAGCCTACAGAAAGTTCAAAAACCCAATCGCCAATTACCGGGTAAAGCAGCAGCCCTTCCACGCCCCATCCAAAGAAGAAATACAGCGGTGCAAGATACCAGAAGTAATCCCCGGCTCTCAGTGTTTTCAAGCTTGGCTTGACCTCTTCCACAAAGGTCTTTGCGTCCGAAATCGAATGAAACAGTTCCTGATTTTCCTTGTTGGCTTGGATTGCAATATCAAGCAAATCGCTGCGCACAAGTTCGATACCACAGAAGTCCCAGCTGACCCGGCGAAGATAACGAATCACTTCTTTAAGTTGCTCCTGACTTTTTTCAGTCAGCAACTCGGTACGCATCCGGTTTGTTTTTCGCAATGCAAAATACTTATTCATCTGGCTCCTCCTTAAATATTTTTTCCACCAACTGGCAGAGTTGACTCCAATCCCGCCGGAACTCAAGAAGTGCCTGCCGCCCTTCTTCCGTTACGACGTAATATTTTCGACTTGGTCCCTTGGGAGAAGGTCTGCGTTCTACCGTAACCTTTCCCTGCTGCTCCAAACGCAATAGCAGCGGATAGAGCGTGCTTTCACTCAAGTCAGAAAATCCGACCTGCTTCAGGTGCATCACGATCTCATAGCCATAGGTCGGCTCTTGCGCAATCAATTTCAGAACACAATATTCCAGAACACCCTTTAAAAGCTGCGCATTGTTTTCCATAAGTCCTCCTCTCCGCTAGTATGTAATGCGTAGTAGCTTATCTACATTGTATTACATAGTAGTGTTTCTGTCAAGTCCTGGCCTATTGGCATTACAACCAAAAATCATGCCATATTTTTATGCAACAAAAAAGCCCTGAGATTTTCATCTCAGAGCTCTTTGTTAAGTCGGCGACTACCTATTTTCACAAGCCGTTTCCAGCTAACTATCTTCGGCACAAGTAAGCTTAACTTCTGTGT